>Ga0307378_10006798_pt1 | contig 15543 bp, 11 predicted proteins | sample UN1MG_FD_202238 | JGI IMG/M metagenome (GOLD analysis project Ga0307378, IMG submission 202238) | Soil microbial communities from Risofladan, Vaasa, Finland - UN-1 | ecosystem: Environmental > Terrestrial > Soil > Coastal area > Acid sulfate soil | place: Finland: Risofladan, Vaasa | collected...
GAAATCAATCCGCCAGGTCATTGAAAGGGCACTAATGAGAGCAACAAATGCCAATGTAGTGACAAATTCAAAATCGAGTCCTTATTTTACAAGGACTTACGAGCGCAACTGACGAACATGTGCTAGGAACATCCACCTATTAAAACTATGGACATTAAAACTAGGGACAGTCACCTATAAAATCCACGACACACCTCATTATAAAAATATTAGCCCGCCAAAAGCCCAACAACCGCCCAAAACATAAACCTCTAATCAAGGATGTTTCCGCTCACTCGTTAAAGTGAAACTTACACTACAGAAGCGAATATTTCAAGAAAAAATTGACGGTTTTAACCGTCATTCCGAGCGCAGTCGAGAGATATGGCCTCGCAACAACAAGAATCTGAAAATCTGTGTTTTAAAATAGGTAAAAACTAGGGACAGTCACCTATAAAATCCACGACACACCTCATTATAAAAATATTAGCCCGCCAAAAGCCCAACAACCGCCCAAAACATAAACCTCTAATCAAGGATGTTTCCGCTCACTCGTTAAAGTGAAACTTACACTACAGAAGCGAATATTTCAAGAAAAAATTGACGGTTTTAACCGTCATTCCGAGCGCAGTCGAGAGATATGGCCTCGCAACAACAAGAATCTGAAAATCTGTGTTTTAAAATAGGTAAAAATTCCACCGATTTTCAATCAAAAACGCTGATACCTCAGAAGAAAAATCAAAATTTTCAAAAATTTTTTAACTTACTTTCCCAAATCGAGTTACGAGAATCACGAAACGATATTCAAGGACTTTTTTCGCATCAAAAGTGCAGGTAGCTCTAATTATAGAGGCGCTGCTTTTTTCGCCTCCGGCAAAAAGCAGCCAAATACTAAGAGCTTCTCCGAATAACAGGGTCGTTAGTGAACAACTAACAACTAAGAACTAATATAAAGGGGAATTACCAATCATGAGCATCGAGAATCCAACTTTAGCTCACTTTAGGCACTTTAGCTCACTTTTCACTCCCTCCGCCCTCTACATCTGTAGAGAACCCTCTACAAATCAGCCCTTTTTATGCAAAACAAACCCAATCTTGTCCGCCGTAGGCGGATTGCAAATGAACGTAAACTCACTAATAACAATGAATTATAAAAATTTTATCCCGCTGGCGGGGCAAAAAAACAAACCCAATTCAAACCCAATCAAAGCCAATTTCCGCAAAGCTAAAATGAACATAAACTTATATGTTATAGAGGATTACAGAAAAAACGATGATTTCGCAGTCCGAATAAACAAACCCAATTTCCGAAATGGCCAAAATGAACGTAAACGCTTTTTTACAAAAGGATTATGAAAATGAACCGCCTTCAGGCCCCAAAAAAACAAATCCAATCAAACCCAATTCAAACCCAATTTTAGAAAAAATGAATGTAAACTTTTGTATTACAGAGTATTATGAGAGTAAACCCAAGGCACTAAAAAAACCACCACTGCTGGAAGTTAACTCAGAGCCTCTCAGAAAGGATTGGTGATATGTTCGATTTTTTTGAGCAGCCCTACACCCTGATCGGTGCAGCGGTTCTCGTTTTGTTCGGGATTCTGACGTTCCGCAGTGTTGTTCCTGAAAAACGCCGCTGGTGGCAACTATTGCTGCCGGTCTTTGTCGCTGCTGCCGGCTTGGCACTGGATATTCTTGTACAAACCGACCTGGAGAAAATTAACTCCGTAATCCATACAGTCATAAAAGCCGTCGAAGAGGAGGATTGTAATGCAATCGAGGCCATTATTGCCGAGAACTACCGCGACTCATTTCACAACACGAAAAGTAATCTGATGAGGCACTGCAGACGAACACTCACACCCTCTCTGATTGTGAAAAACAAAAAGACCGCTTCTCTGGTGGAAGTATCACCGCCGAACGCAACTGCAACTCTGTTTATGCTGACAACCTTTGACAAAAACAGCTCCATCTCTGTGAACTACAAATCATTTCTATTTTCAAAAATAGAACTCCGCCTTCAAAAACAGGACGATAAAACATGGCTCATCAACCGTACTGAAATACTTGAGCTCGACAAACAACCAGCCAAATGGAACGACATCAGATAAGGCATAAAAACAAAAAGTCACGAATAAATTCAGCAGAGAGAAAAACTCCGGGGCAAGTACGTTATAAGCTAAGGACTGGTAAAGAAATTAGGTTTCGTTTTGGCTCCAGCGAGGACAAGGCTGGCAAGGAAGCAAAACGCAGGCCTACTGGTTGGAAGTCCGAGTTTTGCTGACACCGCCAGCCGAAGCCGCAGCCAGCCAAAAATGGAAGATAATTTATTTACAAGTCCTAATACAAATAAAAAGCACTTAGCTGAACGCCAAATGCCGATAAACTCTGGAACCGACAAAACAGGATCCATACCTTTTTGTGCTCTTACGTTCCTTTCAGACATTCGGCAAAAGTCACTGCTTGAATTGGCCGATAGGAGGGAAGAGGATACAGGTTCTATTGTCCTGCTCATGGAAAATGGTTAAGAACGATGTTTGCCAAACTGAGAAAAAACAGACTGCCACTAAAGCCAAAGCTGTTTACTATTCGCTGGTATCCCAGCAGCAGAAGCTGCGTGAAGCCGGGCAGTCGAAAGGTCAAACCTCAGCAAATGCCGCCGCTAATGGTCCGTAAGGCTGAATGGCGCCGCTGAACCCCCGTTATTTCTGCCTAACATCTTCATTCGGCCTGAAGTCACAGAAGAATTGTTAATAATCAATCTCGAAGATTCGCTATGGCGGGTCGAAATTAAACAATTATTAATGAAAAAAGGGGCCTAAACTGGATTTACACAGCATAGGCCCCGAATTGTCGCAAATCTGCTATATCAACCACCATACAATTCTAATTGCCAATTACGGTGTCGTTTCCGGCGGGGGATAAAGCCGAATATCGTCAAAGTACATCGTACCTGAACCGCCAGCCTGCGGATTGTTCTTATTACCGAGACCAAGGGCAATCGTATTGACATTGGTTAGGCTCACACCCTGGTCTGCAAATACCTGCAGGTCAATATTCCATCGGGTCCACTCATATACCTGTGCTGCATCAGGATTATCATTAGTAACTATCGCATTGCCGTTGAGAGCAACATATAACGTTTCGGCAGCGTTAGCTGAATTGCCCCTGAACCAAATCGTCAGTGTGTCGACACCATTCTCGGTCCAGTCACGCGGGTAAGTCAACGTCAAAGTTGCCTCAGAGTACCCAACACTATTGTCGTAGTAAATTGGCAGCGACTGGTTGCCTCCGTGAACGATAGTTTGCTCGGCAAATGGAGGATTATCATAACCGACTAAAGAACCGTTTGCCGGGTCGTCGTATCCGTCCAACCACGCATTAAATATCCTGTTGCTATCGGGGTCAGTGGGGTCAAGGTCATTGTAGGACTCGAAATCGTCCACGACAAGGAAGTTGGCTGTCGTAAAGCTCCAGAGGATGCCTGTCCACGGGCTGTCTGGATTGGTGTTATTGACCTCATCAATCCTCCAATAGTAAGCAGTGTCCCACTCAAGCTTTCCAGGGTCATAGCTTTCAGAATCAAGGTCACTGGTGCCTTTATACTCCGGTGAGCCGGTATCGGCATTTTTCACGGCATCTTTATCAGTGCCAAAGTATAACTGGTGCGAAGCAGCAAAGACACTCGGCGACCAGGTAATAATCTGTGTCTGCTTTACATCCACAGCGCCATTAGCCGGGTCAGGGTTCCCGACGGCGCCCTGAGTAGTAAAGCTCCAGACGTCGCCTTTATACGTCTCGACGGCATCAAACTCATCGACCCGCCAGTAGTAAGTCTTGGCCATTTTAAGTGTGCCGGGAGTATAGGTCGTAGCTCCCTGAGGGAGACCTCCGGCGGCACTGCTAACATCATCAAAATTGTCGCCGAAATATACTGTGTGCAATTTAGAACCGAAACCTCCCGTCCAGCTAAGCTTCGCACCCGGTTCTACCTGCTCGGCAGCATCAGCCGGGTCGGGTGTATAGGCAGTCTTGGGTGGAATCATAAAGCTCCAGACATCGCCTTTCCAGGGACTGTTTGGGTCGGTATCATTGACCTCATCGACTCGCCAGTAATATGTCGTGCCCGGAACAAGACCATCCGGATAAGAAAATCCTGGAAAGCCGGCAACAAGAAACGTTCCGGCCTGATTGCCCTGGAATGTACCTTCGGCACCATTGTTGACATCGTCGAAATTTTCGCCTAAGTACACATTGTGCGAGACGGCAAAATCTCCCTGTCGCCAGCTAAGGTTCACCCACGTATCGGCATGTATGGCGCCATCAGCCGGAGTGGGGCCAAAGGCAAACGGATATCCTTTGCTACCTTCCATAGCGGCCAAAATCTCGGTCTCCATCAGTATGTGGTTGTAGACGCGCACATCGTCAATGATGCCCGTATAGGCTTCACTCCACTGATTGCTGCCGATACGAAACGGCCCCGTGCCGGCGTTCAAAGCTGAACTGGTTATCCGCTCGGTCTCGACTCCGTTGTAGTAAAATACCAGCCCCTCGCTTTGTCCGGGCTGGAAGGAGGCGGCTACATGCTGCCATATTCCGGTTTCAAGAGTGATGTTGGTGCTACCGTGATCCAGAATGCCAGGCGTAGTGAAGCGAACACCTTCGTCATGGGCCTTGAACGCATACCCCGTGTCCAGGCCTGCAAAGCCCCGCTCACCGCCGAGCTCGGCCGGGTTGATCCAGCAAGTAATGGTAATCGCCTCGGTAATTACCAGCTCGGTCGGATTGCCAAGGTTCACCCAGTCGTCACCGTCAAACTCCAGCGCAGCGCCGAACTTGCCAGCCACCCACTGGGGGTCGCCTTCAAAGGTGCCGTCGGGGATATTGCCGGTCGCGTCCGCAACGGTCGTGCCGGTGCCCTCATCAAGCCTCCAGTGCGCGACGAGCTCTGCCGAAGCATCACTAATGAGCCCCAGCAATAAAACAAAAGAAATCAGATAAATCAATTTTCTGCACATAATAGTCCTCCTTCAAAAAGTTAAATTAAAACAATTACAAATTATGTTTTGGCCACACACCAAAATCTCAATCTCTCGTGATTGTTTTCAACAGTCATAAAAAACTTCATCTATGCGAATTACCACTTACGCATCTTATGGTGCTTGTGGTTCCGTCGGTGGCGGAGGATAAAGCCGAATATCGTCAAAGTACATCGTACCTGAACCACCAGCCTGTGGATTGTTCCTGTTCCCAAGACCAAGGGCAATCGTATTGACATTGGCCAGGTTCACGCCCTGGTCTGCAAATGTTTGCAAATCGATATTCCATTGAGTCCAGGTTTCTACCTGTGCGGCAGCAGGATCATCATTAGTAACTATCGCATTGCCGTTAAGAGCAACATACAAAGTCTCAGCAGCATTATCCGAATTGCTCCTGAACCAAATTGTCAGTGTGTTGACACCATTCTCGGTCCAGTCACGCGGATAAGTCAATGTCAAAGTGGCCTCAGAGTACCCAACACTATTGTCGTAGAACAAAGGCATCGATTGGTAACCACTGTGAACGATAGTTTGCTCAGTAAAGGGAGGATTTTCATAACCAACTAAAGAACCGTTTGTCGGGTCGTCGTATCCGTCTATCCACACGTTAAATATCCTGTTGCTCTCGGGGTCATCGGGATTAAGGTCATTGTAGCTCTCGAAGTCGTCCACGATAAGGAAGTTGGCCGTCGTAAAGCTCCATATATTGCCAGTCCACGGACTGTCGGGATTGGTGTCATTGGCCTCATCAATACGCCAATAGTAGGTGGTGTCCCACTGGAGTTTTCCGGGGTCATAGCTCTGGGAGCCGAGGTCCCTGGTTCCTTTGTATTCAGGCGAACCTGTATCGGCGTTTTTCACGGCCTCTTCATTGGTGCCGAAATAGACCAGGTGCGAAACTGCATGGTCTCCGGCACTCCACTTAAGAATCGACGTCTGCTTTACATTTACAGCGCCCTTACGTGGGCTCGGGTTCCAGGCAAGTGTCAGGTCACCTCGCATAACCTGTTTAATCTCGTCCGCCGTCAGCACCTTGTTGTAGACGCGGACGTCATCCACCAGGCCGTCCCATCCGTCATTGGCGCCCACGTCTTTCACGCTCTTGCCAACAATCAACTTCGTCGCCTCTATCGTACCACCCCTGCCCTGTGTGCCCCTTGGCTTGTGTAACTGTCCGTTGATGTACAACTGCAGGTCATTGTTACTGCTCCAGACCAGGGCAACATGTTGCCACTGGGTAGTCTGAGTATTGTCGGAAGCCTCCAGCTGCATATTACCACTGGTCGTAGTCATCGACAGCTTTATCAGGTTCGTACCGTTTGGCCACTTATAGCTGGCCGCGTCATAACGCATTCCACCATCGTCACCACCGGCGGGGTCCAGGAAGCAGACGAAACCCTTCTCCGTACTGGTCACGTTAGACTTGATCCAGACAGTGACCGTTATGGCGCTCAAACCATTAATGGCGGCTCCGGCATCAATGCTGACCACATGGTCACCGTCACCGCCAAACTCCAGCGCACCACCTATCTGACCATCTGCCTCCCAGGTTGCGCCATAAACAGTGCCATAAAGGTTGTGGCCGGAAGAATCAATAGCAGTAGTGCCCGCAACTTCATCAAACCTCCACCAGCACAGAAGATTCGGATCGATAATTGGTATGTCGAGCACTGTTGTAAAGCTCCAGACATCCCCTTTATACGTGGCCGAGCCATCAAATTCATCGACCCGCCAATAGTAGACCGTTTTCCCTGTAAGGGGGCCGGGAGTATAGTTTGGATCTGCCACGGTGCCTTTGTATGTGTCCGGTGTGCCGGCATTCACGTCGTCAAAATTGTCGCCGAAGTACACATGGTGTAATTTCGTATCGAAACCTGCGGTCCAGCTAAGAGTTACATCTATGGGCGCAAATTCGGTACCGTCAGGCGGGTTGGGGTTATAGGCAGTCTTGGAGGGAATCGAAAAGCTCCAGACCTCGCCTTCGTATATCGTAGTACCGTCGGCCTCAAGCTCATCAATCCGCCAGTAGTAAGTTGTGCCCGGAACAAGACCGTCCGGATAAGCAGAACCGGGAGAACCAACGATAAAATGCGTCTCAGTCTGGTTGCCCTGGAATACACCTTCACCACCGGCGTTTACATCGTCGAAATTTTCACCGAAGTACACATTGTGCGAGACCGCACTCTTGCCCGGCGTCCAGTTCAGGGTCGCCCATGAATCCTCATATAGGGCACCATCAGCCGGGATGGGGTCCATAGCAGACCAATTCGTAAATTCTATATGCAGCAACGGGATCTGGTCCGTATCCGACCCTGCTCCATCCCAGGACTCGGCACATCGAAGGCCTTGGGAGGGATTGGCCGGGTCGTCGCTAATTATCAGCACCAGAGCATTACCGCTCTTCCAGGCAGGCTGGTTGACTATCTCCTCGATGACAAAGGAGAGATCCGGGGTATAATCTTTTGTATGTGTCTCAGTCCATCTTGCCGGAACCCACACTACGTTTGCGGTCGTTCTTGGCCTGCTGCTAATATTCGCGGTCGAACTAAATGTAACGGCATCCGGACTCAGCTCACCCTCGATGATAAGACTCACAGGCAGTTCGCCGTCTTTTGTCTCATCGACGTCGAACTGCATCCACGCCAGTGGGATAGTAGAGCCCTTAGGAACAGCGATATCCACGAAGCGCAGAGCCGTTATTTGTAGACCTGACTGTCCTACGTTTTCATAGGGCATCTCCAGGTCGCCGCTGCTTAAATCCATACCGCCGCCGGGGACACCCTCTTCAGCATCATCAGAACTCTCATTGACCTGGCATTCTATAACAATGGCACTAAAGACCACATTTGTACCGGCCAGAGTCAGCACTAAAACAGAAGAAACCAAACAAATTATTTTTATAGACATAACAGCCCTCCTTCAAAACACTCTCTAAAATCTGCGAAAATTCCTCACAAGAGAGGACAAAAAACTAAGAACTCGACCAAATATACTTATACTAAATTGCCTATATTACCGTCAAGGAAAAAAGAATGTTTCTGAGGGATATTATGGAGGTCTTTTTCGACAGGATTGTGCAAAATGGCGCATTTCGGCAATTGCATCCGACTAATATTTTGCTCTGAGGCAATTCACGACAGAGGACAGTGTACCTACAAATCGCGTGGTAGTGAAAAAAGCTACAGTCTATTTTTGGAAGGTTCAAAAATTCTTACTGTGTTTTTACCTGCCTGCTTGGCCGCATACAGTGCCTGGTCGGAGCGGCTTGTAATGTCCTCCGGACTGGCTTGGGCATCATACTGACCAAGCCCGACACTAATGGATAGCGGAATCTGCTCTTTGTTCCAGGCCGTCGGAGTCTTCGCAACCGCGTCAACCATACGCTTTGCAACCACACTCGCATCGATGAGGGAGGTATTAAGCAAAATGACAGCAAACTCATCGCCGCCGTAACGTGCTGCCGTGTCGATTTGCCGGATGCATTCCTTTATTCTTTTGCTGATTTCCTTGATGACCTTGTCGCCGATGCGGTGGCCGTACTCATCATTTATCTTCTTGAGATTGTCAATATCGACCATAATAAGCGAGATTTGTCCACCGTATCGTCGTGACCGCCAAAGCTCCTTTTCGAGGATTTCGTAAAACGTTTTGTGATTCACAAGACCGGTCAGACCGTCTGTTGTGGCCTGGTGTTGTATCTTCTCGAATAATTTTATGTTGCCAATTGACGCACCGACCAACTGGCTGAATAGCTCTATCAATGCGATGTCCGCGGAGTCAAAACAGCCGCCATCCATCTTATCCGCCATATTGAGCACACCAACGACTCTGTCGTGGCAAATAAGAGGAACGATAGCACAATTGTTGGTCTGGTAATTTTCGGCAAAGGCACGCTGCGATTTTTTAATTATGGGCTTTTTATGGGTGTCTATATCCGGCACCAATATCAGCTCTTTACTTCTTATAGCCATAACCATAAGGGGCGTGGGGGTTTGATTCAGCGAGACTATTTTGTTTATAAGAAAGGGGTGATTGTGCTTGTGCAGGTGCAAAATATTATTTTTTTCATCAAGTATATACAGCGAAGCAAACCTTGCGCGAACCAATTTTGGGATGTTTTTAATGCAAACATCAGCTATTCGGTCAATATCGAGGCAGTTTATCTGCCGAGCCAAAGGAGTTACCTGCTCAAGCAGAGAAATGCTGCTGTCAGGGTTATTATCGGTATTTCCAGAGCTTTGATTGTATCGACGCATAGTTCAAAAAGGCCCCGTTTTGCCATATCCATTTCATTCAATTTCGTTTAACACCTCGTGTTCACTCCCTCTTGTATCGGATATATTTGCAGGGGTATTTGGGAAAAAGCGTGGGCTAAATGCGGAAATGAATCCACGCTTCTGTGCCAGAGACCTCATGAGCAGCACTTGAGTAAGAAAAAGAGCGGAACTTCAGAAAAGACGAAAGATTGGCACCCTGTCTTTGCAACCATGGGTGCTTGATAAAGCATGGCCAGGTCAAAAAAAGGGTAAATTTTTTTAAAAAAATGAAAAAAAAGTTGACATCCGATAAAATAAGTTTTATATTTTGCAAAATGTAAAATGCATTTTACCTTCATAATATGTCTTAACTGTCTGTGGTTTAACATGAATCAACAAGCTGAATCCAAAGCAAATAACCTGAATCAGAGTCGATTAACTTAAAACCAGAAATGAAACGAAGTATCTTTTCTGAAATGTGTATTCGCTTATCTCACCCACAACTCATTGTGGCCCAGTCTATAAATTAAGGCAGAATACATTACGCTTTTAGAAGGCAATTTTGGCTATGCAACCAAAAGTCGAGAATGACACCTTTATGATACCTGCAAAGCTTTATCGAATTGGTGAGTTAGTTAACTGTACCCCCTTTTCACGACAAACTATTCATAACTACACGATAATGGGTCTTATTCGCGAAATCAAATGGACCGAGGGCGGACACCGACTCTACGATGAGTCGGTATTCGAGAGACTATCAAAAATCATGCAGCTTAAGAAAACAAAAACGCTTAAAGAAATAAGACTGATTTTAAGCAAGGAACAGGCCGCTACCAAAGCATTGTCGGCTGAGCAAACAAGCAGCACCGCCGGCAAAGAAACAGGCCGAGGCTTACAATCTGTTTAAAATAATTAAAAACAGGAAAAATACTTTCTCGCAGCAAAGGTAACAGCAAGAACAATTTTGCAAAAGCCTGTCTACTTATTACCTTGCTGGAAGGATTCAAGGAAGAAATGGAAGGACCAAGGATGAGCAATTCAGTTTCGCCCTTCACACACTATCTTTCCTGCTTCCTTTCATTCTCTTCAGCCAAGCCAGAAAACATAAGATGCAACAGGAAGGATTACGTATGAACCTAACGTCGCTGGTAACAGATAATATTACTGAAATACTGGTTAAGATAATCGAGTTCACATACAGTCGCCAAAAAATCCTTACTCAAAACATAACTAACGTGAACAATCCCGGTTTTGTACCCAAAGAGCTGGCGGTGAACGAGTTTTCCGGCCTACTGAACAATGCACTCGACGAGCATATCCGAAACCGGCGGCTTATCCTGCGTGACACTGAAAATATCAAATTCGGCGTCAGTGGGAGCTTCGAGGTTAAACCGGTGGTCGATGAGCACAGCAAAGAGCTTCTTGAAGAAAATCGAGATGGATATCTCGAGCTGCAGATAAACAAGCTTTTGGAAAACTCACTTAACCAAAGACTGGCAGCAGAATTTCTCAGGCAAAAGCAGAAAACAATATCAACTGATTCCGCCCAAAGACAGCGGGTCTTCGATATTGATTACTAACTACTGATTATTGCAACCAAGAAAACCGATGGGAAACGAAACGCCCAATATACAGCAAATGATGGAAAGCCATAAATGTTCGGCCAACGTTTTAGCGATAAGCAGCGGAAAAGCGGCAAAATTTAGTAAAAGTATGGCCGCCCAGCCTGGCGATGAGGGGTTTATGAAGAAAGTTATTAACCGGTTCTTCTAAAGTTATCGACCAAAAAGCCGATAAGAAATTTAAGACGAGCGATTTGCTTGTCAGTACAGCAGCATAAAAAGCAGACAAGGAGAAAACGTTGTTGTTTATAGGACCCAAAGCCTGGCTCTGCAAAATCTACCAAAATTATAAAATCCAGGTTCCCGTAAAGCGGGGTATCTTTCAAGGAGGAATCCTGTGAAAACCAAGCAAGAACTCAGCATTGACCAGATATGGGAGCAGTTCCACAAAAACCGCGATGATTATTTCCGTAACCTGCTCATGGAACATTACAGGAGCCTGGTAAAATATTGCGCCGAGCGGCTACACAGCAAATTGCCTGACAAGGTTGAACTGGACGACCTTGTCAGTGCCGGCATTTTTGGACTGATAGACGCTATAGATGCTTTCGACCCGGAGCGAGGTGTGAAGTTCGAGACATACTGCTCTCCCCGTATAAGAGGTTCCATTCTTGATGAGCTTCGCAGTATGGATTGGGTGCCGCGATTAGTGCGTGCCCGGGCGCATCAGTTGTCAAAAGCCACACATTCGCTTGAGATAGATTTTGGCCGTAAACCCACAGAAAAGGAAATCGCTGAACAACTGGATATGGATATGGGTGAGTTTAACAGACTCCGGCGTGATGCCAACGCGGTCAGTCTGGTATCGCTGGACACCAAATACGGCGATGGCGACGGCGAAAAAGATATTCGTGAAATAGACATTATCAAAGATCAAAGGAGCAAGAACCCTGTCATCGAAGCCCAAAAGCGAGACCTTAAGAGCTTGCTTACCAAAGGGCTGACGCGGGCTGAACGGCTGATTATCGTTTTATACTATTACGAAGAGATGACGATGAAAGAAATCGGCGCAACGCTGGATTTATCCGAGTCCCGCGTCTCACAGATGCACTCGTCCATAATTGACCGTCTAAAAGCCCAGTTGTTCAGCCGAAAGAAGGAATTTGCCATTGAATAGGTCGCAGCTCGTACGCAGCGGCTAAAACCATGTGGTTATAACCAATTAACCAATTCACTAATTAATCAATTAACCCAAAAAACCCTTTGCCTTTTCCCTTACTTTGTGTTATTTTACTTCCCTAAAGGCGTGAGGCGGACATCTTGAAGAGCGCAGCGATATACTATTCATGCTTCACGAGATACGAAACTGTTTCCCGTTTGATACAGACTGTATAATCATTGTTAAGCGGGGATCTTTCGCCGGACACGTTCGAAATTAGGGACGGATGGCCATTTCCCTCTTGCCTTGTCTCTTTTCTTCTTCCTGGGGATTCTCAGGTCACCGTCCCCAACGATTCCGGAGCATGGTTTTAATACGCCTTCTTGAAAACCATCGGACGATCGGCTCCCGTTACTAACCTGCCTCGGGCAATAGTCGCTCCTTTTTCTACTACAAGATTGCCATCTTTATCGAGGTATCCACGATAGAGGTAGTTCTTGTTCCTCCTGACTTTGATGTCCATAATTATTTCTTTAGGTGTAAGGAACCATCTGCCCGGTACGCTTGCTCCGGCATTGCTCGATCTCGATCCAGGGTTCATTGTAAACACACATACTCCTGAAGGCTGGATATTAATTATATTGAACTCGCCTGTTGTGATGGCCACCCACCGACTAAGGAAGGCGCTTTCAGGAACCGTCTCGACTAGGATTCTCTCGACCTCAACTAACTCTCCAATACCCAGGTCTTTGGCAAGATACCTTACTCTGTCTGTTGTATGCCTTGCTAACTTGGAACTTGTCTCATCATGCTCTATCCGGAACTTGAGTGGAACATTACTTGGATGAAAGAGGCGCCACAGGATGTGCTGATCCAGGTCGTTTGGTTCGAAAACACCCGTGACGAGGTGTTTGGAGCCTCCGTCCGGTCGCTGCAGCGGTGCCCCGCCGTGGTGAAATGTACTTATTGTTCCGCCCCGAATAAAGAACATGGATTCACCCGAGCGATTGTCTTCGATCAGTTTCATACTAACCTCGGCCTCCATTTGGCAGTTGGCCTCTCTTACCAGCGAGACAACCTTGCCACGCAGGTTTTTGGCTGCATTGCTCATCTCAGCCATATGATAAAAATCGATTCGAATGGGAAGGTTGTTAGGATCCTTCAATTGCTCCCGAACGTAGTCCAATGCCTCTTTCCTGGACTGCAATCCTAATGACTTGTATCGCTGTCTGCCCCAGTACCCGTGAAATGGTTGCAGGCAGTCGAGTACATACACACCCTGATCGAGCACGCGCAGGATTACCCAGGAACTTAGGCTCTCAAGCGGCTTCTTATCGAACGCATGTTTGGGGATGATGCCCATCAACTCCCTTAAATTCGCAAGTTCGGTCATTAGCTTCGCTTCAAGTTCCGTCTTGACCAGCGTCAGCTCGTAACGTATTTCGGCAGGTCCTGTTCTCGCTTCAATCTTGCGGGAGACCTCAGCGATCTGTTGATCGAACAGCTTGACCTGTGTATAGCTGAGTGTCACCTTGCGGATAAGTTCCATGGTTTCTATCTGGTCTAACTTGTGGAGCTTCGACTTATTTTCTATGGCCAATCGAATCAGTTCACTCAGCTCTGGGTTGTCCACATTCTGCACACGATCCAGAACACTTGATGTATCGCCCTGGGCCATCGCAGCCGTCGCCAAACCAAGACATAGTAAAAGACACAATGATTTCTTAATCCATTTTGCTTTCATAGTAATTACCTCCAAAAGATTGTGCTATAATCCCGCTGATACTCTCGACCGACTCATGCGGGCCTAAAATGTCGGAGGGAATTGAGTGTTTGTTTTGATTTTCGAAAACCTCTTCACCACCTTTGGCGGCTAAGGCTTGTCCCGTCATATTGATCGTGGTCACAGCATCGTAAGGCAGCAGTTTACCCGCGTGTTCGACGGCGCGGGCCATGCGCTCTTCCATTCCTAACCGTTTGAATAGACGAGCGGCATCCAGCCATGCGACGAGGTCACTCGGTACGGTTACACCATCAGTCTCGGCGACCGCCCGCGGTGCGACATCCACGTTCCTGGGCAACGTACGTGGCGCCGACAGGCGACCGCCAATAAACGCAACACCGGCAATCAGGACCGCGGCGGCCGCAAATTCCGCCCTCCGCCAGGCGGAACGTCGCCGCCGAACACGAACCAGTGCGGCCGTCGAGTTACGAAGCGTCTGTTGCTTAAACGCTTCTCGTGGCGGATCACCCGACAAATGCTGCTTTAGATATTTATCTACATCTTTATCCTTCATACTGTCACCTTGCATAATATATCACTCCAAAGTTCGTATTTGTTCGTAAACACGGGCAAAGCCGGACCGGGCCCGACGTAGCAGAGATTCGATTGCCTCGATGCTTGCGCCGCTGTCTGCGGCGATCTCCTTCATGCTGAGCCCCCGAAGGTATTTAGCCTCAAGCACGACGCGATAATGCGAGGGCAACCGAGCGAGCGCCTCATGCACCCGCAAATCAGGCTCTTCCTGCGTGACCGTCTCAGGATTCCCCTTCGCAGAGGACTCCTCGTGTCGTTTCCTACGCTGCTCGCTGGTTCGTATCGCCATTTGCCGTTTCTTCACAATCCCGAACAGCCATGCTCGAAAGGTTGCCCGACTGGCATCGAAACGATGTATCCGTCGGGCCGCAATGACAAAAACCTGCTGAGCAAGCTCCTCGGCTAGGTCATGCCGGCCGCCTGCCAGTGCGGCGCAGAACCGGTACACCGCGTCGAAGTGCCGCTCGAACAACTGCCGCCATGCCTGCTCGCTGCCCCTCTGCGCGGCGTATATTGCAGACGTCTCGGAATCTGGATCCATTAGTCCATTGCTCGGTTCTCAGCGTATTATTGCCACGTCTCTATAACCATTTCTCACCTCGGCAGGAAAATCCGTCGCTAATGCCGGAAAAAACTCTGAAAATTCTGCCACACCAACCCCGGCCGTGCACCGACAGTTCATATCGAACTCGTCGTTGGCTTGTCAAGTTAGCCTGCCAAAGGCAGGGACTCTCCAGGGCCCGGCGTCAAGAGACGTTGCAAAGGGCCAGGAAAAAACCGAGAAACGACCCGACGAAAAGAAAGGCCCAGGATCTATGTCGTCAACATAAATGAGACAAAAAGGGCTCTAAATTAGAGAGCGACTTCATCTCCTGTCTCTATGATTTTAACGTTATAATATTTTCTTTCAAGAACAGTTTTTCCCCTTTAATTCAACACGTCTTTTAAGAATCTCCTCACACCTGCCAAAATAAACATCATCCGGCATCTCACTTGGTAAATCTGTACAATTCATCCTTCGTAGCGATTCTATCGCGGAGAATGGATCTGTGGCCAAAAATCCGTGAAATCCGTGTCAATTCGTGGCTAAAACAAAATCCGTGTAATCCGTAATACAATCTTTCAACTCCTTGTTTTTTATGCGTGTTTTTCATGCTGCAATGTTCGTAAGTCCTTTTATATCAACGGCTGAAGCCGACATTAACGCACAGGCGAACTTTTGCCCTTTGGC
>Ga0307378_10006799_pt1 | contig 15543 bp, 13 predicted proteins | sample UN1MG_FD_202238 | JGI IMG/M metagenome (GOLD analysis project Ga0307378, IMG submission 202238) | Soil microbial communities from Risofladan, Vaasa, Finland - UN-1 | ecosystem: Environmental > Terrestrial > Soil > Coastal area > Acid sulfate soil | place: Finland: Risofladan, Vaasa | collected...
GTAGCTCGGGCCAGGGCGAAGGAATCTCCGCCGATGGAGATGACCGCCGTCGATCAGAGAGAGTGGAGCGCCGCGCGGACCGAGGCCGTCAACTGGTTCCAGCATCCCCGTTGGGAGTTGGGAGGACGCGTTCGCCCAATCGTGTACGCCCGTCGCGAGGACGACACGCTCCACGAGGCCCTGACGTCGCTGATGAGCGGACTGCAGCAGATGCCGGGGTGTGGAGTAGTGGACTCCGGAGGTGTACCATGAGAGCAACGCAGCTGCTAGCGACCAGTCGGAAGCTCGATCAGCTCCGCGGACTGCCCGCGCCCTCCACCGGAGATGCCGTCTGCTTGGTTGATGCCCTCGACACCGGCGCGGCTGCCACATACTTCTTCCGTCAGGACTACCGAAACAAGGGATGGCTTCAGCGCCTTGCAGAGGTGGGAGCTTTCCGGAGATACGCCCAGGCGCGCGCAGGCAAGCGCAGGCGATGGGTCATCTTCAGGGAGCTCACGGCCTACCTGCATCGAGTAGCGGAAGCCGAACCTGGGCAGGTCGCGGACATACTCGCGTCACTTACGACCAAGGATTGGTGGGCCACCGGTCAACTCATGAAGGCAGCGCTGGCGCTGCCGGATGAGTACGCCGCGCGGGTGATCCCACAGTTCGTCAAGTGGTGTGGACCGAACAACCCATTTGCACGAGAAGAAGATGTCATTGAGCTCGCCGAGCGGATGCTGAGGTCGCGCTATGAAAAGGAGTTCGCGTCGCTGCTCCGTCTGCTGCTCAAACCCATGGTCTCTCGCGAAGGACAGGACGTGTCAGGCATCTTCTTTGACGACCGGCTGGTCGACTTCGCCCGCGGTCAGTTCCAACACTTCTGCAGCGCTGCGCCTGCAACGTGCCTTGAGGTGGCCGAAAGCTGCCTGCGCAAAGCCGTGCCACTCCGCGAGCGCAGTGCAGCGGAACGATGGCAGGGCGTGGGTCTGGAGCGCGGCAAGAAGCCAGATCCGTCCTCTGGGATTCGATCCGCGATTGAGGAGCATGAGCAGGATCGCTATCCGGATTTTGAGGACGGCCTCGTTGTCGCTGTTCGTGACGCTCTCGCCGCCTACGTCAATCAGTCGCCCAGGGAAGCAACGGTCGTCATTCGTCGCTATCTGAAAAGCACGTGGTCGGTATTCCGCCGCCTTGCGCTCCATACCCTCACAGAGAACACTGAGACCTACCCCAAACTCGCCAAGTCCGCAGTGTTCCGGCACCCACACGGGCTTAGGTTCTTCGACGACACGGATCTTCATCACGAGTATTGGCGGCTCGTGCCCGCTGTCTTCGACGATCTATCTCCCGACTCCCAGATGCGCTTACTGAAATGGATCAATGCTGGCTATCCGGGCGCCGACGAGAGGGAGAAGCAGTGGTTCGCGTACCCTCGGCTGAAGATGCTTGAGGGTTGCACACTACCCGATGAGACACGTCGCTACCTGGAGAGACTGGCTGCAGAACTGGGCGAGGCAGATCATCCGGACTTCCTCATCTACAGCACATCATGGGCGGGCGGGGTGAGCCCTGAATCGCCAGCCGACCTCGAGAAGATGACGATCGACGATCTCTACGAGTTCCTCGACATGTGGCGACCCAAAGCGGACATGCCGTCGCCATTCGGACCATCCTACCGTGGGGTAGGTGGGGAACTGGGTCGCCTCACGAAGTCCGCCCCCGACCGGTACCTTCCCCTCGTCCGCAAGATGACGAACGGCATTGATGGTTGGATGGCAAGCCGGACCGGCAAGCATTGGGCCACTTATGTTGGGAGTCTTCTCAGTGGCTACCGTGAGGCGTGCCGAGAAGGGAAGTGTCTTGACTGGTCCGCCGCGCTCGACCTTCTGGAGCGAGCAGTACCGGGTGACACTCCGCCATCCGAATGGCCCGATGTGCTTCCGCCTTCGGGTGAGGATCAGGATTGGGACGCTGACTGGCGGGGTGTGCGCGGCAATGTTACTAACCTCATCGCGGAGGGAATCGATCCTGCGAAGGCCGGCGCAATTCCCGACGGTGAACTGCCGCGCGTGCGCGACATCCTGATACGACTGACGCGGGACCCCTTCCCCACCTCCCGGGACGAGCATGAACACGAGCAGAAGAACGCGGATACGCCCAACGCTGCCCCCGTGGACTGGCACCACTTCGCCATAAACACCAACCGTCCCGAAGCAGCCAACGTCCTGCTCAGATACGCCGTTCGGCACGCTAACCCGATTGTGAGGGAGAAACGCAACGAGCCTCGCGTGGAGCAGAAGGTCCGGGATGCCCTCACCGCTCTGGCAGACGACCCCTGCCGTTCAGTCCACTCCATGCTGGGTTCCTGGCTCGGAGTCCTCTTGTGGCTCGACGGTGACTGGCTCAAGGCTCAGTTGGGCTCCTTCCTGCCAATGTGCGGCAAGGAGGGCGATCTCTGGGAGGCAACGTGGGTCGCATTCCTGCGGTTCGGCACGCTGTACCGAAACCTACATCAGCACCTCGTTCCGCACTATGAGAGATCCATCAGCGAGTGCGCCAGGCGGAAGGAGGATGACCCACATCTAAGGGGGCTATGCAAGCATCTGGCCGCTATCCACACGTGGAAATGGGATGAAGTCTCCGAAGAGAGTTCGCTCATCTCCCGTTTCTATGGACTCGCGCGAGACGACGCCGCCTGTGAGCTCGCCCAGGCCTTCGGTCACTTCGTACGCAACCCGGAGAAGGCCGGAGGCGAGGCCCCTGAGCAATGGCCTCGCATAGAGAGCCTGTTGCGATGGCGAATCGAGCGCATCGCCGGGGACCCGGAGCAGCATGTCAAAGAGCTGCGGGCATTCGCGAGATGGTTCACGGACATCCGAGAGCGCGAGGCTGGGGGCCTGGCCGCAATGGATGACGTCCTCAGGGTCGTCACTTCCGTTCCGCTAATCCACTGGGAGCTCAAGGGTGTTGTCGAGTTCCTGGATGCCCACGCCGAAGCACACCCCGACATCGCCGCGCGGCTATTGCGTCAGATGCTGACGAAGTGCAGACAGAATCGGGATGCGTGGTACTGGGAGCGCGATGTCATGAGCAAAGTCCTCGATAAGGTGTTCGCCTCGGACGACCCCGGAGCGCACAGAAACGCCGTCAAGGTCATCGAGCTCCTGTGGGAAGAGGGCGAGTGGGAGTCATTCGAGCGGCATAGGGATACAGTAGAGGCACTGGTCTGATCCAGATATCAGCTCGCTGTTCCCTCTGCTGCGCACCCCAGTCCGCGAGCGCCGTCCCCGCCTCGTACCCGGTATCAGTATTGCTCTGGCCAGCGCACTGGCGTCGGAGTTCCAGACGTCGCTGACCGCTACTGCCGTTCGGATGGTGGACGAGAGCAGAGACGAGTGCTACGTCGTCTTCTCGCGCGACGGCAAGGTCACGTGGTGGAGGGGTGGTCGGAACGGCCGGGGGCTGCGGATCCGAAGCACCCAAGAGATAGACCTCGATAGCCGGGCGTATGCGTGTGGCACCCTCCCGGCCAACTCCACAGGCATGTGTGCCGTGCCTCCAGAGGCATGGTTCCCAGGCGCACGGGATCTTGACGCCACAGAGGTCTGGGAGGAATCCGTTCTTCTGGGCGAGTATGACGTTGTGCTCACGCTTCTGTCCGTCATATAGGCCACAAACCGATGCTGACACCCCGCCTTCTTCCTGCTAGAATTGCCTTGCTCCCAGGTTGTGGGAGGGCAGTTGAACGCGACCCGCTGAGATTCGTTCAGCAGATCAACCGCCCGGAAAGAGGCTGTCCGAGGTCGCGCAAGCAGAAGCGTTTGGCGGTCCAGGGTACATTGTAGTGTGGCAGGAGCAAGCTCCTGCCCAACATGCGCGCCGGCGTAGCTCAGTTGGTAGAGCGGCTGATTTGTAACCACCATCTCTGTATTCCCCTCGAAGCGGGCTCAGTTTCCCAGTCGAATGGCGTCGAATGGCGGGATTCCGAGAGTTTGGCGTGGCTGACGCCTCTGCTGTATGATCCGCCCGAGGCCCGAACGACAGCAGTGCCTGCCAGATGGTCTCTGAGGTCGAGGGTGCGTGGTGGTGGCAAGCCGACCGATCATGTCAGATCGCGCTCGAATCGCGCCAGATCGGGCCAGATCGACACCCGATGCCGACTGATCGAGACGAGTTGCCGCCATGGTGTGGTCGGGAGGGTTGTATGGCACGATCGCAGCGGGAGGCCGCGTGCGGCCGGGGTTGCGGGAAACGGAATGGTCGAGCTGCTACAGCTCGCCCAGTGGCTGGAGTACGACCGTGCCGAGCGCGTCGACAGGCTCATCGCCTGCCTCGGGAGCGTCCTCACCCACACGTGAGTCCCGGTGTGCTTGTTACGCGGCGATGGAACCGCCCTGAGCAGCGTTTCCAGTTCGTCGGGAGCTGCCCCGACGGCGGCTATTGCCAAGATAGCAGAGCCAAGAATCCCACATATGCACAACTGCACTGCGCCCGCGGGTATTCGGCCCGGAATGTCGTCCTCTCCAGCCCCGCGCTTCGTGCCGTCTGAGCCGTCAAGGCCGGTCTCATCGCCGCGTAACAAGCACACGAGCAGCCATAGGATGCTGGCGATCCGGTGCCCCCCGACATACGGGTTCGCCTCGAATATGTCCCAGATCATCCGTGCGAGTTCCGCAGGCGTCTTCCTGGGGCTCTCGCTCTTGCTCTTGCGCTCACCCAGATCGCCCTCCTGGGCCGCATGGAGCCAGCGATACAGAGTCGACTTGGCAATCAGGAAGTGCTCCTTCACCCGGCTTCTGGGAATGCGGTAGTACTCCATATGCCACAGGATCTGGAGCCGCTGCGGCGGAGAGTAGCGCTTCCGGCAGGGAGCGTCAGCGTCGCGTGCTTTGAGCAGGCGATTCTCCCACTTCAGCAGGCGATTCTCATCCCGGAGCCGGGCCACCTCGCCCACCTCTCCGCCAACGGCCGCGCTCTGCTGCAGCCAGAGCAGCCGCTGCTGACCAGCAGACTGGGCACTCAACACCATGGATCGCACCATCAGAGCAACGGCGGTTCGGAAGACCTCCACGCAGACACTCCTGAAAAGGCAACGGCGCCCGAAGGCGCCGCCGAATGGTCCCATATGGTAGAATGTTCAGGACTCACAGGCAAGCCTGCAGGGCTGTCAGAGGTGTCCCATCGCCATTTGACACGGACACCCTGTTGCGACAGCCCCGCAAGCGTCAGGTTGCTGCTGCCGAGATAGCCGACAGTTGGGTTGATCGGATCAGGACGGAAGAGCAGATAGAGCTTCGCGTGCAGGGGGTGCCGCAGGAACAGCTTGACCACGACCTTGCGCGCCTTGATCTGCGCTGCCAGGCGCCGCAGCCCGCGCTCGTCCTCGTTGCTCGGCGCGCCGACCGCGAGCTGATCCCGGAACGCCTGGGCCAGCTTCGCCTTGAGTTCGGCTGCCGTCTTGTTGTCGATCCCCGCGTCGCCCTTCGCCAGGCCGAGGCCGGCGCGCAGTTCTTCTTCGGGTAGTCGCTGCATCCCCACCAGCAGACGGCAGCAACGGCCTTCGCCGCCACCCCACCGCTCAACGTAGTGATCGAGCTGCTTCCAGCCGCGCAGGTTGAAGTAGCCGACGCAGAAGTCAGCGCGATCAGAGACCTGGAGCGTTTCCTGTAGCGCCCCCAGGAGGTGTTGGTCTATGTTATCGAAGATGCGCGGCATGTGCGCAGCCTGCCCCTGCCCCTAGTCCGTCGCGTTGTGCGAACGTGACTCACCGGGCTCCCGGTCCTGCTGCCTTCGTGGACACGAGCCGCCAGCCACCGTAGCGGTCCGTAGAACCACACTCGCTCGGCGGGATTCCTCAGGAGACTCCAGCACGTACCACCCTCAAGCAGGATTCTGCCTGCCTGGTTGCTCTACCTGCACCGAATCATCCGGATTCCGGCGCGGCCTACCGGAACGCTCGCGACGGCGGATGGCGGCGCGTCTGCGCTTGCGTTCTCGTTCGCGCACTTCCCTGTGCGTGTCGCAATACTTCCGGTTGGTTGGGGCGTACGCCGGTAACGGCCTGCCACACTCCTCACCTGACTCAGAGGTGTAAGAGCAGTATGCCTGCCCGCCTCTCCGGATGTACTGGTGAGCCCACTCCTCGAGCATGAACGCCAGGAGCGACAGCGGATGCTTGTGGACGTAAACCTTGATCCCGATCGCCACCCAGTCGCAGGCGACGCGGAGAGCGTCCAGACTCTGGTCGCTAATGGTCTTGGACGGATCTTGGTTGATGCACCGGAGAGGCAAGAACGGGTCTGCTTCGAGGGCAGTTGGCACATGGCTGGGCACGGGCTGCATGAGGTATTCGGGAGCCCAGTCTATCAGGGGCATCTGATGCTCTGCCAACTGGTACAGCATGGCCACAGATTCCTTGCCCCGGACCGGGATGGCTTTCCCCCACTTGCCGATTAGTGGCAGCAGATGCGCCTCTGGGATAGCCCGGACCGACGCAACCCAGCTACGAAGCGGGCCCGACCCCCCACCCCATCGAGCGACCAGCATTCGGCTGAGTGTGTCAGCAAGTACTGCGCTGCGACCCAACTCCGCCAGCGGGTAGCAGAAGACGGGCCTTGGTGGAATGCGGGAACTGTGGTGCCATCCGTCGGGCAGTAGTGGCAGTCCCCACTGAGTCGCGAAGGACTCAGCACACCGGATGAGCTGTGGGGGTATGAGCCGGGCCTCCGGATCGCGGAGCTTCACCAAGTCGCTTAGTGGACCCTTATCCGAATCTGCCGAGTGTCTGAGTTCGTACCAATCCGCTCCCTTGGCACGACAGTCCAGAGTCAACCACAGCTCTCCCGACAAGTCGGTCGGCGCCTGGATCAGCGCCTCGTCGTCCCTGTCTCCTCCTGCAGCCAGTATCTTCAGCTCTTGGGCCGCCGCTGGCCCTCGCAACCACATCATCGGTCCCCTCCGGAGACGCATGGAAACTCGCGTCTACTCGCGTCTACTCGCGCGTATAGAGGTCGACAGTAGCCGGTAGGCACGGCACCATTAGAGCGATGATAGTCCGAATCAGGCCGTAGGTGCAAGAGTCAGGCAGCAATGACCAGGAAATCCCCCAATATCCAGATCCACGTCGTTGCGGCGCCTGAGAGCATGCCAGACGACGAATTGCATGCGGCTGAGCGCCTCTTCGCACGACTTGCTGTCCGCTATCACATGCATGGGAAGCTCGACCCATCGGGTCGGATTCGGCGCGAGTCATACCCAAATAGGGCGGCCGGGCCGCGCCTCCACCGGTGCATCGGGAGGGCGCTCACCCCTCAGGAGGGCGGCCCGGCACCAAGTGAGAGTGAGCACGATGAGACCGAAGACACGCCTGCTGGAAGCGAAAGAGCTGCTACACAAGCTGTTGCCCCACCTTCAAGTTGTCCGCGGACCTGATGCACGTGGCGAGTATGTCTGTTGGTGCCCGTTCCATGCCGATGGAAAGGGCAAACCCCCACACCGACCCAACCTCCAGGTCTCAGAGCGCGGGTTCATCTGTCGCGCTTGTGACGCCAAAGGGAGCCTGAAGCGCCTCGCCAAACACGTGGGTATGCAGGGCCCGACCTCAGACGTAAGCCTCGAGGCCGCTTACGACTACTGCGACGAAGAAGGGAACCTCCTGTACCAGGTCTGCCGCTATCCATACAAGCAGTTCTGGGTGCGCCGGCCAGACGAGGCTGGTGGCTGGATCTGGAATCTCAAGGGCGTGCGTCGGGTCCTGTACCGGCTGCCCGACCTGCTGGCGAGCCCAGATGCTCCAGTCTATGTTACGGAGGGCGAGAAGGACGCAGACCGACTTGCCAGAGAAGGCGTGGTCGCTACCACAAACTTCGGAGGAGCGGGGAAGTGGAGCAAGGCGTATGCCGAGCCGCTGCGGGAACACGACGTAGTCATCATCCCGGACAACGACGAGCCTGGTCGCCAACACGCTGATCGGGTCGCACGACTGTTGCACGGCGTCGCACGGTCTGTGAAAGTCATCGAACTGCCGGACTTGCCGAAGAAGGGGGATGTCAGGGACTGGCTCGATGATGCCCACAGCGTCCAGGAGCTCCAGGCGATTGTGGATGCCACGCCGGCCTGGAGTCCACCCCTCGGCGGCGTAGAGACACCGACGAGCGAGGAGGGCGGGAAGCGTGAGTCGCAGGCTACACTCCTTATCGACCTGGTACTCACGCAGTGCGTCCATCTCTTCCATGACGAACGCAGGGAACCCTATGCAACCGTGCCGCTGGCGGGCAGAAGGCAGATCATGGCGGTGGGCTCGCGGCACTTCCGCGACTGGTTGAGCAGCCTTGCGTGGAAGGATATGGGGAAGGCCCTCGGGGGGGACGTCCTGGCGGCAGCATGCCAAGTGCTCGCCGGGAAGGCACGGTTCGAGTCTCCTCAGTGTCCCCTCCAGGTCCGCTGCGCCTGGTACGGCGACGCCATATGGATAGACCTCGATGGCTCCCGGGCCGTTCAAGTCAGGCCAGACGGGTGGGAGATCGTGCTGGAGCCGCCAATCCTGTTCCGGTCCTTCCCACACCAGCGCGCTCTGCCTGAGCCAGTCAAGGGCGGGAACCCCCGAGAAGTCCTCCAGTTCCTGAACCTGCGCGACCACGACGCAGAGGTCCTTCTCCTGTGCTACCTTGTGGCCGCCCTTGTGCCCGATATCCCTGTGGCCGCGCTGGTGGTGCACGGCCCACAGGGGTCTGCCAAGACCACCCTATTGAAGGTCCTGAAGAGGCTCCTCGACCCCTCGGCAGTGGAAGTCCGGGGCAGCATCCGCGACCCCGGGGAGTTCGCGCAGGCGGCGTTCCAGACCCGAGTCCTGTTCTTCGACAACCTCTCACGCATGCCCCAATGGTTCTCGGATGCCCTCTGCAGAACCGTCAGCGGTGAGGGATGGTCGAAGCGTACTCTCTATACGGATGAAGACACAACAGTGCTCGAGTATCAGCGCGTCGTGGGATTGGCGGGAATCAACCCAGTCGCCGACCGCTCCGACTTGCTGGATCGGGCCCTCATCCTGGAGCTGGCGCCGGTCTCCCCTGCGAACCGATGGCCTGAGCAGGACTTCTGGCGGCGGTTTGAGGCCGCGCGGCCCGCTATCCTTGGCGGCCTTCTTGACGCCCTCAGTCGGGCAATGGCTGTGGCACCGGGACTTGCACTCGATGGGTTGCCACGCATGGCGGACTTCGCCAGATGGGGTGCCGCGGCCGCAGTCGCACTCGGTAGCACACCTGAAGCGTTCCTCTCGGCATATGCCGGAAACGTCAGCAGACAGAACGAGGCCGCTGTGGAGGCCAGCCCTGTGGCACAGGCCGTGCTCGCCCTAATGGAGGAGAGCAGATGCTGGGAGGGGAGTCCGAGCGAACTGTTGGCTGACCTGGAGGAGGTGGCAGAAAGGCTCAGGATCGACACGGGCGCTCGTGAGTGGCCGAGGAGCCCTGCCTGGCTATCCCGTCGCGTTCGCGAGGTGCAGCCCAACCTGCTGGCATTGGGGGTTGAGATGCATGATGATAGAGCGGCAACACGACGTACGCTCACCCTCCGGAGAGTCAACCGAGGTGACGCTGCTTACTGCGAACCTGCGATGACAGGTGTCAACGGCGGAGTGCTCAGTGACGGCAGTGTGACGCCGACGGGACGGTTGGCGTCAGACGGCGCATCCGGCTCCGCGCCCAGCAGTGCACGCGCTGGCAGCGAGGATGGCAATGACAGCAATGACGGCACTTACGACACACTCCACCCACACGCGCATCCAACGCAGCATGGATCGCCGTGGACTCCGTTATCTGTGGCCGCTGGCTTGAGCGAAGGTGAGGCCGGCGATGGGCCAGCCACGTGAAATGCACGGCCTCGGGCGCAAGGAACGTTGCTCAAGGAGCCGCTGTCTGATGGCGAAAGATTCCCAGGAAACGTTAGTCAAGACCGGTCTCCCAGGGACTGTATGCGCTCGACTGGTGCGCTGTGGCCGTCACAACTGCCGTTGCGCGGCGGGCGAGCTGCACGGGCCATACCATTACCGGTACTGGCGAGAAGCAGGTCGGCTACACTGTCAGTACGTGCCAAAGGCAGAAGTCGCGTCAGTGTCGGCGGCCTGCCAGCGACGACGACAGGAAGAGAGGCGCCAACGCCACCTGGCCGCCGTCTGTCACGATGCCTGGTGCGATCTGACTGCGCTGGTGAAGGAGGTGGAACGAGATGGCCAACAGCACCACCAGCTTGACGTCCAGTGAAGAGGCGATGGGCCTTGCTCGCGACATGGCGGGCGCCTATGGGGAGATGGTCGCGTTCTACCGCCAGAGGATGGGACTGTCGGCGTCTGAGGCAGATGCCAAGGCGCGGCAGGTGTTGCCCGCGGTGGTGCAGGAGCGCATCTCGGCTGACCCAACCCAGGGTTTCTCATGGGTTGACGTTGGGAGGCTCATGGAGTCCCAGCCGGAAGCAGTGCTCGCGGCATGGGAGGGTCTGAAGGACGCCGCCCGACAGGACCTAGCTAGTGGTAGGCGCGCGGCCCTCGCTTTGGAGGTGTCGAGCGGCCCTCGGCTCAGGGCTGACTTCCTGGCGATCCGAGAGGCCCTTATTAGCCAGTGGCGGCCAGCCGGGGGGACTGACCTGATTCTCGTGGACATAATGGCACAGGCGTACGCCTGCCATCTCTATTGGATTGCCAGGCTGCAGTTGATGGCTGAGATCGAAGTAAGAAGGTCTTCGCAGACGGCGACCACAGAGAACCGATGGCAGCCTCCACAGGTCAGCGAGTTTGAGGCGGTAGAGCAGGCTGGTGCCATGGTCGACAGGTTCAATCGCCTCTTCCTGAGGACGCTGCGCGCCCTGCGGGACCTGCGCCGGTACAACGTCGGAGTCGTGATCGGACGAGCGGGACAGGTCAACATCGGGGACAGACAGGTCAACATCGAAGGCGCTGGTGGTCCCAGCGACGCCTCCTAGCATGCCCAGAAACGATAACCAGACGAGCCGGACGGCTCCCCGCAGACTCCTCCTGTAGGCTCTTGACATCATAAGCTTATTATGCTACACTGACGCCAAGGAGGAAGCGATGCGACAGCTCACACTACGGTTGCCAGAAGCACTGCACGAGAAGCTGCGATGGCGCTCCTACACGGAACGCCGGAGCCAGCACACCATCCTCTTAGAGATCCTGGAGAAGGCACTGGCGAAGGTCGAGGTGCCAGAGGAGGCGCGGCCATGAGACTCGCTGATATCATCCAGGGAAACGTTCAGGCCGGACCGGAGGACGATCCCTCGGCACAGTGCTTCCTCGCCTATGCGCGCGTCTCGACGGACGATCAGGAGCGTGCCGGCTTGTCGATCCCGGCCCAGGTCAGGGAGATGCAGCAGTACGCGAAGGCAAAGGGGATCGTGGTGGCCGAGGTCTACCAGGAGGCTGCGAGCGCCTTCTCGGACGAGAGCCGCCGCCCTGAGTTCTGGCGGATGGTAGAGCGAGCGAAGCGGGACCCGCAGATCACCGGCATCCTGGTGCATGACTTCTCCCGCTTCTTCCGCGACCCGTATGCCGGCCCGATGGTGAAGGGGGAGCTTCTGGCGCACGGGGTGCGCGTGGTGTCGGTCAGCGAGCCGGAGTATGACCCGCGCACTGTGGCCGGCCTTGCCATCGAGAAGATGACGGAGTTCAAGAACGCGTCGTATTCCCTGGACGTAGCCTTCCACACCCGAAAGGGCATGAAGGAGAACCTGGGCCGCCGGGACTCGGAGGTCGGCTACTGCTACAAGAACGGCGGCGCACCGCCCTGGGGATTCAAGGCGTACAAGGTGCAGCGGGGTGTGGATCGCCGGGGCGCGCCGATCATGAAGACCTTGTGGGACAGAGACGAGGCCGTCGTGGCCGGACGTCCCGTCTGGGAGTGGGTGCAGCATATGTTGGTGGAGCTTCGCCTCGGGCAGCAGGCCTCGCTGGACGCGATCCGCGACTTCCTGAATGAGCGGGACATCCCATCACCGCGGAAGCGCTACTGGAGCATCAGCAGCCTGTACGCGCTTCTGCAGCCGTCGGGTCTGCTGCAGTATGCCGGCTATGGAGTCTGGAACGTCCACGGGCCCCGTGGCCGTCACCGGCCGCCATCGGAGTGGGAGATCGTCGAGAACGCTCACCCGGCGATCACCACGCTGGAGCAGGCCGAGGCGGTCGGGGCCGTGAACGAGCGGCAGAGCCGGCTCGGAAGGGACAAGTCGAAGGGCCGGATGGCCGCCGTCCGAACTCAGGGAAGCCGCTATCTGCTCACAGGCGGCCTGCTGGTCTGCAAGCGGTGCGGGGCGAACATGGTGGGCTACCGGAATCAGGATCGTCTCTACTACGTGTGCGGAGCGAAGGCCTACCGGCGCGGCCTGGGATGTGGGGAGGCCCTCCAGGTCCGGAAAGAGGCCATTGAGGATGCTGTGGTCGAGGAGGTGGGGCACCTGTTCGACTCCTGGGCCGATACCAAGCGGCTGATGCAGATGATGAACGATGAGCTCCAGGCTCTGGAGCAGCAGGAGTCGGCCGAATCTGTAGAGATCAGCCGGGAGCTGGCGAGGGTCGAGAAGGAGACGGAGAACCTACGCAAGGCGATCAAGGCCGGGCTTGAGGATGTGGGTTGGGCGAACGCAGAGCTGCGCCGACTGAAGGCTGAGCGCGAAGCACTTCTGGAGCGGCAGGAGAGGGCCGCGCCACGGGCAGAGCCAATGAGAATGGACCTGTCTCTGGTGGAGGAGTGCCGGAGGGCGTTCGCCGAGGTGTTCGCGGAGGGGACGAACGAGGAGAAGCGCGCCTTCGCTCGACTGTTCATGAAGCGGATTGACGTGGAGCCTGACACAGGGGACGTGTGGATGCACCTCTTCAGTCGCCCACCGGCCCTGGCCCAAAAGAGAACACCCGCCTCGAGAGAGACGGGTGTCCGAATCGGCGTGGTAGCGGGGGCAGGATTCGAACCTGCGACCTCCGGGTTATGAGCCCGACGAGCTACCACTGCTCCACCCCGCGTCGCAGTCTGTACTATACCATATACCCAATCTCCGTGTAAACCCCCAAGGCGGGGTCGGGCCCCTCAGGCGCCCTCAGGTCCGCCGTTCACTCTGAGAGGCTGTCCAGCTCCAGCGTCAGCACTTCACCTCTGCGCAGCACCCGCAAGACCAGCGGGCCCCCCTTCTCCAACTTGGCGACGGCGCTCCGGTAGCTTTCGATATCGGTTACGAGATCGCGGTTGACCTTGACGATGACGTCGCCTCGCCGGACTCCGGCGCGCGCGCCATCGCTGACCGGGTCCACCGCGCGGACCAGCACGCCACCGGGTATCCCAAGGGGGCGCGCTTGCTCTTCGCTGATCGGAGCTACTGTCAGCCCCAGCCGCTTCCGCTCAGGAGCAGTCGGTTTCTCGGCCGCTGTCGCCAGGTCCATCGTCCCAACGGTGGCGGTGAGTGGGACCACCTTCTCCTCCCGAAGCACGTCGATCTTCACCGTCTCGCCCGGCGGCGTCTTCTGAACCATTTGCACGAACTGTTCCTGTGAGATGATCTTCTCGCCGTTGTAGGTCAAGACGACGTCCTCGTCCTTCATGCCGGCGCGAGCTGCCGGGCTGTCGGCCTGGACCTGCTGGACGAAGACACCGTGCTCCCCGCCGTAGACTTCCATCAGCGCAGGCGTCAGCGCTCTGATGGCCACGCCGAGCTGGCCGCGCACGACCGTGCCGCCGCCCTTCAGAGTGACGATGACTTCCTTATTGTAGTCGTTTATGGGGATCGCGAATCCGACCCCGATATTGCCGGCCCAGGGGCTGGGTGTAAAGATGGCCTGGTTGATGCCGATCACCTCGGCGCGGATGTTGACGAGCGGGCCCCCGCTGTTGCCGGGGTTGATGGGGGCATCGGTCTGCAGCAGGTCCCGATACGGGCGGCCAGCCATGTCCGAGCTGAGCTGTCGTTTGGTGGCGCTGATGACTCCCACCGTGACGGTGCTCTCGTACCGCAGGGGCTCGTCAAAGCGGCCCCCCTGGCTCCCGCCGCCGAAGGGGAAGCCGACGGCCATCACCCACGAGCCCGCCTTCGTCTCATCTGCGTTCCCAAGCCTGGCGGCGGGGAGCGCGCGATCTGTCTCGATCTTGATGACGGCGAGATCCGTCAGCCGGTCGGTGCTAACTACCTCTGCCGGGTATGAGTCGCCGTTCGCGAGATGGACGGTCACGCGTGCGGCGTCGTCAACCACGTGATTGTTGGTCAGGATATAGCCGTCAGGATCGATGATAACGCCGGATCCCTGGCCCATCGGTACACGTGGGGGCGCGGGCGTCTCCGGCATTTGGAAGTTGGGACCAAAGAACTCGCGCCATTGCTCGGGCATGTCAAACGGAGCCTGGGCGCCCGCCCGCTCCTGCACTTTGCCTTCCACCTCCAGGAACACGACCGCAGGTTTGACGCTTTCGGCGATCCACGTGAACCCACGCTCCAGAGCCTCCAGCTGCGCTATCTCTGCCGGGATGTCAGCAACGGCTACGGCACCCGCGTTCTGGGTGACGCGCAGGGTTGTGACGCCGACAGAGACTAAAGCGAGCAACGCGACGGCGATCCAGACTGACGCTGCTCTGGGCCTTCCGGGCCCCTTCGGAACTCCGATCATCGCTATTTCCCTCCACGATCCTTCAGCATAGGCAACCGCCTTCTGGGCGGCCGACTTTCCTCTTGCGTTCCACCGCTACGGTGTTAGACCCGGGACAGGTGCTTACGGTTCCGCGGGCGCGTCTTCATCGGCTGCGCCTTTCCTCGTGGACAGGCGGGTGATCTCCCGCAGCAGGTCCCTGATTCTCTCCGATGCCTCCGCGCTTCGCACGGCAACAGCCTCCTTCGCCTCGGCCAGGCGACGGGCGAGGCGCTCTCCTTGCTCACCGGCCGTTGTCCGAGCACCCTCAATGAGGTCCCCGAGGCGGTCCAACTCCTCCTGCGCCTCCTCCATCTGCCCCCGCTCGAAGGCCCGCAATGCCGACCGGGCGTGGGCTGCGAGCGAATCCGCGTCCGGCTCATCTGCTCGAAGCGATCTGGTCTTCAGTTCGGTTACGTCCGCCCGCAGGAGGTGAATCTGCCATATAGCATACCCATTCGCAGCCACCAGGATGATCAGCAGGAATGACAAGAAACAACTCCTCATTCTGCCTCCTCCATGCTGCCGACGGGAGCGGATCGCATATCATTCGCCCCCGAGCAATCTGAGGGCCAGGGACTCCAGCGCCAGATCGATATTCGCGTTCCGCTGGACCTGCTGCCCTGCCTCCAGAAGGGCCTCGATGGCAGTCTCCGCTTCGCGGGGCACATGCGACGTGAGACCGTTCCGCAGCGCGGCCTCGTAATCTTCGTTCATGATAGGCGCTCCGCTGGCGGCGGCCAGCCGATCGCGGTACCACGACACCATTACGTCCAGACACCAGGGCAGTTCTGCGCGGAGTGCCCGGTCGCCGGTCAGACGCTCTTCTTCGGCGGCTGAGGACTCCTCATCTTCAACCTCCGCCGCCTCCGGCCTTGCCTCCGCGA
>Ga0307378_10006801_pt1 | contig 15542 bp, 12 predicted proteins | sample UN1MG_FD_202238 | JGI IMG/M metagenome (GOLD analysis project Ga0307378, IMG submission 202238) | Soil microbial communities from Risofladan, Vaasa, Finland - UN-1 | ecosystem: Environmental > Terrestrial > Soil > Coastal area > Acid sulfate soil | place: Finland: Risofladan, Vaasa | collected...
TCGCTACCAGGGATGGACTAACTCCGGTCGCCCTACGGGCTCCCTCCGTGAGTCCATCCCCCTTCACAATACCATGTAGTGTAATTCAATCCAACTTTTGAGACATGAATTCAGAAACAAAGGGATTTCTATGTGGGAGACGGAATGATATCTTGGAATGTGAATAATGCGTTAGTCCTAAATTCATATATCTTGACACGATATCCAGTTTAGGAAAAGTAAGTATCCGATAAGAATATCAAAACTCAGCCCATAAGATGATATCGACCTTACATCGGACGAAAAACGGAATCATTTAGTTCCCACGTCAAGGAGACCCTCGGTCACATGCTCCTTAACCTCAATGTATTCCTCACCTATAATCGTCTCACCCAGAAGCCCTTTCTTACTTATACAATGTTCCTCAACCGAGGGTGACATGACCTGAATAGCAAAACCCCATTTCTGTTATTAGAGGTGGGGTTTCTATAATGTCACAACCCTTAGGATTTCCTCATCATAAGGGCTTAATTAATGGTCAAAGGTACTGCCATCACGAGAACACCCCATAAAACAATTACCATCCTAACAATCCTAACAACCCTCCTCCTGGCCTCCTCTATCCTATCAGTACCGATCCTAACGGCAGCAGATCGCGTTAGGATAGTCCGTATCGCTTGTGTTTGTTGACGGGGTGATTCATAAGGATAACTAGCCGGTTGGGGTGATCCTCAGCTTACAAAAAAAGTACCTTAGGTTGAAATCCGAGTGGGGTCAGTCCACCCAGACCAGTATTCAACCTAACACCGTTCAACCTAAGGGATGGAAATAGGTGGCGAGCAGAAACTTTCAGGTATTTCATCATCCTAACTGCAAGTGGGCTGAGAAGATTCATCCTAGCAATCTTATAGGATTCAAGAGTAGGCAAGAGGCGATAGGGAGTGAGAGGAGACCGTGTAAGGTTTGTGGGGCTTGATGAATTCTCCATGAACAAATGGCGTCATAAACGATGATCTCTAATTCATTGAATTGTTTTCAGAAGAGGGCTGTCCTCATTGAATGGTATCAAGAATCGGTGGGTGAAGCTCGGTCATAGAATACAAAAAGAAAGCCAAACGCCGTGGCCTAGCTCGACCAATCGAAATAGCAGTCCAAATCCTGGAAGAGATAAAAAAAAATGAGCCTGAATACCTGCAAAAATATCACACCGATTTCATGAACGCTGACAGACCTTTCGATGTGTTTGAGCTTCCTGAGAAAGGCGAGCCAGAACCCTATACAGATATGTTTAGAAAACATGCCGTGCGGTTCCTAAAAGGAAGGAAAAGCATTGCGGTCATCGAAACGAAAAACGCCTGCCAGAAATCTCTTATTTGCTTGATTGGGAAAACAGGCTACCGTGGGCTTGTCCGAGTTCCTCATGAAGAGGAAGAGTGCAAAGGTGTTCTGAAGCCCTATGAAGAATTTATTGAGAAACGAAATAAGCGGTTAAGGGAATTGATCGATGAACGAACTGCTGATGAGGATATGCAGGAAAAAATCCTTGAATCGCTATTGCCTCTCTTAAGGAAATAAACCTAAAAGGCCCGAAGTGATGTTGACAACGACAATAAGAGACATTGTGATTCAGCGTTCCGATTCCAATAGGCTCCAAGGTGGCAGATATCGAACTAGATTTCTAAGTGAAACAAAGGCTGCCCAGTAAAATTAATTCGTTGCATATTTTGAATCTCAATTTATTATCGAAGCCCGAGCAACCATTCCAAGAAAAGTCGCGATTTTCTATGACGAGATCAAACCGTTTCCTTTAATGCTATACAGCCAAGCCTAGTTTTTCACAGATTGTATACAAAAAAATAGCCTCCAGAAAAATCACTTATGAGCGTATCAGGAGACTATTCTTATTACCGCATCCTTTTTCAGACAGACCCTTTCAACCAATCCTACCTGCATATCAAATATCCTTGTTCTCCTCTTTACCCTCCTTAACAAGACCCCATCCGTGACAAATTGTGCAAGTGTCGACCCCTTCTGGATCTTTCAAGGAAGATCCGTATCCATTGCAATGAGGACATTGTTTGTATCCATATTTCCCAGGGTCCAACATGATTTATGAGCTGATGACTAATTCTTTCCTCTACTATTGAAGCTCTAAAATGCATCGCCGGGTAAGATACTGCTTACAACTACGCCAGAAGACGCCTCTTTACTCTGGTAGTAATCCAGCATTCCGCGCCATATTGAGATCATTCCTCTTCCCTCAACCCTCAAATCGGGAGCAGGGAGGAAGTTCCCTTCCTCCCCTCCCATGGTATACGGGTGAGTGAGAACACGCATTGTTGCGGTACATAAACGGTCCAGGGAATGGATTGCATTAAAGTAAGGGGGTCTTTCCTGCTGAAAAAAGGTGCCAAGCGATAGCGAAAGAAAGGTCGTTAACAGTAAATCCACCCGAATGCAGGATGGTACGCCTTCTTTCCTCCCATCCGTATGGGGGCGATGAACTCTTCAAAGAGCTGGTAATATCTCATCTGCCGTATCCAGGTTTTCAGAAACGACTGCATGGCGTTGTGGGCGACCCAAAAAAAGTAGTAAGTTACGCTGTAGCCCTTGGTTTCATCCGCCTTTCCAGAGAGTTCATACATCCGGGTGACCGCCTCCTGGATGAGATCCTCCCTGAGAGAGACCGCCACGGGGTTGAGCGAGAAATTCCTCCTGAATACCTTCCAGGCAATCCCGTATGCCTTCTGTGGGTCATACTTGCTCGGATTGATCAGCACCTGCTTTCGCATGTAGTTCTTGACAAAGAACCCCTTTCGTCTTGCATTCCGTGCTGTGGGGCCGGTAAGGTTATAGCGCTCCCGTATCTCCTGAGTGCTCATTCCGGGGGGAATAAGGACCTTCTCCCGCCGTATCTCTGCTGGTGTGTTCATGGTATCCTCCTTCCTGGTAAAGATTATGTGGAGAGAAAAAGCGGACACCTCACCTGAAGGCGAAAGAACTAAGAGGGACGGTCAGTATGAAAGAAGGGGAACGAGTGATTAAAAGGGTGTGTTGTGAAACGTCAGGGAAGGGAAGCCAACCGGTGAGATGCCTGTATCATTAAGTAATATATATGGCTCACCGGGAGCATCATGTAAGGGTGAGGGAGGGGGCTTCTATTGACAAAGGTCGGCAGGGAGAATCAAACAGATCCTGAAGACGGATGACGATGTGGGTTTACTGCTGGGATTGAAAAAGGAAGAGTCTTGAGAGGCTGGTTGCCTGTATTCGGGAGAGGATTGATCAAGCGGGGCGTATACGTGGTATCATTAATTCCCAATAGTAAGGGTTTGGTCTTATGGGAGGTCAGAGAGTAGCGTCACACAGAGAAAGAAGAAATCGCTTGTGATGTTGGCTGCTATGTGTGAGTATTAGTTGCTTAGGATTTCAGTATGTGGCAAGAAATCTATCGAATAGTGTGAATCCAGCTGCATACAAGATGTTGTGTCCGCTAAAGTGATACTCAATCCCATGCAACAACCAATTCGAATTTCATACCTGAACGATATCCAAAGGTTTCCGGTCTATTCTCAGGTCTAGATCGTGGCAAGATATATGAAAAACCATTTGCCAACCTTAGAAGATGTTGAATAGATCCTCATTTGTATGGCGCTATTGACCTGATTCTAGTATATTTTAACTTGTTGTATCAGCTGGCTCAAAAAGTAGAGTCTGCTCAATAAACACAGGCCCTCTTTACCTGAAAAAATCCCTACAAGCAAAAGGGTGATAATTTTAATGGGTCTCCAATATTGCTTTACAGGGAAAGATGCCCCAGGAATGCAAATTTGGTGAACCTTTCCTTTACCTTCCAGGTAAGAATAGGCGAAGACCTGCCCTAACGCTAACGATAAGAAAGCGTATTTGGCGGCAGTCAGGCTACCGTTGTGCGATTCCGTTGTGCCGCTCTCCTGGCGTCGAAATCCACCACATAGTACCCTGGCGCGAGGCGCTCTGGCGCTTCCGGGAGGCACATTTCGAAAACAACCTTATCCCTCTCTGCCCGGCCTGTCACGCGAAGGCTGATAATGAGGAGATCACCCGGAGTGAGCTCGAGTATATAAAGAAAGGGCTTGCTGCTAAGATTGGTGGTGTGCAGCACGATGCTTCCGTCTTGTTTGAGTCTCTATCAATGGAGGATGAAGGCTTTTTGCTTCACCTCCGCGATTGGCACCGAGACTTCGTTTATAGGGGTCGCTCAGCGCAATTTCAGGACTATCTTCGTCAACTGCATAGGAACTTAGAGAGGAATGGAGAACTTCGGACTATCAAGGGTGTAGGGGTGCTGGCTGCGCTTGGCGGAGTACTCCGACGTCAAGAAAGTAGGCATTTCCGAGTAGCGCGCCGTCTCCTAACAACCGCATACGAAATCACGAAGGACCTTAAGAAGACTCAGTGGGTTGGGCCAGAGGTCGGCCGAATCCAGTACGACCTTGGGTACATAGCCTTCTTGTGCAACAACTACATAGAATCCTTGTTCCACTACGATCAAGGGATGGCAACTGACCTTCGCGCTAAGGAAATAGTTGGGCTGCGAATCACTGAATCTGAGAAAGAGCTGGTTCGCGCAAGGATAACGGGCAATTACGATCCTTTCAAGTTGAGGGAGAACCTCGCCATTTTTTCCGACATAGATAATGCAGACGCGTGCCGTTGGGTTACCAACTGCAAGATACACCTTGCCCAATTCTGTCTCGCAATGAACAATCCTGAAGCTGCACTTGAACATCTTGAAGCAGCGTTATGTGATTACAACAGATTGGGACTGTTGACTGGCCGCGCTGCACTACTTCGTTTATTCGGAGTTGCTTATTTGAAACTCAATGAACTAGATCAAGCCCTCAGGGTGTTGTCAGCTTCCATGGTCTACTATCGCCAACTTGGCATCTCACAAGGTTTTGCTGAAATGTGCTGCACGTACGGAACATCTCTTGAGCTGGCGGGTTTAGCAAGCGATGCGTTTCAAATCTATAGGTTGGGAGTTACGGCAGATCCAGGCATGGACAACCAAGTCGGAATCCGAAAATGCCAGTCCAACATCGAACGTTTAGAGTCACCTTGAAACCTTCGTTGTAGACCCACATGCACAGCAAGTTTGGCGGGATTCTCTTATTCATGATTGTTCATTTCAGCTGACCCTTTGACAGGCCCAGAGCCGCTGAGCTCAGCCGCTATCTCGCCTTCATATATCTGCTATCGATGTCAGACTCAATCATTTTGGTCATATCATTCCGATATTTAACATGCCTGAACCGTGGCAAAACCTTACCTTGTGGCAAGGTATATGGAATCTTTATAATCCAAAATGGCAGCAGTTTAACTTGATTTCTCTTGACATAAAATGTGTTTCCGCATATTAATAAATCAACGGTATGCTCTCCAGGAAGCTCAATTTCACACTTGAAGTTGGTTCCCATTTCAATTTTGTGGTAGTCTTTCATTGTCTGCTAAATCGTTCCTCAACTTCTAATTCTCTTTTCCCACTGAAATAGACACTGGTTTCCCTTAAACTTTAACCTAATAATAAGGTAAAGATTCAATGGAGAAACCTCTCAAAATGTGCCAGTCTTGCTCCTGACAGGACGTAGGTGACCTGTTGGGAGCTTAAAATCATATTTATATTTATCTTATTCCCTTCTAAACTTCCCTTTGTATAATTGATTTACGATACACAAGGAGGATAGAATCATGACACAGTCAGTTTCAACTGAGGTAGGTGATGCCATTGCGGCTGGTAACGAGAAATTTATGGAAACCTTCAAGCGTGGGGATGCAGCTGGTTTGGCCGATCTTTATACAGAAAATGGTCAGCTTTTGCCGACCGGCAGCGATTTCGTTACAGGAACGGTGGCTATCCAAGCATTTTGGCAAGGAGCTATGGACATGGGAATTAAGACTGTAAGACTTGAAACAGTTGAAGCAGAAAGACACGGAGATACTGCCATCGATATTGGAAAATACACACTTAGCGGAGAAGCGGGTAGCGTTATGGATCGCGGCAAGTACGTAGTTATCTTGAAACAAGAAGGTGGGCAGTGGAAGTTGCACCGTGACATATGGAACAGCAGTTTGACCCCACAAGGTGATTAGCATAAAGAAAAATCAACAGGCTATTGGAACCTTATCCGTTCCATTTGCCTGTCATGTTTACTGCTATCTTGGGCAGGAATTTATCACGCCGAATTCATGAGATATTCGGATGAAATATGAAAGTCGGAGTGAATTCTATATGCCTGCGATGATGGCAAGATAACTTTTAAGGGAGCCACAGGGCAAAAACAGCCTCAAAAATCGATGATCTCTTCTTGGCCTATAATTTCCCCACAGCAATCAAAATACACTTGATGTCGCATCGTATTGGTGCTAGGGTTCTAACGAGTTTGGGTCAGGGTAACCCTTAGGTGAGGGTAATATGGCTGAGAACATAAAGACCCCGCTTCTCATTTGGAGAGGTGGGGTTTTTTGTTTTGTTTTCCTTCTTAAAGCCCTTGGCCGGGGAGGTAGTGAAAAGGGAGGAATCATGAGACTACTACCTGCAGCTGATTTCTTTGCTTTGACGAGGGATGGCCGCCCTCCTAAGATGGATATGCGTGAATATGAGGGTCATACCTTTAAGTGTGCCTGCGGTAGGAGGCACGTGTTTTATTCAGATCAAGTCAAGGTCGTTAAAGGGCTTTCCAAAATGCGACTTGTTGTGCAATGTCCTGACCAGTCCACCTACCTGACCTGTGTCAAAGCAAGTGGCCTGTTTTGGTTCAAACGCCTTAAGTCCTTATGTGGCGCCAGAAGTGAGGAAGACTTGGACATAAGGGAAACCCCTCAGAACGCCTTGGAAAAGAAAACCAGCATACAAATCACTGAGGGACCGAAACCGGAAGAAAGACTGGAGCAGGTGGCACATGAATATGAGCGTATGAAAGGACAATTAGCCACAGAGCTGAAAGAAACCCTACAAACGGGCGAAGAGCTGAAGATATTAAAGGGCTTATCTGCTCTGGATTTCGACGCACTCATGGATTTGAGCAAGAATCCCGAGGATCTATCCGAACAAGGCCGTTCAGTATATAGTTTGTTTCTGAGAAAAATTGAGTCTTACATTGGCACTTCTTTCGGGGTTACCGACCCAAACAATTAGTCTAAACACGTCCAGCTTGAACATTGTGGCGAGGGAGTCCCTCTAGCTACGCAGCAAGAGCCCCATTTCCTATCTACTGACGTGGGGGTTTCCTCATGCAAAGTAATCTGTGTTCTTTCAAGATTGTAGGTTTTGGCAAGAAATCAATGAAATAGAGTTAACCCAGACTTTACACAAGATGTCGTGCCCATCAACGGCCATTCAATCCCATGCAACAACCAATTCACCTTTTATACCTGAACGATATCCAATGGTTTCCAGTTTATTCGCAGGTCTAGATCGTGGCAAGATATCTGTATTTGGCAAAGCCCTTATTCCATTTGATTTATCTCACCACCCAATACCACAAAGTGATATAATCAATTAAAATCATTATTTTATTGAAATAATTAGAGCTTTAATATATTTTATTGAAATGGATCTCTCCCGAAATCTGACCTCTCTCTGTATTCGATTCCCACTGTGTAATACTTCTTATTCTGCTGACCTCATTCTTGATTCGTTTCTCGCTATGCAACAAGATTTCTGTCGGTAATTACGATACAAAGCAAAACCCATCTTGGGAAACATAATGCAAACTGTCTTAACATAACAAGCCGAGTTGCCATATAAGGGTAGCTTGGCTTTTTTGTTGTAGAAAAGGAGAGGGAGATGAAAAAACTATTAGTGTTTTTAAGTGTAATATTTTTGATCCTTGGATTAGTGAACATTACAAATGCTGAACTGGTGGTCAGAGGATATGGCACGATAGTAAGTGGAGGCAGCGGGGAATATCAGCTTATTTACGATACGGATCAAAACATCACCTGGTTGGATTTTTCAAAGACTGAAGGGCTTATGACCTGGTATGATCGGACCGCTTGGGTTGAAAGTCTGGAGGTACAGTTCCGGGGGCAGATTTTTTCAGACTGGCGACTCCCTAGAGTTGACACAAGTGTCATCACTGCTCTTGGAGATGGGTGGTGGGGTCCTGACCAGGACGGCAACTATGACTATTCCCAAGGGTGGAATATGACAAACTCTGAAATGGGCCATTTGTCATATATAACCCTGGAAAACATTGGTTATTACGCTACTGACGGCACGTATCCTCAACCAGGCTGGTATGACCCACAGGGTCTTGTAAACACAGGACCATTCGAACACTTTTTAAACGCACCAGACCGCACAGATTGGTACTGGTCGAGTACTGATAGCTTATCCAACCCAGACACCACATATATATTTTATTTCTATCGAGGACAACAGGGAGCAGACCATAGATCAGCACATGCCCTTGCGGTAGCAGTATATGATGGCGATGTTGCTTCTGTCTCTGAACCAGTTAGCATAGACATCATTCCAAAAACCTGCCCCAATGAACTCCCCATAAAAGGTGGTGGCTCTGTGAAGGTGGCTATTCTCGGCACGGTAGACTTTGATGTAAATGATATTGATATTGCATCAGTCCGATTGGAAGGAGTAGCTCCAACTCGAAGTAGCTTAAAGGATAAGAGTAGTCCGCTCGTAACTCCTCCAACTGATTGTGAATGCACTACAGATGGTAGAGATGGATTCCTTGACCTATGTTTGAAGTTTGATAAAAAAGCGATAATAACCGCATTGAGTGGAGTCACTGTTGACATACCATATCCTCTAACCCTGACAGGTGAATTGAGCGATGGAACACTAATTGAAGGAACAGATTGCATTACTTTTGTTAAGAAGGGAAAGAAGGATTAAACTCTAAGTATCAGGGGAGAGTCAGTAAACGGCTCTGTCCTTTTTTATTGTCAACGAATTTCCGATATCTGCTATCGATGTCAGGATCACCTATTTTTCCTATACTCTCCTGATATCACAGCCCAGAAACCGACAAGCTTACGATTCAGAGAAATGAAGCCGCATACAATATATTGAATATGGCTGTTTCCATTCAAAACCTTCAGCTTCTGCTATGCTTCTCGAAAAGCAGAAAGCCGAAAAAACTTGTGCTTAGGAGTTGCAAACTTCACTGAGGATTTGCGATTGAAATATGGTAGGAACGGGCATCAGGGGAAGTTGTCTACTTCAGTTAGCAACAGACACGCTCCGGCATGCGGAGCGCGTTATATCAGTAAGAATCAGATGTTGTGTAACAAGGAAATCAATTTCTTACAGGTTCTGATTCTTAGGAGAACTAAGCACCCCGCCTTTCCATGTTACGTGTAATCGCAACCCAGGAGACTTGTGGGAGACTTTCTATTCATAGCAGGATACTGAATTCTTTGAAGCACAACAGGTACCACAATATATGGTAACTCTGACAGAAAAAGCGGAACTATTTTTTCTCCTGACATTTCGGGCACATGAGAACACATGGCCACAAGCCACTCCAAGGCATCGAACATATTCTCCTTTTTTCCGTCCTTGGACTGGTAAAGGACCTTGGATTCCTCGGCAATATAGGTCATCCTCTCCTTGGAAAAGGAAGCGCAGATAATGTACCGGGCCAGGTTTTCAATGGCCTCCTCATCACCGGGTTGAATTCTTGGGCCACAAAAGACGTTGAATCCGGAATGCCGCCAGCCCATCATCATATCCATCAGATCTTCCTAAGGGTTAGCTTTCCGTTTATCCAATGGTAGCAAGAATATACTCCATCATACGCTGCTTGCACCACATCTCGCCAGCTTTGCGTTTGCGCTGAACATCGTTGGAATCAACTCTACTGGGGTCCTTAACCTCAATGACCGCCTTCCTGCCGTCCTCATATTCTATGAGGAAATCGGGCACATATCGCCGCTGGTGCTTCTGTCCGTCAATCCAGGGGATAGTGATGCCGTGCCGCTTCATCCACTTGACGACATGCGGATCGCGTTCCAGGCGTTCCATCATTCGCCTTTCGAGATCGCTCTGGTAATTCTCGAAGTTCCAGGGACTTTTCTTCGGGTTTGCGTACTGACCGTGTATACTAATTGCCATATTCGATAATCCCCGCTATCAGTCCTGGGATAGCTCCAACTTTGACCTTCACCTGCCGGACCATCTTCCATGCGAAATCAACCTCTGAGCGTTCCGCCAATCCAAGCGATGAGCCATTAAGGAACTTTGCCCGAATGTGGTGAATCAACACGCTGTAAACCCGGTCTTTGAACGTCGCGGCGTAGCCCGCTTCAACGGTCAGGGCTTCCGCCATTTCGAGCAAACCTGTCTTCACAGCTTCGCGCACCGCCTCATCCGATACCTGCGCGGCCGCATATATCGGGCCGCTAGTTTCAGGCGCGGAATGGATCGTCTTCCAGCCCTGCCCGCCCAACTCCTGTCCTACCACCCCCGCAATGCCAACTTTCGTAATCTCAACCACCGTTGGATCATATTCGATACCGTCAAGCACCTCTTTCCAGTTCTCCAGCGGCGTTGGCGGTAGTGCAATGTCGCCAACGTCAAATTCCCCGTCGTCTATCACCGATGGATCAACTGGCGGAAGGTCAATCACCAAATCCGGTTTCTCAAGTTCCTGCTTGGGCGGTGGCAGTGGGAGGTCTTCGGTCTCATCGAACTCCTGGTCAATCAGAACGCCCGTGCGCTTCTTTGCGTTGAAAATGTCCCAAAGCCATTGGTGCTCTAGTTTGGGATGATCTACCACCGCGCAAATCTGCGGCTCCGTCGGCTGGACCCCTTTCACGCGTACGCGGCGCAGACCGCGCCCGACCACCTGTTGCCCATAGACCTTGCTGCCGAACTTGCGCAAGAGCAGGATAACGCCCACTTCCGGCACGTCCCACCCCTCACGCAGCATCAGCACGCTAACAACAGCCCTGTAAGGTTTGCCGCTCTTCTGCTGCTTGCCCAGTTCGCGCGCCTTTTGTCGGTCCGCCTCGTCGCTGTCTTCCGTGACCAGCAGAGTTTTAACCTTGAAATATTTGCTCAGCGTTTGTTCGGCCTTTTCCGCGTCCACCTTGCATACTGCCACTACAAAGAGAATGGGCTGATATCGGCCCTTGGCCCGGCGCTCCTGTTCTTCGAGGCGACGCAAAGCGATTGCCATCTGCTGGTGCATCGGTTCGTCGTCAGTCACCCATTGTGTAGCACTAAGTCCCAACCGATCCACCTCGTCCCAATCAATCTCCTCAACCTTGCGCTTCTCACCCGTGCGTGCATCGGTGTAGGTCAACTGCACGGTCTTGATATCCGGCTGGTAAACTACAGGCGTCTTGATGATCCCATCGGCCAGCGCATCTGTCACGCTATATTCATAGATCATATCGCTGTCAGGCGCCTTGCCGTCGGCACGGTCTGGCGTCGCCGTTGTATCTACACGAAGAATCACCTTGTTCCGCATTCGCCTCAGTGTGGCGTCATATTCCGTAGCAGGCGAGTTATGCGCCTCATCGTTGAATAGCGCGAACTCAGGCCCGTTCATCAACGCCGACAGGTTGCTCTGCCCGCTCTTGTTACTCTGGTAGAACTGGTGGATGTTACCCAAGATTACGCTTGCGCTGAACAGGCTCGCCCAGCCACCTTCCTTTCCACTGCCTAGTGTCGTAAGTACGAAATCCTTTGGCCCGCAACATAATGCCCAATCAGGCAACAGGTCGCGGTCCTTGAAGACCTTCCCGCCATCGAAGTCATCTTCCAGCCGATCGCGAACGATGAGGTTTGGGCATAGCATCACAAACTTCTGAACGCCATGCGCTATACGCAACCACGATATGACTGCCGCGATGACCGCCGTCTTGCCGCCGCCCGTCACCACGTTGAGCAAGAGGCCGTCCGCTCCGATCTCCGCTTTGCCCAGAATCTCGTGCGCATAGACCACCCGCAGGAACGACTCCCACTGATGCGGCCATAGCGTGCCCGGCCGCGCAACCTGGTCGTCATCCTTCGAGGTCAGAAACTCCATGTATTTGTAAGACTCCTCCTTCAAGCGAGGCATCCCGTCCCGGCGCCAGTCGCGAAAGACGTCCTCATATCGCGCAAATTGATTAAACATGCCTCAACTTACCTCAATCTCGGACGACCATAGTCCCTCGCCGCCCATGTCGTCCTGCACCTTACAGGCAATGTGTTTCCTGCCCGCCGTCGGGAATACATATTGCGCCTGCAACTCAGGCTCCTTTTTGATACCGCGCATGAATGAATACCCCGGGGTGCTGCTAAACCGATTTCCGTGATCGAAGTCCCACTGTACGTTTATGATCTTCGCCCCGGCGTTCATCACCGCTGTCTCGCTAACATCGAACTTGTATGTCTGCACAGCGATGCGCTTGTAACCTACCTCCACCTTCGGTGGCTGCACGAAGGTAAGGAAGTTTTCGTAGTCTGCGTTATCGGTAGATAGGGCCGTCACATGTTCGCGGAAGTGCGCCGAGTCAATGCGGATCATGTCCAGACGAATGAAGTTAAGGTCCGTCTGCTCCAGTCGGCGCAGCCGTTCTGCCGCCTCCACAGCGTCAGGGCGGAAGGCCCAGGCCAGCATGATTCCGTCGCGCAGGTTATCCTGTTTGTATCGCAGTGTCTTACGCATCGCGTTGGCGAACGTCTGCACGTTTGCCGCCGTCACGGCCTTTTTCTGGTCTGGCTCGCCCACCCAGACTGGAATTGCGCCTTTGTAGCCGTGGATGCCTTCCTCGCGCTCTTCCACAACTGCGCCAAAGGCGCGTAGGACAAAGGCGCGGAACTGATCGGGCGGGGACTCGGCCAGCCGCCGGGCCTCATAGACGCCCCAGTGCTCAACCACAATATCCGGTATGGGGAATATCCTGCCTATCTGTTCTTCGGCTAATCGTGTAAGTCGATCAGATGTAATTGCAACAGCCACACGAGATTGATCACATCCAATGAATTTTCTTGATTCCACCACTCGATATTTCGTCGGGTGAAGCGGTTCTGCTATATCAGATCTAACTCCGATGGCAGCAACTAAAGTCGTTCCTCCTCCCATAAAAAAATCAGCAACAACATCCCCTTCATCTGTTGCAACATCGATAATTCGCTGTATTACTTCTAAAGGTTTTTGAGTCGGATAGCCAATGCGTTCTTTAGCAGTAGGATTGAGAATGTTCATAATCCATACATCATCAGGATTCTTCCCCTTTTCTCGATTGGGTGTGTAATGTTTCCCCACATCATGATGAGTAGTCCCGTAAATAGAATACATGCTGGTTTCTTTATATGCTACTCGAACTTTATCAATGTTGTACTTGAAATCATCTGTTTTGGAATAAAAAAGTATGATGTCATGTTTCCGATTGAAATGATTTTTAGAACGGCCACCTCCGTTTTCATAATACCATACGATCTCATTTCTAAAATTGGGAAATCCAAAGATCTTATCCATCTCCACCTTGATATAGTGGCTGGCGTGATGATCACAATGGACATAGATACTGCCGGTCTTCTTTAGCAACCGCTTCATTTCGTAAAGCCGGGCGTTGAGCCATATCAGGTAGCCGGGCATGCCGCCTTCCCAGATGTCGGAGAAGGAGCGGAGTTCGTTCTGGTCGCCGAAGATGACGTTGTACTGTCTGCCGGAGAAGAAGGGCGGGTCAATGTAAATGAGGTCAATGCTCTCGCTGGGCAATTGCCTCATGACGTGCAGGTTGTCGCCCCAGAACAGGCGGTTCGGTTCAAGCGCAGGATGGCCGAACTGGACACGTTCTACGACCTGGAAAGGTAGATAAACGGCTGGAAAGAGCTTGCGGAAGCCCTTGCGCCGGTTCCAGCCCAGCGGTTCCTTTTCGACCGGCACTGAGCCGAATCGTGTCGGTGGCCGCCAGAACTCTTCCTGTTGCGGCAACGCGTCCGTCTGCTCGTCCCGATCCTCGACCTCCGGTGGCGCGATGAAATCGCCCTTCAGGGGGCCACTTATCGGTTTGTCATTTTCTTCATTGTTTCTCGTTGCCATTAGGTCCTTTCCTTCATCGATAGCAATAGTAAGCTCACTAACACCGAGATCCGTCAGAAACTTGGTGCAAGATGAGGCGATAGGCAAGACTCCAACTTTTCATCATATTAGCCATTTCCCTGTTAAAATTCTTATTTCTTGCCATAACCTCGAAATGGACAATTTTGACGATTACATATCGTAGTTGAAAGGTCAATATTGTATTGAACCCTACCATCGAAAAATCAACTCAGGAAATACATATTTCAAGATGAATCTGCGAGCAGCTACCTCCACTGAATTTGTCGATTTGCGATAGAAATCTGGGTCGATAAATTGTCGAAAAGTGATCATTTCGGCTGGATCGGGTGGAAACCGTGAAAAATTGGTTTTCACTCGTTTTTTTAAGATTCCTGCAAATTTCTTTATTGCTTCGAAGCGACGTTCTATAGAAAGTGCAAAAACAAAATTGAACGGCAATCGAATTTGGAGTGAACGTGGATACCGTCTCTTAATATTGAACATATTTTTGAAATGTATGGTGTCCAAGTCATTGTATTTCTCCTTACCAGGTCATCGAACGCTTGCCTTTAACTAATCCAGAGAGCTCATATTTTTAGAAACGCTCTAAGCTCTTGACCAAAATCCATCACCTGTGGGTCTTCTTCCATCATTTCCTTCTGCTCATCGGGAACCGGAATAGGGTTTTATCTCCGTTAGTATAACCAAGAACTCGCAAGATGCACGAAAATTTTGTCAATGATTGGAAGTACTTATAAACCAAAACCAGGGAATTCCGAACTATATGCGATAGGAATTTGTGGGTAAGAAAAACGGAAGCCCTCTCACTGTATAAAGGTATCAATACGGTATAAAGCCCACCCCTTTATACCCACCGTCCTATCAACTGGTTGATATATAAGGGAAATAGCTGTAAAAAGGAGAGGTATAAAGGTATAAAGGCGATAAGGGGGGCAAGAAGGGAATTTGGAAGCTCAGACTTCGTCTAGCAGACCCGAAGACCGTTTCAATCTGATCGGACAGAACACTGCTTATTGTATGCTTGAATTCGGAGACATCGGATTTTCTTTTAGATTCCAGTGGAAACCTTCAATAAGAGTGGAGCACAAGATCAGATAACACAAAAGTCACCTAATCTGTGATCCGTTGGAGGTATATGAACGTTTGAGCTAACTTGCCGCCCACCGTAGGTTACAGCGATTTGCACCGCCGAGCCTCTTGCGGTCGGGTTAAGCGATTATGTGCTTTTTAGACCAAGTTTTTTAGCGAAAAACTCCTTGCTTTCCCCAAGTTGATCAATGTGCCATTTTAGTAATTCACCTTTTTCTTGAGCCACTTTGCTCCGCTCTTCGCCAACGGGAAGTCCTGGAGAACCATCAGAAGGGTATAGCTTTCGGCGCGTTTCTGAGACAATGTCTCAATTCAGAGATTAATTACACTACAAGTCGAGATTTGATTGAAGGTAAGCATTAATGGATTCATGTCCTCTGTCAAGATATTTTGCTTTTGACGGTTCAC
>Ga0307378_10006803_pt1 | contig 15533 bp, 18 predicted proteins | sample UN1MG_FD_202238 | JGI IMG/M metagenome (GOLD analysis project Ga0307378, IMG submission 202238) | Soil microbial communities from Risofladan, Vaasa, Finland - UN-1 | ecosystem: Environmental > Terrestrial > Soil > Coastal area > Acid sulfate soil | place: Finland: Risofladan, Vaasa | collected...
CTAAAGTGAGCTAAAGTGAGCTAAAGTGAGCTAAAGTGAGCTAAAGTGAGCTAAAGTGAGCTAAAGTGAGCTAAAGTGAGCTAAAGTGAGCTAAAGTGAGCTAAAGTGAGCTAAAGTGAGCTAAAGTTATGGATAATAAAGAATTTGCCAGGGAGCTTGAAAAACGGACACGAGAGTTCGGTGTGTGTATAATCAGGTTATCAGGTAGCAGGTTATCAGGGAATTAGAGAGTTCGTGACTTTGTAGCATTGTAGCAAAAAAGGTTTAGTAATGCTTAAAATAAAACATTTTATCCAACAAAGCTGGCTGCTGATTGTGGCATCGTTTTTCTTTGGACTGCTGATAGCGGTTACGAACGCCGCACTGTCACCGAGAATAGAGCAGAACAAAATCAACAAGCGTAACCGTCTGGTTGGAGCTATGCTGCCGGATGCTAAGAACTTTGTTCTGTTAGAGGCGGAAATCGAAATTGAGTCTATCCAGGGCAAAAAAGAGAAGGTTGAAGTTTATAGAGCTATGTCGGAGGCGGGCGAATGTGTCGGCTGGAGTTTTAACGCCGCCGGGTCGGGTTTTGCGGACAAGATTGAATTAGTTGTTGCTGTGGACAAAGATTTTGAAAAGCTCGCGGGTTTTGATGTGCTGGTGAGCAATGAGACGCCCGGCTTCGGCGACCAGATAAAATACGATTACTATAAAGACCAGTTTAAGGGTGCGCCGGCTGAGGAACTCAAGCTTATACCATCGGGCGACCCTAAGAAAATCGACGCTGAAATCGTTGCGATAAGCGGAGCTACCGTAAGCAGCGAATCGGTAGTGGAGATAATCAATAACTTTTTGATCCAGATTAAGAAACAGATGCCAAAAAAGGACTAATCGGCAATGACAGATAAGAGTGAAGTTAGAACTGCACTTTACGGCCAGACGCTGTTGGCGGGCTTGTGGCGTGAGAATCCGGTGTTTCGGCTGCTATTAGGAATGTGTCCGACATTGGCGGTTACGGCTGCGGTCAAGCCGGCCCTGACTATGGGTCTTTGTGTAATCTTTGTGCTTGTCTGCAGCAATATTATAGTCAGCCTGATGCGGAACCTTCTCAAGCCGCATTTGCGAATTCTGATGTTTACTTTGACAATAGCTACCTTTGTTACGATAGCGGATTTGTTCCTGAAGGCGTTCCAGCCGGAAATGAGCGAAGTGCTCGGCCCTTATGTGCCGCTGATTATCGTCAACTGCATAATCATTTGCCGTGCTGAGGCCTGCGCCAGCAAGAACGGCCTTGTTGTAAGTGTCATCGATGCGGTGGGGATGGGTGTGGGCTTTACGCTTACATTGTGCGTTTTAGCCGGCGTCAGGGAGCTGCTCGCTACGGGTGCGATATTCGAAATACAAATACTTGCTCTGCTCAAAGGAGGTGGTTGGTTTGTGCCGTGGGCGGCGATGGGCATGCCGGTAGGGGCATTTATAACTTTGGGACTGATGTTAGGGCTGGTGAACGTGATTACGAAAAAAGATGCTTAAAAGGAAAGGTTTATGGATACGCTTAATATTTTGCTTATCGGCTTTATATCTATCGTAGTAGTCAAGAACCTTGTCTTTACGAAGTTTCTTGGTATCTGCCCCTATCTCGGTGTTTCTGGAAGAATCGATATGGCTTTCGGGATGGGTATGGCGGTGACGTTTGTTGTTACGCTGAGCGGGACGTTGACGTGGCTGATTGACCATTTAATTCTGATGGGAACGCCGTTGGAAGTTACTCGATATGTCTGCTTTATATTAGTTATCGCAGGGGCCGTGCAATTGGTGGAGATGTATCTGCGTAAGTTCTTCCCTTCTTTGTACGAGAGCTTTGGAATATTTTTGCCGCTGATTACAACGAATTGTGCGATATTGGGATTGTGTTTGTTTATAAACCTCTGGGGCATTGACTCTCTGCTTGAAGCGGTTGTTCTTAGCTTCGGTGCCGGTATAGGCTTTACGATGGCGATTTGCATTATGGCAGGCATTCGAGAAAATCTGAATATGGCTGACGTCCCGAAGTGCCTCAAAGGTGCACCGATTACCCTGATTACCGCAGGTATCCTTGCCCTGGCGTTTATGGGTTTCGCGGGAATGATTAGGTGAGTGAATTAGTTGATTAGAGAATTAGTGAATTAGAGAATGATTTTGGCAGATATTTTACAGTTGTGGAGTAGTGCGTGGCCGGCGGGGGTAACAATGCTGGGCTTAGGCAGTGGTTTTGCGCTGGTGCTTTTGATAGCAAGCGTAAAGCTCAAAGTTGAGGTTGACCCGAAGGTAGAGCAAATTCACAAGGCGCTGCCGAATCTCGACTGCGGTGCCTGTGGATTCGCGGGGTGTGGTCAATATGCGAAAGCGGTTCAGGGAAATCCGGAACTGTTAGGCAGATGCGCGCCCGGCGGGCCTGAAACGTCGGCGAAAATCGCAGATGTATTGAATCTGCAGGTCAGCGACTCGGGCCCGCAGCAAAGGCCGATTGTTCGCTGCCATGCTCACACAGACGACAAAACTTTATATGCCAAGTATCAAGGAATCCAAACCTGCATTTCTGCTAATGCGTTGGCGAATGTGCAGGCCTGTGGGTTCGGGTGCTTAGGCTTCGGTGACTGTACGAGAGCGTGCAGGTTCGATGCTCTGCACATTGTTGACGGCATGACTATCGTTGACTATGAGAAATGCACCGGCTGTACGGCCTGCTCGAAGACCTGTCCGCGAAACTTGATAGAAATGGTTCCATTTCATTCCGAGAATATGATGATAGTCGCCTGTAACAGTAAGGAGACGGGCAAGAGCACACGGTCGATATGTAAGGTCGGTTGTATCGGCTGTCGCCTGTGTGCCAAACAAACAGATATATTCTCGGTGGAGGACAATCTGGCCCGGATAGATTACGCCAGATATGAGCCCAACGAGCAAACCGAAACCGCTATGGAGAAATGCCCGACGAAGGTGATTACTTATCGCGGTAAAACAGCCCAGACCCCAAAGCAAGCGGTCGAACAAGTTGCGGATTCTTGAGTGATAACAAACAGCAGTTCGCTACTTTATATATTTTTCAGCGCCGGTGGTTTTTATAATTTCGTACTCCGGTTGTGAGGTTATGAATATTGCCTCGGTGGCGGGGAGTTTCTCGATTAATGCAAGGCCCTTTTCGGTTCCCATGACGCTGACGGCCGTGGCCAGGGCGTCGGCGTCAGTTGCATTGTCAGCAATAATGGTTACGCTCGAGAGGCCTTGGGTGCTTGCTCCTGTTTTGCGGTCTATGATATGGCTGTGGCGTTTGCCTTCGATTAAAACAAACTGCTGATAATCACCGCTGGTTGCGCTTGCTCCATTGGCCAATTTCAGTTTCAAGATAAGGTTTCGTTCAGGAATATCTTCATCTAAATCTGGATTTTGCACGCCGATTAACCAATGATTTCTACCTTTTGGTGGTGCGCCGAAGCACCGAATGTCACCGCCGATGTCAACCATGCCGCCGATTGCCCCAGAGTTTTGCATTGCCTCAACGGCCTTGTCAATAGCATAGCCTTTTGCAATTCCGCCGAGGTCCAGCCTCATACCTTCAACGGCGAACTGCACCGTTCTGTTTTGGTCGTCAAGTTTTAGCTTTTCAAAACCGACTTTGGATTTGGCCTGGGAAATATCATCTTCGCTTGGAAGGACTTGTTTGTCTTTTGCTGCTCGGAATAAATCTACCAAAGGCCCGACGGTGACATCAAACGCTCCATCTGTAAGCTTGCTAAACTCGATGCTTCTTTGCAAGACTTCGTATGTTGATTGGCTGAGGTGGACTGCTGTTTTGAAGCCATCTCTGTTGAGCTTGCTTATTTCCGAATCGCTCTTGTAGTCGCTCATAAGGCCGTCAACTTTGTGGATTTCTTCAAAAGCAGTTTCGATACATTTCTTTGCCGTATTCGAATCTTCGGCGATGACGACTGCGCGGGCGAATGTACCCATCACCAGCCGATGGCCGCTGTCGAGCTCGATTTGTCTGTTAGAGCGAGCAGAAAAATAAATCGCCACGATTAAACAAGCGGCGAGGACCGCAATCACAATGCGGCTGATTTTCGTGTTCATAATAAATCCTTTCTAAGACAGGATTTGATAATTGATAATCAAACGATAATCAATAGAAAATAATCAAGAACCGGCTTATAATGGTTTGTAACGCGATAAATGCGTGGTGGTTACTGATAGTTATTCGGCGCCATCCCCAAGCTCGTCCCGATTTTTCGGGACTCGCTTGAGGCTGCCACACATCAAGTTAGATGTTATAGAATAATTCCGGTATGGACGAAAAAGAAGTAACAAAGTTAGCGGAGCGGGTCGAAGGGGAGTTTCTGCCCTTTGTGCGCAGGCCGGGCAGATATATCGGCGGGGAGATAAACCAAATCAAAAAGGACCTCTCGCAATGTGAGCTGACGGTCGCGCTGTGCTTTCCGGATATTTACGAAGTGGGGATGAGTAACAGCGGGATAGCTATTATATATGATGTTCTTAACAGCATTAATGGTGTGGCTGCTGAGCGGGTTTTTACGCCGTGGATTGAAGCTGAAAAGGTGCTGCGAGAGAAAAAAATATCCCTGTTTAGTCTGGAGTCCAGGGCATCCCTAAACAGCTTTGACATTGTGGGCTTTAGCTTGAGCAGCGAGCTTTGCTATACCAATGTGCTTAATATGCTCGAGATGGGTGGAATCGGTGTTCGAAGCAGCCAAAGGGGTGAAGATGAGCCGTTGATAATTGCCGGCGGGAGTATGGCGGGCTGCTGTGAGCCGATGGCTGAGTTTATTGACCTGTTCCTATTGGGTGACGGTGAGGAGGCTGTAGTTGAGCTTGCGGGATTTGTTAGAGAGAAAAAAAAGGCCGGTGCGAGAAAAAAAGAAATCCTACTGAGTGCTGCGAAGAAATTTGAGTGGGTTTATGTGCCATCTCTTTATGAGTTTGAATATGAGGGGACAAAGATAAAGTCGTTTCTACCGAAATTGCCTGATTTACCTACGCAATTCAAAAGTGCGGTTGTAGAGGATTTTGAGAATGCTCCTGTGCCGAGCCGCCCAATAGTTCCGTTTGTGCAGGCGGTGCATGAGCGGGTGAGCGTTGAGATTATGCGCGGCTGTCCGGGACGGTGCAGGTTCTGCCAGGCGAGCTTTTGCAGGAGGCCTGTCCGCTATCGGAGCGTTCAAAGAATCATCGATATCGCAAAGGCATGTTACCACTCAACAGGGTACGATACTGTAAGCCTATTGAGTTTATCGAGCGCCGATTATCCGGAGCTTGAAGAATTGGTTGCCGGGCTCGACGCATATTTTCAGGATAAGCACGTCGGGTTGTCACTGCCGAGTTTGCGGGTTGATAAGCAGTTGAAGCTGCTGCCGAAATTGCTGACTTCTGTGAGGAAGGGCGGTCTTACGATTGCTGTTGAAGCGGCAAGTGAAAAATTAAGGCAAGTCATTAACAAGCCCCTGAAAGATGAGGACCTGTTCGCTGCGGTGGAGGCTGCTTACCGGGCGGGCTGGCAGAAATTGAAGCTGTACTTTATGGTCGGTCTGCCGGGCGAGATTCTGGAAGATGTGAAACGGATTGTGCAGTTATCATTTCAATTAGCCAAACTGCGAAAAGGCATAGACGGCAAGACTGGTCAGATTAATATTACTATTAGCTGTTTTGTGCCGAAGGCTCATACGCCGTTCGGGTGGTTGGGGCAAAAGCCAAAATTATACTTCGAGCAGGCAAAGCAGTTGATACTCGATGAGAAAAGAAAACTTCGTGCTAAATTTCTGCAGTTTAAGTTCCACGATATAAACCGCAGCTTGCTGGAATCGGTGATTGGACGGGGTGACAGACGTTTATGCGATGTTATTGAAGCGGCCTGGCAGGGGGGGGCGAGGTTTGATTTGTGGGATGAATGTTTTGACTTCGAGATATGGCGGAGAGCATTTGAGAAATTTGGATTGGATTTGGAAAAACTCGCACAAAAAGAATTTGAGCGGGATGAAATTCTGCCGTGGGAGCATTTGGGCGGGCCGGGGAAGAAGTATCTGTTAGGGCATCTTGAGAAAGCGATGGAATTGGTGAGTAGTTAATTGGTTAACTGGTTTTTTGCTTGAAAAGATGTTTTTTGTAGAGTATATTGCTCGTAGCGGTCAGGCCTTGATTTTCAGATACATGAACAGAGCGTTTTTTGTGAAGTGCAGGTGTCGGATATTACAAAATAAGAGGGAGTTTTCGGAATTTTCAGACTCAGAACAGGAGAAAACTAATGAAGGTCAGCAAAAATAATTACTGAATTTATAATTGCGTTCATTTTGGCTTTTGTTGTTTCTGCCATTGTTTCGCTGCTCTGGAATCTTATCGCTCACGGCAGCATGATGGTTGACTGGGGCTCGTCGCTCAGGATGGGTATTATCTTAGGGATTATCGCACCCTGGATAATAGCGAGGGGAAGTAAAAGTGAGCAGGAATGAGGATTCTTTTGTTTTAGATATTATACGGAAACCATATAAATAATAGTTAGGAGCATAAGAATCATGAGCAATACTTTTGATGAGCTAAAAGATCCGATCGGGGGATTTAAAGCAAATATGTTCCGTAAGACTGTATGTCCTGAGACGGATGCTCTTGTCGTCTTTATCCCCAAGGGACAGGAACCGTCTCCTGAAGTCAAAAAAGTGCTCGACGAGGCAGGACCTCAACGCTGGTTCCCAAAAGAACGCGGAAACATTGTTAAGTGCCCCCATGTAGTCGACACATTCGATGAAGGTTTGTTCAAAATTGAAAAAGGTGGCTGGGATCATGAACATTGTGAAGCATGTGGGGCCACCATCGATGTAGGTAAGTCTTGTTGGGAAGCTGAAACAGATGATGAGTTCTTTTTAATTTGTGAGGGATGCTATCAGAAACTCAAAACAAGAGATCGGCCCTAAACAATTACCGGAGTCAGGCTTTCCTTCACTTGCGTCTTCGTAGGCTGGTGAGCTTTTCATTAGGAGAAAACTATATAAAAAATAGTTATACGTTTTTAGTGTTAAGGGTTGTTTTTGATGGAAGAATTCGTTGGAGAGAGGATTGAAGTGGAAAAAGATGAGACGTCGCCGCGGCCGGTGCGTTTCAAATGGCGGGGAGCGGTTCATGATATCGTGGAAGTGTTAGATGAACGCGTTGATACCGGGTATGGCGGGCTGCCGCCTCACAGCCAGAAATGGCGTACGCGGAGGCACCGCCGCTATTATGTCGTGAGGGATTCGGAAGGTGATGTTTTTAAGATATATCTGGATTATGCCAATCGCAAGAAGCCAACGTGGTGGCTGGTCGAAAAGTGGGAAGAGAAGAGTTGAATTAATGGATGAGAAAATGAGTAGATACGCGGATGCGTGGTAAAGGGAGGTTATAGAATTATGAGAAGAACGATAATGAGTATTCTGATGTTGTTTGTACCGGCGGGATGCAGCAGTATTCCCTCCGGCGTAGAGGCGGTTAGGGACTTTGATGCCGGTCGATACCAAGGTAAGTGGTATGAAATTGCGAGGTTGGACCACAGTTTTGAACGCGGGCTGAGCAACGTATACACAGTTTATACTTTAAGGAAAGACGGAGGGATAGATGTTTTGAACAGGGGCCTTGATAAAGACAGCGGCAAATGGAAAGAAGTTCGGGGTCGAGCATATTTTGTAAAGGGAGAGACTGTCGGCTGTTTGAAAGTTACGTTTTTTTGGCCGTTCTACGGCGGTTATAATGTGATTTCGCTTGATCATGAGAACTATTCTTATGCAATGGTCTGCGGTCCGACAAGGTCGTATCTATGGATATTGGCGAAAGAGAAGACGCTTAGTAAATCCATAATGGATAAACTGGTTAAGACAGCCGAAGATTCAGGTTTCAAAGTTGAGGAACTGATTTTCGTGGAACAGGATCGTTCGGGCTCTTAGTATGTTTATAGGATTTAGCTGCCGCCACTACGTGTCTCTACTGCGTTCGCTTCGTCCTTCGGAGCCGCTCAGGACTAAAAGCTCACTGCGGTCGAGATGACAGGTTTTTACGAAGAACAAAAAGAGTTATAATTACGAGAGACGATGAGTATTGGCTATAGAAATTCTATTGCGAGATGGTACTTTTATCTTACTCCCTTGTTCATATTGCTTGATTACATTTGGGGAGTGAATGTACGAGTTAGTGCCCTTGAGTCGATGCCGTTGTATAAGAACCTCTATTACGGGTTTTGTATTCTATGCGGGGTCTGCATGTATTTTGTCCCCCGGTACTCGGCGGTAGTGACACTTTTTGAGAGTATAATTAACTTTGGAATGATAGTATTTAGCATTTTCGTGCCCTATATACAGAATATGATTTATGCGGAAGATATTCTCAATGCAGATTTTAAGGCTATGGAAGAGGCGATAAATGCTCAATCAATAGTGAATCTTGTGATTGTGGGCTCTTTTGTGGTGTTGACTTTTCATAAAAGTGTTCAGATAATACAAGAAGCTTTCGGTTTCAATGGGCCTACTTCCAATGAATTGCAGCAGTCGGATACGGACTGACGCCCGCTTGGGCTTTTAGAGAGAAGGAGAAAAAATTATGGATATTTCAGTAGTAAATTTGGAAGAAAAATTTGCAAAAATTAAAGAACAGCTATCTCCTAAAATAATTGCGCAGATGAATAACCATCATTTTAAGTTAGTAAAATCACAAGGAGAATTCATCTGGCATAAACACCCTGAAACCGATGAGGCTTTTATGATAATCGAAGGTGATTTTCAAATTCATTTGAGAGATAAAATACTCCAATTAAAAAAGGGAGAGATGGTAGTTATTCCAAAAGGAGTAGAACATAAACCTTTTGCTAAAGAAGAATGTAAGGTTTTGTTAATTGAACCTGAAGGCACTCTCAATACAGGAGATGCAGGCGGCGACCTGACAGTGACAGAATTAGAATGGATATAGCTGAATGATATAATTTCTAACAAATCAATCCAGCGGACCGTGTGGAGCGCGCCCGATGAGCTCAGCCGTTGTTTTGTGAGAGATTCACAAGGCGATGTTTTTGAAATGTACTTGGATTACGCGAACCGTAAGAAACCAACATGGTGGTTGGCCGAAAAGTGGGCAGAGAAAAGGAGCGGTGCGGACGGGAGCTAAAAAGTTAAAATGTGAAAGTTGAAAGTATAGCCAACAGCTTATAACATATAAAGTGTTATTGATAATTAATTATCAATAATCTGTGTTAGGTGATTAAAAAATGGATAACGGCGATATCCAAACACACATCGACACCCCAACTGATTCCAATGGTGATATGAGACTCGGCAGACTTGAGTTTCTGGCCATGAATAATCCGTTGCGCAGATGGATACAGAAGCATATCGAGTTCAAGATATTCAAGAAACACCTTGAAAAATGGTGTGTTGAGCTGGAAGGTGGGATTATTATGGATGCTGGTTGCGGTTCTGGATACAGCACCGAGCTCATTGTAAATGAATACCATCCGTCTCAAGTTATCGCATTTGACTATATGCCGGAACAAATTCGCTTGGCTCGAAAGCGACGGTTGAAGGTCGATTTTTGTGTTGGTGACTTGAGGCGAATCGAATCGGAAAGTGGAACGTGTGATGCTGTATTCATATTTGGTGTACTCCACCACATTCCTCAATGGAGGAAGGCTCTTTCTGAGGTAGCCAGAGTGCTTAAGCAAGGTGGCGTTCTCTTGGTGGACGAACCTCTGTACCAGTTCACATGGGAAGAACTAGAATATGGGATCAGGAGCGTAGGCATGGATATTCTAGAGGTCTCAAATTTCTTCTTTCAATACTTCCATGCCTATCTGTGTCGGAAGCCCGCTTCAGAATAACCTGGAAAACGCGCCATCAGAGCAAGTGGTTGATAAAACAGATCTATTCTATTGCGAGTTGTTTGCTAGCCCTTCGAGTCTGCTGAATCGGACCGTGTTGCATGAGGCTGGTGAGCTTGTTCGGAATGACTGAAATGTTCGAAAAAGATTACATAATGCGTATGATTCAACAGTTTGCCCGGTTCCTCGCGGCGGTGCTTTTTAAAATAAAGAGTGGAAGCGTAGAAGAAGGACGATTGGATATTCAATCCGCTTCACAGCAATACCTCGGATTACGTTTCGACTTTCTTCTTGGCATCCCGAATCAGGAATTAGTCAACATATTCAGTATAGGTGGGCAACTCGATGTAGAGAGATGCTATATTGCCGCTCAACTATTCATTTTAGAAGCAAAAGCAAGAGAAGCAGATCATCCCGCAGGCTCATATGGGTGCTATCTCAGATCCCTGGATTTGCTTTTGATCTGTGTTCGGCAACTGGATGAAGCTCTGAAGAATGAAGCAATATCTACCATTGATGAAATCCTTCAAACAGTACGGGATAATAATCTTCCAATGGACATCTACGAAAAGCTCCTTTTCTTTTATGAATATAGAAATGAATATGCAAAGGCGGAAGACTGCCTTTTCAAAATCGCTGAAAACGGAGTAGACAGCGCACTGAAAACAGGAGAATCCTTTTACGAGCGCTTGATGGAAAAAACAGATCAGGAGCTTGAAGATGGAAACTTGCCTCGCAGTGAGCTCGAAGAAGGGCTGTTAGAACTAAGAAGCAAATTCAATACCTGACATCTTGCTGCAACTGGACCGGGTGTAAAAGCAGCGTCAGGTGAGCTTTCGGTTAGGTGGATTTTGAAGCAGTGAAGATTTAATGTTGTGAGAATGAATTGAGGTAAAAATGGGAATTCTATGGGAAGTCGTACAAACCGGCCTGATGTATGGCCAGAAGCGAAAATCCGATACGATTGAGGACAGAGTTCAGTTTCTTGAGAATCAGATTTCAAGGGTAGAGAACACATTACGCGAGCTTGTGAAGAAGATTGAGGAGATTCACGGACTGGATATCGACGGCGACGGCAAGGTCGGTTAGATATTGTCCTAATCGAGAAATATCAATATAGCTGAGTTGCCCTTCGCAATATAATTGGTGGGGCAAGCCCCACCCTACGACTTTATAACAATGGGCATCAATTATTGATATTTTCTAAAGAAATTGCAGCAGTTGGTCGTACTCTATAGGTAGGTACGCCGGGGCCGGTGAGCTTTTAATATGTATCTATGATAGAGGTGGCAATATGCGAAAGATAGTAATATTGATTTTATATTGGCTTATACTCATAGGCTCTGGATGCGGTGCACGGTCGGGGCGTGTGCAGACTGGGAATTTAGAGGACAAACTCCCAGTGATAGTATCTCTTGAGACGAGAAATGAGGTCGTTAGCATTATGTCCGGGTATGAGAGACCTGTCTATACTGTGACGACAAGAGACGGAAGGATACTTGGGAAACAGCTCTCGGAGCAAGAGCTGCAAGTAAAGCTGCCGAATATTTATCATTTTCTGAAGACATCATATGCGGACGACGACAAAGGCAGTGTGATTTGGGCAGGTGGATGATGAAGCAGGAGCAGTTAGCTTTTCTTCATTCCTGCGGGAAGTTCAATTCCGACGCGGCCTTGTGCTTCTCTGAAGTCCACTATAATCTCGGCGGCGGCATTCGGGTCATCTACTACCGTGAAGACATTCATATCTTCAGGTGCGATAAACTCGTGTTCTTTCAGCATCTTTTCCATCATCCACTCAGTTAATCCTTCCCAGTAGTTACTACCCATGAGAATTACGGGGAATGAAGCCTGCTTTAATGTTTGAATCAAAACGAGCGATTCGAAGAACTCGTCCATAGTTCCATAGCCGCCGGGGAAGACTATAAAACCGTGGGCGTATTTCAGGAACATTACTTTGCGGACGAAAAAATATCGAAAATGTAGAGACAGGTTCTGGTAGTCGTTTGGAATTTGCTCCATCGGCAATTCGATGTTCAGGCCGATGCTTTGACCTCCTGCTTCTGCAGCTCCTTTATTTGCCGCTTCCATAATTCCACCGCCTCCTCCGGTAATTACGGTGAATCCGGCCTTTACAATTTCCGCAGCGGTCTGCTCTGCAAGCTTATAATATCTGTCCTGTGGCTTTGCGCGTGCAGAGCCAAAAAACGACACGGCGGGGCCAACGGACGCAAGCTCTTCGAAGCCTTCAGTAAACTCGGCCATTACTCTGAATATCCGCCAGAGGTCCTTCACCGGATTTTCGATAGAATCAATCATAAAGACAAATCTCCTTGTGCTTTTGCCTGGTGAGTGGTTAATTGGTTATCAGGAAAGTGCCTAAAGTGACTAAAGTGAGCTAAAGTTTGACAAAAGAATATTAAATGTTGAATAGCAAACTTCAAAATTCCTTGTTCGATATTCATTATTCATTCTTTTTTACTTTAGGCACTTTACATTTTAGGCACTTCAAACTTTGGTACTCTTATTCCACTCACTACTCACCGATAAATCTCGTATTTCACTTTGTGAATTTACCATAAGGCCGGTTTGTTAGCGGCAGGGCAGAATTTTTCAATCGGGCAATTCGCACAATCCGGCTTACGAGCTTTACAAATATTTCGTCCATGAAAAATCAACAAATCACTGAATAACATCCAGTTCTTCTTCGGTACTATTTCGGCTAAATCGAATTCCAACTTTACCGGATCTGAGTTTTCGGAAAGCTCCAATCGGCGTGAAAGGCGAATAACATGCGTATCACAGACTACGCCCGGTATGCCGAAAGCGTTGCCTAATACGACATTTGCGGTCTTTCTGCCCACGCCGGGGAGTGTTAAAAGCTCTTCCATTGTACCGGGGATTTTGCCGTCGAATTGCCCTGTTATCTTTGTGCAGGCCCCTTTGATATTGGCTGCCTTGTTACGGTAAAAACCTGTGCTTTTTATGTCCGACTCGATTTGTTTTATGTCAGCTTTTACCCAATCTTTGGCTGAGGTGTATTTTTTGAACAAGTCCCTGGTGACTTTATTGACCTGTACATCCGTGCACTGGGCCGAGAGGATTGTCGCTATTAACAGCTCAAGAGGATTTACAAACTTAAGTTCAATCCTGGCCTGGGGGTATGTATTTCTCAATATCGGGAAGATTTTCCGGACTCTCTCGGCGGCTTTAGTTTTGTCGACCCTTCGACCCATTCGGCTCCGCTCAGGGCATGCTTTTATCTTAGTTTTTTTGGCTATTGTTTTTTTGGGCATAGGTACTATTAGTCTGTCACGATTGAATTTGTTTGTAATGTTGGATTACATTATATCACCGACGTTTCTGGATTCCTGCTACCACAGGAATGACAAGTTACTTATTCGAGTTTAACACAATATTATTTTGAGGGAAGTTTTTGCAAGAGCTCTTTCAGCTTGCCGGCAAAAAATATCTCATGGAATTTCACAGGCTCTTCGGCTCCGGGCATAAACAATATTGTTACCGGCACACCAGGTTCATTATACTTGTTTTTCAAGGCGAGTGTTGCGGGATAATCCTTTGCAGTAGTGTCAGCTTTTATTGGCAGGACTGCTTTTTCCTCAATTAGTTTCGCGATGTCTTTGCGATGATACACTACTTTGTCCACTGTCTGACAACTCAGGCACCAATCGGCAGTAAACTTAATTAAGACGGGTCTTTCCTGAGCTAAGGCAGTGTCGATAACGGCGTCATTATAGTCCTGCCAGGGGACTGGTTCACCGGCCGGCGTTGGTAAAAACACCCACCCTGCTGAAAACACAATGATGACAGCGGTTATTCTGATAATCCACTTGCGTGCGGGTTTTGTGTTGAAGCTGATCCAGCCGCCCCACATCCAAACACAAAAACCAAGAATGACTGCAAAATATAACACATTTGTTCTGTAGATTTGGGGTAAAGCGCCAATGAGTTTTACGGCGATAATCAAAAGGACAAAACCGATTCCCTGTTTGAATAATTCCATCCATTTTCCCGGCTTAGGCAGGTGTTTTAGTAGGCCGGGTATTGAAGTTAGTATTGCATAGGGTACAGCCATCCCCACGCCTATAACCATTATTACAACGGTAGCAAGCAGCCAATGCTGGGCTTGTGCCCATCCGAAGGCGAATGCCAAAATACCGAAGCCACAGGGCGTGCTTAAAATGGCCGCCAGAAAGCCTGTTCCGATAGCGCCCGAATAGCCTTTGCCTGAACCTGACTTACCTGCTATTGAAGAGGGCACGCCAATATTAAAAACTCCGAACATCAGCAATGCCAGCACAACCAGCAAAATCACCATCCCGGCAACGAAGATGGGGTTTCGGTACTGGTCGCCCCACTGTAAGACTGTTCCGTAGAAGATTTGCAGGATAATATTTGCAACTGAGAGAGATGCGAAAAACAGCAATATCCCGAGACAAAAAGCAAATCCCATCGCTTTGGATTGTTTTTTGCCTGCTTTTGCCTGCTCAACGATTCGCATTACGATAAGGGGTAATACGGGCCAGACACAGGGCATAATATTCAGAGACAGGCCAGCCAAAAATGCCAAAGCCAGGGCAAAGGGGATTGAATAACCCGGCTCTTTAATTGTCTTTGGTTTATCAATGCCTGTTTCAGTGCTGCTTATGTTTTTCCAGGAGCTGCGCTGAGACCAATCAATCTTGGTCTGTAGAGTTTTCTCGAACGGCGGCAGGCATATCTTGCTCGTACAAGCGATACCGGAAATTTTGACCTCAACATTGCCCTTATCAGTCGTAGTAGTCTTTGTCGGATCTTTGAGAGTTGTAATTGGAATAAAGATAGTGAAATTACCTTCGTAAACCTCGATTTTTTTGTTCAGCGGGTCTGTGAAGAGATGCCATTTCGGGAAGATAACCTCGCCGAAGGTAAAATCATCGGATTCGGCTTGGACCTTCAGCTCGAGTCCGGGGGCAGGCGCGGTTTCGGCCTTTGCATAATAGTGAAGGTCATCGGTCCCTTCAAAAATGACCGCTATACCAGCCTTTTCGCCGATGTGAGCAGGTTCGAGGCGTGCTGACGAAAACTCCTTTTCGGATCTTACCAGCTCAATACTTGCGGTAACATCGGAGTTGATTTTTGAACCTGGCTCGATTGAGTTTTGGCCTGAGGCGCAACAGGTTGCCGTAAAAATACAAACCGTCCACCATAGGCCTGTAAGAAGTTTATATTTAGATATTGCAGCAGCTCTTTTCCGCATAAAAGCTCGTGGGTAATTAGTTCCTGTTGCGGAAAATAAAAACCGACGATGTCACCCCTGCCCCTGCTTCCGCAGGGGTAAACTTGTCCCCGCAAAAGCGGGGAGGAGTGGTCCAGAGCGAAAAATCTGGATTCCCGCTGGAGTTTATCCCGCACACGATGCGGGGCGGGAATGACAAATACTGTTTCCACAACAGATACTAATTGAAATAGAGATAATATTAGTCAGCCGACCGGTCTTGCTGTTCTTTTTGTTCGGGTTTTGGCTGTTTGTTCTTATTGTTCCTGGCTTGCTCGGCGGCTAACAAATCTGAAACTGTTGGTTTGTCCAACTGGCCGCCTTCCAAAATCAATTTCACATCGGCAGCGTCGAGAGTTTCATATTTGAGCAGGGCGTTTGCTATTTGCTCGAGCC
>Ga0307378_10006804_pt1 | contig 15529 bp, 12 predicted proteins | sample UN1MG_FD_202238 | JGI IMG/M metagenome (GOLD analysis project Ga0307378, IMG submission 202238) | Soil microbial communities from Risofladan, Vaasa, Finland - UN-1 | ecosystem: Environmental > Terrestrial > Soil > Coastal area > Acid sulfate soil | place: Finland: Risofladan, Vaasa | collected...
TTCTTTTTAATGATTTATGGTGATATCTTTTGAAAAGGTTAAAAATTTAATTCTTCTAAATTAAAAACCAGAAATTTATCTATTTCCACAATTGTTGGTTTGGTTAAAAAACCCAAAATTCTCTTTTTTTTCTTGTTTTCAAAAATTATTTTAGTTGACATTGATGATTTGTCTTAATAAAAAATATTACTAAAAAGTAATGAGAATGGAAATAAAGCGTAAGAAGCTCATTATTATTATATCTCTTAGTTTAGTTGTAATTGCTAGTGTGATAATTCCGGTTATATTAATAATAGCAAATAGTTCCTTTAACACCGCTGAATTAGGGCAGATAAATATTGGTGGAGAGGCATTTGATGTAGATATAGAAGGGAATTTAGCATTTGTAGTTAATACCTCGGATGATGGTTCGGGAGGATTAGTGATTATTAATATAAGTGATCCTACTCATCCAATAATAGTAGGTTCCTATCATCAATCAAATTCTGCATTTTCTGTTGAAGTTGTAGGGGAATTTGCATATCTTGCAAATCCTAATGTTGGATTAGAGGTTTTAAATGTTAGTGATCCAACAAATCCCGTAAAAATCGAGCAATATACTGGAAGTGGGGAAATATATGATGTACAAGTAATTGGAGAAATTGCTTACATAACCGATTGGTCAAATGGGTTAATATTATTAAATATTAGTGATCCTTTACACGTGAGTGTTATTTCTAGCTATAATACGCCTGGAGCGTGTCTTCATGTGCATGTTGATAATGGAATAGCTTGTATAATCGATCATTATTCGAGCTATAGTGCACTTAGGCTAGTCAATGTAAGCAATCCACAAAGTCTAGTTCCGCTCAGTTATCATGCTCCTGCTAATGTAGACTTTTGGAATCCTTTTATTTACCAGAATAAAATATATACAGCTAATCATGGTACTAATGGAGGAGATTTACGCATTTTTGATATTAGTGATCCTTCAGTTATTTCCCCAATCTCTACGTATGATGATGGAGGATTTATAAACTCCTATTTTATAGAAAGTAATCTTGTATATATGGCTGATTATGAAAATGGATTAAAAGTCATCGATACAACTGATATAACCAATCCAAGACTAATTGCCCGTTATTTTGATGGAGGGCATTCGATTGAAGTGGTGGTGGTAGGAGATATCGCATACGTCGCAGATCATGCGGATGGTTTAGAAATTATTAAAATTCAAAATTTATAATAGTATGAAATTATGAAATTCAATTTTAGAATATTTTCAATCCATTTCATTATTTTTAGCTTTATATTGTCTTCGATAAGCTATACACCTGCATATTCGCACGATTACTCTGAAAATTTTCAACTTAAAGCTCCAGAACCAGATTATTGGCCGACATCATTATGGAAAGCATCATCACCAGAAAATCAAGGCATGAGTGCCCAAAAGCTGGAGGAGATGGAAGATTATATATTTGATAACAACTTAAATTTTGATTCTATACTTGTAATTCGTAATGGATATCTCGTACATGAATCTTATCCCTCCCATATCTATGATGAGAACGATATGCATCATATCTATTCTTGTACTAAAGTTTTTACTTCCGCTTTAATTGGTATAGCCCTTGAAGAAGGTTTGATTGGGAACATTGATGATAAAGTATTAGAATATTTCCCAGAGAAGACTTTTGATAACATGGATTCCCGAAAGCAATCAATCACGATTAGACAACTTTTAACAATGACATCTGGAATCGAGTGGATTGATCAAATTAACTATTATGAAATGGCTGGAACTTTAGATTGGGCCCAATATATATTAGATCAACCAATGGAACACCAACCTGGATCTGTTTGGAATTATAACACCGGCTGTTCCCATCTATTATCAGCAATTCTTGATAGGGTAACTCCAAATGAAACAATTGATTATTTAGAAGCTAAGCTTTTTGATCCTCTAAACATCACGAATTATTCTTGGACGGTTGATGGTCAAGGAATTCCAATTGGAGGAACATTACTACATGTTACTCCACGAGATATGGCAAAATTTGGGTTCTTATATTTAAACAATGGATATTGGAATGGCTCACAACTCGTCCCATTTGAATGGATATCTGAATCTGCTACCTCTTTCATGAATGTAGAATTTGATCAAGGACAAGGTTCGGGGTATGGATATCAGTGGTGGATTTATAACTGGCTTAATAGCTATACAGCTCGAGGTTCTTACGAACAATATATTACAGTCATTCCAGATTTGAACATGGTCGTGATATCTACAGGAAATTCCGAAAATTATCAGTACATAAATCTATTGGTAGATTATATACTCCCCTCTGCTGGTTTTTACCCTATTAACTTTTTATTGTTAAGTTCAATTATTATCCTTTCAGTCTCCGTTTGCATTATCATAACATTCTTATACTTCCGCATTCGAAAAAAAAGTTCAATTCGAAAATTGAAGGAAAAGTATCTAAATGATGTAAATCATGATGAAGTTAATTGACTTTAACAATAACTAAGGTTGATGAAGTCTATGAGCTCTTTTAATTCTATAATTTAAGGATTCTAACCGTTTATATATCAAAAAGAAGAGTGTTTTAAGATATTCTATGTGATATCAAAACTTTATATTGGATAGTATTTTTAAATACTAGCCATGCTTCTAAATACAATTTTTTTCCTAGCTTTGGGTTTTCTTGGGTTATATTTTGGTGCTAAATTTGTGATCATTGGACTTGAAAATATCGCAGATCGCCTTCATATTAGTCATATAGTGGTTGGTTTGACGATATTATCAATAGGTACAAGTTTGCCTGAGATAGCAGTAAGTATAATGGGAGGACTTGATAAACTATTAGGCATTGATCCCAACATTGATGGAATCGTGATAGGAAATAAAATTGGGTCATTTATGACCCAGATAACTTTAATTATTGGGATTTTAGCGGTAAGTCAACCGATTTTTATTAGTAAGTGGGAATTGAGAAGGGAAGGTCCTATGCTCTTTTTCTCAATATTGATCTTTCTTTTTTTTTCTTTAGATGGGATTCTTAATCAACTAGAAGCGCTGATAATGATAATTATATATGCAATTTATTTATCACTTGTTATTTGGAGTGAGAAACGATTATCAAAAGTAAAATCTGAAGTTAAAATCCTTGAAAAAGAGCGTTTAGATTCAGTAAGATTTGACCCAATTGAAGCACCTCACCCAACATCGTTTCTTTTCAAAGATATCGGTATTTTTATAATTGGACTATTTATTTTATTGATAGCTGCCGAAATTACGTTATTATCAGCTCATGATATCTCTAAAGAATTTCATATTCCTGAAAATGTAATTGGAATACTAATTGTCGGATTTGGCACAAGTTTACCAGAATTAATTGCAGATTTAACAGCTATAAGGAGAGGATCATTCGGACTTGCTGTTGGAGATATTTTGGGGTCTAATATTTGTGATATTTTATTAGCAACAGGAAGTGGTGCCATAATCGTAAATTTTAACGTTCCAGCAATAATCCTACTCTTTGATATTCCGGTTTTATTTTTAGCATTAACTATTGCGATCTATTTCTTATGGAGTGAAAAAACCTTGAAAAGATGGGAAGGAGCGCTATTAATAGCTTTCTATGGAGTATATGTAATTTTAAAGTTATTACTATTTCAATCATAAAAGGAGGATTAATATCCTTGTAGGCGATACGGTTCTCAAATTACTATTTTTTCAAATATAGACAACTTCAAAAGAGTAATAAGATTTTTATTTTTCGCGTGATTAAGCTGTTTTTATTTATGAGAATTAATGACATTTTGTATTTACTTATTATGAATAAAATGTTAAAAAAAAAATTAGTGATTAACTCAAGAATCCTAACTAAGTGCTTTAACATTAAGAATAAAAGAAAAAAAAGGGTTTTGATTAAATTTATTGTTCTTACTTTTTTAGTGCCGTGAACGTGTATGAGGTTGTGAATGTATGTTCATATCCAGGTTGATTCGTGATTACCATTACAACATATTGCTGAATGGAATTCCTATCATTTAATTCAAATTCTGCAACGCCGGTTTCATATTCATCATTAATGTCTATGGAGCTTATTATTGTATTGATATTATTGATGGTAATAAGATTGACTTCAAAATTATTATCATGAACATAATTATCTCTTACCCATCCATCATAAGCAATCCAATCACCGACTCCATCCTCAACATCATCAAAGAAATCGTTTTCGGTCGAGAGATGAATGTCATCAATATACCATCCTGCTTCAAGAGTGTATGGATCAGTCCAGTATGTAAAATACAAGTCAATTGTATGTCCAGCAAACCTGGATAAATCCATCAATTCTTGGTACCATCCTCCACTTGAACCTGTAAAGGCATTCCACTCTCCTGATTCAGAGTAACCCGTTGGTTCTAATCCCCAATCTTCTGAATCTCCTGGACAATTAGGATTATCGGTTTTGTCATTAAAACCTGTATCGCTCACTGTATTTATTCCAGGAAGGGTATACCAAAAATCAGTATCAAGATCGTGAACTTCTACATAACCAAAGTCCCAACCTTCCTCGATTTCATAACATGTCCAGAAATCAAGTATTGCTCCAGTTTCGGGAATATTGAAAGTTTGACCAAGTCTATACCACGCCCATGCATCTCCACCAGAGTGCCATTTAAAATCTCCACTGTAAGCCTCAACACCACAATAATCATCACCATCAAATGTTAATTCGATATTAGCTGCTCCACTCTTATAGAACTCAACATAATTAGCTACATAGGGTAGGCTTGATCCATATGGATAAGGTAAACCTTCATTTGGATAACTCCTGACAAGCCAATCAAACGCAGGTGTATTGCTCTTTGACTGCCATAATTCCATCACTGAAGAAATACTATATCCTTGGCTGTCAGCTGAAGGTATTTCTAAGTTATAGTACCCATAAATTCCATCTTCAATTGTTGTATCATCAAGATAGTTTGCGAGCGCCCAATCTTGGAATATTTCATCGAATGATTTACCTTTGCCATAAATCTCAAGCACATTACTCCAGCCTTTTATACCATCAGCTTCTTCGTGAACTAGATCCCATATGAGCTCATCTCCACCATAATGTTCCCACATATAGTATGCCCAGAGGAATACAGCACCATAATCGGATAAATAACCCTGCCAGACTACTAATGAAGTATCCCAGAAATATATGAGATATTCTGAAATATGTCCCGGAGAAAATCCGTATCCACATATCCATTCTGCTAAAGTTGAGCATCCTTCATTAACCCATGATAATTCACTGGAATCTACATCATAGTGAACAAGATGTTGAAATTCATGAGCAAATGTACCTTCATATTGGAGTGGGAGCGGACCAAGACCAAAGTATGAGTCGGTTGGTGTCCCAAGTCTTCTCCACCATTGATAGGTATCCATGTGGAATATGTTAGCATCGTTGAGATCGCTAGCATACGACCAGAAGTACCCCATTATGAACCATCCAGCACCTATTGGGTCATAGAACAGTCCGTCACGCATGTTGAATATCAATATTTGTATTTTACCGTCGCCTAAGGGACCTGGACGGTCTGCATATTGACCAAAATGTTCCAACACAGCACCATGAATGTTATCGTCAAATTCACTCATAATATGTAATAAGTCCTCTCCAGTTATCCAGTCGCGATAATCAGGCGGTAAATAATAACCATCACCGTCAGGATCTGGTGCTGATGCCGCTTGTGCATCAATTCCTATAGAACTCCAAGGATAAGCAAAATACCAAACATCATCTTCAAATCCTTTTTTTTTAGGATCATATTCGTCTTGCATTCCGCCTTCCCATACGTCGGGACTTAATCCTATCCATATATTACCGTGCTCACCTTGCAAAACGCATTCAAATTCCTGATCGTAGACAACTCCTGTGGAATCATCGATAATTGGAACGACCCATGACTCTTCTGGTTTTTTATCTGCCGTTGATAAATACACGCTTTCTGTTGATAATTGGAAATTATCCATAGTTTTTCCTTCATATGAGGAAGTTCCATCATAGGGTTGGTAATCTTGAATTCTTAGTGCTTCCCAAGGATCATATGTGTTGTTTGTATTCAAAAATAAAGGCAATGAAACGCTAGCTGCACTCATAAAAATAAAGAATATTATTAAAACATAGATTTGTTTTTTTTTCATTTTTTTCAAACCTTAGAAATAGTTTGTATCTGAAAGAAATTTTATAGCTTTTAAAAAAAATGAGGTATAATTTTCCCCATAAGAATTATACGATTTACGACAATTATTGCCCATATTGGATTGAGGTTCGCATCAATTTTAGTAACAAGGATAGATTTATTAAGTTTAAGCCTTCTAAAGGTTATTACAGCTTTGGAAAAATACTTAAGTTATTAGAAAAATATAAGAAAATTAAGATTTTATAGATATTTCTTTAATAAATCTTGGCAGAGTGGGCACTCTTTTTGAGGAAATAAATAGTAAAAAAAATATGGGAACTATTATACCTTATCTTTTTTAAACGAACCAAATAATTTAATTTTGAAAATAAAAACTTGCTTATACCTTGATACCTTTATTTTTTATTTTCACGGACAATCCAGGGCAGTACTTCTTGAATGTGCCTTATCCGATCCGGATAAGGTGCTCTTTTTTTTAACATCTCTCTGGTTGTCTTATTTACTCTAAATGAAATAAGTAATATTAGTGGATTTTTAACCAACTAAATAGTATTTACTTGTTCAATCATATATGGACTCAATTTTCGAACTGAAAATATCATGAATGGAATAAGCCCCAATCCGATGAAAATGGAAAAAATAAATGGAGCGCTATAAGATAAAGTATCCCACAAGAATCCACCCATTAATGGACCGATTACTCGTCCTAATTGGTCAACCCATATGTTTAATCCGAACATTTTTCCTCGGTGTTTAATAGATACTCGGCTCATGATTGCTTGAATAAAATAGCTATTTGATTCTAATATCATGTATAAGAATATGAGAATTACAGCAAAATCTATTGGAGTAAAAGTGTAAATCAGCAACCAGATCAGTACAGCTTTAAAAACACCGATAAAAACAACACTCATTGATGGTGTAATGCGGTCAAATAATTTACCTAACTTTGAAGCAGTTAATTGTGAAATAACTTGAGCGGGAAAATACACGATCATTACAATTATTGGAATAATTCTCTCAGAAAAGCCGGGTAACAATTTTTCAATTAGAAAGGCAGAAATAAATGGTGAATATATTGTTCCGGTAATGGAGGATGCCAATATTGCCAGAATTAAAGAAATAAATCCTACGTAAAAGATTCTTTTTGGTTGTTTGTTCTTTATTCTCTCGAGATCAATGATTTTGATTTTTGGATCTACTTTATCATCATTATCATCTATAAAATCCTTAGCATTATTTAATATCAAATTGTCATCTTCTAATGAAGCACGATATTTCTCATACGTTAGATTTTCATCTACTTTTAAATAAAAGCGATATCCCGCAATAAAATTTATTGTTGCAAATATGAGTAATGGACTGTACATTAATGGGATATTATCAGGCATGATTATACTTACAAATGCGAAGATAGGAATGCTGATGAATGCCCCCATCAAAAAACCATACCCAATCATCTTCCCTCTTCCAGTTGCTAAAGCTTGAGTTCTATTACCCTTAAAAGACTTTTCGGAAATTAATGAAAAAAATGGTGGCCAGAAGAAGCCAACAAGCAAACCTTGAAGAAATGTTCCTACACCGAACAAATAAAGATTATGTATGACGAGGGAAAACCAGTAAAAAAAATAAGCGATTGTTCTACCTATCGAGCCAATCAAAACCAATAGTTTCTTTGATGAGCGATCGGTTAAATAAGCAATTAAAGGCATCGAAAAAAGCCTTGCTAAAGGTTGTAATGCCATAATAATTCCCAAATCAAGTCCGGAACCACCAAAAAAGTAAATTACCACATACGAATTTATAAACATTAAAAATATAAAACCTAATCCATTCCAGAACGTAATGCGAATCATGGAATTAAAATCGGGAGTGATAAATTTTAATTCAGTTGATTTTTGATCTTTAGAGTTAAAATTGGCTTGATTCAATATGTTATCCTTTTGTAAATATCAATAAAAATCTTAATACTGCAATCATTTGATAGGTAAAATAGAGAAGCACCTCTATTAAACTTCAATTTTTACCATTTCTGGATTTTTTCATTACAAATAATCTATTTATAACATGTTTTAATTGACTTAATTAACTAAAAATTAAAGTGTAGAGCATTGTATATCCCAAAATTATGAGGAAATGAATCGTTGCGAAAATGGAACCATTTTTAAGTAAACGCTTGTAATCGAGATTCACCACTTTATATTTTTTTGCTAAAGAGAGCGTGAGAAGATCACATGCAGAACCCTGCGGTAGAAAGTTTCCTGCCATATTAACACCACTTATGAATGCAATAATGATTGGGTTAGGAAAGAAGGAACCTTCTACAATTAAAGACGAAATAATCGGAAGAAGCATGATGGTAACGGGTGTACCTGCAAAAAATGCGGATAAGAGAGTTGAAATGCCTAACGTTATCATAACGGCGAAATATATGTTATTATCTGATAAACTTACCAAATATGTCGAAATTAACTCTGAAAAACCAAAATAGGATAAAGAATTTGCAAGAATGAACAAGATCGCAAATATAATGATGATTCTCCATGAGATTTCATTCTTTAAATCGGAAAATGTAATATTCTTTGAGTGAATAATAAGAAGAATAGCTGCAGATATAATCGCGACGATAGCTGGTTCCAATCCCATAAACATGAATAAAAAAGTGCCAAGAATCATGATAATAGTGATTATAAAGTACTTTTTATCACGAATCACAATATTCGGATCTAACATTGATAAAAGAATTTCCTTGTTTCTTTCAGTTGGTTTTTCTTCTTTTTTTAATATGAACTTATCAATCAAGAATATGGTTAATATTAGCGCAATTAAAAATAAAATACCCATATTCGCAAAATATTCACCAAAACCCCACCCAAATTCCTGACCAATTATCAAGTTCTTTAAACTCGAGATAGGCGTGAGGATAGCACCAATATTGATAGTAATAGTCATTCCCATCATGTACGTGCCCGCAGGTATCTCTAAAATTCGACAAGTGCGATATATTAATGGAACTAGGATCAAAGAAAGTGTTAAATCCTCTATAAAAGCAACGATAGTACCTGTGAATATGCAGATCATGTAAAAGAATAATCTATTATTCCCTTTCGTGATATGAATTAATTTTATAGCTACATATTCCAATACTCGATCATTAGTAGCAAAATATATTATTATTTGTATGGCAAAAATAAAGATTAAGGTATTAAAATTGATAAATCCCAGAATCTCTATCTCATCAAGATTCCATAGCGTACGCATTGAAACTACTGCAATGACCCCTATAATTAAAGCAATGGGGAAATAATCTATCTTATTTTGAGAAAAAAAAACCATTAAAATACCAAATAAGACCAAGATCAATATTATTGCGGTAGGGTTCATTCAATTGGAAAAATGGTTTTTGTTTTAAAAAATTACCTTAGTCCAAAAATTGGATAAATTCTTTGATCAAGCCAAAACGACAATATTAAAACATAAGACGTTCATTATAAGAGAAATGAGTCCTTAAAATTTAAAACCTGCATTTCTCATTTGTTGAAATATAAGCTCAGTCTGCCCGACCATCGCTTCAGTGGGATACCTTAATTTGAAAAGGAATTGAGCGTGATTTTGTATGTCAAGGCTTTTCATCCTTTTTTTTACCAATTTCAACCAATTACCCGATTCTTGTTTATTCGCTTCAAGAACTTCAATATAGGCTTTTTCAAGATAAGCATCAACATCCTCATCAAAATCCCCATACTTTTTATCATACGCTTTCATGATATCATCATCATTTAACGTTCTATATTTTTCATCATGTACTATTGCATTTTTTTCCAACTTGGGCATTTTCTCTGGCTTAGACTTTGGATATCCGATCGAAAGGAGCATTAAGGGAAGAACATATTTGGGGATCGAAAAATTTTCTCTTATCTCATTCATTGTTCCTTGAATTGATCCAACATAGACTGAACCGAGTTGAAGGCTCTCAGCAGTCATGACTACATTTTGCGCGGCACACATTATATCTGCATATCCAATTAAAAAATGACCAAGTGAATGTTCACCTTGAAAATCGGTATTAGACAACGTGGCCCATCTCTTTACTCTCTGAAAATCAAGACAAAATATCAAGGATAAAGGCGCATTTTTAACCCACGGTTGAGCGCCGATTATTTTTGCAAGTTTTTCTCTCGTTTCTTTTCTTTTTACAATGATGATTGAGATAGGTTGAATATTTCCTCCTGAAGGTGCATTATTAGCCACATCGAGAAGTTTTTCAATTACATTTTCAGGAATTTCTTTGTCAAGAAATACTCTAACAGAGCGACGATTAATCATCAAATCATATACCGTCATAAATATGACTTTGGTTCCTAACCATTTATAGATTATTTATTTGAGAAAATCGTCAACACTTTAATTTAAAATATCAATTCGAAAAATTTTTTCAAAAATTCATATAAGTGTCTTAAGTTATTTTATTCGAACGCCTTGTTTTTTCAGTATATTTTGGACTTTTGAAATATTGACGAATCTACACTTTAGATCATCTTTTATAGATACTGCAGCCACTACTCCGGCACCTTGACCTGTAACTGCACAACATACCATTTGACGAGTAGCAGCGTGTGATATCTTATCTCCTGCAACAGCACGACCCACAACCAACAAATTCTCCACCTTTTGAGGGACAATGATCCCATAAGGTACGTGGAAATATCTTCCTGTTGTGGGCATGACAGCAACACCATGGCCATCTATAAATTCTGGACAGATGCCAATCGTATCCTCAAATCGTGCTTCATTTCGCACATCCCATTCTGTGATATTATATTCACCAATTATCTTCCTTGATTCTCTAGTACCCAAAGAAGCTCCTATAGTTCTGAGACGTGATTTCTTAAATCCGGGTGTATATTTTTTCAAAGCGTTTATGGCAAGTATAACTCGTTTTCTACCTTCAATTTCCGCCTTAGTAAGATCCCATACATCTGTAGGATCTATATTAGTCATGTGAATTCCGTTTAAGGAATTTATTTCTCCCGCATCCGTGTAGCAACTCCAATAACTCTCGATATTAACATCATTAGGAATTTCTCCCGCTTCTTGAGCTTTTTTAAAAGGTTCTACTAAATAAGTCGTAAAAGCATCTTCCTCCTTACCAGATGTTTCTCCCCAATCTCCTATTTTATTTCGATTTAAATAGACATACATGAGAAATTTCCCTATATTGACGCCACTACATCCAAAATTTACAGTAACTTCCATTAACTCATTTTTCGGGCTTTTTCTAAATGGAGCGCCAGCATAATAAGCAATATCAGCATCTCCGGTTGCATCTATTACTCGTTTAGCTAAAATCGCTTGTCTTCCGGATTTACTCTCCGTGATGACTCCCTTGATTACATCTCCCTCCATAATTACTTGAACGGCGGTACAATGAAGTAAAGGCCTAACACCTGCTTCCTGAATCAATTCATCAATTACATATTTGAACAATTCGGTGTCTAAAATTTCATAGGTAGATTTTCCTTCAATCATCAAACCTTCTTGTTCAAGAGCTTTTATCATTTCCTTATTTTTAATGTTTCCAAGCACATCAATAGTAGCATCCATTATTTTCGATCTTTTTTCAAATTCTAATCCAATTCCCCCTGCATCGACGGTTTGAGCATAACGGTACCAAGCTATAGTACCAATCATTGCTTGAGTGATTACACCTCCAAAACAACCATATCTTTCGACAATCATTACATCAACACCAGCCCTCGCTGCACCTAACGCAGCAGAAATTCCAGCAGGTCCTCCACCTACCACTAGAACTTCAGTTTCTGCTATAACAGGTATTTTTTTTGTAGGTTCATCGATCATTCTCATTTTTCAAACTCCTAAGTTTGATTCTTAAATGATTATATGAATATAGAATTCTATTTTAAAATGCTTAGTACTAATAATTAAATACAGAAAATCTAGTATGTATTTCAATTTTCTAAATTGGCTGATTAAAAATATCTATACGACTTAGCCAATGAGAATCCCTTATGTAATAGGATTCTGAATAAAGAGCTTAATGCAATAAATTATATTATAGCCTAAAATTCATTCCTACACTTGATGCAAACGCGCTTTTTAGCATAAATTCGATATGGTAGATAGCTTATTAATCGGGATTTATCCTCAACCTCTCTGATTGCAAATCCTTGTGCTCCACATTTGGGACATTGTCTTTTCCTAATTTCCGAATCGAAATTTATCACATTATCTACCGGAACAGATGGGATCATATCAATATTTATGTCAGTTGAATTTAATTCTGGTGAAACTCCGACATCTGGAGGAGGGTGAAGATTTGGGGGGGAAATGTTAGTTTGTGGAGCAATCTCATAATGTAATTCTTGAGGGGGTTCGGATGGTATAGAAATTGGTTGTTGCTTTACAATCCCTTGAGATTTCAAAGATTTATTCTCTTCGAGTAAACGATTTATTAGAGTATCTTTCTCAGCAACGAGATTTTGATAATATTGCAATTGAGATTCTAATTCTTCAATATGATCACTTAGGAAATTTATACGATCCTCCCAATCAGATAAAATATCTTCCATATTACTCTGTATCAATTTTTTAGCTCAACCTTATTTACAAATTTACACTCGTTGTATAATAATTTATTCCGACATAAATATAAGTGTTATTATAAAACGATTTGAGTTTTAATAATAAATTATAGTTAATACAAGGGCTATCTCTTGCTATTTTATTAATTCAAGATGCAATGGGTTTAATAATAGTCATTAGTGAATTGCAATTACAAATAAGTTGAATAATAATAAACTCAGATTTTTAATTATATAGAATGTTAAATTCCAAACTTTATTCATTTTTGAAGTAAAAATCTTAAAGGATTAATAATCCTTCGACATTATAATAAATATGAATAGCTTTGAGCGTATATGGACAGTACTTAATCTTGAGGAACCCGATAGAGTGCCGACACATACCATAAACATTGATGGAAATGTAGCCGATCAAGTATTAGGTGCTCCTAAAAGAACTGCATATGATGTATTTGACGAGTTGGAAGAAAAATACCCCGATGGGTATGTAGAAAAAATAAATGAAATTCTCAATGATATCGAAATTTCAGTATTCGCGAAATGTGTAAGAGCCGGACATGCTCTAGGATTTGATGGTGTGGGTATTCAATACATCCCTTTTATTTTTGAAAGTTTGGAGGAAATGACAGATGTATTTGGGAAAAGACATAAAGTTCGAAATATAGATGGAAATCCCTATCCAGATTATTACGGAGGATATATAAAGAATCGAGAAGATTGGGAAGCGTATCCTAAACCTGACTTAAAAGAAGAATATCAAAAAGCTAAAAAATTCTATAAAGGGGTGCTTAGAAAATGCCGTGACATTAAAAATGAGATCTGCATCTTTGCACAAAATGCACTGACCTCGATTTTCCCTCCCGTTTGGCAGGGAATGGGAATGGCTTATTTCGCTAGAGCTTTAAAAAATGACCCAAAATTAATTGAAGAACGCTTTCGTTATAGCACGGATTATGTTTTAACCGTTTTTAAAGCATATTCGGATTGTGGAGCTAAAATTTTTCTTGAAGGTGGAGATATTGCCCATAAAGGCGGTCCGATGATTAATCCAAAGTATTTCGATAAATATCTCTTACCACGTTATCAAGAAGTATCTGACACAATTCATGAATGGGGTGGAAAATATATTTTACATACAGATGGGGATGTAACAGATCTACTCGACTTTATTGTAGACTCAAGATTCGACGGTCTCCAATGTTTAGAACTTCCATGGGTAGATCCACACTTAGTTAAAAAGAAAGTTGGAGATAAATTATGCCTTTCTGGGAATATAGATACAAGATATGTACTAGTGAAAGCAAGTAAAGATGAAGTTGAGAAAGCCGTGAAGGATGCTATTTCTGCATTAGGAAAAGGGGGTGGATTCATGTTAAGTCCTTCCAATTTCCATCCAAGCATGTCAGTTGACCGGTTAAAATGGATGATTGAAGCAGGAAAAGAATTTGGTACTTACCCACTAAAATTTTAATTTTAAATTAGGCTAAATGAGGTGTATTATGAAGGACCTAAAAGAAGAAGTTAAAAAAATTCTTAAATCAAACATGTGGTTAGTAATTTCAACGGTAGATGAAAAGAACCAACCTCACTCCTCGGTTGTTGTGTATCAAAGTGATGGGGACATTATCATTTTTCAAACTGGAATTGATACTTTAAAGGCAAAATCAATCCAAAAAAACAACAAAGTATCAGTAACAATTCCTTTTAGAAAGAATTTTTTGCACAAACTCGTTCCAGCCCCTCCTGCAGAACTCCATTTCACAGCAAAAGCAGAATTAGTTCCATATGATAATGAGGAAGCTAGAAAAATATTTGCCAAGTTTTTAAAACATTCAGAAAGCGTAGAAAAACCTCAAGAAAGCATTTGGGTGAAGATCAAACCCTCAAAATTAATCTCTACCTATGGTGTCGGAATTAAGCTGTTAGATATGAGAAAACCGAACAAAGCTAAGAATCTCGTTAATTTAAATGAATAAATATCCTCTTTTTTCTCATTAATTATTAATTTTTACTTTATCAAATCCAAAATGATACTGGATATCGCGATATTATTAAAATCAGCTTAAATTTTTTAATGAAGAACTTATTTATTTGTAAGAGATTGTATTTTTTTAATTACGATTTACGTGTGTTAATATGAGTAAAGATTTAAAGTCAATGATAGATAAGGCTGAAGAAGAAGATAAATCGAGAGCATATATGGAAAAAACTATTGATAACTTAAAAACTGAGATTGCTAGTCTTCAAAAAAAAATAGAAGAGAAGAAATCTTCATTTAAAATTAAACCTGTTCGCCACAATGAAGAAAGTGATGATTCAAAAGAAATTTTAATTTTAAAAAACATGATCAATTCGTTAAGACAAGAAGTAAACCAAAATGAAAAAGAAAAAGAAGTCTTACAAGAAATGGTGAACGGGCTAACAGGCGATCTTGAAGAAACAAAGGATAAATTGTCAGATTCTGTGAAAAATGACTTATACTTAAAAACTCAAAATTCCTTGAATAATCTCATTCAGGATTATGGGAGATTGGAAAAGGATAATATCAAATTAGTAGAACAAATTGCTCAATTAAACAATCAAGTTGATGAAAGTACAAAATATGTATCCATTTTGCAATCTAAAGGTTCCGATAGTGAAAATTTAAAAGATGAGACATACAAGCTTAAGGGATATATAAAAGAATTAGAGAATGCGAATAAATCTCTAGAATCTAACTTGAAAGCATTGGAAAGGAA
>Ga0307378_10006806_pt1 | contig 15528 bp, 13 predicted proteins | sample UN1MG_FD_202238 | JGI IMG/M metagenome (GOLD analysis project Ga0307378, IMG submission 202238) | Soil microbial communities from Risofladan, Vaasa, Finland - UN-1 | ecosystem: Environmental > Terrestrial > Soil > Coastal area > Acid sulfate soil | place: Finland: Risofladan, Vaasa | collected...
CGGCGCCCGCGCGGCGGTAAAAGGAGGAGAAGAAAAATTTCCCCCTTTTCCCAGAATAGGCGGACTCTAAAACATGGGCAGCGTCCCCAGGTTTCCCCCCTGGTCCAGAGGTGAATGCATGGGGCAACGAAGACGTGTCGTGGTGGCCGTTGTCGTTGGCCTAATCTGCCTTGTCGGGGCAGTGTTTCTTGGAGTGCAAATTTACATAGGTCAGGGATTGGCAGAGAAGGTCGCCCGGTTATCCGACTTGGAGATACTGCGATGGAAACTGCAGTGCTATGCGGCGGACCATGGAAGTTACCCCTTGCGTTTGGAGGATGCCGTGGAGGACAAGGAATTCCTCAGGTCTCTTGACCCGGATGGGTTAGTATACGTGGCCGGCGGACAACCTTTCTCTCCTACAGCGCTTCTCCGCCTTTTCTATGAGAGGGAGCCGAGACGGTATGGTTTCAATGTGGGATGGTTCGATTTCCGCACCGATAGCGATACGTTCCACGAGGGCAATGCGGATGCCGAGGCAAGAACGTCGGGTGGCATGGTCAGTCCGACTCGTGCTTCGCAGAGTAGCAAGGATGACCATGAGTAAAACAACACGGCCGCTGGCAACATGACGAGCGGCCCGAAACCGGGGGCTAAGGCGGGCAGTTGCGAAATGAACGGCAACGGCCACGGCGAGATCCTTCGCTGCGCTCAGGATGACAAAGAAAGGCAGCCGCCCACGGCCGGGCAAGACCGGCCGTGGCACACAACCATCCGGTGCAAACTAACTCCATTTATGTTATTGCTTGACGCGGGGCGGGCGGCAGACTAAAAAGGGAAGTAGAGAGGCTGGAGACTTGAGGCTTGAGGCTGGAGGCTGGAGGCTTGAGGAAAGGCACAATGAACACTACCCGCATCGCTTGCGTTGCCGTTCCTCCAGCCTCCAGCCTGCTTTTTGCGCCCTTTGCGGTTAACGTCTTTTTGATAGAACCTCTTGGAACCGGAGCAGAGGAGAAACCATGAGCAAGGACACGAAGAAGGTCGTTGACCTGCTGAACCAGGGGCGGGCGCGGGAGTTGGCGGCCATCCTCCAGTACATGGCCCAGCATTACGAACTCGCGAACGACGATTACGGCAAACTCGCCAAGGTCCTCAAGGCGACCGCCATCGCCGAGATGAAGCACGCCGAGACGCTGGCCGAGCGGATCCTGTTCCTCGGCGGGACGCCCACCACGAAGCCCGACGCCGAGGCCAAGAAGAACCAGAAGATCGGCGACAAGATCGCCACCGACATCGCCCTCGAAGAACAGGCCATCGTCCTGTACAACGAGGCGGCCGCGGCCTGCGCCGAGGCCCGCGACCACGTCTCGAAGGACCTCTTCGAGAAACTCCTCCAGGACGAAGACGCGCACCTGGATATGTTCATCAATATCAAGGACCACATCGACCAGTTGGGCGACCAGTACCTGGCCACGCAGACGGGCGACTGAGGCCTGCGGCCCGGCTTTTCGAGAGGCTCAAGGGAGGCCGTCCGGCCGCGGGCCGGGCGGCCTCCTTTGTGCGCGGCGGGTGCTCCAGGCCCGCCACATATCCGCGAGCGCGGTGCGAGGTAAAACATTTTCGATTTGCGATTTTCGATTTGCGATTGAACGGAGAACGGCAAAAAAGGCAACGAGCGAGGGTGCCTTTCAAATCGAAAATCTAAAATCGAAAATCGAAAATTGCCTGCTAAGGCGCCGGACAAGGCTTGACGCGGCAGGCCGTATCGGCCACAATGGGACATAAGAGACGGATTGTACAATAGGAGCACAAGCCATGACCGAAATTCCCGTGGCGGCGGCACGGAAGAACTTCTCCGACGCCGTGAACCGCGTGGCCTACGGCAAGGACCGCGTGATCCTCAAGCGCCGCGGCAAGGGCGTTGCCGCGATGGTCCCGATGGAAGACCTGCAACTGATTGAACAGATGGAGGAAACCATAGACCTGGCGGAAGCCCGCAAGGTCCTGGCTAACGCGCGCGACAAGACGATCCCCTGGGAGAAGGCCAAGAAACAACTGGGCCTGTGACGCCATGCCCTACACCGTCCGGATCAAGGCATCGGCGCTGAAGGTGCTGGCGAAACTGCCGCGAACCGACCGGTTGCGAATCAAGGTCAGGATGGATGCCCTGTCCGCCGATCCGCGTCCGTCCGGCGCGACGAAACTGTCGGGTCCCGAAGGGCTGTATCGAATCCGCGCGGGGGATTACCGGATCGTCTACGCCGTTCAGGATAAGGCGCTCCTCGTGCTGGTCGTTCGCATCGGACACCGGCGCGAAGTGTACCGCTGACGTCGCCCAGGAGCCATCGGTCTCCCGGCCGCAAGCGGTGCAACTTCTCCGTCAGGCCGTGGTGCTCTGGGTAGCCCTTGATGGTGAACTCCAGCACGCGGTCGTCGGCGAGAGAGGTCGGCGTGAACGGATGCGCGTCGTCCTTGAGGCCGGGCCTGTGGATGGCCACCAGGGTACCCTGGCCGGGGACGAACTTGAACCCCTTGGGCTTCCGGAGGATGAACCGCTTGACGTCGTGCGTGACGAACTCGGTTATGAGGATGGTGGTCGTCGCCATCGTTTCCCCTTTTCGGACGCCCGCGCGGCGTCGAGGCTGGACGGATCGGTTTCCCGGCCTGCCTGTCGGCAGGTTCAACCCTCATTCTAGAACGGTCCGGCGAGGCCCCGCAAGGCCGTTGCGATTTGGTGCCGCCTGACCGCGGACACGCCGTTCCACCCAAGGCCCAGGAAAAAAAGTGGCGGCTGCTCGTGGGCAGCGTTAACGTTGCACCGTCCCTCGCAGCGCCGCAGGGCCGCGAAACCATGGGTGCCGCAACCTTGCCAAGACCGGACTTGTGGTCCGCCGCGAACCAGGGAGCCACGCCTGTGGCGGAGGCATGAGCGCTTGAGCGCCTGGAAGGTCATCCTCGCGGCGGCGGCCATCGGGGCCCTCCTGTGGTTCCTCTATCCTTCCCGCCAACTGGACACGGTGCGCTCTGAGGACGTCGTCGAGATCCACTACATGGGGGGAGGGCCCATCGGCGGCGTCATGGCCGACGCCGTGCGCCAGTTCGAGAAAGAGAGCGAGGAGGCGCACGCCAAGGACCTCTCCAGGCCCATCTACCGGGTCATCTCCGGCCAGGACGCCGCGCGCGACCAGACGGCGGACCCGACGCGGTTTCTGATCAGCGTGGCGGGGGGCGTGCCGCCGGACGTGGTCTGTTTCGACCGTTTTGCCATCACCGAGTGGGCCTCGCGCGGCGCCTTCACGCCGCTCGACGACTACATCGAGCGCGATGTGGCCGCCGGCCGCCCCGACGTTCCCGTTTCCGAGGACTTCTATCCTTCATGCTGGGACGAGGCGAAGTTCGGCGGCAAGGTCTACGGCATCCCGAACGGCGTGGACAACCGCGCCCTCTTCTACAACAAGGACCTGCTGGTGCGGGCCTCGTGGACGAGAAGGGCGAAGCGCGGCCGCCGCGCGACTGGGACGAACTGAAAGCGTACGCCGTCCGCCTGACGGAGCACGACGACCGCGGTCGCCTGAAGGTGCTCGGCTTTGCCCCGCTCTTCGGCAACGCGTGGCTCTACATGTTCTCCTGGATGAACGGCGGCGAGTTCATGAGCCCCGACGGCCGCCGGTGCACGATGAACGACCCGAAGGTCGTCGAGTCGCTCCAGTGGACGGTGGACGTCTACGACGCGATGGGCGGCTACGACGCCGTCAACGGGTTCCAGGCGGGGTTCCAGGGCGGGGAACTGGACCCGTTCATCCAGGGCAAGGTCGCGATGAAGATTGACGGGTTCTGGATTCTCGGGTGGCTGGCGGCCTTCGGCCCGAAGACGAACTTTGCGGTCGCTCCGGTGCCCGTATCCAAGAGCGAGATGGCCGGCGGCCGCACGCGCGTGACGTGGAGCGGCGGCTGGTGCTTTGCCATCCCTTCGACGGCCCATCACAAGGACGCCGGCTGGGAGTTCATCAAGTTCCTGATGAGCGAGCGGGCCCAGATGATCATGGCCGAGGGCAGCCGCGAGGTCAGCGAGTCGCAGGGCCAGTTGTTCATCCCCGGCCAGGCCCCGAAGCGGCGCACGAACGAGAGGCTCTTCCAGAAGTACGTCTACTCCAGTCCGCGAATCCCCCAGAAGTTCAAGGACAGCGTGCGGGTGTTCAACGATCTGCTGCCCGAGTCGCGCTATCGGCCGGTCACGCCCGTCGGGCAACTCCTCTGGAACGAGCAGGTCAGCGCCACCGATGCGGCCCTCTACCATGCGATGAGGCCCCAGGAGGCCCTGGACCAGGCGACGGCCGTCGGCCAGCGCGACCTGGACCGCGTGCTCGCGCCGCCCCAGGGGCCGCTCCTCTCGTGGCTCTGGTTCCTCATCGGCTATGTCGTGCTGCTGGCGGCGCTGGGCGTGGCCGTCTATTTCTGGGACACGCGGCTTCCTTTCCGGCGGCGTGTGGCTGCGGCGCTCGGGATGCGCAAGAACGCGGATGCCGTGGTGGAGGGATCGCGCGGCGGGATGTTCCGGCGCCAATGGGTCGGGGGCCTCGTGTGCGCGTCGCCGTGGATCATCGGGTTTATCATTTTCGGCGGCGGCCCGATGCTCTTTTCGCTTCTCATCAGTTTCTGCGACTACGACATCCTCAACCCGCCGCGCTTCATCGGCCTGCACAACTACTCCTGGATGTTCACCCGCGACAACCTCATGCCGTCGGCCCTGTGGAACACGCTCTACATGGTCATCGGCGTGCCGGTGGGGATGATCGTCAGCCTGGCGATGGCCGTGCTCCTGAACGTCAAGGTTCGCGGCATCGCCGTCTGGCGGACGCTCTTCTACCTGCCGGCGATCGTCCCGATGGTGGCGGCCAGCATCCTCTGGATCTGGATTTTCAATCCGCAGGGCGGCCTGCTGAACCAGTTCCTCGCCCTGCTGGGGGGTCGAGGGGCCCCTCTGGCTCCAGAGCCCCAACTGGTCCAAGCCCTCGCTCATCGTGATGGGTCTCTGGGGCGCGGGCGGCAGCATGATCATCTGGCTGGCCGGCCTCAAGGGCATCAGCGAGCAACTCTACGAGGCCGCCGACCTCGACGGCGCCGGCGCCTGGCAGAAGTTCCGATACATTACCCTGCCGCAACTCACGCCCTACATCTTCTTCAACCTCGTCATGGGACTCATCGGGACCTTCCAGATCTTCGGCCAGGCGTTCATCATGACGGCGGGAGGACCCGTCAACTCGACCCTCTTCTACGTCTATCACCTGTTCAACAACGCCTTCCGCTACGGCCACATGGGCTATGCCTCGGCCATGGCGTGGGCGCTGCTGGCGATTGTGCTGGTGCTGACGCTGATCCAGTTCAAACTCGCCAAGAAGTGGGTGTACTACGAGTCGGAGTAGCCGCCGGACCGGGGAATGGGCGCGATGACGGCGCGATCGGTCATCAAGTGGACGCTGATCTACGGCCTTCTGGTGGCCGGCTCGATCGTCTTCTCGATCCCGTTCGTCTGGATGGCTTCGACCAGCGTCAAGACGGACCGGGAACTCTTCACGAAAGACCTCCGGTTCATGCCGCTGGCGCCGCAGCCCGAGGCCAAGAGCCCCTACGTGGACGAGGTCTATTTCAGCCAGGTGGACGGTCCCCATAAGGAGGCCGTGGTGGCGGGCCTGGACCGGCTGGCCCGCGCGAGCGGTTTCCGCCTGCCGCCCGACGTCGAGGCCGATGCGGCCTACGCCCAGATCGCGCTCGGGCTCTACGAGCGCCTGTCGCGCACGCTGCCCTTGGACGCCTGGAAGGGAACCGCGGAGGACATCCTGGCCGCGGCCGCCAGGCAGGTGGACGGCGCCGCGGTGGCCGAGACGTTCGCGTCGGTCCACCGGCGGCTGATGCTGGGCCAGGTCCGGGTCCGCAGCCGGCAATTCGCGGAGCAGGAACTGGGGGCCGGCGCTCCGTTCGACCAGCGGTTCGACAACGAGACGCCCGGCGAGGCCCGGCTGGTCGCCTGGAAAGACCGCGCGCTCCCTTGCGCGTCGGTGGACTACGATTTCAGCCGCGGCGACCGCGTCGTCCTCAGCCGCACGTTCGACCTGGCGTTCGACGCCGCCGACCTGGACCGGATCCAACTGTACCTGTGCCCGGACGACACGTGGCACGAACTGTGGCTGGCGCTGGAGCGCAGCGGCCACCGCTACGAAGCCGTGAAGGCCGTGACGCTGGCCAACTTCGCCTGGCAGACCGTCACCTGGCAGGAGCCCAGCGAGGACGACCACTCGACCAAGATCAAGACCTGGATACTCCTCCGGGATACCGGGGCCGCGCCCGAGTACGTGAGCGGCCCGCGCCAGGTGCGTCTGGTGATGGAACTGCGGCAGAGCAGCCCCTGGCGCGCCTGGTGGAACAAACTCCGCCTGAATTACGACCGGGTCCTCGACCACGTGCCGCTCTGGCGATACCTCTCGACGAGCCTCTTCCTCGTGATCGTCAACGTGGTCCTGACGGTCTTGGCCTGCTCGCTGGTGGCCTATGCGTTTGCGCGGCTCCAGTGGCCGGGGCGCGACTTCTGCTTCTTCCTGATGCTCGCGACCATGATGATCCCCGGCCAGGTGACGATGATCCCGCACTTCCTGATATGGAAATGGCTCGGAGCCTATAACACGCTGACGCCCTTGTGGCTCGGCAGCGCCTTCGGGAGCGCCTTCTTCGTCTTTCTCCTCCGGCAGTTCCTGAAAGGCGTTCCGCGCGACCTCGAGGACGCCGCCCGGATAGACGGGTGCGGGTTCCTCCGCATCTACTGGCACATCATGCTCCCGCTCGTCAAGCCCAGCCTGGCGGCCATCGCCATTTTCACCTTCATGGGCACCTGGAACGATTTCATGGGACCGCTGATTTACGTGGCCGACCAGCGGCTCTATCCGCTCGCGTTCGGCCTCTACGCGTTCTCGGTCCAGGTGTGGAACAACCCGCTCCTGACGATGGCGGGAAGCCTGATGATGACCGTCCCGATCATCCTCATCTTCTTCTTCGCCCAGAAATACTTCATCCAGGGCATCACGCTGACGGGGATCAAGGGCTGATGGGGATGCCCGTCGCCGCCGGCGACCGCTGCGGCCAAGTGAGAATCGACAAGGAATACGCCTAACGTCCAAGTTCAGCGACCGCCGCTGGCCAGCAGGGTGGAGCGTGAAGGACGCTTCCGAATTGCCGCCCCGCACCAAGCGGAGAAGCATAGCGGCGGTTCGCTCGAGTGCCTTGTTAGACAGCATCATTTGCCCTCTTGCCACTTCATCTGCAACTTTCCAATTAACCGTCTTCCATCAACCCAATGGGAAGCAGCGCCCTTGAACTCATCTCTTGGCACACGCTGGTTCACCCACATAGCGACAACCGTGATGTAACCATCATCGGCGGCTAAAACTTGTTTGAAGCGTTCCAATTCGTCGGCCCAACAACCCACCACGAAATAGTCTGCCGGGATTTGGTTGTCTTCGATCTTGAAGATGATGTTAATCGATTGGCGGCGAGTGGGAACTTCACGATACTCTGTCGAGGCCGGGCGAAACCTGAATGTCTTGAGAACATATATACCATCGACGTATGCAGGCCAGTTGGTAAGTTCCATATTGGGCTGCCCGGCGGTCGCGAGGCCCGCGTGCTTGCTGTTGTCGTTGACGCCAACGGAGTTCATCGGGTGACGGGCGCATGAGCAGGCGAGGAGCGCCAGCACGGATAGAAGCGAGCAGTGGACGGGAACTCTCATGCGTGTAATGACGCCTAACAATGTTTAGGCCGATCCGCCTAACACCCCAAGCTCAGTTTGGAGTGCCGTATAAGACGCCCGCGAATGCGGGGGCGGTTCGCTCCTGACATCACGCACGCGCATGTTATTTCACGCCGCCAACAGCCGCAAGCGCAAACTTCAGGCGCCCACACCGAGGCCCCAGGACGTCAGGGCATCGAGAACCGACGACCCAGTAGCCCCGGGCGGCCACATAGCGCGCAGCGCCCTTTCAGCGCGCCAAGGCCCCCGTGGGTCATCTTCTGTCATCCTGTGTCAGGATGGCGCGGTGCGAGGGGGTCGGCGGGAACGGATGTCGGAAATCCTCTCAGGATGCCGCACAGCCGCCGGTACTTCTCGTACTGCTCCACGTAGATTCTGTGCCGCGCGGGATCGGGCCGGAAGACCTTCTCCCGCTGGACGCACTTCGCGACGCCCTCGGCGGCATCGGCGAAGACGCCCGTCGCCACCCCCGCGAGAATGGCCGCACCGACGACGCTCCCCTCGGTGATGCGGGGCCGGACGAACGGGATTCCGAAGATATCCGCCTTGATCTGGAGTCCGCGGTCGTTCCTCGCCCCGCCGCCGGTCGCGATGAACTCAGATGTATCTATACCCATCTCACGAAGGGCCTGTACGCTCTCGACGAAATAGAACGTCACGCCCTCCAGGATGGACTTGAGGATCTCGCCGCGCGGGGTGCGGGTCCGCAGACCCGCGATGACGCCTGTGCCATCGGTCACGAACTCGGGAGGGCCCGTCATCTCAAAATAGGGGAGCGTCAAAAGGCCCGTCGGCTCCTCCGGCATCTCGCGCACGAGGACGTCGTAAATGTCCTCGCCAGCCGTCATGAGTTGCCGGTCGGCCTGTGCGAACGTGTCGCGGAACCACCGCACCAGCGACCCCGCCTGGTTGTAGATGAACGAGACGTACAGCCCCGGCAGGACATGGTGCTCGACGTTGAGGCCCCACCGCCTCATCGCCTCGCCGGCGGGGATGTGGTCGAAAGTCGGCGTAATGCACTCGAACGTGCCGATGCCGCAGACCGCGCGGCCGGGCTGCGTGATGCCCGCTCCGAGCGAGTTGCAGCACTGGTCGTGCCCGCCGACGATTACCTTGACGCCGCGCGGCAGGCCCATCCTGGCTGCCGTTGCGTCGCCGATGGTCCCCACGACGGTTCCGCTCGGGACGGGGCGCGCGAGTTTCTCGCGGGCGATACCTGCGGCGTCAAGAATCGGCTGCGACCAGCACTCGCGGCGGATATCGAACAGGAGCGTGCGATTGGCCAGAGAGTAACTGGTCACCGGCTCGCAGCCGAGCATGAAGGCCACAAGGTCGCCCCAGAGGAGGAACTGGTCCGCCCGGTCGTAGAGGGCCGGCTGGTGCTTGCGGATCCACAGCAACTTCGGCAGAGAGTAGTTCGGGCCGGGGATGTTCGGGTTGATGTCGTAGAACGCGCGGCGGCCGAACGGCTCGATGATCGGCGCCAACAGGTCCCCGCCGCGCGTGTCGGAAGAGAGAATGGAAGAGCCGAGAATCCGCCGGTCGGCGGAGACGGGCGTCACGGCCTCGCCCATGGAACTCACGCACAGGGCCGTGATGGGGTCAGCCGCGGTGAGCGCCGCCACCTCGGCGATCACCTCGTTGACACAACGCATGACAAACGGGCCGTCGAGTTCGACGCGGTGGTCCTTCGACGGCACGGCCGCGTATTCACGGTAGGCGCTGGCGAGGCACCGGCCTTCGGCGGAGAACGCCGCCGCTTTGCACCCGGTCGTCCCGACGTCGATGCCCAGCAGGCTCATACCCTCGTGACCTCGTAGCCCAGATACCGCTGGAAAGCCTCCGCCACGGGGGCTGCGACGTGGCCGGGGCTGACGCTGGTGTGATGGCGATGGCCGAGGTACCCGATGGTCTGGAGGGCGTCCTGGAGGTTCGGAATTTCGGCGACGCCGGCGCAGCCAAAGAAGTCGGCCGGGATCGGGTCGGCAGTGAATCGCCCCTGGCCGAGATAGGTCTTCAGGCGGCCGCCGTCGGTCATGAGACTGCCGAACGTGAACGGCGTCGGGGCGATGCGGCCGGTGTTGCAGCCGTAGGAGCATCCCGGCCCGACGGCATTCGCGAGGATGGCGTGGTCGGCGATCTGCCCCTTGCCCGTCATCATGGCCTGCGGGACGGGCCCGCAGTGGAACAGAATGCACTTATCCGATTCATCTCCGTAGTTGTTGTTCCAGTCGAGGCAGGTCGCCACGTTGCCGGAGGCCAGGCTGAGGGCCCGCATGACAAGGGCGTTTCCGATGTCGACCTCGCACGCCGACGCGATGCCGCGATCGTTCATCTCGCTCAATAGGACACACGGTGAGATGCCCAGCAGTCGCTGCATTTCAACCCAGCACCTTAGCGCGATCGCCTCCAGGCGGCACTCCGCGACAAGGTCGTCCAGCGCGACGCCCAGCCGCGAGATCTTCTCGAAGGCGCCCTCGGGAACCCCTCGCCAGGACGTATACCCCTTCAGCCGCGAGGCCTTCGCCTTGACCTTGCGATCCGAGGGCTTCAGGGCCTGCATGCGGGCGAAAAGGTCGGAGAGGTCGAACGTTTCCATCGTGACGCCGTGGCGCTGAAGGGCCGTTTCATCAATCCGCACGGTCTTGAACGCGGTCGTGCGGGCGCCGATGGCGCCGACGACCAGGTTCCTCATCCCTGCGACGACGCGGCAGAGGCGGTCAAAGTAGTCCATGTTCTCCGCGAAGGTCGGGCTGGTCGGGCGGACCGTGTGAGGCTTCAGAGCCGTGAACTTCACGCCATATTGGCAGAAGACATCCATGATGGAAAACTTGCCGCAGAAGGCGTCGCGGCGGACCTCGGGCGCCATCTGGTTCAGTTCATCCGGGTAAGCGTGGACGAGGATCGGCACGCCGGCGTCCTTGAGTGCGGCCACGGCGCCGGTCTCGTCGCCGAAGTTCGGCAGGCACAGGACGACGCCGCCGAACTGGCCGCGGTGCTCGCGGAGGAAGTGGGCGTAAATCTCCCCTTCCGCCACGGTCTCGACCGCGCCGTATCGGGTGGCGCCGGCGGGGAGCGCCAGGACCCGGTGTCCGAGCCCCTTGAGGACCGCCGTCAGTTCCTTGCGGGCGTGGGCCTGGAGCGAGGCCGGAAAGAATCCGCGGTTGCCGAAGAACAGGGCGAAAGTAGTTTTATTCATGATTGTCTACACCTCCAAGAGCGCGAACGGCGCGCCGCGCGCCCGTTCGCTGGACACACGACCTATGGGTTAACGACCGGCGCGGAGCCGGCCAGGTCAAGGTCCTCCGTGATGACGCGGACAGCCGCCCGGTAGACGGCTTCCTCGGCGGCCGCAGGGGACCGCTTCAGGGCGGTCTCGAAAGGCTGGCGGACGGCCGTCGCCACGTTGATCTTGGCGATCCCCCGCTCGATGGCGCCCAGGACGTATTCCTTGCGGATGCCGGTGCCTCCGTGCAGCACCAGCGGGATACCCGTGACCTGTCGGATGCGTTCCAGGTGCTCCAGGTTCAGCCGCGCCTCGATCTTCTTGAGGTGGCGCGCTTCCGAGATGGCCCCGTGGACGTTCCCAATGGCGACCGAGAGCCAATCAATGCCCGTCTCGCGAACGAAGCGCGCGGCCTGGCCGGGGTCGGTGAAACCCTTGCCGGAGGCGAAGAGTTCATCGTAGGGCGGCAGGCGCCCGGCCTCGTGGCCGAGGACCGCGCCCAACTCGCCCTCCACCGCGATGTCGGCGTCGTGCGCCATCTCGGCCACCTCGCGGGTCGCCGCCATGTTCTCGTCCAGCGGCAGGCGGGAACCGTCTATCATGACGGACTCATAGCCGAGGGCGATCGCCTCGGCGATGTCGCGGCGGTAGTCCACGCGGACGCCGTCCTCGTCGATCACAGGGACGTGGTCGAGGTGGAGGCGCGTGTGCCGCTCGTCCTTGACCGACTCGTACTCGTCACGGACGGCCTTCAGACTCTTGGCGGCAAACTTCACCCACTCGAGTCGCGCCACGGCGATGAGGCCGAAACTGTTCGTGTCGCGCAGCGCCCTCACCATCGGCGCCATCATCGGCAGGTAGGGAATGTTGAATGCCGGCACGGCCGACGCCGCGCCGCATGCGTTCCGGACGATTTCGCCCGTCTTCCTCACCTCACCCTCCCGGGTCCGCGTCTGTGGCGGATCCGTGACTAGTAATCTCGCGACAACGCGGCCCGGTGCAAGGAAAAAGCACCGTCCTGATGGGCCGGGGGTGTGGCCGCAAATAGTGGCACTATGCACCCGACGCCGTTGCTGGTTCCAGTAGGTTACGAAAGGCCGCCGCCTTCTTGCAACAGGATACCAGCCGACGGCTACGCATCATTTGACGCCCCGAGTCTGTGACACCAGCATGGGCTGCGTCCTTCGACCCCGTAGCCACATCGCCGCATGGGTTCGGTCGTCGAAATTCTCCTTCCGCAGGACAACGATCTCTGCGTGCGCGCTCAACCGCGAAAACAGAGAGCCGTTTGCACCCGCGAGGCGGCGCGGACGCGAAATGGAAGGTCTCTCATGCCCAATCCGTAGCAAAGCCACACGGTGGCGTTTCGGTCATCGTGTGGAAGGAAAGACTCGCCTACGGGTGCCCCCAATCGACAAGTGCGAAGCGGGAGGGTAAACTGATACGGATGAGCGCTGGTGCTCATCTGGGCCACGCTGGAGGAGGACCGCCTGGTGTGGCGCGGCGTTCAGATGGATGACGGCTTGCGGCTGCGAATCGTCGAGGCGTCACGAACGGTCTCGGCCGACAGCATAGACGTCTCGGCGCTTGACAGGTACTTGGATGCGGCTTAAAGTAACGTCAGGTCTGCCAGGCCGAATTGGGCTTCGGGAACAGGTCGTGCCGGAACCCAATTTCCACCCACTTCCGGGATGCGACCGCCCTTGGCGAAGGTTTCCCTTGCCGCATGCCCGGGCCATCCGCCTATTCGTCGCCCTTGTGGCGACTGGGGTGGCCGGTGCCGCATCCTCGCCTCTGGGATCGGCTGAGGCCGGCCCCCCGCCCGACACAGGCATCCGCATTTCGGCCCCGGGGAAAATCGTCATGACCCAAGCCGTATCTCCTCCGCCGACGACATCGTCTCTCGTGCTCTGGTATCGCAAGCCGGCGACCCAGTGGATGACCGAAGCCCTGCCGGTTGGCAACGGCTCTCTCGGCGGCATGCTCTTCGGCGGCACGGGGTGGGAACGCGTCCAGTTCAACGTCATCAGCCTCTGGGAGGGCGACGAGAAGGACACGGGCGCCTACCAGGCCTTCGGCGACGTCCTGCTTGACCTCGGCCACGACGACGCGACCGACTACCGCCGCGAACTGGACATCGACAGGGCCGTGCACCGCGTCACGTACCGCCGCGGCGGTGTGCGGTACGAGCGCACCTGCTTCGTCAGCCGGCCGGCGAAGGTCATGGTTCTGCGCCTGACGGCCGACGCCCCGGGGGCGTACTCCGGCCGCGTCTTCCTGACGGACATGCACCACGCCGCCATCACCGCCGAGGCGAAACGCTTGCGGTCGGCCGGCCAACTCAAGAACGGCCTGGAGTACGAGGCGCTGCTCGCGGCCGTAAACGAGGGCGGGAGCGTCAAGGCCGTCGCCGGCGCGGCCCCTCCCCGCCCGCCGTCGGGCGCGGGCGCCTCGGCCAAGGGCGGGCCTCCCGCCTGGAAGGGCACGCTGCCGCCGGCGGGCCTGGCCTTCGAACGCTGCAACAGTCTCACGCTTATCCTCGCGGCCGACACGAATTACGTGCCCGATTACGGGCGCGGGTGGCGGGGCGACCCTCCGCATGCGGCGGTGACTCGGCGCGTGGACGAGGCCGCGAGGAAGACCGTGGACGCGCTCCTGGCCGAGCACACCGCGGACTACCGGGCCCTGTTCCGGCGGTTCCTCATCGACGTGGGCGACACGCCGGCCGACCGGGCCGCCCTCCCCACCGACGAGCGGCTGGCGGCGTACACGCGCGATAAGGCCGTGGACCCGGACCTCGAGGAACTCTTCTGCCAGTACGGGCGGTACCTCCTCATCAGCAGTTCCCGCCGGGGTTCCCTCCCGGCCAACCTCCAGGGCCTTTGGAACGACTCCAACAATCCGCCCTGGCGCAGCGACTACCACTCCAATATCAACATCCAGATGAACTACTGGGCCGCGGAACCGACGAACCTGGCCGAATGCCACCTCGCCTTCATCGATTACGTCGCCAGCCTCCGCGAAGTCCGCAAGGTCCGCACCCGCGAGCAGTACGGCGCCGCGATCCGGGGTTGGACCGTCCAGACCGAGAACAACATCTACGGCGGGTCGAGTTGGCGCTGGAACCCGCCGGGCAGCGCCTGGTACGCCCAGCACCTCTGGGAACACTTCGCCTTCGGCCGGGACCGCGCGTACCTCGAGCGGGTCGCGTACCCCGTCCTCAAGGAGGTCTGCGAGTTCTGGGAGGACCGCCTCAAGGCGCGGCCCGACGGGACGCGGGTCGTCCCCGACGGATGGTCGCCCGAGCACGGGCCGCAGGAGGAGGGCGTCTCCTACGACCAGCAACTCGTGTACGACCTCTTCACGAATTACATGGACGCCGCCGACGCGCTGGGCATCGACAAGGCGTACCGCGACAAGGTGGCCGCGCTGCGCGGCCGGCTCCTCAAACCGAAGGTCGGCCAGTGGGGTCAACTCCAGGAGTGGGAGGCGGACCGCGACGACCCGAAGGACGACCATCGGCACGCCTCGCACCTGTTCGCACTCCATCCCGGCCGCCAGATCACGCCGAGGGCGACGCCGGCGCTCTTTGAGGCGGCCAAGGTCTCGCTCAACGCCCGCGGCGACGGCGGGACCGGCTGGAGCCGCGCGTGGAAGGTCAACTTCTGGGCCCGCCTCGGCGACGGCGACCACGCGTACAGACTGCTGCGGAACCTGATGACGCTCACCGGCAGCGTCGGGACCGACTACGGCGCCAAGGGCGGCGGCGTGTATCCCAACCTCTTTGCCGCCCACCCCCCGTTTCAGATCGACGGCAACTTCGGCGCGACGGCCGGCATCGCCGAGATGCTCCTTCAGAGCCACGTCGTCGAGCCGCCGGAGGGGCACGTGCGGGAGATCCACCTGTTGCCGGCGATTCCCAAGGCTTGGCCGACGGGGTCCGTCCGCGGCCTGCGGGCCCGCGGCGCCTTTGAGGTGGACATCCGGTGGAAGGACGGGACATTGGAGGAGGCCGTGATCCGGTCTCTGGCGGGAAATCCGCGTCGCGCCCGCGCGGCCGTGCCGGTCGAGGTGCTGGCCGATGGCCGCGCGGTCAAGGTCGAGCGGCCCGAGCCGACGGTCGTGGCGTTCCCGACGGCACCCGGCGGGACCCATGTCCTCCGGCCCACGCGCTGAGCGGCCGGTCCGGCAGGCTGGCCACAGCCTACCCGTGCACAAACTCGAAGGCGGGCTATGGGTTTGTGGAATGAGCGGTTGGAATCGCGCGGAACGGCAAAGAGAACCGACGCAGCCCGACTTTCAGGCGGGTGCCAATAATGTGTGTGAGCGTTCGGGCGGTGTACGAGAAGGCCGGCGCCGCCGGCGGCAAGGAGGAGAATCGTGGCGGGTTCGGGTGTGGGAAAGCCCGCCTGAAACGCCTCGGCTATGATATCCGGGAAGAACGGCTGATCTGCACCCGCCTCATTGACGCCCTCCGCCTCGGCCAATCGGTGCCCCCAAGGACGATTATCCTCAGTTCGAG
>Ga0307378_10006807_pt1 | contig 15527 bp, 15 predicted proteins | sample UN1MG_FD_202238 | JGI IMG/M metagenome (GOLD analysis project Ga0307378, IMG submission 202238) | Soil microbial communities from Risofladan, Vaasa, Finland - UN-1 | ecosystem: Environmental > Terrestrial > Soil > Coastal area > Acid sulfate soil | place: Finland: Risofladan, Vaasa | collected...
TACGCGGTCAATCCTCGTCACGATCGAATCCACGGCCATCCGTGCTGTCGAACGATCGATCAGCTACCCGACGAGGTCTCCCTCGCGATCATCTCGGTCCCTGCCAGCGACCTCGACGCAACGGTCGACGCCTGTATCACCAAACGCATGCGTGGTGCGGTGATCGTCACGTCGGTCGACGGCACCGACGTCGACGTGCCCGCGCTGGTCACCCGCGCTCGTCGCAACGGATTGCGCATCATCGGGCCGTCGAGCATGGGTATCGCGTCCCCCCGCCCCGAAACCCGGCTCCAGGCCGCGCTCGTCGACGTCACGTTGCCGCCGGGCGGCGTGGCCATCTCCATGCAGTCGGGTTCACTCGGAGGATCGTTCCTCCGCAAGGCCAGCGACGTGGCCCTCGGGGTGTCGTGGTTCGTCTCGCTGGGCGACAAGAGCGACATCTCCGGCAACGACCTGCTGCAGTTCTGGGAGCAGGACGACAACACGACCGTGATCGCCATGTACACCGAGTCGTTCGGCAACCCGCGCAAGTTCGCCCGGATCGCACGACGGGTGTCGCGGACCAAACCGGTGGTCGCGGTCAGGACGGGCGCCGCAGCGACCGGCGAGATGGGTGGAGCGTTGTATCAGCAGGCCGGCCTGATCGAGGTGCCCACGGTGCCCGCGCTCCTCGAGACCATCCGGGTGATGGCGACCCAACCAGTGCTGGAAGGCCCCCGTGTGGCCGTGATCACCAACTCCCGCAGCCCCGGGACGTTGGCGCGCGCCGCGCTCGAGTCGGCTGGGCTCATCCCCGTCGACGGGCCGGTGACACTCGACTGGAGCGCGACGGCGTCCGACTATCCCGGAGCGATCGAGGCGGCCCTGGCCGACGCCGAGGTCGACGGCATCATGGTGATCTACGCCCCAGCGGTCGTCGAGGACGTCGACGCTGCCGCTCGCGACATCGACGCTGCAGCGACCGACGCGACGAAACCCGTCATCGCGGTGATGCTCGGTGGCGCGGACGGCCCGGTGTCGCCCGGGTCGCGCGTCCCGGCCTTCACGTTTCCCGAACAGGCTGCTGCCGCGCTCGGTCGCTCGTACGGCTACGCGCGCTGGCGGCGCGACGAAGCCGAAGCTCCGCCCGAGCTCGGGCGTCCGGTGAATCCGGCCACTGCCCACACGATCATCAGCCAGTCGGTCTCTGGTGTCGCCGACGAGGTACGGATCGACCACGCAACCCAGCGTCGGTTGCTTGCCACGTACGGCATCGAGATGGCAGCAGCCATCGAGACCGATCCCGAGCATGCCCTCGGTCATGCCCATGAGATCGGCTTTCCGGTCGCGATCAAGGCAGTCCGCCGCCGACCCGGTCGGTCGGCGCGCGCCGGCGTCGCACTCGATCTCACGACCGACGACGACATCGCGGAGGCCATCGAGACCATGCGAGACTCGCTCGGCGTCGACGCGAACGACCTGGTCGTGCAGGCGATGACGTCACCGGGCGTCGATGTGCGAATCCGCTGCGAACACGACGATCGCCTCGGTGCGATCGTGTCGGTCGGACTCGGTGGGGCGCAGGCCGACGCGATCGATGACCGAACCAGCCGCCTGGCTCCGGTCTCGCCGGCAGGCGCTGCGGCGATGCTGACCGAGACACGTCTGACCGCTGCGCTCGACGGGGCCGGTTTCGATTCATCTGCACTCGTGGACGCCGTCGTCGCTGCAGCGCAGCTCGCGTCCGACCATCCCGAGATCGCAGAACTCGATCTCAACCCGGTGATCGTGTCGGAAGCCGGCGCCGTCGTCACCGACGCGGTGATCCGCCTGATCCCCCACGTCGTCGACGACGGACCACTGCGCCGCCTCGACTGAAGCGCCAGAATGGTGCGGTGAGCGTCGGCATCATCGTCCCGCTGATCATCCTCCCGATCCTGCTCGTCGGCGGCTACGTCTGGTATCGCCGATCGATCGCCGACATGCGGCCTGACCAGGCCAAGCCCGTCTCCGGCGTGCGCCTGACGGCCGAGGCCCTGCACCGTGCTCCCGCTCCACCGTGGAGGGCCGTCTACGAGGTCGGCGGTGCGCTCGGCGACGTCGACCACGTCATCGTCGGGCCGCCGGGCGTCGTCGCGATCACCACGGTCGTCGCCGATCGACCTGATCCCGTCCAGCTGCGCGACGCGAGGAGCGACGCAATCCTCGTCAGCGAGGCGGCCATCGCCCGGGGGCCACTCGACGAGCTGCTCCGCGCTGCAGCCGCCTCCTGCGACCGATGGGCGCGAGTCCACTGGGGAACACACGATCCTGGACGGCCCGCTGCCGACGACCTGGTGCACGGCAGCGTGCTCGTCGAGGGCCAGCGCATCGACGAGTGGCTCGCAGCGATGGTTGCCGACGCGACTGCGCCGCTCGATGCTGCTCGCATCGATGCGATCTGGCGCACGGTCGTGATCGGCATCGGCCGCCCCGACCCGCTGTCGTGAGCAGTCGCCGAGCACCGGTGAGGTCGTCCCAGCACTAGCGTGCGGCCATGGCCACGCCCGACGAGTTCACCGGCCCGGCGACCGAGCTCCTGCAATCACTGATCCGCAACGCCTGCGTCAACGACGGCACGCCGGACTCCGGCAGCGAGACGCGCAACTCCGACCTGTTGGTCACCTACCTCGAAGGCGCCGGCCTCGAGGTCGAGCGGTTCACGCCACGCGAGGGTCGCGATTCGATGGTGGCACGAATCGAGGGAACCGATCCCGACGCGCCGTCGCTGTGCCTGATGGGGCACACCGACGTGGTGCCGGCGAACCCCGACGGCTGGCGCGAGGACCCGTTCGGCGGTGAGGTGATCGACGGCGAGGTGTGGGGTCGCGGCGCGATCGACATGCTCAATCTCACCTCGACGATGGCCGTTGCGTTCCGCCGGCTGGCCACCGAGGGGTTCCGGCCGAAGGGCGACCTGATCTACTTCGGCGTCGGCGACGAGGAGGCCGGTGGCGTCTGGGGCGCCGAGTGGATGGTCGAGCACCATTGGGACGCGATCGCCGCCGACTATGTGCTGACCGAGCTCGGCGGCTGGTCGAGCACCGACGATCACGGCCACCGAACCGTGACGGTCAACGTGGGCGAGAAGGGTCTCGCCTGGCGACGACTACGCGTCCACGGAACCCCGGGGCACGGTTCGATGCCGTTCGGCGCCGACAACGCGTTGATCAAAGCCGCCGAGGTCATCCGTCGGCTGTCGCAGTACCGATCGGCCGCTCACATCGACGACATCTGGCGCAACCAGGTCGCGACGATGAACCTCCCCGACGAGGTCCGCGAGGGGCTGCTGTCGAGCGAGTCGATCATGGCGACGATCGAGACGTTGCCGGTCCCGGTCGCCCGACGTTGTCATGCCGAGACCCACACCACGTTCTCCCCCAACGTCGTGCACGGTGGCCAGAAGACCAACACGATCCCCGACGTTGTCGACATCGACGTCGACATCCGCACCGTGCCGGGCACGACACGCGCCGACGTCGAGTCGATGCTGCGCGAGGCCCTCGGTGACATGTTCGACCAGGTCGACATCACCGTCCTGCAGCACAGCGATCCCACCGCGTGCGACTTCGGCGCGTCGAACCCCCTGTGGGAGACGGTCACCAAGCACACCCAGATCGCCTACCCGGGTGCCCAGCTCGTGCCGGGACTGATCGTCGGCGGCACGGACGCCCGCTTCTACCGCGAGCGCGGGATCACTGCGTACGGCGCCGGCTTGTTCTCGCCGAAGATGGACTTCTCGACGTTCGGCACCCGCTTCCACGGCAACGACGAACGTATTGACGTCGAGTCACTCGGCCTGTCGGGCAACTACTTCTACGGCATCGCCAAAGACCTCGTCGGCTGACACCGGCGACCAAGGTCAGCGGAACAGGTCGCGTTCGGAGTCGCGGAGCACCGGCGCCATCGTGGCGGTGTCGTCGGTGGCCCAGTCGAAACCGCGGATCACGGCGACCGGGACCCTGCTGGTATTGCCCTTGACCAGTTCGGCGGCACCGGTCAGCTCGTCGACGATGCAGATCTCCTGCACCCGGAACTCGTGGCCGTGCGGGTCGACCTCGCCGATGTAGCTGTGCAGCGGGTGCATCCCGGCGACGCCGATGGCGATGTCGGTCTGGCCCTCACGCCAGGGACGCCCGAACGTGTCGCTGATGATCACCGCGACGTCGACGCCGAGTTCAGCGAAGCGCGCTCGGCATCGACGCGCCGATGCGTCGGAGTCCTTCGGCAGGACGAGCACACGACCGTGCGCTCCACTGGACGACTGGTCGACTCCCGAATTCGCGCAGCAGAATCCGTGATGGGTCTCGGTGATCAACACGGGCCCGATCTGGCGGATCACCCTTTTCGACTCGCGAAGCACGACCTCGACGACCCGCGGGTCCTTGTCCCAGCGGGCGGCCCACGACGCAGCGAACGCGGACGGCTCGATGTCGTCGAGCTCGACCGCGCAACCCTCGGCCTTCGACACGATCTTCGAGGTGATCACGACGACGTCGCGATCGGCAAGGGGTGTCCCGGTCGCCGCCGCGGCGTCCAGGGTCTGCTCCGCCAGATCGTCACCGGCCTCGATCTCGGGGAGCCCCTCGACGCCGAAGACCTCGATGCGCGCCACGGTCAGTCGGGCAGTCCGGCGAGGCACTCGCGGATCGCGGCGTTGACCGGTTCGGAATTGGTGAGATTCGCGGCGTGAGCGCCGCCGACCGCAACCACGGGGCCGGCGCCGGGAAGGCCACCTCGGGTGTCCTCGCAGAAGATGCGTTGTCCGTTGACATCGGCGTGGGGCATGGGCGAACGGTACCCGATCGGCCAACATGGGGCGATGGCGAACGATGGACCCCAGCACCGGACCGTGTCCGAGATCTTCGACCCGTCGGCGTGGACCCCTGTCGACGGCTTCGACTTCACCGACATCACCTATCACCGCGCCGTCGATGCCGGGGTGGTGCGCATCGCATTCGACCGGCCCGAGATCCGCAACGCGTTCCGGCCACACACCGTCGACGAGCTCTACGCCGCACTCGATCACGCCCGCATGTCGACCGATGTCGGCTGCGTGTTGCTCACCGGCAACGGCCCGTCACCGAAGGACGGGGGCTGGGCGTTCTGCTCCGGAGGTGACCAGCGCATCCGCGGCAAAGACGGCTACAAGTATGCGGCGGACGAGACTGCCGACACGATCGAGCCCGGCCGGGCCGGGCGCTTGCACATCCTCGAGGTGCAGCGTCTGATCCGGTTCATGCCCAAGGTCGTCATCTGCGTCGTGCCCGGCTGGGCGGCCGGGGGCGGACACTCGTTGCACGTCGTGTCCGATCTCACGCTGGCCTCGACCGAGCATGCCCGTTTCAAGCAGACCGACGCCGACGTGGCGAGCTTCGACGGCGGGTTCGGCTCGGCCTACCTCGCCCGCCAGGTCGGTCAGAAGTTCGCTCGCGAGATCTTCTTCCTCGGCCGCGAGTACACCGCCGACGACATGGTGGCGATGGGCGCCGTCAACGCGTCGATCCCCCACGCCGAGCTGGAGGCCACGGCGCTGCAGTGGGGGCGCGAGATCTGCGCGAAGAGCCCGACCGCGCAGCGCATGCTGAAGTTCTCGTTCAACCTGATCGACGACGGCCTCGTCGGACAGCAGATCTTCGCCGGCGAGGCGACCCGGCTCGCCTACGGCACCGACGAAGCCCAGGAGGGCCGTGACAGCTTCCTCGAAAAGCGCCCGCCCGACTGGTCCCCCTACCCCTACCACTTCTGATGCACCCCGAGCCGGTCCCCCCGCCAGGTCGTTTGCGTACAGATCCGGGTGGGACGGGTCACCAGAATCTGCGCGCAAACGAGGTAGTTGTGGGTGCTGGGGCGTGGAGATGACCGAGATCGTGCTGATCGAGGATCCGGACGATCCTTGCTACCGCCAGTTCCGGCTCAACGAACGAGGACTCGCGAGCCGCGCCGACAAGCGTGACGACGCCGGGGCCGGGATGTTCCTCGCAGAGGGAGACCTCGTCGTCGAGCGGGCGCTCGCCGCCGGATGCCGTCCGGTCGCCGCCCTCGTCGACGCCGAGCGGATCCCCGAGGTCGCCGCATCGCTCGACTGCCCGGTGTACGGCGGTGGCGTCGAGGTGCGCAAGGTCGTGTCGAAGCTCGGCGTCCCGCTCTCGATCATCACACTGTTCGACCGCCCGGCGCGCCCGAGCGTGGCGGAACTGGCGGCCACGGCGACGCGACTGGTGATCGTCGAAGCAGTCGACAACCCGGCAAACATCGGCTCGATCATCCGCAACGCGGCGGCGTTGGGCTGGGACGGCCTGATCCTCGACCACACGAGCGCCGACCCCCTCGCGCGCCGGTCACTCCGAGTCGGGATGGGCACGGTGTTCTCGCTCCCCCACGCTCGCACGACGGACCTCGCGGGTGACCTCCGAGCACTCGACGACATCGAGTTCTACGCGATGACCCCGGACCCCGACGCCGTGTCGATCCGGACGATCACTCCCGGCGAACGCATCGGCGTGATGATCGGTTCCGAACGCTCGGGCCTGAGCGACGAGTTGCTCGCGCTCGCCACCCCGGTACGCATCCCGATGGCGGCCGGCGTCGACTCGCTCAACGCTGCGGCTGCGACCGCCGTGGCATGCTTCGCACTCGGCCCCCCAGGCCTGAGTTCGACGGTAGAACGGGTGCCGTGACCGCCGTCCTGCTGCTTTCTTGCCCTGACCAACCCGGCGTCGTCGCCGCAACCGCGCAGTTCCTCGCCGACCACGACGGCAACATCGTGCACGCAGAACAGCACGTCGACTCCGGGACCGGCAACGGCGACGCCGTGTTCTTCCAGCGCATCGAGTTCGACCTCGACGGGTTCGGCCTCGAACGGAATCAGATCGTGGACGCGTTCGCTCCGATCGCCAGGCGCCTCGGCATGACCGTCGACCTCCGCTTCACCGACACGCCGACACCGACGGCGATCATGGCCTCGCGCCAACCCCACTGCCTCTACGACCTCCTCACCCGGTGGCGCAGCGGCGAGCTGGCGATGGATCTCCGTGTCATCGTGTCGAACCATCCGGATCACGCCGGCATCGCCGAGCACATGGGAGTGCCGTACCTCCACCTTCCGGTCACGCCCGAGACGAAGCCCGAACAGGAAGCCCAGATCCTCGCAGCGCTCGACGACCACGGCGTCGAACTGGTCGTGATGGCTCGCTACATGCAGATCCTGAGCGATCGCTTCGTCGGGGCGCACCCGAACCGGATCATCAACATCCATCATTCGTTCCTGCCCGCGTTCATCGGCGCCAACCCGTACCGCCAGGCCCATGACCGTGGAGTCAAGCTGATCGGGGCGACCGCTCACTACGCGACTGCCGAGCTCGACGAGGGCCCGATCATCGAGCAGGACACCGTGCACGTGACCCACCGTGACGACGTCGCGCGACTGACCTCACGCGGCCGCGACCTCGAGACGATCGTGCTCGCACGTGCCGTGCGCGCCCACCTCGAGCATCGCGTGATCGTCCACGGCCACAAGACCGTCGTCTTCTCCTGACCTCGAGTCCTCCCGCAACCCGGAAATTCGGAGCGAACGTTGCGCTCACCGCGACGACGGCACCGAATTTCGGTCGATGGGCGTCACCACATCGCAAATTCGGAGCCGAGGTTTCGCCAGGCGCAACGTTCGCTCCGAATTTCGAGGTGAGCGGGGTGAGCGGGGTGAGGGTCAGGTCGTGGCGTCGACGGCGACTCGGCGCGAGCGGCGTCCGCGGGGAGCGCTGCCGGACGGTTCCCAGGTGAAGCGCTTCAGCGCGACGACGAGACCGAGCACACCCCACAGCGCCACGTAGCCCATGCTCGCCCAGTCGAACGCGGGCGGTTCGACGAACGGGGTGAAGCAGTCCTGGAACGATTCGGCGAAGTGCTTGAGCGGGAAGAAGTTGCCGAGCGCCACGATCCAGTCGGGAGCGTCGTCGACCTGGATGAAGATGTTCGACACGAATGCCATCGGGAGGATGATCGCGTTGGCGGCCGCCGACGCCGAGCTCGCCGACTTGACCAACGCCGCCAGCGCCATCCCGAGCGCAGCGAACGAGCCGACGCCGACGAGGAAGGTCAAGACGGCCGCGGGCATCTTCGCCGCCTCGATCTCGAGGTCGTACACCACGGTGCCGAGCGTCAGCATCAGCACGACTCCGACGAAGGCGATGATCACGGCCGACACGATGAACCCGGCGAGGTACACCCACGTCGGCAGCGGCGTGCCACGCCAACGCTTCAGCACCCCTTCGTCGCGCCGCAGCGGCACCATGTTGGCCAGGTTGGTGAACGTCGCCGACACCGCCGTGAAGGCCGCCAGGCCACCGGTGTAGAACTGCTGGGCCGAGATCTCACCCTCGGATGTGGAGAACGTCCCGCTGCCGAAGAGCGCGTTGAAGAGCACGAGCATGATCAGGGGCAGTCCGAGCGTGAAGAACACCGCGACCGGGATCCGCCAGAACGTCACGAGCTGGTACCGGGTCTGAGCGACCAGCAGCGGCAACGTGGAGGGAAAGCCCGTCACGAGATCTCACCGCTCGTGTCAGCGTCGGTCAATGCGAGATACACGTCCTCGAGCGAGACACGACTCACCGACAGCGACTCGAGTTCGACACCGGCCTCGATCGCCCATCCGGTGACGCGGTGCACGGCAGCGGTCGGTTGCTCGACGTTCACCTCGACCAGCCGGCCCGACAGCCGGACGTCGCCACCGAGGAGGTCCCCGAAGGTGGCCGAGGCCGCACCGGCTTGAACATGGTCAGGCAGCATGAAGCTGATCACGGTGCCGCTGACCTGGCCGATCAACTGGTCCGGGGACCCCTCGGCGATCAAGCGACCCTGTGACAGCACACCGACTCGATCAGCAAGATGTTCGGCCTCGTCGAGGTAGTGGGTCGTGAGCAGCACCGTCGTGCCGTCGTCGCCGAGCGATTCGATCAGATCCCACGATCTACGGCGCGCCGAGGGGTCGAAACCGGTGGTCGGTTCGTCGAGGAAGAGCAGTTCCGGGCGTCCGACGATCCCGAGGGCCAGGTCGACGCGCCGTCGTTGGCCACCGGAGAGCGACCCGATACGGGCGTCGACTTTCTCGTCGAGTCCGACCAGCTCGATCACCTCGTCGAGCGGGCGCGGGTTGCGATAGCAGCCGCCGTAGAGCTCGATGACCTCTCGGACCGTGAACTCTGCTTCGACGCCCGACGACTGCAGGACGATTCCGATTCGATCGCGGAACTCGCGGCCCGCACTGGCGGGGTCGACCCCCAGGACCTCCACCGCACCCGACGTGGCGGTCCGGTGCCCTTCGAGGATCTCGACGGCGGTGGACTTTCCCGCGCCGTTCGCGCCGAGCAGTGCGTAGACCTCGCCGGCCTCGACGTGAAAGCTCAGTCCGTCGACCGCGGTGACGTCACCGTAGGACTTGCGCAGATCGCGGACGTCGATGGCGTGCATGGCGGACGAACCTACCCGTCGATGCGCGACGTCGAGATGGGCAGTCCCGAATCGTTTCGCAGATGCTCGGCAGCCGGGACGAAGTACGCCATCAGCTCGGCGGTGATGTCGTCGGGCGTCGACCACTCGGCACCGACTCGCTCGACCGCCGCGGCCATGTGGACGAGCCAACGGTCTCGCTCGAGCGGGCCGACGTGGAACGGGAAGTGACGCATCCGCAGGCGCGGATGGCCTCGCTCCTCCATGTACGTGGTGGGCCCTCCCCAGTACTGGGCGAGGAACAGGGTGAGGCGATGGCGGGCGCCCGTGAGATCGGGTTGCTCGGGATACAACGGCAGCAGTACCTCGTCGGTGGCCACGCCGTCGTAGAACGCATCGACCAGCGCTTCGAAGAACGGCATGCCGCCGACCCGGAAAAACAACGTGGGCGCCGTGTCGTGCACGGCGCCCACGTTAGGGGGACTTCTCCGAGAAGCGGAAGGGGGGACGCCTCCGGGAGATCTTGGTGGCCGGGCTGGCCCGACCGATGCGTCAGCCGAACAGGGCTTCGGCGTCGAACTTGCGGTACTCGACGAGTTCCTCAGTGTTCAGTACGAACGGGGTGGCGCCGTCGCAGGGATCGAGGACGAGTGCGTCATCGGTTGCGAGCAGCACGAGCACGGTGATCACGTCGTCACCCGACTTGACCTCGATCACGTCGCCGGCCTGCAGCTTTTCCATCAACATCGTCGTCATGTCAGTTCCTCGGGAGATTCGGTGTGCCGTGCGAAGCGATCTTCGCCGGCGTGTTCAAGACATCGGTAAGAACCACCGGCGACTTGAGAAATTCCCGAACCACGACGTGTCTGACGTCACCTCGGCGCGTCAGCATCAGTGGAACTCAGGCTCGACGTAGTCGACGAACAGGTCGGGCAGGCCGTCGGACACCTTGACCGGATACACCGGTGCCCGCTTCTCGAGGAAGCTCTCGACGCCTTCTCGTGCGTCAGCGCTCGCACCGCGCGACTGGATGCCGCGCGAGTCGACGCGGTGCGCCTCCATCGGGTGATCGGCGCCGAGCATGCGCCACAACATCTGGCGGGTCAGCGCCACCGAGACCGGCGCCGTGTTGTCGGCGATCTCCCGGGCGAGCTCGTACGCGGCGGGGAGGAGGTCGTCGGCCGCATGGACGCTACGAACCAGGCCCCGCTCGAGCGCCTCGGCCGCAGGGAACACCCGACCGGTGTAGCACCACTCTGCTGCGGTGCTGATGCCGACCAACCGGGGAAGGAACCACGACGAGCAGGCTTCGGGGACGATGCCTCGCCGCGCGAACACGAATCCGAATCGGGCGTTGTCGGACGCGAGGCGCACGTCCATCGGCAGGGTCATCGTGACGCCGACGCCGACGGCCGCGCCGTTGATCGCTCCGATGACGGGCTTCTTGCAGTCGAAGATCCGCAGCGACACCATGCCACCCCCGTCGCGAGGCACCCCGACCGACGTCTGGATGTCCGAGCCTCCCTTGGCGAACGTCTCGCCGCCGCCGCCCAGGTCGGCCCCGGCGCAGAAGGCGCGATCGCCGGAACCGGTGACGATCACGGCGCGCACGTCGTCGTCGGCGTCGACCCGGTCGAACGCGTCGATGACCTCTCGCATCATCACATCGGTGAACGCATTCATCCGCTCGGGCCGGTGCAACGTGATCGTCGCTACCTGGTCTGACACCTCATACGTGATCTGCGAATAGCCCATCCATCGGACCGTAGTCGCGGGGTCAGACCACGGTCTGACCCCAGGCGTGCAGCGATCGCGTCGCGACGAGGAGCAACCTCGCTCGAGCAGCGAGTGCGTCAGATGTCCAAGAACCGGGAGGCAGCGATGCCGGAGCCGATCGCCCCGGCGAGGGCCCCGATCGCGAGCATGATCAGCATCACCGTCTGGTCGTAACCGTCGACGACGACGAGCGCGGAGAACCCGCTGTTGTCCGGGAAGCTCTCGACACCCGAGGTCCACTGCGAGTTCCAGGCCCACAGACCCGCACTGGCGAGGACGCCACCGATGATGCCGTGGAGGAGCCCTTCGAGCATGAACGGGATGCGGATGAACCAGTCGGTGGCGCCGACGAGTTTCATCACTTCGATCTCGCGTCTTCGGGCGAAGATCGCCGTTCGGATCGTGTTCCAGATCAGGAGGATCGCGGCAAGCAGCAGGAACACCGACAACAGCAGCAGTCGGAACCCGAAGAAGCTCTGGAGCTGGCTGATCAGGCTGATCTGGTCCTCCGCGAAGCTGACGTCGTAGACCCCCGGGAGTTCGGCAAACTGGTCGGAGACCTGGCGGAGCAGATCGACGTCAGTGCCCTCGGTCGGCACCGCCTTGAACTGGGTGAGGATGGTGTCCTCGGTGAGCAGGTCGCGCACGCCGGGCTCACCGGCGAAGATGCGGTCGGCCTCGGCGAGCGAGCAGATCTCGTCGCAGTACTCGAAGCTCTCGATGAACTGATCGCTGGTGGTCAGCGCATCGCCGACGAGCGTCAACTGGTCCGCGGTCGCCGTCGGGTTCATGAACACGATCATCTCGACACCGCCTTCCCAGCGGGCGAGGAGATTGTCGAAGGCGTGCTGGCTGAGCAGTGTGAGGCCGACGCCGAGCAGCGAGATCGCTGCGGTGATGATCGACGCGACCGTGAGGGTGGCGTTGCGGCGGAAACTGTCGAACGTTTCGCGCAGGGTGTATCGGAGTCGTGACAGCATCGGTTCAGCTCACTCGTAGACGCCGCGGGCCTGGTCGCGCACGATGACGCCTCGGTCGAGCTGGATGACCCGCTTGCGCATCGTGTTGACGATGCGCTGGTCGTGGGTGGCCATCACCACGGTGGTGCCGGTCTTGTTGATCCGGTCGAGCAGCCGCATGATGCCTTCGCCGGTGGCGGGGTCGAGGTTGCCGGTCGGCTCGTCGGCGAGCATGATCAGCGGCCGGTTGACGAAGGCCCGCGCCACGGAGACGCGCTGCTGCTCACCACCGGAGAGCTGATGCGGGAGCCGGTCTTCCTTGCCGGCGAGACCGACGAGTTCGAGTACGGCGGGAACCTGCTGTTTGATCACGTGCGATGGTCGGCCGATGACTTCCTGGGCGAACGCGACGTTCTCGAAGACGTTCTTCTCGAGCAGCAGCTTGTAGTCCTGGAAGATGTTGCCGATGTTGCGTCGCAGGTGGGGCACGCGGCTCGGCGGCATGTCGACGATGTTGCGTCCGGCGACCCAGACTGCACCACGTTCTGGCCGGTCCTGGCGGTTGAGCATGCGCAACAGGGTGCTCTTGCCGGACCCCGACGGGCCGACGAGGAACACGAATTCGCCCTTGGCGACGTCGAAGCTGGCGTCGCGCACCGCGACGATCTCGGTCGAATAGCTCTTGGTGACGTTCTCGAGTCGAATCATGATGCGTGGCTCCCGGAGGACTGAGAGAGGGTACCGCCGATGTCGCGTCGAGTGGGGTCAGACGGGGTCAGACCTCGGTCTGACCCCTGGCGTGCAGCGAACGCGTCGGATCGAGGAGCAACGATGCCGGGAGCAGCCTCACTCGGAATCGGCGTTGGCGCGGCGCATGCGGAGATAGCCCTCGACGAACTCGTCGAGGTTGCCGTCGAGCACGCCCGTGACGTCGCTGGTCTCGATCTCGGTGCGCAGGTCCTTGACCATCTGATACGGCTGGAGCACGTAGCTGCGGATCTGGCTCCCCCAGCCGACCTGCGCCTGCTTGCCGGCGATCGCGTCGAGTTCGGCGGCGCGGTCCTCCTCGGCCTTCGCCGCGATCATGGCGGTGAGGCGCCCCATCGCACGCTCGCGGTTCTGGAGCTGGCTGCGCTCCTCCTGCGAACTGGCAACCAGCCCGGTCGGCTCGTGGATGAGACGCACGGCCGACGACGTCTTGTTGATGTGCTGGCCACCGGCGCCGGACGCGCGGAATACCTCCATGCGGATGTCCGATTCGTCGATGTCGAGCTCGACGTCTTCCAGCAACGGCCAGACCTGCACCGCAGCGAACGACGTCTGGCGGCGACCCTGGTTGTCGAACGGGCTGATGCGGACGAGCCGGTGGGTGCCGCGCTCGGCGCTCATCAAGCCGTAGGCGTAGCGTCCCGAGATCGTGACCTCGGCCGACATGATCCCGGCCTCGGCGCCCTCGGACACGTAGTTGAGGCTGATCGTGAACCCGCGTCGCTCGCACCACCGCTCGTACATGCGCAGCAACATCTCGGCGAAGTCCTGCGCGTCGACACCGCCGTCCTTGGCGTTGATCTGCACGATGCAGTCGCTGTCGTCGTGTTCGCCGGTGAACAGGCTGCGCAGCTCGAGCTGATCGAGCGTCGCCCCGATCGCAGCGATTGCGGCGTCGATCTCGGGCTCCTGGGACTCGTCGTCTTCGTCGCGCGCCAGCTCGTGGAGGACCTCGACGTCGGCGAGTTGCTCGGTGAGCGAGTCGAAGACCGAGAGGTCGTCACGGATGTTCGCGTACTCGGTGTTCAGCTTCTTGGCGCGGTCCTGGTCGTCCCAGAGCGCCGGATCGGAGATCTCGGCTTCGAGCACCGCGAACCGCTCGCGGTTGTCGGCGATCGACAGGTACGACTCCGCCTCGTCGAGGCGTCGCCGAACGTCGCGGAGGTCGGAGGTGAAGTCACGCATGGGTCGGAGGTGGGAGTGCTGTCAGGCCGCGCCGTGGCACTGCTTGAACTTCTTGCCCGACCCGCACGGACACGGCGCATTGCGCGGCGTCTTGTCGAAGGCGTCCTTGACGACGGTCTGCTGCTTGCTGGGCGTTGCCTGGGCGGGCACCGCGTCAGGAGGCAGCGTGCCTTCGGCAACGGCAGCCCGAGCGGCCTGGTCGAACCCACCGATGTCGGCGTCGTCGGACGAGCTGGTCTGCATGTTCTGCACGGCGGGGGCGTCACCGGCCACCGCGGGCACCTGGTTCTGCACGACCTGCACGTTCATCACGTACTTGACGAAGTCCTGCGCGATCCCCGTCATCATGGCGCCGAACATCTCGAAGCCTTCGCGCTGCCACTCGGTGAGCGGGTCCTTCTGGCCCATGGCCCGCAGGTTGATGCCGCCCTGCAAGTAGTCCATCTCCTCGAGGTGTTCGCGCCAGCGCTGGTCGATGATGCGCAGCATCACCTGGCGTTCGACCTGGCGCAGCACGTCGTTGCCGAGTTCCTGCTCGCGGCGCTCGTAGTGCTCGGTGGCCTGCGTCATGACGAGGTCGTAGATCTCGTCGGTATCACCGCACTGGCGGAGATCGTCGTCGGTGATCGTGTTCGGGAAGTAGAGCGTCAGCTCCTTGTTGAGACCCTCGAGGTCCCACTCGTCGTCGGCAGCCGAGGCACAGTGCGTAGCGATGAGGGCATCGACGGCTTCGGCGAGGTACTCCATCGCCGCCGAGCGCAGGTCCTCGCCGTCGAGGATCTGGTCGCGGCGCGCGTAGATCACCTTGCGCTGCTCGTTCATCACCTCGTCGTACTTGAGGACGTTCTTGCGGATCTCGGCGTTCTTGGTCTCGACGGTGGTCTGGGCACGTTCGATGGCCTTGGTGACCATCTTCGCTTCGATCGCCTCGTCGTCGGGCAGCGCCCGTCCCATCACGTAGTTGAGGGCACCGGTGGCGAACAGGCGCATGAGATCGTCGTCGAGGCTGAGGAAGAACCGGCTCTCGCCCGGGTCGCCCTGGCGCCCGGCGCGACCACGCAGCTGGTTGTCGATGCGGCGGCTGTCGTGGCGCTCGGAGCCGATCACATAGAGGCCGCCGAGTTCGCGAACGATGTCGCCCTCGGCCTTGCACTGGGCGGAGTACTCGGCCAGCAGCTCCTGGTACCGAGCGACTGCCTTGGTGCGAGCTTCGCGGAAGTCGTCAGGCATCTGCTCGAGCGGGACCGGCAGCTCGTACTCGTCGACGAGCAGGTCTGGCGTGTAGCCCTCCTTGAGCACGTCGTGGCGGGCGAGCCCCTCGGGGTTGCCGCCCAGCAGGATGTCGACGCCGCGGCCTGCCATGTTGGTGGC
>Ga0307378_10006809_pt1 | contig 15519 bp, 12 predicted proteins | sample UN1MG_FD_202238 | JGI IMG/M metagenome (GOLD analysis project Ga0307378, IMG submission 202238) | Soil microbial communities from Risofladan, Vaasa, Finland - UN-1 | ecosystem: Environmental > Terrestrial > Soil > Coastal area > Acid sulfate soil | place: Finland: Risofladan, Vaasa | collected...
CAAGTTTGGATCGAATGTCGGATGGCTATACAGGAGGAGTACTTCCCCTGTCTGTGGGTCAAGGGCTACGACGCCCCCCTTCATCGTGTCCGGGAAGATGGAATCGGCCAGCAGATGCAGCTCCAGATCGAGTCCGAGAGTCAGATCCTCTCCCGGAACTGCGGGTACGGACGGCCGGGGTCCGAACTCGCCGACGATCGACCCACGGGCATTCACCTCGACGAATCGGACCCCGGGGGTTCCTCCCAGGGACAGCTCGTATTCCCGCTCGATCCCCTTCTTCCCGATTGTTCTGCCCGCCTCGTAGGACTCGAAATCGGGTATCTCGAGTTCGGACTCGCTGATCTCGCTCACGTAGCCGATCACGTGCGCGATCGCTGTTCCGGAGGGATATCGACGCCTCGGGTGGGTGTCGATCAGAACCATGCGGAATTCGGGCCTGCGCTCCTCGATCGACGCCACGATTGCGGGTTCCATGTCGTCCCGAACCAGGAGCGCCGACCCGGGCCGCTGTCGAAAGCGCTGGTAGAGCTCATCCCGCTCGTTGGCCGTGAGTCCGAGCCAGGGAGCCAGGCGATCCAGTGTCGCACGCGCCGAATCGGGGGACCCGGGAAGCAGGGAGAGCGAGTAGCCCGGTACGTTTTCCGCCAGGAGCCGACCCCGCCGATCGTATATCGACCCTCGTGGAGGTGGCATCGAGATCGCACGCAAGCGGTTCTGCGTCGATTGCAGCGTATACTCCGCCTGTCCCGCTACCTGGAGCCTGAGGAATGCCGCCACCAGCACGCCGAGACAGCCGAACAACAGGCCCAGCGCCAGACGGGCTCGTCTGCCACGCATCCGATCGACATCGGACTGGCTCCTCACCCCCCCAGGTCGCGACGGATTTCCGCCGCCATTCCCGCCTGAGTTCACGTCAGACCTGGCGGTCGACGAGAGACGCCGTCATCGCTTCCACCCCTCCGCACACAAGTGCCGTGAGCAGAGCATCGGCGCCTCCACCGACAAACAGCCGTACCAGCCCCGGAGGAGAGGTGCCCAGCAGAAGCAGCACGCTCTCCGCGAGCCACGTACCCACGAACAGGTAGCTGAACACGTAGAACCGCGCATCGGCGAACAGGAGATCGCGCGCCCGCGCCCCGACGTATCCGATCACGGTCAGGGCAAGCGCATACCACCCCATCCCCTCGAGCGCCATCGCGGCTTCCAGAATTCCGAGGCTGAATCCGAGAAACGCTGCATGCCCTGCGCGAAGGTGCAGGGTTGCGAGAAGCAACGCTCCCACGAGGAGATTCGGGGCCAGGGGCAGACGCACGAACAGTGGACGGAACAGGAAGTGAAGGATAAGCAGCAGTACGATACTGAATCCGCTCCACACCCACGTCGATCGCTCAGTCTCCACCGCGCGCCTCAGCTGCTGAACTGTCCTGAGACGGCAGCACGGAGCCGACGAGCCATACCAGTCCTACCCTGACCTGGCCTGGTCGAACAATCGGCTCGACGAGAAAGGAGTGCGACCACCCCGAGCGCGACTCCGCCTCCTCGACCACTCGACCGACCGGCACTCCCGCCGGGTGCACGCCTCCGATGCCGGAAGTCACGAGCAGTGTGCCAGCCGGAATGTCAGTCTGGAACGGGATTCCCTCCAGCAGCATCATCGTTTCTCCGCCGGGAGCGAGAAACGACCTGAGAATACCGGTCGCCGAACCCGTCGGAGTGCGGACGCCGACCCGGAAATCGGGGTGGGTCCAGAACTCTCCGAGGCCGCTGCCTCCGTGCGCCGTCCGCAGCACGCCGACGATTCCGTCGGGAGCGCTGATTCCGGCAGGCGTCACCGGGACCACATCAGCCCGGGTTCGAAACAGAAAGCTGTGAGACACACCGGCCTCTGGCGCCCCGGGAATCACCTCTCCGACCGCGAACTCACTGATCCGCCTTCCTGGCAGCCCCGTGATGGCTCTCAACTGCTGGTTTTCCAGCTCCAGGTCGGCGGCCTCGAGCACCCTGGCCGCCAGGGCCTCCCGCTCGATCGTGAGCGTCGTTACCTGTTCAGAGAGATCCGCGCCGCGAGCAAACATGCTCTGGGCTCCGAGAAACGGGGCCAGGATCGACGAACGCAGTACCTCGGTGATGGAGAGTCTCGAGTCCAGGCTCAGTCCGGCGAGAAACAGGGAGAAGAAGGCGAGTGCGGCGGCCAGCACCAGGTCGCGGCGCTGGCTTTCCGGACGACCGACCGTGAGATAGCGCACCCCTCCCCGTCAGGTCTCAAGCACGGTCCGGAAACGCGCGAGGTCGTCGAGAATGCGCCCGCACCCTCGGACCACGCAGGTCAGCGGTTCTTCATCGACATGAATCGGAAGTCCGGTCTCCTCCGCCAGAAGCGAGTCGAGTCCTCGAATCAACGAGCCGCCGCCGGTCATCACGATCCCCCGGTCAACGATGTCGGCTGCCAGTTCCGGTGGCGTGATCTCGAGCGCGCGCCGCACAGCGCCGACAATCTGCTGAATCGGTTCGAGCATACACTCCCGAATTTCCGCGGAGTTCACGCGGACTGTTTTCGGAATGCCGGACACGAGATCGCGTCCCTTCACACTCATCTCCCGCTCTTCTTCCGCCGGGTATGCCGATCCGATCTGGATTTTGATCGCCTCGGCCGTCGGCTCGCCGATGAGCAGGTTGTAGTTCTTGCGCAGGAACGAGACGATCGCCTCATCGAGCTCGTCGCCTCCGACCCGGATCGAGGTCTCCGCGACGAGTCCGGAGAGCGCGATCACCGCGATCTCCGTAGTCCCGCCACCTACGTCGATGACCATGTTTCCGGTCGGTGTCTCCACCGGAAGCCCGACTCCGATCGCCGCAGCCATCGGCTCGGAGACCATATAGACTTCCTTGGCTCCGGCAGCGTGCGCACTGGACCGGACCGCCCGCCGCTCGAGTTCCGTGATCCCGGAAGGAACACCGACCACGACCCGGGGCCTGACCTTGAAGAACCGGTTGGCAGTCACGGACTTGAGAAAATACCGCAGCATGATCTCCGTCACGTCGACGTCGGCAATCACGCCATCCTTCAGCGGTCGAACGGCCTCGACGCCGTGCGGCGTCCGACCGAGCATTCGCTTGGCCTCGAGGCCGATTCCCTCGATCTGCCCAGTTCCCTTGTTGACTGCGACAACTGAAGGTTCGTTGAGAACGATCCCTTCGCCCTGGACGTAGACGAGGGTATTCGCCGTGCCCAGGTCGACGCCGACGTCGTTAAGGGGCAGGAAGTTGCCTTTAAGAAACCGTTTCCACATGCGGCGGTCCGTGTTCTGGTGCCGGGGAGGCGAACGCGACCGAGCTGCACGTCTCGACGCCCCCGCACGTCGAGTCGCTGTCTCATCCCGTTCTGGGCAAGCTCCGCGCCAGAAGGACCGGGAATCTAGAGTCCTTCAGAAAGAGAGGAAAGGCGGGACCGTCGGCCCCGCCTTTCCAGGTCTCAGATCACGTCTGAGAGCGGTACGCTCTCGAAACCGAATGCCTCGGCCACGGCGGCATACGTCAGCTTTCCGCCAACGGCGTTGACGCCGAGCGCGAGCGCCGGATCTTCCTTGCACGCCTGCCTCCAGCCCTTGTTGGCGAGCCTGAGAGCGTACGGAAACGTCGCATTCGTGAGCGCCAGCGTGGACGTCCTCGGCACCGCGCCGGGCATATTGGCCACGCAATAGTGAATCACTCCATCGACGACGTAAATCGGATCCGCATGCGTCGTCGGCTTCACCGTCTCGATGCACCCGCCCTGGTCAACGGCGACGTCCACGATCACCGAACCGTGCTTCATCAACTTCAGATCCTCCCGCTTGACCAGGCTCGGCGCCTTCGCGCCCGGCAGCAATACTGCTCCCACCAGGATGTCGGCCCGGGCGATCTGCTCCAGGATGTTGATCCGATTCGAGTAGTACGTGTCGACGTTGGCCGGCATCACGTCGGCCAGGTAGCGCAGCCGATCGAGATCCAGATCCAGGATCGTCACATGTGCCCCGAATCCGGCGGCGATCTTTGCCGCGTTCGTTCCGACCACGCCACCACCCAGGATCACGACTTCCGCCGGCAGGACACCCGGCACGCCACCCAGCAGCAGACCGAGCCCGCCGTGCGTCCTTTCCAGGTACTTGGCGCCTTCCTGCACCGCCATCCGGCCCGCGACTTCTGACATCGGAGTCAGGAGCGGCAGTTCTCCGCCGGGAAGCTGGACTGTCTCGTATGCGATCGCGACCACTTCCCGTTCGAGGGTCGCCCGCGTGAGCGTCTCATCTGCCGCGAAGTGGAAGTAGGTGAACAGGACCTGGCCCGGCCGCATGCGTGGATACTCGACGGCGATCGGCTCCTTGACCTTCATGATCATCTCGGCCCGCTGCCACAGGGCATCGACATCCGGCTCGATCGTCGCCCCGACGGCCGCATAGTCGGAATCCGTAAAACCGCTTCCCTCTCCGCCGCTCTGCTCGATGATGACTTCGTGGCCTGCACTGACCAGCGCCTCGGCGCCGGCTGGAACGAGTGCGATCCGATTCTCGTTCGCCTTTATCTCCTTCGGAACCCCGACGATCATGGGAGATTCTCCTTTGGATTCACGTGTATTCCCGGACGACCGGTGACCCCTCGACCGGTCGCAAGGGCATTATGCAGGCGCAAGTTCCAGCACCGCCAGACCATCCGGGTGAAGCATGGAACAGGCATCTTCCACAGCGCCCGGAGTTACGGCGTCGATCCGGGCCGCAATCTCATCCAGGGAGCGGTAGGGCTCGTCGTGCAGCACTGTGCCGGCGAGCCGGTGCATCCGGGATGATGGCGACTCCAGAGACAGCAGGAGCTGACCCTTGATCTGGGTCCGGATTTCCTCGTCCTCCTCCTTCGACAGGCCCTCGTCGGCCAGGACCTGCAGCTCTGACAGCAGCGCCTCCCGGGCACGGTCGGCGCTCTCCGGCCGCGTCCCCAGATACGCTCCGAGAGCTCCTCCGGTCCGGTAATACGACTGCCATGAGAACACGGCGTACGCCAGACCGAGTTCCTCTCGGATTCTCTGGAACAGGCGTGAGGTCATCCCGCCGCCGAGCGCCGTGCCCACGACGATCGACGCGTCACGCAGCGAATTTCCCCATGCGATCCCCGGCGCGCCCGCCACGATGTGGACCTGGCTACCTCCCGGCCTGGCCACCTCCCGGAATCCTCTGCCGAACGAGTCCGGGCGAGCCACGTCTAGCGGTCCCGATCCGGGATCGTCCGGGAGGTGTCGCTCGACGAGTTCGACAAGCTCCTCGTGCTCCACCCGGCCGGCAGCGGCAACGACGAGCGCCGCCGGTCGGTAGGAAGACGAATGCAGCCGGGAGAGGTCGGCCGTGTCGATCGAGTTCACGGTTTCGCGCCGACCCAGGATCGAAGATCCGTACGGGTGTCCCCCGAACAGAAATTCGCCGTGCAACTCGAATACGAGGTCATCGGGCGTCTCTTCAGCCCGGGCAATCTCTTCGAGGACGACTTGACGCTCCAGCGCCAGGTCTTCGGCCAGCAGCCTCGGCTCGAACGACAGGTCCGCCAGAACGTCGAGCGCCGTGTCGAGCGCGGTATCAGGGACCCGAGCCATGAACGAAGTGTGTTCGTGCGCCGTATAGGCGTCCAGCGAGCCACCCAGTCCCTCGATTTCCAGCGCGAGTTCGAGGGCCGACCTCCGCTCGGTACCCTTGAACACCATGTGCTCGAGAAGGTGGGAGATTCCTCCGAGCTCCGGTGGCTCGTGCGCGGATCCCGACCGGAACCAGAATCCCGTCGCCACGGAGCGTACCGAGTCTATCCGTTCGGACAGAATGCGAGTTCCGGAGGGCAGGACGGTTTCGAACACGCCGACATCAAGCTCGGCCGTGCAGGCTCCGGTTTCGATCGACCGTAGCGCGGATGCGCGAGCGGCCGGGCGAACGGGATCGATCCCGTCATGCCCCGGCCGCTCCATCAGCTTTTCCTCCCGGGTAGGATTAGCGCTACCCGGGAGACCTGCGTCCTCACACCCGGACTCACGGCTGAGTCATCGCCGCCCGGCGGGAGAGCTTCATTCGGCCACGCTCGTCCACGGCAAGCAGCTTGACCTGGATCACGTCACCGGAATTCACTACGTCCTCCGTGCGCTCGGTCCGACCATCTTCGAGCTCGGAGATGTGACACAGACCTTCCACGCCCGGGAGGATCTCGACGAAAGCCCCGAAGGTGGTGGTGTTCTTCACCACGCCCTCGTAAATGCGGCCGATCTCCGGGTCCGCCGCGATCCCCTCGATCATCTCACGGGCCCTTTCTCCACCTTCGCCGGACACGGACGAAATCGTCACCACGCCACTGTCTTCGATGTTGATCTGGGCGCCGGTCTCCTCCTGGATCATCCGGATCGTCTTGCCCTTCGGTCCGATGACCTCGCCGATCTTCTCGGAGTTGATCTGGACCGTGATGATCCGCGGAGCGTACCGGGACATCTCCGTACGCGGAGCGTCCAGCGTCTGCCCCATCACGTCGAGGATGTGCAACCGGCCTTTCAGCGCTCGCTCGAGCGCTTCACTCATTGTCGCGATCGACAGGCCATCGATCTTGATGTCCATCTGGATCGCCGTGATTCCCTGGCGGGTGCCGGCGATCTTGAAGTCCATGTCACCGAGAGCATCCTCGACTCCGAGGATGTCGGTCAGGACTGCGACGCGGTCTCCCTCCATGATCAGGCCCATGGCGACTCCCGCGCACGCGGCGCGCAGCGGCACGCCGGCGTCCATCATTCCGAGCGACCCGCCGCACACCGTCGCCATCGAACTCGAGCCGTTGGACTCGAGAATGTCCGACACGATGCGGATCGTATACGGGAAATCCTCGTACGCCGGGAGCAGAGACTGCAGCGCCCGTTCGGCCAGCATCCCGTGTCCGATCTCCCGCCGTCCCGGGCCACGGAACGGTCGGACTTCACCGACGGAGAACGACGGGAAATTGTAATGCAGCATGAATGACTTCGACGTCTCTTCGCGCACGTCAATCGAGTCGATTCTCTGTTCGTCCTGGACTGTGCCGAGCGTCGTGACACACAACGCCTGCGTCTGCCCGCGGGTGAACAGCGCCGAACCGTGGGTGCGCGGAAGAATGCCTACGTCGCAGGAGATCGGTCGAATGTCGTCCAGACCCCGACCATCGACGCGCTCGCCGCGGTCGAGAATCTGCTTCCGCATCGTCTCCTTCTCGAGCTTGCGCAGAATGTCGATCGCCATGCCGATCTGATCCGCGTACTCGGGATTCTCCTTCAGATCCGCCACGACGGATTCCCTGAGCGCCGACAGCGCCTGGGTACGCTCATCCTTGACCGGAAGCGCCAGCGCCTCTTCGATGCGGCTCGTTGCGCGGGACTTGACCTCTTCGACCAGCTCGGCGGGGATCTCAGGCGTGTCGTACTCGAACTTCTGCGGAGGACCGCCACACAGCTCCACGAGCTCGTCCTGGATCGCAATCAGCTCCTTGACGGCCGCGTGGCCCTGCTCGAGCGCTTCCAGCATATCGGCCTCGGAAACCTCGACCGAAGCCCCCTCGACCATGACGATGGAACTGCGGGTTCCGGCCACAACGAGATCGAAGTCCGAGAAGTCGAGCTGCTCGAACGTCGGGTTGATCACCCATTCCCCTTCGATACGACCGACACGCACTCCGGCGATCGGCCCATTCCACGGAATCGGCGAAATGCTGAGCGCCGCCGAGGCGCCGAGCATGCCGAGCACGTCCGCATCGTTCTCCTGGTCCGCCGATACGACGAAGCAGGCGACCTGGGTCTCGTTCTGGTATCCATCGGGAAACAGCGGTCGGAGAGGCCTGTCGATCTGCCTGGCGGAAACGATATCCTTGTCCGCCGGGCGACCCTCCCGCTTGATGAATCCGCCGGGAAATTTCCCGGCTGCGTAGCTCTTCGGCCTGTACTCTACGGTAAGGGGAAAGAACGGGAGGTGTGTCCTCTTCCGCTCTGCAACCGCCGCGACCAGCACAGCGGTTTCTCCGTACTGAATGAAGACGGCGCCGTCCGCTTGACGAGCCATTCGGCCGGTCTCGATGACGAGACGCCGACCGTGAAAATCTTTGTCGATTCGATGTGCCATCTTACTACTTTCCTCGCTTCTCTTCTTTCCGTCGTGTGTGCCGCAATATTTTCTCTGTCAGTGCGGCTCGATTGTGCACGAGCGAGGGCCGTGGCGTCCCGTAATTAAGACGCGGCGGTCAGCGGTCGCGACTGTCGCGCTCCGCCGTCCGCCGCGTCCCGGGCTGCCGTGCGCCAACTAGCGGCGCAGGCCCAACTCGCGAATGACCGTCCGGTACTGCTCGAAGTCCGTTCGCCGGAGGTACTCCAGGAGGCGGCGACGACGCCCGACCATTTTCAAAAGCCCGCGCCGACCGTGGTGGTCTTTCGGGTGGCTGCGAAAATGCTCGGTGAGGTGCTGGATCCGCGCGGTGAGCTGCGCCACCTGGACGGAGGCGGATCCGCAGTCGTTACCGTGGCTGCCGAACTTCTCTACGATTTCCTGTTTGACTTCAGTTCCCAGCGTCATCGATGCTCCATGCTTACATGCCGGCCCGCATTCTCAATGCCGGCCCTGGTGCTCAGTTTCATACTCCGATCAAGCATGACAACTTAAACGACCCATCTCCCTAAGTAAAGAAGTCAGGGTGCGGTCAAGTACCGGATCCGCCGCGCCGCCTGCCGAAATACTCCCGCGCACTTCGCTCGTCGAGCTTCATCTGCTCGACCAGCGCATCCGCCGTGGAGAATGGCCGCACATCACGCAGGCGCTTGAGGAATTCGACCCTGACTGTCTCGCCATAGATGTCCCGATCGAAGTCCAGGAGGTACAATTCGATCGACGGAGGCGAGCCGGCGAACGTCGGACGTGGTCCGAGGTGCAGCAGACCATCCCGGATTTCGGTGCGCATTGAAGCACGTACCGCATAGATCCCCTGGCAGGGCAACAACTTACTCCCTTCAGGCGCCGGGATGTTCGCGGTGGGAAACCCGAGATTATGGCCGCGTCCGAGACCGTGCACGACCGGGCCACGGAACGAGTACGGACGCCCCAGCATCTCCGCCGCCGCTTCCACCCGACCCTCGGCCACGAGCGAACGGATCGAGGTGGAAGACACAGCATGGCCGCCCACCCGCACGGCGTCGACAACGTCCACCGCGAAACCCAGCTCCGCGCCGATTCGCCTGAGCAGGTCGATGTCCCCCGACCGGGCCCTCCCGAATCCATGATCGTAGCCGATCACCAGCTCCCGGACCCGAAAGCGCTCCGCCAGGATGCTGCGCACGAACATCTCCGGAGCCAGCCGGGACAGAGCGTGAGTGAATGGAAGAAATGAGACATAGTCGAGTCCGCTCTGCGACAGGATCTCCTTTTTCTCATCCGGAGTCGTGAGCAGGCCCGGAGCGGCATCTCGACGGACGACCGTGAGCGGATGACGGTCGAAGGTCACCAGTACGCTATGCGTGTCGCGCCGTCTGGCCCGTCTTCCGATCTCGTCCAGCACGGCACGGTGCCCCAGGTGGACTCCGTCGAACGTGCCAACGGTGACGACTGTGCCGTCGACATCAGGAGGAAGTCCCGAGTCGATCCGTCGTCCGGATTCAGGCGGCATTCAGCACCTTTACCGGCTGCAGGAGTCCCTCTCTCCGCTCGGCCACGCCAACCAGATCCTCCTCGAATGCCAGCGCGACAGGCCACGCACTCGTGTCCTGCGGCGGATACCCGCCCGAGGTCGGTTCTGCCACTATCCCTTCGGTCACGCTCTTCCCGTACGACACGTCCTCGGCCTCCGATGAGTCGAGGCTGCGGAGTGGCAGCCACCGCAGGGAGTTAAGCGGCGACATGAGATCGGGAGGTCCCATAGTGGAACCGGGCCACGGTTCGAACTCCGTCACTGACATCCCTTCCCCGACCTCGAACGGACCGATCTGCGTCCGGCGCAGCGCCGCCAGGTGGCCGCCGCACCCCAGCGATCGGCCCAGGTCACGAGCCAGAGCCCGCACGTACGTGCCGGTCGAGACCCAGATGTCCAAACCGACAGCCGGGGGATCCCAGTTCGTGACTTCCATCGAGTGAACCGTCACGGCCGCGGGCTCGAGCTCGACCGCGGCACCCTCCCGCGCCAGGCTGTAGGCCCGACGTCCGCGGACGCGTTTGGCGGAGTAGGCTGGTGGGACCTGAGACAACTCACCCGTCAGGCTCATGAGCGCCTGCTCGAGTTCCGGACGGTCGATCTCCCTAAATGCATCCGGGCGCGCCACCGGCTCGCCGGTAAGATCATCCGTCGTCGTTTCCATCCCCAATACGACCTGGGCCGAATAGCGTTTGGGAAGGAGGTGAAACAGATCCACCAGGCGGGTGGCCCGGCCCGCACAGAGAATAAGCAGACCGGAGGCAAACGGATCGAGCGTACCCGTGTGGCCTACCCGACGCATCCGCAAAGCGCGGCGAGCCAGTTGGACCATGTCGTGGGAGGTGGGGCCCTCCGGCTTGTCGACGAGCAGGACGCCGCTGACGACCCCGTCAGAGTCCTTCATCGCTGCCGTCGTCCCGCAGATCGGCCGGGATTCCCCCCCGATCGTCGCCCAGCGCCTCATCGAGCAGGTCCTCGATCTTCCGCGCATGCTCCAGCGTGTGGTCGGCGACGAAACGCATCTCGGGAATCCGACGCAGATGGAGAGTGCGGCCGAGCTGGCGACGCAGAAATCCCTCCGCGCTTTCGAGACCCTCGATCGCTTCGTCCACGGGCATTTCGCCACCGAGCGTCCTGACGAACACATCTGCGTGCTTGAGATCCGTGGTGGTCTCGACACCGGTGATCGTGACCGAGCGGACTCGCGGATCCTTGCTCTCCGTGCGCAGAAGCGATGCCAGTTCCTCGCGAAGAAGCTGGTTTACGCGTTCGATTCGTCTATGGGACATATCGCCTTTCACGCTCGGTGACGAAGATCCTCGGGTCGGATGCCACCATCGCGTCGAGACGTTCGAGAATCGAGTCTGCGACTTTCGCGTCCGAAGTCACCAGGGCGACGCTGAGCTCCGCCCGGCCGTGCTCGTTGGCAAAGTCGGTCTCTGCCGCCGAAACCGGAAACCTGGACCTGATACGATCCCGGAGTCCGCGGATAATCGATCGCTTGGTCTTCAGCGAACGACACTCCGGAATTCTCAGTACCCAGCGAGCGTGAGCGTAGACGGCCGGCACGAGCAGAATCAGTTGCCGGCGGCGCTCTGCGCGAGCGAGCGGGCCACCTCTTCGACCTTGTAGCACTCGATCATGTCACCGACCTTGAGATCGTTGTATCCGTCGATCCCGATTCCGCACTCGTAGCCTTCACGGACTTCGCGTACGTCGTCCTTGAACCGCTTCAGGCTGCCGATCTTCCCGGCGTAAATCTGTACGTACTCCCTGAGCAGCCGAACCGGCAGGTTCCGGTGAATTTCACCAGAGCCGACGTAGCACCCCGCGACCGTCCCGACCTTCGGTACCCTGAACGTCTCACGGATCTCCGCCGTACCGACGATGATCTCACGTTTCTCGGGTCTCAACATGCCTTCGAGCGCCAGCTTAACTTCTTCTACCGCCTCGTAGATCACGCTGTACGTACGAATTTCCACGTCGTCCCGCTCGGCCATCAGTCGGGACTTCACGTCCGGTCGGACGTGGAATCCGATGATCAGCGCTGCAGTCGTCGTGGCGAGCAGAACGTCGGACTCGTTGATCGCGCCGACTCCCCTGTGCACGACCTCGACCGCCACCTCCGACGTTCCAAGTCGCTCGAGAGAGTCCCCCAGGGCCTGCACGGATCCGTCCGTGTCTCCCTTGATGATCAGGTTCAGTGTCGCCTGACCTCCCTCGCGCACGGCAGAGAAAATGTCCTCGAGCCTCGTTCCGCGCTGGCGGCGCCGGATGTCCTTCTCTCGCTCGAGCTGCTGCCGTCGCTGCACGACTTCGCGCACTCTGGCCGCTCCCATCTCCACGAGCTTGTCGCCGGCCTGCGGCACACCTTCGATTCCGAGAACCCGGACCGGAATCGCGGGACCTGCAGCATCCACCGGGTTTCCCCGCTCGTCCAGCAGCGCCCGGACGCGGCCACCGAACAGGCCGCAGATGAAGTCGTCTCCCACGTTGAGCTCGCCACTCTCGATCAGCACCGTAGCGACGGGGCCCATTCCCTTGTCGAGCTCGGCCTCGACCACTGTCCCACGGGCATCGCCGGTCGGCTTTGCCTTGAGGTCCAGCAGTTCGGCCTGGAGCAGGATCTTCTCCAGCAGGTCGTCCAGTCCCTCGCCGGTCTTGGCCGAGACTGCAGCGGCCAGTACGTCGCCGCCGAATTCCTCCAGCACGACGCTTTGCGACAACAGGTCCTGTTTGACCTTCGCCACGTTCGCGGTCGGAAGATCGATCTTGTTGATCGCCACGATCAGCGGTACTCCGGCATTCCGCGCGTGACTGATCGCTTCGATCGTCTGGGGCATGACGGCGTCATCGGCTGCAACGACCAGCACCACGAGGTCGGTGATCTCCGCCCCGCGGGCACGCATGGCAGTAAACGCCTCGTGCCCGGGCGTGTCGAGGAAGCTGATCGCCCTTCCGTCTTCCAGCTGGACGTGGTATGCGCCTATGTGCTGCGTGATGCCGCCGGATTCGCCTGCGATCACATTCGTCCGGCGGATGAAGTCGAGCACCGACGTCTTACCGTGGTCGACATGCCCCATGACGGTGACGACCGGAGCCCGATGCACGAAATCACTCTCGTCCTCGGCGTCTTCCTGCAGTTCAGGCAGGTCGGCCTCGTAGGCCTCTTCTCGCGCGGCCATGAACCCGAATTCGTCGCAGATCAGCTCGATCTGGTCGAAGTCCAGACGCTGATTGATCGTGATCATCAGGCCCAGGTTCTTGAACGCGGAGGTAATGATCGCCTGAGCCGTGACGTCGATCAGATCCGCAAGCTCCGCGACAGTGAGGAACTCGTTGACCCTTACGGTCGACTTCTCGGCCTCGATCTCCTTCTCACGGATCCCGCGCTCGACCTCCTGCTGCGACGGACCCACGTCCCGCCTGCGACGCCGCGAGGGACCGCCGTCGATCGACGCGAGTGTCTTCTTGACGTTCTCCTGAACGGCCTCACGATCCACTCGTCGGCTGCGCTTGCGATCCCGCTTGCCCTTGCGCCGGCCGTCGGTCGTGTACCCTTCCGCCTGCACCCGGACGGTTCCGCCCGGAGCGGCAGATGCAGCCGGAGCGGCAGATGCAGCCGGAGCGGCCGGCGTCTCGGGCAGGCCGCGGCGAACCGGCTTCGGCTTGACCGAAGGCTTGCGCGGCTTCTCCTCGATCTCCACCTCGAATTCGGCCGCCGCCTCGACAACCCCTGTTTCAAGCTCGATTGCCGCATCGGGCTCCGCGGCAAGCTCTTCCACGACGGATTCAATCTCGTCCGCCGTTTCCTCTGCCTCGAATTCGATCCCGATCCCAGTCTCCTCCAGCGAGGCGGGAGCGGTGTCGTCTAATTCATCCGCTGCCACCTCGACCGACTCCTGCTCGGCCTCCGGAGTGGCGTCGCCCTCCAGGTCGGCGAAGATCGTGTCCGGCTCCGAATCGGCCACGTCGGCCTGCGCCGGCTCCGTGTCCTCTTGCGCTTCCGCGGTCTCGGCCTCCACGGGCTGCGGAGCAACCCGCCGCCGACGACGCCTGCGCGTACCGGTGGACTCCGAGTCGCCCTCGTCCACCGTTCCACGACGCTCTCGCTCGAGGCGCGCGCGAAGCCTCGCGATCTGAACATCCGTCACCGTGGACATGTGGCTTCGCACCCTCACGTCCATCTGGTGAAGCATCAGAATCAGCTGCTTCGAATCGACGCCGAGTTCTTCGGCTGCTTCATACACGCGGTAATTCGCCAACGCCCGTCCTCCTGAGTGTTTTCCTGCGCGTGCCGTTCCAGCACGACTTGTCCTGCCCTGCTTCAAATTCTACTGCTCCTGCCGACCGCCCGCCGCAATGTCGAGGGCAGCCTCACGTGCGAGGATCTGCCTCATCCGCTGCGCGAGTCGGGTGTCCTCGATTCCGATCACCACCGCGCGATCCCGACCGATCGCCCTGCCAAGCGCCTCGTGGCTCCCGCAGAGCAACCACGGCGTTCCGGTCGCTTCGAACACCGGAACCACTCGACTCCGAGCATTGTCCCCTGCATCCCTGGCTACGAGCGCCAGGCTCAACGACCCGCGGCGCGCGGCTTCCCTCACGGCCTTGGTTCCAATGACCGCCCGTCCGGCCCGACGCGTGAGGCCCACGAGGTTGAGGACCTCGGCATCCAGTCGCCCGAGATCAGCCGGCGCTTCCTCCACTATCCTCCTCCGGCGCGACGGCTCCCACCTCGACCGACTCCCGCTCCGTTACTTCCTGCCCATCATCGGCCTCCGCGACAGCTTCCGAGGGATCCGACTCCTCGGCCTGTTCCTCTTCAGCCGGCGGTGCCTCGGCCTGAGGCTCGTCCGCACCGATCGCGAAGATCGAACCCAGCTCCGCCGTGGGTGCCGGCGGCTCCTCGACGACCGTCAACTCGTCGATCAGGCCGACCAGGCGCTCGGCCTCTTCCTCGTCGATGCCCGGAACCTGGAGGAAGTCATCTTTCTCCATGTCCAGCACGTTCACGAAGGTGTCGATCCCTGCGGCCTGCAACGCGGCCAGGGTCGCCGGCGTGAGTCCTTCGAGCTCGGACAGCGGAAAGTCCGCGATCTCGTATTCGTCTCCACCGCCGAACAGTGCCGACTCCGCCCCCCGAGCCAGCCAGTCCCGGCTGGAATAGAGATCGAGCTGCCAGCCGATCAGCTGGGACGCCAGGCGCACGTTCTGACCGTTCCGTCCGATGGCCAGCGAGAGCTGGTCCTCGTCCACGATCGCCGTAATCACGTGCCGCTCGGTGTCCGAAACGACCTTCGCCACCCGGGCGGGAGCCAGTGCTCTGCGAGCGAACATCTCCGGGTCCGGATGCCATGGGACGATGTCGATCCGTTCTCCACCGAGCTCCGACACCACCGCCTGGACCCTCGAGCCCTTGAGACCGACACACGCTCCCACGGGATCCACGGTCTCGTCCCGCGACGACACGGCGATCTTCGTCCTTCCTCCAGCCTCCCGGACGATCTCCTTGATCTCGACGATCGACTGGTAGATTTCGGGGACTTCGAGTCCGAACAGCGCCTTGACGAACAGGGGATCCGCACGCGACAGGATCAGTCGCGGTCCTCGCGGCGTCTCCTCGAGCTTCTTCAGCACGGCACGAATCGACTCGCCCTGGCGGAACCGCTCCCGCGGATTCTGCTCACGCCACGGAATGATCGCCTCGGCTTCGCGGGCCCGATTCAGCATCACCACGATCTTACCGCGCTCGATCTGCTGGACCTCACCGGAGACCAGTTCACCGACGATTCCGCTGAACTCCTGCCTGATTTTGTCGCGCTC
>Ga0307378_10006811_pt1 | contig 15517 bp, 21 predicted proteins | sample UN1MG_FD_202238 | JGI IMG/M metagenome (GOLD analysis project Ga0307378, IMG submission 202238) | Soil microbial communities from Risofladan, Vaasa, Finland - UN-1 | ecosystem: Environmental > Terrestrial > Soil > Coastal area > Acid sulfate soil | place: Finland: Risofladan, Vaasa | collected...
GTCAGAAGCTACTTTAGCCACACGCGCCACTGAAGCTACTCTTGCTACCATGTTAACCTTAGCCGGTTTTCAAGCTAGAATAAACACTCTAGGACAAAAAGCAATGGCCGCCTCTACTCCTGTAGTAATAGCCAATGATCAATCTTCTATTCCGGTTACCTTACCTGCAGGCTCAGATATTCCTAGTGTGGTAAATGCTATAGTAAACGGTAGTACAACAGCTGGTGTAAAATCAGTTAGTATGTGGTTTAGAGGTGCTAACGGAAGTGCAGGTGGTGTAGGAATTCCTAATAATGGTGTCATCACCTTTACAGCAGAACCTGGTAGAACATTAGCTGCTTTAGCATATGTAGTACCAACAACACTTCAAGCAAGAATCATTTTAACTTATACAACATAATGGGAGCAAATATTAAATATGATCCGTTTGCAGCAGTCACTGATCCGGACAATGTAACAGATGCGCTTAATGGAGCTGCCACTCCTACAGCAGCTAATCCTTTTGCTACTGTTGCCGACCTAGTTGGTGGTATTGTTTACATAGGAGAAGTATCTTCTACAAGTAATATAATCACAACTCTTTCTCCTCCTTATGCTATTCCACAAGGACCGATTACTCTTGCTAGTAATAGTTTTCCTGTTAATGCTGCTGTACAAAATGGTAGGTCAAGAAAAATGCAATGGATAATTGAATACACTAAAAGTGGGCCTGCAGCTACATTAACATATAGTATAGTGATGGGAGGAAGTACATTAACTTTTAATCCAAAATCTATTGCTGGTGCTGTTACTGGAGATACTATTATTGTAGAATTATTTATGAATTTTAGAGCAGGTACCGCAATCAATGCTACTGCAGTTCTAACAAGATTAAATAATACAACAGGTATTGTTTCTACAAGAGTTGTACAAGGAGGATCTATTTATGATAGGACTATTCCTAATAACATTGACCTAAGGGTTCTAGTAAATACCGGATCAGCATCACATGTTTGGACAGTTAAACAAATTAGCGCAGCATTAACATGATAACATTAGACGAATTAAAACAGATGAGATATACTGAGATAGATCTCAGAACTCAAGAACTTATTGAATTAGGTTTTACCTTTGCGGGACATGCCTTTTCTATGAGCACAAATGCCCAGATTAATTGGAGTAATTTTCCTAATCTTCCGGATTCATTATTTCCATTAAATGTGATGGATGTAACAGATAATGTATATGTATTAGCTCTTGCCAATAAGACCAACTTTTACTTATCAGCACTTAATTACAAAAATACTCAACTACAGTCAGGATCTATTCTTAAATCTGATATCAAATCTTGTGTTGATGAAGCTTGTGTAAATGCAATTGTAGATAACCGATAATGGGATTTATAGTATTTATAATATCATTAGTGCTCAGAAGAATTCTGGAGCCAGTCATGTATCTCTATAACGCTATCATAGCCTTGTGTAAAGGAGAGTGGAATCAGTATAATCTAGATCTAGCTATAGCTATTGATCAGTATGGTAATGGTCTTTGTAAATACTTATTCAACTTCTTATTTATTAAGAAGAGCGCTGTACATAAGTTTGGAAATATAGATGAGACTATATCCAGTGTCTTAGGTAAGAACAAAGAAAAGAAAACACTAACATGGTTTGGGAAAGTTGTTGATAAAATATTAGATTTACTTGACCCAGATCACTCAATAAAAGCAATAGATTTAACAGAAAACTAGTAACTTTATACCATGGACCTTAATCACATTGATCATAGCTCTTCAGACGGAGCGCCTACATTTAGAGCTAGTATTATATTGTACATCTCTTCTGTAGTATTTTACATATTTCAGACTATGGATCTGGATGCTGTTTGGACTTGGGTATGGAGAGGCTTGTCCTTAATTTCTCTGATCTTGATCATCTATATCAATTGGAATAAAGCTATTGAGATATTTAAGAAAAAGAAAACTAAAAAATCATGATAAAAACTGACTTCACCTATGATAAGGTAAAAAGTGTAATCACTAAAAAAGGATACCCTTTCCGCGTAGGAGAAGGAGAGCTTAACATGATTGGAGTAAGATCCAGTAACCGGGCCGTAGATACTTGGGACGACTTCTTCTGCTTACTCTGGATAGAAGGTGGCAAGAAGCAAATCTGGGTAGATGACAACTTTACAACAGACCCTGGTATCTATTATATGCAAGAGCGTATATTGAACCCGGCCGGCTGCGGGATCCTAGCTCCAGGTTACCATAACGGTATTTGGAAGAGAGGTCTTCATGGCGCTAAGAAGTATGAAGCTTTTGTACAAACAGGAGGTAAAGTAAAAACATATAGGGACCGTAACAAGGATAACTATATGGACTTTGATCCTAAAACTATCCAGGAAGGATACTTTGGTTGTAATCAGCATCACGGTTATAACTCAGTTAAAGTAGGAAACAACAGTGCAATGTGTCAAGTACACAAGTACAAAAAAGATCTTGCTACAGTCCTAGCTCAATCTAAAAAAGATAAGGCAACTAAATGGAGCTATACACTACTTGATGAAGTAGATTTTAAATAAGAAATTATGATCACTTGGTTTAAAAAAACATTTCCTGATAGCTATGAGTTTATCAGAAACTTCTTCAAGGCTTTAAACAATAAGTCTGAAGGGCACTCCTTACGCAAATGGTTAGCTATTGGATTCTTCTGGATAATCTCAGAATGTGTCCTTAGATATACAGATGCTAATAATGTAGTTAGTGTTATTACCGTACTTAGTGGTATGATCACAACTCTCATTGTAACCTATACTGTAGGAAATTACCAAGAAAAGAAGTTAAACACTCCTCCTCCACCCCCAACAGATGAGCCAGGACAGCCCTAAAGAATCTAAGTTACTTGTTGCATTCATCATAGCTATGGGAGTAATATTCCTATTGCTTTTGTGGATCATCTTACGTAAGCCGGAGCCGGGCCCCGCTGTAGATAGGTCCAAAGAATTACGCGATAGCATAGCACTCCTTACAGGACAGATAGAAGAGCAGAAAGGGGTTACCGATCACTACCTACATGTTGTGGATAGTCTTAAAACCTTGCCACCAGTAATAACAATCATATACCGTGAACAGAAGAAATTTACATCTGTTGCTACTATTAATCAGTTGGACAGTATCATCCGCGCAAACTCCGGGCTTGGCCCGCGTATCAAAAGACACTAGCCGGTGCTACACACCAATTGAACTGAGAGCAATTGCACTCAAGCTTGTATCCGGAGCTGAGTGTGATACACTATTAAAGATAGCTAAGCTTACTATGTCTGCCCAGGATACAGTGATCAAATCTCAAAAGATCACCATTGAACAACAGGACATCAGATATCTTACTACGGAGCATCTGGTAGATGAGTGTGTTCTTCAAAAAGAAGCTCTTAAAAAGGATCTCAAAAAAGCCAAGCGTAAACTTATAGCAACTCAAATAGCTTGGGCTGCTACCGGTGTAATCCTTACTATCACTACGGTATTAGCCCTTGTTCATTAAGTTTAAACTTTTAAACTTATAAGATTTGGTAAGTTTAAACTTTATATGTATATTTGTTTAAACTTAAAAACAATATACAATGGCAGAAGAAACCAACACTGAAGCTACTGTTGAGCCGGTAAAACTAACACCTGAACAGCAAGAAGCTAATCGCAAAAAAGCACTAGACTTTTACAAGAAACAAACAGAATTACTCACTGCCCAAGCAGAGTATGAAAAACTTATGGCTGACATTGAACAATCTCGTGCCAAGAGAATGGAGATGATCATCCGTCAAGCTCAGATGGCTAATCCACCTGAAGCTGAAGATCCTGAAAATCCGGGAGCACCAGAAGGTGAAAAGAAAGAAAGAAAATTAAAAACTAACTAGTCAATTTAAACCAACATGGCTCAGTTTAATGTAGTAGACAAAAAAGTAAATATGTCTCTGGAAGATATTATTAAATTCCAGATCATGACCTATTGCTATATTCATAAGATCACAATCAGCGAATCTGACTTAAGTTGCCTTACAGTATTAGGCCTTAATAAGAAAGCTGAGATCTCTGATTTTTGCAACGGCTGCTGTGATCCGGAACAGAGAGATAAAGAATCTGAACTTCCCTACAAAAAGGTTATATTCAAAACACCACAGACTGTGAGAAATTGTATTGCTAAGATGACAAATTACAATATAATAAACAGAGATGGGTTTGGTCATAGTAAAACTATTGAATTAAATCCGGCCATGAATATGCAAACAGAAGGGAATGTATTGTTGAACTTTAAGATGTTTTACATTGGTACCAAAGAAAGCTAAGGACTTTAAAAAAGTTACTGCTGAAGAGTTAAATTTACCAGAAGACTTAATAAATAATTTAGTTAATTTCTACTGGGAGAACATAAGAAAGTACATGTCTGAATTAACCTATGGTGAAATAAGAATTCAGAACTTTGGTACCTTTAGAGTAAAGCATTGGAAGATCGCAGACACTGTAGAAAAACATAAAGCTACAATTCTTAGAGTTGAAGGAAAGTTTGCAGGTTATAGGATGAAGATGGATCTCACAGACAGAATAGAAAAGCTTGAAAAGATTAAGAGTTTAGTACAAGAAAGAGAAGTAAAATTTAAAGAAATAAGAGATGCTAGAAAAAATAAAAATAATCTGGAAGAACAAGAGCCTGATACTAGCGGGCTTCCTGAACAAGATCTTTAAAAGAGATCCTGTTGAGAGAGTATACAATGAGCGGATAAAAATCTGCAACAAGTGTCCAAAGCTGGATACTACCGGTCTAACATGTGTGATCACCGGAACTCAACCTTGTTGTTCTGTTTGTGGTTGTAGCTTGGCCCTTAAGTTAAGATCTATGGATTCAATCTGCCCACATCCTGATGGACCTATGTGGGATAAAGCTGATATGTAATGGTAGGATTAATGGAGCAAATAAAACCTGAGAACAGGCGCTACTATGATACATCTAAGTTTAACTTAGAAGCTACACGAACTCTTGCATCTAATATAAGAACTCTTCTTGTACAAGAGGGTAAGTTGCTTATAAGTGAGGTGTTTGATCTTGAGCCTTTAATATACTCTGATGACATAGAAAGTATAAGACTGGCCATTTATATAATGGAAGCAAAATCAAGTATTAACTTTACAACAAAAGAAGATGGGAATCTGGGCTGATATACAAAAAACACAAGCAGTTAAAGCAGGTACTTTAACTCACGAAGCTTTACATGAGTTTATGACTACTCTTGAGCATAATGCAAGTCATGCTAAGCATACCTGGGTAGGCGTGACAGGAGTAGGTGGAATGCAGATGATGCAGAATGCTATGCAAACAACTGTTTACCTGAAGTTGATGAAACAATTAAACTTCTCAAGAGAGGAGAGAAAGAGATTAGGAAAGATGATCAACTCACCGGATCCTGAGAACTTTGAAATAGCTAAGATACTTATTGATAACAAGCGTAAAGAAGCAGAGGAATATCACAAATGAACATGAACACTTGGATATCTAAACAAGAAGAACAGCTTATGAATAAAATAGCTAGAGAGATGGAGCAAGCTATGATGTGGGGTCATTCACCAAAGATGCAGGAGATAAAAGAACTAATGCTCGCAGCACAACATCTTCTATTAATGGAACAAATAACACCAGATCAAGCAGAGACAATATCTAAGATGATCAGCTCTAGCGCTAAGGATAATCTAGACTTTGTAAAAACACTTATAGAATCAATAACAACTCAAAATTCAACCCAAGATGTCAGTAATATTTCAGTCACAGAATCACAAGTACCAGAGTTTAGATCCTAATGATAGGATAGACTGGGTAAGCGTAACTAGTTTTGTAGGACAGTTCAAGCAAAAGTTTGATCCTGTTTCACAATCTATAAAATCATCTAAGAATAAAAGATCTAAGTGGTATGGCATAGATCCGGTAGAGATCCAGAGAATCTGGTCAGATGAAGGTGATCGTGCTGTGAATGCAGGCTCTTGGTATCATGATGAAAGAGAAGCAGACACTACAAGTATAAATACTATAGAAAGATCTGGTGTTGCTATTCCAATTATCAAACCAATTTGGGAGGGAGATACTAAGTTTGCACCTAACCAAAGATTGACAGAAGGGATTTATCCTGAACATTTTGTATATTTGAAGTCAGCAGGAGTGTGTGGACAATCAGATAGAGTTGAGGTAGTAAAAGGTGTGGTAGATGTTATTGATTACAAAACTAATAAAGAGATTAAAAAGAATAGTTTTGTAAACTGGGAGGGTAAGTCTCAGAAGATGACAGGGCCTTTATCTCATCTAGATGATTGTAACTTTAACCATTATGCTTTACAATTAAGTACCTATATGTATATTATTCTTAAACATAATCCTCAGTATAAAGTTGGAAAGCAGATGCTTCACCATGTTATATTTGAGAAAGAAGGAGAGGATCCATTTGGTTACCCTATTGTAAAAAAAGATACTTCCGGAAATCCTATTGTGAAGACTGTAGTTCCTTATGAAGTACCTTATCTGAAATCAGAAGTAATAGCTATGATTGATTACATTAAAAGCAATCCAAAATGAGACTACCTAAAATAAGTTTTACAACCTTTCCCGGCCTATGTGTAGGGATAGGCTTTCCATGGACAGATTATAGTGATATGTATATTACTATACTCTTTATTGGTATTCACTTTAAATGGAGAAAAAGATGAGCGGATTTCCTAAGATAAAAGGCTTGAAGTGGCTTTGTGAAGATTTTCCAGATCTTGTATCTGTAGATATTACTCTTGTAGATAGAAAGCTTAAAGATTTAGAAATAGAAGGAATGCCTCTTCCAGAAATGCCAGGTAAGATGTATATAGATTTATCTAAGCTAGCCGGAGTAAGACCTTGGTATCCTAAAGATTCAGATGATCCTTCAGAAATTGAGTGCAGTATAGACATAGATGGTATGGATTCTTTCATTGGTGATATCAACATCAATGATCTTCTTGAAGCTTGGATATTTTATAAAAGATTTTATTATGCCCGTAAATAATATGAGTGAAGATGAATACCAGCACAAGGCTTTTTTTGAGAATCAAAAGCCTGTATGTGTAGAAAAAGATAAAGATGGCAAGTGCCTTATGAGTGCTCAGTGGGTACTATTAGATTTCTCTGAACCAAAGAAACTCTTCTGTGAAGAAGTTAAAACTAACAAAGATGATAAAGCTATTTGATTTACAAAATGGGAAGATCATTCCTACAGAACATTGTTACACTCTAGGATTTCTTAAGGATATCATGGATAACCATCCGGATCATCACCTTAGTATCTACGCATATCTCTTTTACATGACCTGTCCTAATCCAGAAATCAATCCTTATTTCAATATGCCTATTGATGAGAAAGAGCAGATTATTATGCAGGATATTCAGGCTGTATTCAGTACAGAAGAAGAGATGATTCTTACAGCATTAAATAAGTGTACGCTCATGTATGAAACTCCTACAGTCAGAGCTTTTAGAGGTATCAGCGCTATGCTAGATAGATTAGCAATGTATATGGAGAAGACTCCTGTATCCCATGGACGGGATGGAAACATTAACTCTTTAGTTAGCGCTGCTAAGAACTTTGATGGAATTAGAAACTCATTCAAGGGAGCTTATAGAGATCTATTAGAAGAACAACAAACAAGAACCCGCGGTGGTGGAGAATTAGGTTATGATCAAAAATAATGGATAAGTTTTTCTATACTGATATACCTACCTGGGATAACGGAACCTGGACAACTACTAGTTATGAAACTAGAGATGAGTTCAGAGACTTTGTTCTCTCCATATTTAAAGAACCCGGTAAGTATGAGTTTGATGAAACATCTTTTATATTTAATGAAGAAGCTACTAAGTATAATGCTCAAGGCTTTTTTAATCCAGCTCCTATAAGAAGTAGAGATTACATTGCATACTGGGATGAGATGAAGATGCGCTGTAGAAAAGGTGTGATCTTTAAGAACAAAAAGAAGACATGGTATCTCACGCGCGAGTACTACATGTGGATCAACTTCCTACCAATTAACAATAAGGAGATAAGAAAGTTTGCCTTTCCTGATATACGCGATGCCCAATATCATATGGCCCTGTATGAGATTCTAGCAGAACTGTTCTACCTACATGCCGCTATCCTAAAGAAACGTCAGATAGCCTCTTCTTATTTTCACGCAGCTAAGCTTATTAATCAGATCTGGTTTGAAGAAACTCCGATCTTAAAAATGGGAGCATCTCTTAAAGCCTATGTTCAGGATACCTGGAGATTCTTAGCAGAGTATAGAAACTTCTTAGATGAGAATACAGCTTGGTATCGTCCTATGAATCCAAGTAAGGTTCTTGACTGGCAACAACAAATTGAAACAACCATTCCCGGCACCACTAGAAAAACCCTAAAGGGACTCAAGGGGGTTATTAAAGGAACATCTTTTGAACAAGATCCTACAGCAGGTGTAGGTGGACCCTGTACTTACTTCTTTCATGAAGAGGCCGGGATTGCCCCGGATATGATGTTCACCTTTGGTTACATGAAGCCTGCCTTGAAATCAGGTTTGATAACAACTGGTACATTTATTGCGGCCGGATCTGTAGGTGACTTGGAGCAGTGCGAGCCTTTAAGGAAAATGATTCAGACCCCAGAAGCTAATTCAATATTCTATGTTACTTCTAATCTTCTAGATGATAAAGGAACTGTAGGAAGAACCGGTTTATTTATTCCAGAGCAATGGTCTATGCCTCCCTGTGTAGACAAGTTTGGTAACTCAGAAGTAGAGAAAGCTCTTGTAATGCTTGAAGAGTATTTTGAAAAGATTAAGAAGGACCTTAGTCCTGAAGACTATCAGCTCGAAGTATCCCAGCATCCGCGTAATATTGAAGAGGCCTTTGCAACAAGGAGTGTGTCCTTATTCCCATCTCACTTAGTGGCCGCGCAGAAGAGAAGAATTGAAGATAAAGAGTATTCTACCGAGTATATTGATCTTTCTAGAAATGCTGAGGGTGTGTGGGTTATTGAGAAGAGTAAAAAGATTCCCGTAAGTAAGTTCCCGGTAGAGAAGAACTCTGAAGATAAAAGTGGTGTAATTGTTATGAATGAAAAGCCTGATTTAAAGGCTGAGTGGGGTACTTACTACGCGTCTATTGATCCGGTATCTCAAGGTAAGACCACATCATCTGAATCATTGTGCTCTATATACATTTACAAAATACCTATTGAGGTGACTAGACATGATGGAGGGGAAATAAAAACCTACATAGAGCAGGATAAAATAGTTGCCCACTGGTGTGGCCGCTTTGATGATATCAATGAAACCCACAAGAGATTAGAGAATATGATCGAGTGGTATAATGCATGGACCATTGTTGAGAGCAATGTCCCCGGCTTTATAACTCACATGATCAAACAAAGAAAGCAGAAGTATCTAGTTCCCAAGAATCAGATTACCTTCCGGAAAGATATTGAGAATGTTCAGACTCATCACCAGGAGTATGGATGGCGGAACACCGGGACAATCTTTAGGGCCCATATCTTACCATACCTAATTGACTTCTGTAAAGAGGTATTAGAAGAAGTGACTACAGAAGAGGGTAAGGTAGTTAAAGTAATTTACGGTATTGAGCGGATCCCGGACAAGATGGCCATGGTTGAGATGCAGCAATACAGAGATGGTCTCAACGTGGATAGATTAATAGCACTAGGAGCTCTGATAGCCTTTGCTAAAGTTCAAGAAGCAAACAGAGGTATCAGAAAGAGATTAGACACAACAGACAAAAAAGACTTGCAAAAGTCAGAAAATTTATATAAATTTACTAATAGCCCATTCCGGCATATCGGGATGGGCCAAAGCTCTTTGGAAAAAAGACCTCCAAGGAACCCATTTAAGAACATAAGATAATAGCTATGCAAGTATTAAACGCGCTCCAGATGAAGTCTGGCAAAAAAGCTGAGTATAACAGGATGGGTTCTATAACCCAGCCTTTACAGTTTCTTTCTAAAAAAGACAAGAATCCAGAATGGACGGCTTGGAACATGGACTGGCTAGAGTGGAATGGTCTTAAGCAGATCCGTAGAAATGCGCGCAGACTTATGAAGAACTATAAGCTGGCCAAGGGAGTTATTGATCGCGGTGATTACATGGTTGAAGAATCCAATGAGATGAGAGATCTTGTGGATACTTTAACAAAAGAGGATCCTACAGTTCTGGAACTAAAGTTCTATCCTATTGTTCCAAATGTTATTAATGTTCTGACAGCAGAGTTTGCTAAAAGAAATACTAAGATCACTTTTCAGGCTAAGGATGAGTACTCCTACAATGAACAATTAGAACAAAAGAGATCCCAAGTTGAGCAAGTTCTCTTTCAACAAGCAGAACAAAAGATGCTGGCCAAGTTGCTTGAACAGGGTATGGATCCTGAGGATCCCGAGGTTCAACAACAAATGGAGCAACAAATGTCTCCTGAGAATTTAAAAACACTTCCTGAGATTCAGACTTTCTTTGATAAGGATTATAGATCCATGGTTGAGCAATGGGCGATGCATCAGACCAAAGTTGATGAAGAGCGCTTTAAGATGGATGAGCTAGAGGAGAGAGGTTTCCGTGATATGCTTATCACCGATCGCGAGTTCTGGCACATGAAGATGATGGAAGATGATTATGATATTGAGTTATGGAATCCGGTTACTACTTTCTATCATAAATCTGCAGAAGCTCGTTATATCTCTCAAGGTAATTGGGTAGGTAGAATTGAGATGATGACTATTGCGGATGTTATTGACAAGTATGGATACGTGATGACTCAAGAACAATTGGAGTCTATTGAAGCTATCTATCCTGTTAGATCTGCTGGTTATCCGTTACAGGGTTACCAGAATGATGGATCCTATTATGATGCTACTAAGTCTCATGAGTGGAATACCAACATGCCGTCCTTAGCCTACAGACAGTTTACATCCATGTATGATAACTTTGTGTTTAATGGCGGAGATATCATCAATTGGATCATGGCTGAAGGAGAAGACTACGCGCCCATGGGAGCGGCCTTCTTGTTACGCGTGACTACAGCTTATTGGAAGTCTCAGCGTAAAGTAGGTCACTTAACCAAGATCAGTGAGAATGGTGAAGTTGTTACCGACATCATTGGAGAAGACTATATTGTTACAGACAAACCTATCTATGATACAACTTTAATCAGAAACAAATCTAAAGATAACTTGATCTTTGGTGAGCACATTGACTGGATCTGGATTAACCAGGTTTGGGGCGGTGTAAAGATTGGACCTAATCATCCAAGTTTCTGGGGTATGAATAATCCCGGTGGAGTTAATCCTATGTACTTAGGTATTGATCAAAACAAAATGGGGCCATTGAAATTCCAATTCAAAGGTGAGAATACTCTTTACGGATGTAAGCTACCTGTAGAAGGAGCTGTCTTCAATGACCGGAATACAAGATCAACTTCCATGGTTGACTTAATGAAGCCTTTCCAAATTGGATACAACATTGTTAATAACCAAATAGCAGACATCCTTATTGATGAACTAGGTACCGTGATTATGTTAGATCAGAATGCTTTACCTAAGCGTTCTTTGGGAGAAGACTGGGGTAAGAACAACTTTGCCAAGGCTTATGTTGCTATGAAGAACTTCCAGATCTTACCTTTAGATACATCTATCAGTAACACTGAGAACTCAATCTCTCAGAACCATTTCCAGGTAATGAATCTTGAGCAGACTAATCGTATGATGTCTAGGATCCAGATGGCTAATTATTTCAAGCAACAGTGCTTTGAAGTTATTGGAATTACACCACAACGCTTAGGCCAACAAATAGGGCAGATAGATACTGCTAAAGGTGTTGAACAAGCTATGATAGGATCTTTTGCACAAACAGAAAACTTCTTTATCAATCACTCAGATTATTTAATGCCGCGTGTGCATCAAATGAGAACTGACTTAGCTATGTTCTATAACTCTAGAAAACCATCTCTCAGACTTCAATACATGACCTCTGCTGATGAGAAAGTGAATTTTGAGATGAATGGTACAGAACTATTATTGCGTGATCTAAATGTCTTTGCTACAACTAAGGCTAATCAAAGAGCTATTCTTGAACAAATGAAACAATTAGCCTTCACTAATAACACGGCCGGTGCTACTCTTTACGATCTTGGAGATGTTATGCAAGCAGAGTCTGTAGGTGAATTAACCAATAGTTTAAAGGGTATAGAGAGAAAAACCAACAAAAAAACACAAGAAGAACAACAGCATCAGCAAGAAATGCAGGAGCAAGAAATGCAGACCCGTATTCAAGAAAAGCAAATGCAGCTTGATCACGACATGCAAGAGAAAGAGAAAGATAGAAGAAAAGACATTCTTATTGCTGAGATTAAGTCTGCCGGCTATGGTGCTATGCAGGATATCAATGCTAATCAGCAATCAGATTACTTGGATGCCTTGGGTGAAATTAAACAATCCGCTGAATTTCAACAGTCAATGAATCTTCAGAACACTAAAGAGTCTAACAGAATGACTAATGATAGAGAAAGAGCTCAGATTGAAAGAGAAAAATTAGCAGCACAGCTACGGATGAAGAATACTGATCTAGAGATAGCCAGGGAAAATAAGAATAAATTTGATGCTAAGAAGAAAGACACAAAGAAGAAGAAATAGGTTATAGCCATATTATGCAAAATATTTAATAGAGCCTTTGAGATAGTTTCACATTTATAAAGTTTATTTCTATATTTTTGCTATATTATACTAAGACACAAAAATTAAACCAACAAAAACCAACTATATGTCAGAAACTAAAGATAACACAACAGTAAGTCAAGCGGATATATCCCTTGATGAATTGTTAGGTACACCGGGGGCAGAGAATGTCATGGTGCCTGAAAGTAAACCAAGCTTATTCAGTAGAAGCCCAAAGGTTGATATTGATAAGATGCTCATTGAAAAGACTGATGAAGAAAAGGCAGCAGATGCCGAGGCCGCAGCAAAAGAGGCAGCCAAAGAAGTTGTAAGAAAAACTCCAGAAGAAGAAAAGGAAATAGAAGATCTCCTTAAACCTAAGACCGATGAGGAAAAGGAAAAGGAAAAAGAAGAAGATCCTGGAAAAAAAGGTGGTAGACCTACAAACCTAGTAGAGCTTGGTACAAAGCTTATTGAAAAAGGATACCTTACACCGTTTGAAGGTGAGGAAGATGTATCTAAATATACTCTTAAAGATTGGGAAGAACTATTTGAATCCAATGAGAAAGAGAAAAGAAAGAAAACAAAAGAAGAAGTTTCCGGTGAATTCTATGAAGAGCTCCCTGAGGAGTTGCAAGTAGCAGCACACTATGTGGCCAATGGTGGTCAAGATCTAAAAGGTTTATTCAGATCTCTAGCAGCGGTAGAAGAAATTCGCCAGTTAGACACTACTGATGAATCCAGCCAAGAACAGATCATTAGAAGTTATTTACATGCTACTAATTTTGGTGATGCTGAAGAAATTGAAGAAGAAATCATACTCTATAAAGATCGTGATGAATTGGAGAGTAGAGCTATCAAGTTCAAGCCAAAGTTAGACGCGATGCAGGAGCAGATTATAGCTAGACAGCTTCAACAACAAGAAAGCAAGCGTAAACAACAACAACAACAAGCCGCTATCTATACAGATACCATATACAAAACTCTTGAACCGGGTGAGATCAACGGTCTTAAGCTGGACAAGAAAGTACAGAATATGTTATTTGGTGGATTAACTCAAGCCAACTATCCTTCAGTATCAGGAAGACCTACTAATTTATTTGGTCACCTTATAGAGAAGTATCAGTATGTAGAACCTAATCCGGCTTTGATTGCTGAAGCACTTTGGTTATTGGCTGATCCGGAAGGATACAAAACCAAGATTAAAGCTGTAGGCGGTAAAGATCAGGTAGAAAAAACAGTACGTACTTTGAAAACAGAACAAAGCAATAAAACCATCTCTAGCCAGGCGCAAGAAGATGATGATAATGCAAGCAGGAAAAAACCAGGGTCAGGAGTTCAAAGACCTACTGGTAGTTTTTTCAAGAGATAATTAAAACAACTAAATATAAACTATAAATTATAAACTAAAAACAAACAAGAAAAATGGCAACTCCAGTATTAAACAATGGTATATTCTTGCGTGACACTAACTACAATGCTAGTTCACACGTGGATTCATATCACTTAGTGAACATGTTAAAAGATGCAGAACCAATGGACTTAGGTCCGGTAGACATCTGGGCTATGGCTCAGAAAGTTGAAATGCCTCTTTACCAACTATCTTCATTTGGTGGTAAAAACATCATCATGGTAGAAAATGCACGTGGTGAGTACAAATGGCAAACTCCGGTTTCCCAAGATCTTCCTTACATCATTGAGGACATTGAACCACAAAACCTTACCAAAGGTGTTGACGGTACAACCTTCAAGATCAAAATCAACAAGCGCGAATTTGGACATGGTGATATCATCACTTATGACAAATACAACGGTTGTGAGATGTACATCACAGCAGAAGATATCCTTCCAATGGGTGATGGTTTCATCTACACTGTTCAGTTAGTGAACAATGACAACTACAAGTTCCTTGAGAACAAGTATTTGGTTGCTCAAACTAAATTATTCCGTAAAGGTTCTGCCCGCGGAGAATATGGTGAGAGATTCTCTGACATCTCTACCCGCTCAGGATTCCGTGAATTCTACAACTTCGTAGGAGGAGCAGAAGCTCACGTACACTATTCTATCTCTAGTCGCGCTGACTTGATGTTAAAAGGTGGTATGGCTGCAGATGGTACGGTTCCTGTAACTGAGATCTGGCGTAACTTTGACACACAGTTAGATCCTGCTATCAGCAAGATTGAAGATGTGGCAAGCAAAATGGGTAAAGATTACTTGAAGCGTGCTATCGGTAATGGTACTTTAACCCGCACTTTCTTAACTACTATGGAAGCTGCTCACTTAACTAAGATTGCTACTGATATCGAGACCTACTTAATGTGGGGTCATGGTGGACGTATTAAGCAAGATGGTCCAGATGACATGCGTTTATCAGTGGGTTTATGGAAGCAATTAGACAACTCTTACAAGCGTGTGTATAACAAAGCTAGCTTTAGCTTAGAATTATTCCGTGCTGAGTTGTACAACTTCTATGCAGGTCGTGTTGAATTCCAAGGTCCAGATCCTAAGCGTCAGCTTATTGTTCAAACCGGTATGGGAGGAATGCGCCTAGTAAATGAAGCTATCAAGCGTGAGGCTGTTAACACCGGCTTAACTGTTAACTTAGGTGACGGTAAAAATGGTGGTGGTGGTATCGGAGCTATCACTGGTCAAGGTATGGATCTAAACTTTGGATTCTCTTTCACTAGTTATGTGATTCCGTTCTTAGCTAATGTTAAGTTTGTACTTAACCCTGCTTTTGACAATTTACACACAAATGATATTGAGAACCCAATCATTGATGGAAATCCATTAA
>Ga0307378_10006813_pt1 | contig 15512 bp, 17 predicted proteins | sample UN1MG_FD_202238 | JGI IMG/M metagenome (GOLD analysis project Ga0307378, IMG submission 202238) | Soil microbial communities from Risofladan, Vaasa, Finland - UN-1 | ecosystem: Environmental > Terrestrial > Soil > Coastal area > Acid sulfate soil | place: Finland: Risofladan, Vaasa | collected...
CTCGAAGATCAATCCGCGGGCGAGACGGCGCCGCGCAAGCTGGAACTCGCGCCGACCGACGTCGCCCGCGTCGTGCGCGCCATCGAAGCGCGAGCGTCGCAAGGCTTGCCGCCGTTCGGCGACGAGCGCGACGACAAGACGGTTTCGCAACTCGGAGAAGAAGCGAAGTTCGGCTCGAAGGCCGAAGGCGACGTCGCCGTCGTCGAAGCCGAAGACGCCGCCGACGACGACGTCGTCGAGCAACCCGACGACGAAGCGAAGGTCGCATGATCAAGCAACAACGATTCGCCCCGTATGGCGTGCTCGCGTTGAACCCGAAAGCGTTCGGGCTCGTCGTCGACTGCTACGATCCGAAGCCCGCCGCGTTGACCGAGAACGGCGTCGCGGTCGTGACGATCCGCGGGCCCCTTATGCACCGCGCCGATTGGTTCTTCGATTCGTACGAAGAGATTCGAGCGCGCGTCGCGGCGGCGATCGAACTCGCGCCGCGCGCGATCTTGCTCGACGTCGACTCGCCGGGCGGGCTCGTGTCGGGCGCGTTCGATTGCTCGCGCGAGTTGCGCGCAATGGCGGCGGCGCACGGCGTCGCGCTTCACGCGTTCGTCGGCGCGCAAGCAACGAGCGCCGCGTACGCGCTCGCGAGCGCGGCGAGTCGCATTTCGGTTTCGGCTTCGGCGTCGATCGGATCGGTCGGCGTGATCGACATGCTCGTCGATCAAACCGCGCAAAACCAAATGCTCGGCTTGAACGTGCAACTCGTTACGTCGGGCGCGCGCAAAGCCGACGGCAACCCGGATTCGCCGATCACTGACGAAGCGTTCGCGGCGACGCAAGCGCGCGTCGACACGCTCGCGACAATGTTCTTCGAGCTTGTCGTCGAACACGAATGGGGCGGAAGTGTCGAGCGCTTGCGCGGTTTGCAAGCGTCGATCATGACTGGCGGCGAAGCCGTCAAGATGGGGCTTGCAACCGAGATCGCTTCGTACGATCAAGCAATCGCATTCGCGAGCACGACCGATGATCGGTCGCGTTCGGAAGTGACCGCGAAAGGAACGAACACAATGGACGAAGACAAGAAGGACGCGATCGCATCGCTTCGCAAGATGGCCGAAGGCGACGATCCCGACATGGCCAAGGCGGCACGCGCCGCGCTCGCCGCACTCGGCGCCGAAGACGAGCCCGCCGCCGAAGGCGACGACAAGCCCGACGACGACGACGACGCGCCCGCCGCCGAAGGCGACGACGACGCGCCCGCCGCCGAAGGCGACGACGACGAAGACAAGCCCGACGCGAAGGCGGCGGCTTCGGGCGACGCGCTCGCAATGGCGGCGCAAGCGCTCGCCAGCGTGCACAAGATCAACGTCGAGCGCGCGAACGAGAAGGCGGCGAACGAGCGCTCGAAGTTGCTCGCGTCGCGACCCGACTTCGCGCCCGAACTCGTGAAGGTTCTTCGCTCGGCGCCGATGGCGACCGTTCGCGACATGTGCAAGACACTTCCGCGCGGGCCCGCGCGGAAGGATCGCGCCGCCGCCGCGCAAGCCGCAACGCCGACGCGCGGCGACGGGCAAGGCGACGGAACCGCGGCGCGCCTTCCCGCGAACGAGAAGGCGGCGCTCGATCTGCAAATGGGGCTCGCGTCGAACACGACCGCGACCGTTCACACGCCGAACCGAATGTCGTTCGGGGTTCGCGTTCCGGCCAGCGCTGGCGCGACGCCGTCGAAGTAACGCTCGACGTCAACCGCACCGCACCGCTAACCCGAACGAAAAGGAAAACAGATCATGACCGCACGAATGACTCGCAATGAAGCTTGGGGATACTTCGAGCATCCCTTGACGAACGCCGTCGCCGTCGAGCGCGGCGAACTCGCTTGCCTCGACACTGCAACGGGGCTTCTCACGAAGGGCGCGACGTCGCTCACTCTTCGCCCGATCGGATACTTCGAGACGGACGGAACCGGCGACGGAACGACGACGTTCCGCGTTCGTCTCTTCGACGAGATTCGCGTTCATTGGTGGGACAACGACACGGGCGGAACGCCCGTCGTCGCCGCCGACGTCGGGAACCTCTGTTACGTGCTCGACGATCGCACGGTCACGGGCGACGCAACGGGCGCGAGCGCGGCGGGTCGCGTGTGGGGCGTCAACACCTTGAACGGCGTCGCCGTCGAAATGATCGGCTTCTACGCCGCGGTTTCGTGATCACGCGCCGCTAACACCGTCGCACGAAAGGAAGAAAGAAAATGGCGCAACTCACACCTTCGTTCTTGTTCGATCTCGAATCGAACATGCGCGTGATCTCCGAACGCGAGTACGAGAGACTTCTCAAAAACCTTTGGTGGCGCAACGTCGCAAAGGTCATGGATTCGAAAGCCAAGAAGGAGCGGATCAACTGGCTTCTCGACACGGCGAAGATCGAGCGCCCGAACGCGTCGCACGGCGGCGGGCAAGCGATCTTCGAAGACATCGTGATGCAAACGACCGAGTTCGAAAACGAGAACGCGGTCGGCGGTCTGGAACTCAAGAAGGAGCAGATCGAAGATCTCGACGGCAACGGCGTTGATCTCGCGACGCATTGGTCGCGGCAAATGGGCGCGCAAGCGGCGTACTGGCCACAAAAGCAAATCGCTTCGGCGATCAAGGCGAACCCGGTCACGTACGACACGCTTCCGTTCTTCTCGCCGATCGGTTCGCCGCATCCCGTGAACCCGTTCAACGTCGGCGTCGGTTCGTTCGCGAACCATCTTACGGGCGCGGCGGCGGGAATCTATCCCGGCGCGGTTCCCGTCGGCGGCGCGACAACCGTCGACGTCGCGATCGAGAATATCAACAAAGCGCTCGCGTACGTCGCTTCGATCAAGATGCCGAACGGCGAAGATCCGCGAATGCTGAAACTCGCGGGCATCTTGCATCCGCCGTTGCTCACTTCGCGGATGCAACAGATCACGCAAGCGCAGTTCATCGCGCAAGCGGCGTCGGGCGGCGGCGCGGGATCTGGCGACGTCGCCGCGGTGATTCGGAACTTCGGGCTCGGAACGCCGATCGAAGCGCCGGAACTCGGAAGCAACTTCGGCGGGTCGGATACCGACTATTACCTTCTCGTCGAAGAGATCACGTCGAACGAACTCGGCGCGTTCGTGTACGTCGATCGCGAGCCCTTCTCGATGATCTTCCACGGGCCGATGACGGATGCGCAACTCGCGCGCATTCGGAAACTGCAATGGACGACGGAAGGCCGGAACACGGTCGGCGCGGGGCATCCGTACCTCATGTTCAAGTGTTCGGCGACTTGATCGTCGACTGACGTCTTCGAAGCCCCGCGGTCAAAAGCCGCGGGGCTTTCGAGGTAGGAACACAACGCGTGGCAACGTATCTCGACTTCAACGGCTTTCGCGATCTCACGACGATCCCGTCGGCGTTCGTCGACGACGTCGAGAAGGTGTCGCCGGGTTGGATCGAAAATCAACTCGACTATTGGGCCCGTTGGATCGACTCGCGTCTTCGCAAGAGATACGCGACGCCGTTCGCGGCGTTCGGCGACACGCCGCCGACGCCAGCGGGCGTGCAAGGTTGGCTCGCGCGGATCGTGACTCTTCGCGTTTGGTTGAAGCGCGGCGTCGATCCGAACGATTTGCAGTTCGACACGGTCAAGCAAGACGCCGTCGACGCGCAAACGGAAGTGCTCGAAGCGGCGAACTCCGACACGGGATGGTTCGACCTTCCGCTTCGTACCGACGAAGACGGTTCGGCGATCAACCGCGGGAACCCGCGGTACTACTCGGAAGCGTCGCCGTACGTGTGGACCGATCAACAAGCCGCCGTCGGTCGCAACGAAGACGACAACGGATTCGGATCGAGCGGATAGCGTGGCGAAAGATGGAAGCATCGCGCTCGACGCGCAGATCGCAAAGCTTCGCCGACTGGCGACGTTCGTCGGCGGAAGTGCGCCCGTCGTTGCGCTCGCCGTGAAGCGCGAGATCGGGGCTCAGATCGCCGCGGGTCGCGGGCCCGACGGCAAGGCATGGAAGCCGACGAAGGCGGGCACGCCAGCGCTACGGGGCGCGGCGGGCGCCTTGACCGTGAAGGCGATCGGAAGCGTCGTCGTCGCGACGTTGACGGGCGTCGAAGCGCGGCACCATTTCGGCGCGGTCAAAGGGAAGGTCAAGCGCGAGATTCTTCCGACCGGGAAGATTCCCGATCCCGTCACCCGAGCGATCACCCGAGTTCTCACGGGCGAGTTCAACGCGATCATGGCGGGCACGAAATGACCGACCCGCTTGTCGACTGCGCGCCGCCGCGCGTTTGCTTCGCGTTGCCGACATTGTTCGACGCCGTCGTCGCGCGCTTCGCGCTCGACTCGACGAACGTCGAGCAACACTTCGGCTGGCGCGAACCGCAAAAGTACAAGACGGCGCGCGCGCGGATCGTGTGGGTTCCGGGCGACGAAGGCGGCAACGTCGGCGACGTGCGACCCGCGCGCAATCCGGGCGGCAACCCGCGGTCGCTCGCGACGCTCGCCGAACTCTTTACCGTCTACATTTCGGCGAACGACCCGCGTTCGCCCGAAGACGAACGCGAACAATACGTCGCAACGCGAGCACTCTTCGACGCGTGGTTTCGCGCCGTGTACCGTGCGGCGCATGGAACGTTCGCGGTCACGTCGACGACTTGGAACATTTCGAAGAACGAGCGTCGGCACGGCGCCGAACTCGTGTGCGCTTGTTGGGTCGAAGCGCTCGTGCCCGACTCGGCGTATGTACTCGCGCCCGCTGATACCGAAGCAATGATCACAACAAGTCTCGACGACGTGTCGGAAGTCACGACGACGGCGACGCCGTGAAATAGGAGAAGAAGAAATGTCGCAACCGCAAGTTGTTATCACCGAACTCGACGGCGCACTCGGGATCCTTCCGACGAGTGCGGGTCGCTTGCTCGCGTTTGCGGGCGTGTCTTCGCTCGGGCCGATCGACACGCCCGCGACGTACGCGCGAACGACGCAACTCAAGGCCGACTTTGGGAATGGTCCGCTCGTCGAAGCGGCGGCGTACTACATCGAAAAGTTCGGTCGACCCGTTCTCGTCGTGCGCACTGGCGAAAGCGTTCTCGGAACGTATCCCGCGGGCGCCGCGGTCGTGCGCGTCGGCGCGGGAACGAGCGTGATCACGGTCGACAATGTCGGCACGGCGCCCGACGACGACTTCGAAGCGTACTTCGTCGTCGTGACGGGCGGCACAATCGGCGTGACGGGAATCACGTTCCGATGGTCGCTCGACGGCGGGCGCACCTTGTCGCCCGTGACCGCGCTCGGCGTCGCCGCCGTGTTCGTGATTCCGACGTCGGGCGGCGTCGAGATCGAGTTCGCCGCGGGAACTCTTCTCGCTGGCGAAACCGCGACCTTCCGTTGCACGGCGCCGAAGTGGAACACGACCGAGATCGGAACCGCGCTCGACGCGTTGTTCGCGACCGCGGCGGCTTGGGAATCCGCGCACGTCGTCGGGCCCGTGACTGGCGCCGACTTCGACACGATCGATCCGAAGTTCACGGGCGGGATGACGTCGGGCAAATATCACGGCTGGATCGGCGGCGCGCGAATGCCGTTGCTTGGCGAAAGCGAAGCAACGTACCTCGCCGCGCTCGACGCGATCTTTTCGTCGAAGGCGACGGTTCACGGCGAGATCTGCGCGGGCGCGGCGAAGATCATTTCGAGCGTATCGGGTCGCCAGTATCGCCGACCCGTGTCGTTCACGGTCGCGGCGCGCGAAGGGTTCTACAGCGAAGAGATCAACATCGCCGACGTGAATCTCGGTTCGCTTCCGGGCGTGTCGATTCGCGACGCGAACGGGAATCCCGACGAGCACGACGAGTCGTTGAATCCGGGGCTCGACGACGCGCGCTTCACTGTCCTTCGAACATGGGAAGGGATCGCGGGCGTGTACGTGAACCGACCGCGGATCATGTCGGCGGCGGGAAGCGACTTCGATATCTTCCCGAAGCGTCGCGTTCTCAATCTCGCGCACGCCGCGTTGCGCTTGTACTTCATTCGGCGACTCAACAAGCCGATTCTTGTCGACGCGCAATCCGGGTTCATTCTCGAATCGGAAGCGCTAGAGATCGAGTCGGGCGCGCTCGCCGCGATGCGATCGGTTCTTCTCGCGAAGCCGAAGGCAAGCGGGATCCAGTTCGCGCTTTCGCGAACCGACAACATTCTTTCGACGAAGACTCTTACGGGAACCGCGCGCGTGATTCCGCTCGCGTACGCCGAGTTCGTCGATCTCGAAGTCGGCTTCTTGAATCCCGCACTTCAAGTGCAAACCGTTTGATCGCCGCGCGCGACTAAGGAGCAACGAACATGGCAGACGAGATCCGAGTCAACGGCAATCAACATTCTTGGGGTTCGATCACAGTCAAGATCGAAGGCGATCGCTTCTACGGCTTCACGTCGATCGGCTTCGGCGATTCGCGCGAGCGCGTCAAAGCGTACGGCATGGGGCGCGCGCAAGCCCCGCGCGGTCGCTCGCGCGGGAAGTACGCAACCGAGCCCGTCACGTTGACGGGTTGGAAGGGAAGCGTTCAACAACTCCGAAAGGCACTCGCCGACGCTGGCGACGGCGAGTCGTACGGCGACACGGTGTTTCAAATCGTCGTGCAATACGTCGAAGCCGACGACACGCCGATCACGGTCGAACTCGAAGATTGCGTGTTCACGAAGAACACGACGAGCGACGAAGAAGGGCCCGACCCGTTGAAGGACGATATCGAAGTCGACTGTATGCGGATCCGCCGCAACGGGCTCGTGTTGTTCGACAACTCCGAAGGTTCGTGATCGGGCGCTAGGTAGCAGCAAGCAACAAGATCGAAGGGGCAAACATGGAAGCGACAAAGAAGGAACTCGAAGATCGGTTGACCGCGGCGCGCGAGCGCCGTCGCGCCGCCGAAGCCGAACGCGAATCGCTCGTCGAACAACACGCGCTCGTCGCACAAGTCGAAGCGGAAGAACGCGCCGCGCTCGACGCCGAAGCGATCGCGAAAGCCGAACTCGACTTCGGCGCGGCGAAGATCGCGGTCGTGAAAACGGATCTCGGTTGCGTGATCGTCAAGCGACCGAACCCGGTTTTGTACAAGCGCTTTCGCGACAAAGAATCGGCGAAGACGCAAGATCTCGAATCGCTCGTGCGACCGTGTCTTGTGCATCCCGACGCGACGCGCTTCGACGCGATTCTCGAAGAACAACCCGCCACGCTCGATCGTGTCGCCGACCGCGTCGTGTACCTCGCCGGGTTCCGCGCGAAGGAGGTGTCGGGAAAATAGAAAGCTTGCGACGGGAAGCCCGACACGATCTCGGCGTGTGGGCACAATGCCTGCTAGCGATGTTCGGCAACGAGTCGCAAGATACCGATCCCGAGTTCGTTCGCGCCTTCGTCGGCGCGACAATGCTCGCCGAAGCGATGCACGACGTTCGGCAAATCAAGCGACTATTGACGCCCAAAAAGGACCGATGAACCCGTGACCGTGACCGCTTCATTTGCCGTCGAGTTGCAAGACGAGACTTCGGGCGCGGCAAATGCGGCGGCGGCTTCGCTCGTTCGGTTGAAGTCGAAGATCGACGAAGACGTCGTCGCGTTGCGCGAAATGCAAAAGGCAATGCGCAACTTGAAAGGAAACACGTCGACGTCGAGCGCCGCGTTCACGAATCTTCGAGATCGCATCGCCGCGCAGAAAGCCGCGATCGCTTCGTCGCAATCTCGCTTCGTTCAACTCGGCGGAACGTTCGGCAAGACGGCGACGCAAGCGACGGGCTTCGCTGGCAAGCTAGGCGAACTCGGCGGCGCTATGGGCCAAAGCGGCGGCGCGGTCGGCGCGCTCGGCGGCGGGCTCGCGCGCTTGGCGCCGCTTCTCGCGAATCCCGCCGTGTTGATTGGCGCGCTCGTCGCGGGCTTGCTCGCGCTCGCCGCGGCGGCGGGCGTCGCGATCGCGGCGTTGCTTCGGTACGCCGTCGTTCAATCCGACGCGCGGCGAAGCGACGAGTTGCGGATCGAAGGCTTGAACATGCTTCGCCAGTCGTACGGAAGATCGACGGCGAGCGTGTCGGATTACATGGCGGCGATCGATCGCGCCAGCGATTCGACGAACGTCGGTCGCTCGACGCTCGAAGGGTACGCTCGATCCCTTTCGCGCGCGGGCTTGCGCGGCGACGCGTTGACGGATTCGGTCGAAGCAATGGGGCTCGCCGCGATGGTCGAAGGCGACCGCGGCGCGGCGCGCTTTCGGGCGCTCGCGATGCAAACGCGACTCGCGGGCGGGTCGGTTGCAGATCTCGCCGAATCGTATCGAAACCGACTCGGGCCGATCGCTCGTCGAATCATGTTGTCGCTTCCGAATCAAACGGATCGACTTCGCCGATCGCTCGCGCGGATCTTCTCGGGGCTTCGGATCGAAGGCTTCTTGTCGGCGCTCGATCAAGTCGCGTCGTTGTTCTCGCAAAGCACGGCGTCGGGTCGCGCGTTGAAGGCAATCGTCGAGGCGTTGTTTCAGCCGTTGATCGATCAAACCGAAGTGCTCGGGCCGATCGTTCGCCGCTTCTTCCAAGGCATGTTGATCGGCGCGCTCGTTTTGACGATCGGATTCCTTCGAGTTCGGAACGCGCTTCGCGACGCCTTCGGCGGAACCGAAGTGTTCGGAGATATCGATCTCTTGACGGTCGCGCTATATGCGGGCGTCGCGGCGTTTATCCTTCTCGCGATCTCGGTCGGCGCCGCGGTCGTTGTGTTCGCCGCGCTCGCGCTTGTGATCGCTGGATTCGTCGCGACCGTGCTCGCCGTTCCGTTGCTGCTACTCGCGATCGGCGCGGCGATCGGATACGCGCTCGGCGCGGCGATCGACTTCTTCGTGTCGACGGATTGGAACGCGGTTGCGCGAAGCATGATCGACGGGCTCGTCGGCGGGTTGACGCGCGGTCGCGACGCGATCGTCGCCGCGGTGCGCGGGCTCGCGACGAGTGCGGCGAGCACGTTCCGAACGACGCTCGGGATCGAGTCGCCGTCGCGCGTCTTCGCCGAATACGGAATGAACATTTCGGGCGGCGTTGCCGAAGGGATCGACGCGGGCTCGCCGGGCGTCGACGGCGCGGTCGCGGGGCTCGTCGACGTGCCGACGGGCGGCGGGCTTGGCGGAACGACGTCGGTCACGATCGGCGACGTGAACGTGAACGCGGGCGCGTCGAGCAACCCGCGCGAGCTTGCGCAAGCGTTCCGCGACGAACTCGCGTCGTTGCTCGAAGGCGTGTCGATCGAAATGGGGGCGGCGTGACCTTCAACCCGATCAACGAGCCCGTCGATTACGTGCTACTCGCGAACCGTCGTTCGCCGGGAATCGCAGAGATCGGCAACGTCGCGTCGCCGCGCATGTGGGACGAACGCCGCGGATACGCGTTGTCGGGCGCGCGCGTCGTGTACCGCGGGATCGGGCTCGCGCGCCCGCTTCTCACGTTGCGACTATTCACGACCGAAGACTTCGACGCGTGGCACGAATGGCGCGAGCTTGTTCAACGCGCGCCCGTCGGAACGCGAGCGCGCGCGCAAGATATCTGGCATCCGATACTCGAAGATCTCGGGATCGTTTCTGTCGTCGTCGAAGACGTCTTGCAACCGAAGCAAGTCGCCGACGGCGAATGGAACATCGATATCAAGTTCATTGAATACCGACGCCCGGTCGTGACACTCGAAACGATCGGCTCGTCGGATACAGATCCCGCCGATCCCGTCGACGAGTTGATCGGTCGACTCACGGCGCAAGTGACCGAACTCGCGGGCGGGCCCGGAGAACCCGAAACGCCGTGACCGCTTTCGCAAACGTCGACGGCAACACCGTTCTCGAAGCGACGTTGATCGTTCCGAACGTTGGCCCGTGGTACGCCGACGTCGTGTTCGAAGGCGCGCCCGACGTGTCGGGTTCGGTCATGCTGGCGATCGGAACGCTTCGGCTCGTCGGCGTCGTCGACGTGCGGAACGACGGCGTGTTCGGCGAGCAACGTCGATCGCGAATCGTCGGCGGCGCTGGCGGTTGGGCGACGCTCGTTCCGCCGCTTCACTATCACAACGACGCGGGCGTGCGCGCGTTGTCGGTTGCGCAAGACGCCGCGCGACTTGCGGGCGAAACGCTCGGCTCGTTCAACCCGCCGAACGCTGCAATCGGCGCCGACTATGTTCGGCAAGCGGGGCTCGCCGCGCGCGTGCTCGAAGACGTGATCGGCGGCGCGCCGTGGTACGTCGACTTCGACGGGCGAACGAACGTCGGCGAGCGCTCGTCGAGCGAAGCCGACGTCGAAACGTACGAAGTGCTCGACGTCGATCCGCGCGAATCGCTGGCGACGCTCGCCGTTGACGATCTCTCTTCGGTAGGGATCGGCTCGATCCTTACGCGAGCGCCCCTAGTCGCCCCGCTAACGGTTCACGAACTCGAAGTGACCGTCGGCGCCGACCGGCTTCGCGTGAAGGCTTGGGGCGGCGCTACGGCGGCGGGCGGCACTGCTACGTCGGCGCCTCGAAGTCTCACGTCGCGCGGGCGCATCGCGGAATCGTTGAACGCGATCGCTCGACGGTCGCTCGACGGTCGCTTGTTCGGTCGGTATCGGTATCGCGTCGTTCGCATGTCGGGCGACAACGTCGAGTTGCAAGCCGTCGTCGGCGGGCTCGGGTTGCCCGACGTGTTGCCCGTCGCAATGAAGCCGGGCGTTGCTGGCGCGCACGCGAAGTTGATCGGCGGCGCGATCGTGCTCGTCGAGTTCATCGAAGGCGATCGCACGTTGCCGATCGTGTCGGCGTTCTCGGGCAAGTCGGAAGAAGGCGCCGCGCCCGAAGAACTCGACTTGTCGATCACGACGACGCTTCGACTTGGCGGCGCGAGCGCGAGCGAAGGCGTCACGCTTGGCGACTCGCACAAATCTTGGGCAGACGGTCACGCGCACGCGTACATCGATTCGATCGGAACGGCGGGCACGCCGACGCCGAAACTTACGACGGCGCCAGCGCTCGCGCCGGGCCCGCCGCCGACGGGGCTTCCGATCACGCCCGACCCGTCGCCGTCGCCGTCTTCGAAAGTGAAGGTCGTTTCGTGAGTGACGAAGTCAAAGCATCGATCGCGACGCAACTCGCGACGCTCGTTCGAACGGTCGACTTCCCGGTCGCGCCGTTCGGGTTCGGAAGCGACATTGCGGGCGCCGCAGATCTCGATCCGAACATGCGCGAAACGAACGGACTAACAACGTTCGCGCTCGCCGAAGCGATCGTGCGTCGGCTCGATTGCCCGCGCGGCGCGTTGCCCGACGATAAAGACTATGGGATCGATCTGCGTTCGTACGTGAACCGCGGCGTGACCGCACAAGACGTTCGATCGCTCGGCGGGCAAATCCGTTCCGAGTTGTCGAAAGACGATCGCATCGACTCGACGACGGTCGTTCTTCGGCCTAACTCGACGGGCTCGATCCTTCAAATCGAGATCGCCGTTCGCCCGTTCGACGCGCGACTCGGCGGGTTCAATCTCACGCTATCCGCTTCGAGCGCCGCCGTGCTACTCGAAGAGATCCGATCGACAAAGTAAAGGCGGCAAGCAATGGCGACCTTCGACGAACTCACGCAACCGCTCACTCGACAAGAGATCGAAGCCGCGATCTATGCGGCGATCGAAGCGCGCGGCGTCAAAACTTCTTCGTGGAAGCCGGGCGCGATCGCGCGAACAATCGTCGCGGGAACGTCGATCATTCTCGCCGCCTTCTCGACGCTGCAACAACGGATCGCGCAAAGCGGATTCTTGGAACTCTCGTCGGGCGATTGGTTGACGATCGTCGCTCGCGAAGTGTACGGCGTCGAGCGCAACACGGGCACGTTCGCGGCGGGCAACGCGACGCTCGACAACACGGCGGGCGGCGTGTTCACGCCAGCGATCGGCGACGTGATCGTTTCGAACTCGACGACGGGCAAGACGTATCGCAACACGGCGTCGTTCACGCTCGCCGCGTTCGAAACGGGCAAGGTCGTTCCGTTCGCCGCCGTCGAGATCGGCGCCGACTCGACGAGCGCGGCGGGCGACGTCGACACGTTCGAAACCGTCTTGCTCGGCGTGACCGTGACGAACCCGCTTCCGTTCGTCGGGAAGGATCCCGAAACCGACGCCGAGTTGCGCGTTCGTTGTCTTGCGAAGACGGGCACGCTATCGCCGAACGGGCCCGCCGACGCGTACCGCTTCGTCGCGTTGTCGGCGGAAACAACCGACGGCGCGCCCGCTGGCGTCACGCGAGTTACGACGACGCCCGACGGCGCGGGAAGCGTGACCGTTCTCGTGTGCGATGGAACGGGAACGTTGACGGGAACGCTTGGCGATCCCGCGACGCCGCTCGGCGCCGTGAACTTGGCGATTCAATCGCAAGTCGTACCGCTCGGCGTGACCGCGAACGTCGGCGTTCCGACCGCGCTCGTCGTGCCCGTGACCTATGAGATCTGGATCAAGGCGACGATCGGAACGACGGCGGCGGCGATCGAAGCTTCGATCGCGCTCGCGCTCGTCGAGTACATCGCGAGCATTCCGATCGGCGGCACCTCGAAGACGTTCGGCGGCGCGGGCTTCGTGTGGACCGACGCGATCCGATCCGTGATCGGCGGCGTCGTCGGGCAAACGAACTTGATCGATCTCGACTTGACCGCGCCCGCCGCCGACGTCGCCGTGTCTTCGTCGAAGGCGCCAGTCGCGGGAACGATTACGGCGACGGCGATCAATCTCGTTCCGAGTTGAAAGGGAAGCGCAAGACATGGCCAAGCAAACACAATCGAATCTCGCGCCCGCGACTGGCGCCGCCGCGATGTTCGCGCTTCAAAACTTCTTGCGCGACGATCTCGGGTTCGTGATCGCGCGCTCGGGCGACGGGATCGCCGCGTTCGACGCGACCGGAACGAGCGTGATCACGACTGGCGGGTCGGGCGCAAACGGAATGGCGAACGCCGACGCGTGGTTCGTCGCCGAAGATTCCGCGGGCGAATATTCTTGGCTCTTTCAACGCAACGCTTCCGACATTTCTTGGGAAGTTCAATACAGCGCGGAAGCGGGATTCACGGGCGGGTCGGCAACCGTGAAGGCGACCGCAACGGATCAAGTGCAGTTGCTCGACGGAACGTTGTTCCTGTCGAACAACACGTACCGTTGGCACCTCGAAGGCAACGACGCGCCGATCTCGGGCGTGTACCGCTGGACGGCGACGGCAACCGTGAACGGAACCGGGTTGCCGCGAACGCTCGTCGGGCACGAAGCGCTCGCCGTCGGATCGTATCCGACGCTCGTCGGAACTCGCGCCGCGCCGACAACGGGTGAAGCCGACCCGTCGATCCAGTTCGCGAAGTTCAACGGAAGCGGAACGAACTTCGAGATCTCGGGAAACGCCGATGGTTGGCAGAACGACACTTCGTCGCCGGTTCGCGCGTGGTACTGCTACGGCGGCACGAACGGTCAAACGCCCGCGTACGACGAGTTCCAAGCGTGCGGGTACAACTCTTCGGTTGCGTCCGCTGACTTCCAGTATCCCGCCGACGCGGCGGGCAACGACGGCGTCGGGCCCGACCCGCGCGACGGTTCCGATCCGTGCATTCCGATCGTGCTCGGAAGGAACGCGCGACTCGCCGTGAACGTCGGGCCGAAGGGAATCACTTCAACGCTTTTGATCAAGGGAACGGATCGACTCTATCCCGACACGATCGACATTTCGGGCGAACGATTCGTGTACATGGGAGATCTCTTGATCCCGTTCGAAAACGGCGGAACGCCGCTCGTCTGATATGGCCAACTTCGCCGCATACGAACTCGCACTCGACGCCGCTCGCGCGCCCGCGCCAGCGAACGCGGCGCTCGCGCTAGTTCTCGCCGGGCGTCGCGGGTTCGCATCGGCGATCGGCGGCGGGCCCGCGCCAGTCGTGACCTTCGTTTCGCCCGCGCCTTCGTCGACGATCGCGCCGACGACGCCGATCGTTGTCGACGTGACCGACGTCGACACGGCGAACCCGTTCACGTTCTTGTTCGTTCGAACCGTCGACGGCGTGCAAGAAGTCGCTTGGGATGGCGGCGCGTTCTCTTCGAACTATGCGACGTCGACGCGCACGGCGATCACGAACGGATTCCGATACGCGCTTCGCCGCACTGGCGGTTGGATCGCGGGCGGGATTACGATTCGCACGAACGCGATCGACGACACGGGAGGGTTCGCGACATGAGTTCCGACGCGTCGTATACGGTACTTGGCCCGCCCGCTTCGCCGTCGCCGCCCGCGTCGGGTGAAGGCGCGCCCGCGACGCGGTTGTCGTTCGTCTTCGGCATGATCGAGATCATGCCGCCGTGGCTTCGTCGTCGCGTCGGCGGCGCGGTTGTCGAAGGGCTCGGCGTACCGATCGAAACGGAAGTCGATCGAAGCGTCGAGAGTCTTCGGCTTCGCTTCCCGAACGGCGACGTCGAAGAAGCGCTCGGGTATCTCGGGCGCGAACGTCGCATCTTGCGCGGGCCCGGTGAGCTTGGCGACACGTTCGCGCTTCGTCTTCGCGGTTGGTGGGATGCGCACCGCACGCGCGGAAGTGCGCCCGCGTTGCTTCGCCAGTTGTACGAATACTTTCTCGCGACGAACAACGTTCCGATCACGTACGTTTCAAATCTCGGAACGTCGAACGCGCAGATCGATCCCGCGGGCGTGATCGCGTACGGCGGCTTCGCGCCCGCGACATGGTCGGGCGACGGCGAGGTGCCGCCGCAATGGGCGCGCTTCTTCTTGTTCTTCGAGTTCGCCGGAACGACGTACTCGACGCCGCTCGTCGACGAGTTCTCTTCGCCGATCCTCACCGAAGACGGCGAAGCGATTCTCGTCGACGTCGACTTGTACTCGTTGACGTCTTCGGAGATCGACGAGTTGTGCGCCGTGCCGCGCGAATGGTCGGCGGCACATATCGATCGGATCTATCTTCGGCTCGTTCCGTTGAACGGGATTGCATGGGGCTTCCCGTCAACGCTGCAATGGGGCGACGTCGGGCGCACATGGGGCGGCGATCTCGTCGTCGAGATCACATGCTAAAAGGGATCGACTAATGCCGAACAACATCGTTGACGTTTCGACCTTCACGGATCCCGTCGTCGCGCCCGCCGACGGCGACGCGCTCGACGCCGCTTCGATCGTTCCGAACGGCTTGCAAGCGCTCGCGAACCGAACGCGCTTGCTAGTCAACCGAACGACTGGCGTCGTCGGCGCGGGCGAGTTCGTATACGACGCGGTCAAGGTCCGAACTCGGATCATTCCCGCGGCGGCTTGCCAACCGACCGACGCGCAGATCGCCGACGTTCCGGGTTGGTACTTTCAACTCGGGCGCCAGTTCCGCACGACGGCGAACTTCGCGCGGCTTGTCGTTCCGCTCGGCGCGTGGCTTCCCGACGGTTGCACCTTCCGCCGAATCCGCGCGCTCGTTGCGCCCGGCATTGCGCGCGCGGGAACGAACC
>Ga0307378_10006814_pt1 | contig 15510 bp, 13 predicted proteins | sample UN1MG_FD_202238 | JGI IMG/M metagenome (GOLD analysis project Ga0307378, IMG submission 202238) | Soil microbial communities from Risofladan, Vaasa, Finland - UN-1 | ecosystem: Environmental > Terrestrial > Soil > Coastal area > Acid sulfate soil | place: Finland: Risofladan, Vaasa | collected...
GATAAGAGTATTCCACTTGTTCGCGATTTATCAGTGCAAACCATAGATGATTATCTTGAGTGGATAAAAAAGTTACACGCATAGCAAATGACCAAGCAAGCTGTGTAAATTTATCCCGTGGAGTGCTTCAACTACTCCATCGGGACTAAGTAAACTCAACAAACTCAACAAACTAAGTCAACTATGTAAACTCAGTAAACTCAATAAACTGTGTCAACTGTGTAAACTCAGTAAACTCAACAAACTCAATAAACTCAATAAACTGTGTAAACTCAACAAACTCAATAAACTCAGTAAACTCAGTAAACTATGTTATTTCTATTTTTCAGCCTGACCCCAGGGTCCCATCTTTTTATCCTTGACAAAAGGATAAATGTGTTGTATTATAGCCTTGTAAGAAGGACAAAGTTAAAAAGCTATGATAAGAAAAGAACTATTTAAAGAAATAATTGTATCTAACGAGGAATTTATTCTCAAGGGTGTAAAGAAAATCGTAAAAAGAGAAGGTGTTTCTTTACCCGTGAAGTTAAAAAAGGTAGTGATACTTTATGGGGTAAGAAGAAGTGGGAAAACATATATCCTGTTTGATTTATTCAAAAAATATAAAAATAATGCTTTGTATGTAGATTTTGAAGATGAAAGGTTAGGTGGGTTTGAAGCAAAAGATTTTGAGATATTGAAAGAGGCTTTTTTAGAACTCAAGCCCCATCTTGCAGGTAGAGAAATAGTCTTTCTCCTTGATGAAGTCCAGAATGTTAAAGGATGGGAAAAGTTTTGCAGAAGGGTTGCAGAAAGAGAGAAGATTAAAGTCTTTGTAAGTGGTTCATCCTCTAAAATGATGCCTATGGAGATTCATACTGCAATGCGTGGACGAGAATGGAGTCTAGAGGTAACCCCATTTTCCTTTAGAGAATTTTTATATACGAAAGGTATTGATGCAGGTGATGAGCGTTTTATCTACACCTCGAAGAAAGCGGTAGTTAAAAAATATTTCTCCGAATTTCTTAGATGGGGAGGATTTCCTGAAGTTGCTTTGTTGAGATCCAATTTTGAGAGAAAAAAGGTCATAAATGAATATCTTGATGCAATGTTTTTTAAGGATTTGGTAGAAAGATTCAATATAACGAATATAACTCTTTTGAAATCTTTAAAGGAAAAACTTTTCTCATCATTTTCTACAAAGTTATCTCTGACTGCATTTTACAAACAATATAAAGATAAATTTCCATTTTCAAAGGATACTCTGTTCTCGTATTATAATCACTTCCTGGAAAGCATGCTTATCTTTGACGTGCAGAAGTTTTCCGAATCTTCTTATAAAAGGCTTAGAAATCCTGCCAAGATTTATCTTGTAGATACAGGTATTAGTAAGAAGGTTACATCCGCCGACTTAGGGAGGCTCTTAGAAAATGCGGTTTTTTTACAATTAAGGAAGAAAAGTAGTGAAATATTTTATTACGACGAAAATGGAGAATGTGATTTTATAGTAAAAGGTGATAATGGTAAATTTCTGCCATATCAAGTAACCCTTGAGTTGAAAGAAAATAATAAGGAAAGGGAAATAAGAGGATTGATTGAAGCCAGCAGATGGTTGAAGGTAAAAAATGGTTTAATACTTACTCTTGATGAAGAAGCTCGTAAAGTTGTTGAGGGGGTAAATATCCAAATATTACCTGTTTGGAAATACCTGCTGCAATGAACTTTCCTCGTTTTTCTCGCTTTACCCTATGCCCTTTGCTCTATGCTGTGTAACTCAGTAAACTCAACAAACCGTGTAAACTAAGCAAACTGTGTAAACTCAGTGTGTATTGGTCATTAGCCATCTTCACCTCTATCGGTAAAACCACCAAGTCCCGCAGACGTTAAATCTGTTAGGTTGTGAAGTATTGAATCCTTAAGGGGGTTAGGTGTTAAATCCGCAATTCGCATTCCGAAATCCGAAATGAAGTTACTGTGTTCCTCAACCTGTCTTTCAACCTTAACCTGCCTCTATGTAAACTCAACAAACTCAGTAAACTCAACGAACTCAATAAACTCAGTCAACTCAGTAAACTCAACAAACTCAATAAACTGTGCAAACTGTGTAAACTGTGTAAACTAAGCACGAAGCACTAAGAACTAAGTGAACAATTTCTATTTTTCAGCCTGACCCCACAATGTTCCCCAGAATGTCTCTGTTGTTTTTCTGTGGTTCATGTTTTGGTGTGGAGGGGATTGTGTGTTTAGAATCCGAACATGCTGTCCAGAATCCGAACATTTTAGCAAAAATCCTCAGAACACTGTTTTTTGTTAAGTATCGTGCTGAAGGTTATTTACAGCATTATCTGTTTCTGGCACAGAACTTGCACATTTTATAAAATTTGATAATTATGTTAGTGAGTAGAGTTGTGGACATAGTATTTATTGATGACGGACTGATGAGAGCTTCATGTCGGAAGAAGCCGAAGGCTATTTTTTACCGTGATAATTACATTTTAGAGAAATCTAAATGAATTGTCTTTTTTTTACAGTAAGTCTTTTATATGGTCTCCACAATCCCTACAATCTATCTGTGGTTTTATGACCCAAAAATTATGGATGAAGAAAAGGTTGACATACGAGCATATATAGCGATAGTTTTACGAAGGAAATGGCTTGTTCTCACACTGTTTCTGGTAACATTCCTTTCAACGTTCTATTTTACCTTACGCAAACCGCCGGTCTACGAATCGAAAGCAACCATTATCATTAATAAACTGTCTTCCGCAATTCCGGGTATGGAGTTAGGATATTCAAATACGAATGATATTACAAACCATACCATGATATTGAAAAGTAGAAAATTGTTGGAAAAGGTTGGAGAGAATTTTACTTCTGCAGATGTGGAAAGTGTTGGTGTCACTAAAAAATCCTCCATTATTAGCAAAGTATCATCAGCAATAACGATTGTCCCTGTGAAAAGTTCTAATATTATTGAGATAAGAAGTAAGACTAACATAGGGTATTCAGCAGCACTTTTTGCCAATAAGGTTGCCGAGGCATATATACAGTTCAATATAGAGGATAGACGTAGAGAGGCGAGCAGTGTGAGAGAGTTTGCAGAGGAACAGATGCAGGTCGTTAAGAAGAAGTTGAAAAGTGCGGAAGATGACATTTGTAACTATCAACAGACACACAGGGCTTTTGGCCTGAAGAAGGAGACGGAGGTATTCATCGAGCAACTTGCTGAACTACAGGTGCTGTATGAGAAGGCAAAAATCGAAAGAAAAGGAGTGGAAAAAAACCTTGAGGCGGTGAAATTGCAACTCACAGTCGAACAGAAGGAATTACTGAAAACCTCTACCGATATCTCACTTCCGCTTCTTGAAAACCTGAAAACTTCATTGTCTGAACTTGAAAAGGACAAAGCATCTTTACTTATTCAGCACTATGCGGAAGACGACCCCCAAATAATTCAAATAGATAACAGGATTGAAGAAGTGAAGAAAAAGATAAATGAGACCATTGTCTCGTTGCTGCAGAACAGAGGACAAATTAATGCCCTTACTCAGATACAGACCTTTTTGCTGAAATCCATACAACTCCACATCGATGTGGATATAGCGAAGGCAAAAGAGAGTGCATACAGGGGGCTCGTCAATGTATATGAAGGGAAATTCAACGGTATCCCTCCCCAACAGATTGAACTGGCGCGGATGGAAAGACAGAAAAAAGCAAATGAGAGCATATATATGATGCTGCTCGAGAAGGCTGAGGAGGCGAAGATTTCTGAGGCAAGTGAGGTAGGGACGGTCTCAATGCTGGATAGAGCAAGGATACCTTCTAAAGAAAACAGAAAGAAGAAAACAGTAAATCTTATGCTCGGTTTTATAATGGGTCTAATTATTTCGATGGGTGTAGCATTTGTCATAGAGTATTTTGATACATCTCTCAAGGGGGTTGAGGACATCGAGAAGGAATTAAAATTAAGTGTTCTTGCCTCCATACCTTCTATAGGAAGAGATGGAAAAAAGGGCGAATTAAAGGAAATCGAAGGAAGACTAATTACAAATTACAAGCCGCTTTCGGCCATATCAGAATCATATAGGAGTATGAGGACAAATCTCCAATCCGCATCCGTGAATGGAGAAATGCAAACGCTTGTCGTTACCAGTTCTGTACTGAAGGAGGGGAAAACCCTTACTGCGAGCAATCTTGCAATTACGGAAGCGCAGGCAGGAAGAAAAACAGTACTGGTTGATACAGACCTGAGAAGACCGATGATTCATCATCTGTTCAAACTTAAAAAGGATGATGGTATTTCAAAAGTCCTGACAGGTGATTTAAAACTGGATGATGCCATAAAGAAAACCAAAATTGCGAATCTGTCTGTAATTACCTCGGGTCCCATTCCTTCAAATCCACAGGAGTTGCTCGATTCAGAAAAGATGAAAAGTGTGCTCCAGGAACTGAAGATGAGGTTTGACAAGATAGTGATGGATTCTCCACCGTTAATTGCAGTAACAGACCCTATCATCATAGGCAAGGAAGTAGATGGAATGGTTTTTGTGGTTCGTTCGGGAAAGACAGTAAGAGAAATAGTGGAAAGATCTATAAATAATGTACGATATGCAAAGATAAACCTATTAGGATGTGTGCTAAACGATGTAGATATGAGACATACATACGGTTCATATAATTACTATTATAACTATTACTACTATTCGGAAGATGGAGCGAGGAAAGTGAAGAGGAGAAAAAAGCACCACCGCCATTGGAATGTAGGAGCGGCTTCCCAGTCCCGACAGATGTAGTCGCAGGACAGTGAAGTTTGTCATTCTGAGTAAGCGATGGTTATTGACCCCGTGTAATAGGAAAATGTCCTGTGCATAATGGTATTACACAGGGTTGACTCTGGAAGAATCTCGTCTGCAGGTTTCAGGTGTTGGGTGTCAGGTTATAGGTGTTTAATCCGCCTGCCCCGTTAGAGGTAGGAAAAGAATTTTCCGCAAGCTCTAATGGGTGCCTGCCCCGCTTGCCTCGTATGATATTTAATATCATATCGTGGTTAGAAAGTCTTTGTTTTCTAATGGGGAAATCCGAAATGCCGTTAATGTGTTAAATCCGCAATTCGCAATCCGCAATCCGAAATGAAGTTATTGTGTTCCTCTACCTCAACCTGTCTCTCTACCTTAACCTAAACCTCAACCTGCCTCTCTGCCTCAACCTTAACCTTAACCTGTCTTTACAGACTATATCAACTACTGAAAGGGGGATTTAACCTATGAAAAGAGCATTAGTATGTGGTGCAGGGGGCTTCATTGGCGGGCATCTTGTAAAAAAGCTCAAAAAGGAAGGATATTGGGTTCGAGGTGTGGATATTAAATACCATGAATTTGCTAAATCATTGGCTGACGAATTTTTGCTTCTCGATTTACGAGACCCGGGTAACTGTAAATCTGCTTTAAGTCTGAAAGAAGGTTCCTTTAATGAAGTTTATCAATTGGCTGCTGATATGGGAGGTATGGGATTCATCCATTCTGCTGAATGTGAGATTATGCATAATAATGCTTTAATTAATAATAATATGACCTATGCGGTTGCCGTTTCTAATATTACTCGATATTTCTTTTCTTCATCGGTTTGTGTATACCGCGATATGAAACCCGGCGAGCCAGAATTGCCCGAAGAAGGTGCATATCCGGCATATCCAGATAATGAATATGGATGGGAAAAACTCTATTCCGAAAGGTTGGCTTTGACTTATGGTCGACACTATGGAATGAAAGTTAGAATTGCACGCTTCCAGAATACCTATGGTCCGGAAGGAACCTGGAACGGGGGTAGAGAAAAGGCACCGGCAGCGATTTGTCGCAAGGTCGCAATGGAAGAAGATGGAGGAACAATAGAAGCCTGGGGAGATGGAAGTGCAATCCGTTCTTACACATATATAGATGACCTGGTAGATGGAATTTATATGCTTATGCAATCTGATATGAATAAACCTACGAACATCGGTTCTCCGGAATATGTTTCGGTGAAGCAACTGATAAATACAGTAGCAGAAGTTGCAGGAAAACAAATTGGTGTTAAATGGATAGATGGTCCTGTTGGCGTACAGTCTCGAAACTTCAGCAATGCGCGTATCTATTCTCTTGGATGGCAATCAAAAGAATCACTAAAAGAAGGGATTAAGCTAACTTATCCCTGGATTGAAGAACAGGTAATGAAGAGCAAGAAAGAGACGAAATAAAGCATACCGGAGGAACCAAATGCAAAATGAAGTTACCCGCATTCCGCAATGTAGTTATTGTGTTCCTCAACCTCAACCTAAACCTGCTTTTCTCTTGTCTCTATCCCTCAACCCCTACCTGTCTCTCTACCTAAACCTAAACCTCAACCTGCCTCTATGTAAACTCAACAAACTAAGCAAACTCAATAAACTAAGTTATGAAAAAAGCTTTAATTACAGGAATTACAGGTCAAGACGGTTCATACCTTGCAGAGTTTCTGCTTTCAAAAGGATATGAGGTGCACGGGATAATTCGGAGAGCGAGTACCTTCAATACTTCCCGTATAGACCATATTTATATAGATCCACATAAACCAGAGACTCGGCTTTTCCTCCATTATGGAGACCTTTTCGATTCTGAACAGATATCTAATATCATCTATAACATAAAACCTGATGAGGTTTACCATTTGGGTGCACAGAGTCAGGTAAGGGTTAGTTTTGATATCCCGGAGTATAGCGGAAATGTCACAGGTTTAGGTACTGTGCGAATATTGGAGGCAATAAGAAGAAGTGGAAAAAATATAAAATTTTACCAGGCGTCAAGCAGTGAGATGTTTGGCTCTTCACCTTCACCCCAGAGCGAAAATACACCATTCAAGCCAAGAAGCCCTTATGCATGCGCAAAACTCTATGCATACTGGATGGTTGTAAACTACCGTGAGGGATATAATCTGTTTGCATCCAATGGTATTCTTTTCAACCATGAAAGTCCTCGTAGAGGAGAGACCTTTGTAACCAGAAAAATTACTCGCGCGATTGCTGCAATTCTTGCTAAGAAACAGGATTCCCTATATTTAGGTAATCTTGAAGCAAAGAGGGATTGGGGATATACCCCCGAGTATGTGGAATTTATGCATAGGATACTCCAGCATAAAGAGCCCGGAGACTTTGTAGTAGGAACAGGAGAGACTCATTCGGTAAAGGAATTTGTTGCAGCTGCATTTTCTTATGTAGGACTCGATTGGGAGAAATATGTTAAAATTGACCCCAAATACTATCGTCCAACAGAAGTTGTGCATTTGATTGCCAATCCGGAGAAAGCGAAAAAACAACTGAATTGGAATCCAGTAATAGAATTTGAGGAATTGGTTAAAATTATGGTAGATGCTGATATGCGAAAAATGGGATTAACTCCTCCAGGTGAGGGAGACAAAATCCTAAAGGATAGATTTCCTGATAAATGGTGGAAAGTGGACTGAAAAGAGTAGGCTGAGGTTAAGTTTGAGGTTGAGAAATGAAGAGAAGAACGAATCTTATTTGCTATCAAAAGTTGAACCAACGTCTGCCTTTACCTTAACCTCAACCTGTCTTTTCTCTAAACCTGTGTATGGAGTGGGCATTTATGTATAAATCTTTTAAGGATATGGCAATTTGGCAAGAAGCTATGAATATAGCAGAGCAAATTTTTAAAATAACCGATAATCTTCCAAAGAAAGAGGACTACGGATTTACTTCGCAAATACGGAGAGCTGCTTTAAGCATATCTGCCAATATAGCGGAGGCATTTGGCAGAAATCATACTCTCGATAAGATAAACTTCTATTATTTTGCCAGAGGTTCACTAACAGAAACACAGAGCCATCTGGAATATGGACTAAGAGTAAAATATTTGCAGGGCAAGATCACTAAAGAAATTGATAAAAGACTAAAGAAGTTGCATCAAGATCTAAACAAACTTATATCTACATTAAGAACCAAAGCAAAATAACTCAACCTTAACCTCAGCCTAAACCTATCTTTGTTCAACCAATGAAACCAATCGAACTAACAAAACCAAATAACGATGTACTCTTCATCGCCCCCTCTCGTGGATGGCGTCCGATTAATTTCAAAGAATTATGGAGATACAGGGAACTGTTATATTTCCTCACCTGGCGCGATGTAAAGATTAAATACAAACAAACTCTTTTAGGTGTTGCTTGGGCGGTACTTCAGCCCTTTTTCACAATGATAGTTTTCACTATTTTCTTTGGTAGATTGGCAAAGATTCCCTCGGAAGGAGTCCCTTACCCGATTTTTTCTTATGCAGGGCTTTTGTTATGGACATATTTTACAGGAGCAGTTTCAAGGGCAAGTAACAGTCTTGTTGGTGGAACAAACCTAATTACGAAGATATACTTCCCACGTATACTTATGCCTGTTGCTTCAACACTTGCCGGCATAATTGATTATTTTATTGCTTTGAGTATTCTGATTTTGATGATGGTTTTTTACCATGTAACGCCAGGGGTGTCAATGCTTCTTCTTCCCATTTTGCTATTATGTTCCCTTATGGCAGCTACCGGTGTGGGTTTTTGGCTTTCCGCCTTAAATGTTAAATACCGCGACATAAAATATGTAGTTCCATTTCTCATTCAATTATGGCTTTTTGCTACGCCGGTTATATATCCTGCGAGTATGCTTCCTGAAAAGTATCAGTGGATATTATCGTTAAATCCAATGGCAGGGGTTATTGAAGCCCATAGAGCCTGCATTTTGGGAAATAAACCAGTAGACTGGAACTCACTCATAATATCGGTTGGTATGATATTGCTAATTTTTATCTCAGGCGCATTTTACTTCAAGAAGATGGAACGCTCCTTCGCAGATGTTATTTAGCATAGGGCGTAGCGCCAAGTGTGAGTAACAAAAAAGGAAGAGAAAGAAAAGGAAATGGATGGTAGAAAGAAATAAGAAAACAAAGTTTAGGTTTGAAGACTTGGAAATATGGAAATTGGCGATAGAAATTGCAAGAATATTATTTGATATAGCCGATGAACTTGAAAAAAAGAAGCTATTTCGTTTTGCAGAAAAGTTAAGAGGAGCGGGTTTGTCAATGCCAAATAATATTGCAGAAGGTAGCGGTAGTACATCGAAAAAGGAATTTATCCAATTTCTCAACATTGCTCGGCGTTCTACATTTGAAAATGCAAATATGCTCATCATATTTGCCAGGAGAAAATTAGTTTCCGATGGATTAAAAGATGACATTTTACTAAAATTAGACCTTCTTTGCCGCAAAATCACATTATTTCAAAGGTCATTAAGATGATATATTTTGCCCTTAGCTCTTTGCTCCTTGCCCTATGCTCTGTGACCTTTGCAGCACTCAAAGTCTGTTACACTATGCTCTATGCTCTTTGCCCTATGCCATCAACCCAGCAACTTATCCACTCATGAGCCTTCCCGTCATTCGCGTTCATAACCTCGGTAAACGCTACCGCATTGGTGGTCTAATTGGAGGTAACGGATATAAGACGTTGCGTGAAACTTTAATGGATATTCCTAAAACTTTATTTCGGCGATTCCATGGCGGACTTGCATATCAGGATGAAATAATCTGGGCTCTCAAGGATGTCTCTTTTCAAGTCAAGCAGGGTGAAGTCGTAGGCATAATTGGACGCAATGGCGCAGGGAAAACAACACTCCTTAAAATTCTTACAAGAATTACTGAACCTACAGAAGGTTATGCAGAAATTCGTGGAAGAGTTGGTTCACTCCTTGAAGTGGGAACAGGGTTTCATCCAGAATTGACAGGGAGGGAGAATATATTCTTAAATGGTGCGATATTAGGGATGAAGAGGACAGAGATAAAGTGAAAATTTGACGAGATTGTGGCATTTGCAGAAATTGAGAAATTCATAGACACGCCAGTAAAAAGATATTCCAGTGGGATGTATGTGCGTCTCGCTTTTGCAGTAGCCGCCCATTTAGAGCCGGAGATTCTTTTAGTAGATGAAGTGCTGGCGGTGGGCGATGTTGGCTTTCAAAAAAAATGCCTCGGCAAGATGGGCGATGTAGCAAAAGAAGGCAGAACGGTCTTATTTGTGAGCCATAATATGGCAGCTATTAAAAATCTTTGTGAGAGAGCTCTTCTACTTAATGACGGTAGGTTGGTTCTAGATGCCTCTGCAGGTCACACTATTGCACAGTATTTAGATCAGAATTTGCTTAAAGGTGCAGTTGCTTTGGTATCCGAAATAAAGACACGGATGTATGGTAGAATCCGGAAGAAAAACCCTTACATACGTTTTCAAGAGATTGCATTGCTTGATAGTTCTGGGATTCCTCGGAACTTATTCTATTCCGACGAGAACATTGTTGTATCAGTTACCTTCGAATGTCTGCAACCAGTTCAAGACCTACGTGTTAAGGTGTACATAGTTGATGAAAATAACGTCCCTATCTTGGCAACCCAGAATGTAGATGATCCCAATGTCATTACAAACTTCTATCACCTTGCCCCAGGATTCTTTAACGCATCTTGTAATTTACCCGGAAATACTTTCGGTGGAAGGCTGTTTTTCCTGACTGTTCATCTTGCATACCCAAGGATTGAGAATCTCTATGTTGATAAGATACTTGAATTTAAAATAGAGTTTAGGGGATATAACAATGTGCATTATGGCAGTGATGCGGAAGTTTTTATCAGACCACAATTAAACTGGACAGTTCAACCTGCACAAAGCGAGGAATTAGGCAATCATGCAAGATAAAGTTATTCTACTCACTGGTGGAACCTATTCGTTTGGTAAAAACTTTACAGAAATGATTTTGAAAGATTTTAATCCAAAAGCAATACGGATATTCTCTCGGAGAGTTAAAACAAATAAAAATGCAACGATAATTCCATGGCGATAAAAGATTTCGATTTCTTATTTGAGATATCAGACATAAAAATATTTGAGGGTGAGATGAATGAGGAGAGTATCATTATTTATGCGGCAGATTCAAATTAAGTTATTGCCGACAAACGGAAACATAGACATAAAGAGATGCAGAAAAGTTTGACCACTGGAGTAGCAGGGTTATAGGTTTCAGCCTTCTATGCAAATTGCTCAAGGAAGGTTTTGAAGTTATAGGAATTAACCTCTTTATTGACTATTATGCTTGCTGGATTAAGGGAAAAATCTGAAATGGTTAAATAGGCAAAAGAATTATACCTTTGAAGAAGATAATCTCCTCACCTGCAATCTTGCTCAACTCTTCAAACCGAACAAATCAGATAAACTAAACAAACTAAATTAAGGAGTAAATATGAACTTCAGAAATAAAGTTATCCTTATAACAGGAGGAAGCGGTTCCTTTGGCAAGAAATTCACAGAAATAGTATTAAAAGATTGCAATCCAAAGGTTATTCGTATATACTCACGAGGAGAGTTAAAGCAAGTCAAGATGCAGCAGCAATTTAGAAATGAAGAGAGACTTAGATTTTTTATTGGCGATGTTAGAGATAAGGAAAGATTGTCTAGAGCAATGAATGGTGCAGATATCGTTATTCATGCCGCTGCTTTGAAGCATGTCCCAATATGTGAATATAATCCCATTGAGGCTGTTAGAACGAATATTGATGGAGCGGCAAATGTAATTGATGCTGCAATCAATAACGGTGTAGAAAAAGTGATGGCAATTAGCACAGATAAAGCCGTTCATCCCGTAAATTTGTATGGAGCAACAAAGTTAGTTGCAGAAAAACTTTTCGCACAAGGCAATTCGTATGCTGGTGGACGTGGAACTAAATTTAGTTGTGTTCGCTATGGGAATGTAATTGGCAGCAGAGGAAGTGTGATTCCACTCTTTCTCGAACAAAAAAATAAGGGTACGATTACCCTCACGGACAAAAGGATGACAAGATTCTGGATAACTTTAGAACAAGGTGTTAAACTCGTAGTTCAATGTATAGAACTTATGCAAGGTGGTGAAGTTTTTGTACCTAAAATTCCCAGTATGAAAATTATTGACCTTGCCGATACAATAGCACCAGAAGCAAAAAAAGAATTTGTTGGCATTCGTCCTGGGGAAAAGATAAATGAGGTTCTTTTAACAGAGGATGAAGCAAGACATTCAAAAGAGTTTGAGAAATACTTTGTTATTGAACCTGAACATTCATTCTGGAAGAGAGATAATTTTGCAGAAGGTAAGCCTTTACCAGACGGATTTAGGTTTACCAGTGATATAAATAAGTGGTGGTTATCCAAAGAGGAACTTATGCAAATGGTAAAAAAATAGCTGTTACGAATGAATAATAAATTAGCAATTTTTGGTGGAAGACCAATCAGAGATAAATACCTACCTTACGGTCATCAATGGCTTGATGAAGATGATATAGAAGCAGTAGTTCAGGTGCTAAGGTCTGATTGGATAACCCAGGGTTCTAAGATAAAAGAATTTGAAAAGGCAGTGGCAGAGTACGTAGGTGCCAAATACGCTGTAGCAGTAAGTAGTGGTACGGCTGCTCTTCACGCCGCCTGTTTTGCCGCTGGTATTTCTAAAGGAGATGAAGTTATCACTACCCCAATAACCTTTGTTGCTTCCAGTAATTGTATTCTTTATATGGGTGGAAAGCCTGTTTTCGCTGACATAAAAGAAGATACTTACAATATAGATCCAGAAGAAATTGAAAAAAAGATTACAAATAAAACGAAAGCGATAATACCTGTAGATTTTGCAGGTCAAACAGCTAATTTAAATGAAATACATAAAATTGCTCAAAAGCATAATTTAACAGTTATTGAAGATGCATCACACGCTTTAGGAGCACATTATAAAATTAGGAAGTTGTCTTCATTCGGATATGGCAATCTTTAGCTTCCATCCTGTAAAGCCCATAACTACTGGTGAAGGCGGAATGGTTGTTACCAATAATACAGAATATTATGAGAAACTTCTGATGTTTAGAGCACATGGTATAACCAAAGACCCCGACAAATTCACTAATGAAAAAATCCGAAATGCTCCGCCTTGGTATTATGAAATGCAAGAATTAGGTTATAATTATCGAATAACTGACTTTCAATGTGCTCTTGGGATATCTCAATTGAGGAAATTAGACGGATTCATCAAGCGGAGAAGGGAAATTGTAAAAAAATATAATGAGTCGTTTAAATCCGTAGAAGAAATAATTACTCCTTATGAAAAACCAGATGTAAAATCTGCATGGCATATTTATGTAATAAGGTTAAAATTGGATAAATTAAGAGCTACTCGTAAAGAAATTTTTGAGGCATTACGAGCAGAAAATATAAGTGTGCAAGTTCATTATATCCCTGTTTACTATCACCCTTATTATCAGAAATTAGGTTATAAAAAAGGTTTGTGCCCGAAGGCAGAAAAATATTACGAAGAATCTATCACTCTACCTATATTTCCTGCCATGAAGGATCAAGATGTAAACGATGTGATACAGACGGTGCATAAAGTTCTTTACTATTACAGGAGGTGATAAGATGAGCAAATTCACGAAGCAAATGGAAGCATGGGCAGGGAATTTTGGTAAGGAATATACTGACCGAAATGCCCTTTCGCTGGAAGAAATGGAGATTTTATATAAGAAGCACTACGGATATACACGCACAGAAATAAATTCTATGTTTATTGGTGACTTTGATAGAGATATTAAAGCATTGGAAGTAGGCTCAAATATTGGTAATCAGTTATTATTACTTCAAAAGATGGGATATAAAAATCTATATGGAATTGAAATAAATAGTTATGCGGTTGAATTTTCTAAATCAAGAACTAAAAATATTAATATTATTCAAGGTTCTGCATTTGATATCCCGTTCAAGGATGGCTTCTTTGACCTTGTCTTTACCTCTGGACTTTTGGTTCATATAGTTCCAAAGGACATTAACTTAGCTTTGGACGAAATATACCGATGTTCAAGGCAATATATTTGGTGCTTCGAATACTATTCGAAAGAATATAAAGTGATACCCTATCGAGGGCACAATGATTTACTCTATAAAGCAGATTTCTCTAAACTCTTTCTTAACCATTTCAAGAATCTGAAGTTGACCAAGCAAAAATTCTTCAACTACTTGAATATCAACCATGTGGATGTTATGTTTTTGCTTGAAAAGAGAAGAGTAATATGAGTAAAAATCCCAAAGTTGTAGCTATTATCCAAGCGAGAATGGGGTCTACGAGATTCCCTGGTAAGGTTTTGAAAAAAATATTGGACAAACCTATGTTATGGCACCTAATCAATCGAGTAGAAAAATCAAAATATATAAAGATAACTATTATTGCAACTACTACAGATAAAAAAGATAATATAATTGAAGAATTCGCAAATAAATATCATTTAGGTATTTATCGAGGAAGTGAAAATGACATAGCGAATAGATTCTATAATGCGGCAAAAAAATATAATGCAGATGTTATCGTGAGAATTTGGGGAGATTGTCCTTTCCTTGACCCTGAAATTGTTGATTCCATGTTGGAAATATTTATGGATGAAAGATTGGATTACATTACAAATTCTAATCCACCTACATTTCCTAGAGGATTCGATCTCGAAATTTATTCCATAAAAGTTTTGCGAGAAATTTTGGATGACACTGATGACCCTTTTTACAGGGAATATCCATTTGAGTTTGTTTTTCGGAATGGAAATCAGTATAAGACAATGAATTATTGTAACACAGAGGACCTTTCGAGATATTATTGGACGGTTGATTATCCAGAGGATTTTGATTTTGTTTCAAAGGTATATAAAGAATTGCAAAATAATGATAAGACCATTTTTCATTTGAGAGACATTCTGAATCTTGTTAAGGTAAAACCAGAGATATTACCAAATGTGCGAAAAAGGCGTAATATCGAATATTATAAGGCTTTAAAACTGAGAAAGAGGGATAAAAACGGGTAACCCATTCTTACATTCTCAGAAAGAATGAGTATTAAACTATATTATAAATAGGAGGCGATGCTATGTACCATCCATTTATAGTTGGAAACAAAGTTTATCTTAGAGGTATTGAGAAGCAAGACTTATCAGGTCCGTTCTTTCAGTGGGCAAATGACGAAGCGGTGACAAAGTATCTATTTATGGGTATAAAGCCGAATATTCTTGAGAATTTAGTAGACTGGTTCGATGAAATTGGTAAGAGTGACAAAGAAGTTGTTATGATGGTTGTTGATAAGAAGTCTGATAAGGTAATTGGGCTCTGTGGCTTGCATGAAATAAGATGGGTTAGTCGCAGCGCAGAATATCGAGTTTTCGTTGGAGAAAAAGAATTCTGGGGTAAAGGTTATGGTCAGGAGATCACTAAATTAGTTGTCCGATATGGTTTTGAGAAGTTAAACATGAACAAAATATGGCTCGGCGTTAATGCAGAACATATCGGAGCTGTTAAATCGTATGAAAAATCTGGCTTTGTTAATGAAGGTGTTTTACGCCAGGAAATTTACCGCAATAGCAAATATTACGATGCCGTCCGTATGAGCATTTTACGAGAGGAATATTACAATAGATTGAAATCTCAATGGGACAA
>Ga0307378_10006816_pt1 | contig 15508 bp, 12 predicted proteins | sample UN1MG_FD_202238 | JGI IMG/M metagenome (GOLD analysis project Ga0307378, IMG submission 202238) | Soil microbial communities from Risofladan, Vaasa, Finland - UN-1 | ecosystem: Environmental > Terrestrial > Soil > Coastal area > Acid sulfate soil | place: Finland: Risofladan, Vaasa | collected...
GTGAATTACAGTGATGGTTCGCACGGCGACGATTTCGACGGCCCGGACCCCTGGCCCAGCGGCGCCGATGGCACCGGCAACTCGCTGAAGCGGATTTTTGCACATTACTACGGCAACGACCCGAACAACTGGCAGTCAGCCTCGCCTACCCCCGGTGTCCCATAGATCAAAATGAGGAAAAATGTTCAGACTTGCAAGAATTTGGTTGTTAGCATTGTCTTTAATTGTACTTCTGGCTGGTGCCGCTGGTGCCGGGCCCTGTCCTGTAGGTGATCTGGATGGCAATTGCAAAGTCGATTGGCAGGACGTACTGCGTTTTGCCCAGCAGTGGCTGGATCCGGCAGGTTGTTCTGGTTCTGATTGTGCCGACTTGGATGCTATCAATGGGGTTGATGGGGTTGATTTTGCCCTGCTGGCTGAGAACTGGGGCCGGTGCTGGACGGGTTCATTACAGGTTACAATCGAGCCGCAGGCGGCTAAGGATGCCGGTGCTCAATGGCGTGTAGATGGCGGCTGGTGGCGAGACAGCCACTACACCGAGCAGGATTTGCCGGTGGGCCTCCATACTGTTGAATTCAAGACTGGTATTGCCGGCTGGGTCAGGCCGACCGCTAAGCAAGTACAAGTTAATCTCAATGAGACCACCAACGTCAGTGCCACTTATACGGAACTGACCGCCGCTAACCTGCTGATCAATGAGTTTATGGCATCCAACGGCAGTCAGTTGCCGCTGGAGGCGGGCGAACTGCTGGACGGAGATGGCAGGTCCTCCGATTGGATCGAAATTTATAATGCTCACGGCCAGCAGGTAGATATCAGCGGATGGTATTTAACGGACAATAAGAATAACCTCTACAAGTGGGAATTTCCTGTCGGCTCTGCTGTTCTGGATGACGGCGACTATCTTATAGTGTTTGCCTCCGGCAAAGATGATGCCAATTATCCGTACCTTGACCCATCCAGTTACTATCACACCAACTTTAATCTCGATGTGGGCGGCGAATATCTGGCGCTGGTGGCACCTGATGGGGCCACAATTGTCCACGACTATAACGACTACGAGTGTGATGTTAATGAGTTTGGTTACCCCCAGCAGAGAAGAAATTATTCCTATGGCATTATTGACAACGACCCTGACCAGGAAAGTTATTTTGGCCCGGCGACACCGGCTGTCCAGAATGCTAATGTGCTGGACGGTATTGTCGCCGACACAAAATTCAGCGTTGACCGCGGATTTTACGAAGTGCCGTTCTTCGTTGAAATCACCACCGAAACCGAAGGGGCTAACATACGTTATACACTCGACTTCAGTGAGCCCACCGTCACCAATGGGATTGCTTATACCGCCCCTGTCGAAATCACCGGCAGTACATCACTGCGGGCAGCGGCGTTTAAAGGCAACTGGCTGCCCACGAATGTAGATACTCATACCTATATTTTCCTCGATGATGTGCTGACACAGAGCAACGACCAGTCCACGCTGGGACTGCCCAGCGAGTGGATAAATAATGTCCCAAGCAGTCAGCCCAGAATAGTTCGTACTGCTGACTATGAAATTGACCCAGATGTAACGCTTGCCAAAAGTGACCTGACGACAATACCGGCCATATCGATTGTGATGAACGCCGACGATTGGTTTGATGAGAACACGGGTATCTATACGAATTCGATGATGTATGCCAGCAGTGACCTGTTTTGGGAGAAGCCCGGCTCAGTAGAGTTAATTTATCCCAATCCCAACGTGGGTGAGGAGTTTCAGCTTAATGCCGGTGTTCGCATCACCGGCGAGCTTGCCCGCTGGCCGGTTGTAAACAAAAAACAGGGTATCAGACTGCTGTTCAAAGGCGACTATGGCCCGTCGAAACTGAGGACCTCGTTTTTCCCGGACTCGGACGTGGACAGATACGATACCATCGTTATGCGGTCGCATTGGGGTTGTTCATGGCTTCAGGATCCGTATCTGACAACTTATTATCCAGGGTATCCAGACTTCGTGAATAATGACCCTACCATTGCCACGTACATCCGCGACCAGTACGCACTGGATTGTTACCGCGACACAGGCCATATCAGCTCCGAGGGCCGATATGTACATCTTTACATCAACAGTCTTTACTGGGGTCTTTACGAGGTCGTCGAGCGGCCGGATGCCTCGTTCAATGCAGAGCACCGCGGCGGTGACAAGGAAGACTACGACGTTCTCAAAGGCCATGTATCGTACACCAGTGTGAACGGCGAATTACATAACGGCAGCAGAAATATGTGGAATGTGTTATTTTCCTACTTTGATTTCAACGGCACCAACCAAAGCACCGTCACGCCCGTCAGTAACGCCGACTACATAGAAGTTCAAAAGTACCTTGATGTTGAGTCGTTCGCCGACTATATGCTTACTTTATGGACCATCGCCAGATTTGATTTTCCACGGAAGAACTGGTACGCTGCCGCCAAGCGAGGTCTGCCGGGCCAGCCGCCCGAAAAAAAGTTCCTTTTCTATGTGTGGGACTCCGAGGCCTCACTGTGGGGTGATTTCTCCACAATGACGCGTGATGTGAATGTCAATATGAAAGCCCGCTATATTGACTCTACGGGCAGCAGTGACACCGGCCCGGTGCGCCTCTTCAAACGCCTGATACCGAACACCGAATTCAAGCTGCTTTTTGCAGACCGTATGCAGAAGTTTCTATTCAATGACGGCGTCCTGACGCCGGCTGCGAATTTCGACCGTTTTATGGTTCGTGCCAATGAGATTGACAGGGCCATTGTCGGCGAGTCGGCACGGTGGGGTGATGCGACTATTACGTACGCCAATAATCCTCTCACTCGCGATGTGGAATGGGTTGCCGAGCGTGATTGGCTGATCAACGAATTTTTCCCGTATCGCACGGACATTGTTATCGAACAATTACGCGATGTCGGGCTTTACCCGGACGTCAACGCACCGGTATTTCGTATTAACGACTCGAATCAGCACGGCGGACAGATTGACAGCGACGACGAGCTTTCGATGGTCGCTGAAACAACCACAATCTGGTACACTCTCGACGGCAACGACCCGCGACTGGACTTTGCTTCAGGCAATCCCGACGCCGTCTCGGACAGCGCAATAGAATATGGCGGTGCGCCATTCACACTGGCGGCAAGCACACTCATAAAGGCACGTGTCTTGACCGGCGCAGACGAATGGAGCGCGCTTAGCGAGGCCGTCTTTGCAGTCGGGCCGGTCGCCGAGAGCCTGCGAATCACCGAGATTATGTACCATCCCCAGGACCCGCCCGCAGGCAACCCTGACGCCGAATTCATTGAGCTGAAAAACATCACAGCCGAAACTATAAATCTTGCTCTGGTGCAGTTTACTGAAGGAATCCACTACACTTTCCCGAGTATGGAGCTTGCAGCAGGCCAATACGTCGTGGTTGTAAAAGACCCGAATGCATTTGCCGCCCGATATGATACCACAGGTATGAACATCGCCGCCGGCCGATATACCGGCAGTCTGGATAACGGCGGAGAAAGAATCAGACTCCAGGATGCTATTGGCCAAACGATTCTGGATTTCAGATACAGGGACGACTGGTGCGAGATTACCGACGGGCAGGGATACTCACTGACCATCAACGATGCGGCCGGCGACCCGAACAACTGGCACGAGAAGAAGGGCTACAGCGCCAGTACATTCCTCGGCGGCTCACCGGGCCAGCCGGACTACGGCCCCCGTTACGGTGATATCGTGATTAACGAGGTGCTGGCGCATTCGGATACCGACCCTCGCGGTGACTGGATAGAGCTGTACAACACCACCGATAGCTCCATTGATATTACCGGCTGGTTCCTCAGCGATAACGATTCCAACCTGATAAAATACCAGATACCTTCGGGCACGATTCTGGAACACGATTACATTGTGTTCACTGAGGTCTTCCATTTCGGTGACAAGTTTAAATTGAGTGAGAACGGCGAGACGGTATACCTGTGTTCAGGGCTGGATATAAACGGCAAGTTGACCGGTTATCGTCAGCAGGAAGATTTCGGTGCCTCTGAGAAAGATGTGGCGTTCGGACGTTACCGCAAGAGTACCGGTACCCATAACTTCGTAGCGATGAGTCAGAATACTCCAGGTCCCAGCTATGAGGGTGCTGCCAATGCCTATCCGAAGGTAGGGCCGATCGTAATCAATGAGATTATGTATCATCCCGACTGGTTTGCTGGCAGCCCGTACAATAACGAGGAATTTGAGTATGTCCAGCTGTACAACATCACCGGCGGCCCGGTACCACTGTACGATTATGGCCAAAATGAGCCGTGGAAATTCACCGATGGTATAGACTATACATTCCCAGCCGCCGGCAGCGAGGTTACCATAGGTGCCGGCCAGTATATTGTGGTGGCAAAGAACCCCACTGCCTTTGCATCACGCTTCCCGCCCGTTCCTGCGGAGAAGATTTTCGGCCCCTATGAAGGTCAGCTCGGCAACGATGGCGAGAAGGTGGAACTTTCGCTGCCCGGTGATGAGAAAAATGGCACTCGTTATTACATCCGTGTCGATCGAGTGAATTACAGTGATGGTTGGCACGGCGATGATTTCGACGGCCCGGACCCCTGGCCCAGCAGCGCCGACGGCACCGGCAGCTCGCTGAAGCGGATTTTTGCACATTACTACGGCAACGACCCGAACAACTGGCAGGCAGGGCCGCCTACGCCCGGCGTGCCGTAAAAGTGCGGTCGCCGGAACACCGGCAGCACCGGCGCTGTAATTTTTGATTTCGTCCTTTAATAATTCCTTAAACCTGCCTAAAATTCCTTCACGGATTTTTTGTCCTGCGATGCCGGAAACGTTTTTCAGGTGAGTTTTAAGCCGATTTGCCGAAACCTCATCTATTGCAGGCCTCTTTTTTACCTGCAAACCTGTATGCACGACCGTTATGGAACTGTTGGTAATCATAATTATAGCACTGGGCTTGTCGATGGACGCGATTGCTGTTTCCGTGGTCACCGGCTCAGTACAGAAGAAGTTGAAAGCAAGGCACGCCCTGCAAATGGCCTTGTTTTTCGGTGCCTTTCAGGCCTTTATGCCCCTGGTCGGTTCGCTTGCCGGACTTACGGTTAAAAGATACATATCCGGTTATGACCATTGGATTGCGTTCGGCATTCTTACCGCAGTCGGTGGTAAAATGATTTATGAATCGCTTAAAATGACCACGAATCAGAACAATTTTGACCCTTCCAGTATCTTTCTGTTGCTTGTGTTGTCGGTTGCCACCAGTATCGACGCCCTCGCTGTAGGCGTGACACTTTCATTTTTGTCCGTCAGTATAGCTGTTGCCGTACTGGTTATCGGCACAACGACCTTTGTGATGTCATATCTGGGTGTTTATATAGGGGCAAGGTTCGGGCATTTCTTTGAAAACAAAATTGAGGCCCTTGGCGGGCTGATACTTATCGGTCTTGGTATAAAGATTGTTATTGAACATTTACTTTCTGCATAAGTGCTTGCGTTGGCCGGCTGAAACAATATAATCCGTAAAGCAAGTTTCGTGTGCGGCTTTTCTTTATCTAATGTGGTTATTTTATGGCTGCCAAGGTGTATTTTGTTAAGGCCTCTGTCGATGACGGCCAGGATGTAATCGCGCAAAAGGCGGCGATGCTGTTTCAGACGGGCCGCTTTGCCGCCTGTTTTAAGGAAAATGATTTTACCGCCGTAAAGGTTCATATCGGCGAAGCCGGAAACAATACCTATATAAAGGCCGGCTGTATCAAGGGCCTTGTCCGGGAACTGCTGGCTTTGAAAACCAAACCCTTCCTCACCGATACCAGCGCCCTCTATACCGGCCGAAGACATAATGCCATCGACCATACGATGCTGGCGGTCGAGCATGGTTTCTGTTACCGCGACTTAGGAATACCCTTTATCGTATGTGACGGCCTGTTTGGCACCTCTGAAACACCCGTCCGGGTCAACGGTCAAATCAATAAGCAGGTCCTCATTGCCTCCGACATTGTAAGGTGTCAGTCGATTCTTTCGGTTGCGCATTTTACCGGCCACGTTGCTGCCTGTGCCGCCGCTACCATAAAAACTCTGGGCATGGGTTGTGCCAGCAGAAAGGGAAAAATGAGGCAGCATTCTGCCCTTAAGCCCGCCATAATGGACAGCTGTACCCTTTGCGGTGAATGTTACAAACACTGCCCTGCTGATGCCATTACCCTCGACGATGTAAAGGCACACATAGACCAGGACAAGTGCATCGGCTGCGCCGAATGCGTTGCCGTTTGCAGGTTCAACGCCGTAAAGTACGACTGGGACGCCGAAAATCAGCTGCTGCAGAAAAATATGGCCGAACACGCCCTCGGCGTACTCAAGGGAAAAGAAAAAAGGGCCGTCTTTTTCAATTTTATTATCTCTGTTGCAAAAGATTGTGATTGTTTTAGTACCCCCGATATTCGTAAAATAGTGGACGATATAGGAATAGTCGCTTCCACCGACCCGGTGGCGGTTGACAGGGCGGCGCTTGACCTCGTGCAGAAAAAGGGCGGTAAAAAGCTGGCGGACCTGATCGGGAATGATAAACTTGACCCGCGCTATCAGCTTGAGCATGCCGAGCATATCGGCCTTGGAACAAATAACTATCAGCTCATTGAGGTGGGTTTTTAACCGGCGGCATTCGGCATTGTCTTGCTGATGTGGTATAAGCAGTCATCAGTGCCGACAACGAGAGTTATCACAACCGGCGGAAAATGGATATTGACTTTGCGGAAGAGGCCCTGCCGTTATTTTTTCATCTTTGCTGCCGTTGTTATTAGACCGTATTTTGGCCTGCCACGGCCAGAACCAGCGCAAAAACCCTCTCCGCCCCGGCTTGTTTTAATGTCTTTGCGCATTCGTTAAGCGTTGCGCCTGTTGTCCTGATGTCGTCGATAAGGCAGACATTTCTACCCGCGAAATCGTGTCCTCGCCGTACCGCGAAAGCCCCTGCGACGTTTCTGGCACGGGCAGCGGGGGTGGTCATCGTCGGCTGAAATTTCGTACGCCGTATCCGGACAAGGTCAGTGTTGATTTTAGCCGAAGGATGCTTTATTTTTTTGCCTAAAACCAGTGATTGATTATAGCCGCGTACAATTCGTCTTGACCAGTGAAGCGGCACGGGAACTAAATACTCTATCCGGTCGAAAAAACCGCTTGCCTGCAGCGCCGATGCTGCAAGAAAACCCAGTATTGTATCCAGTTCGGTTCTGTCTTTCTTGAAGCCCAGTATCATGTTTTTCAGCGGTTCGGCATAGACACCTGTTCGCGTGATTTGGTCGAAGTGAATTTCCCTGCCCTTGCAGTCCATGCAGTTGCCGTCCACCAGTGCGTATGCGCTTACGTCCCGTCCGCATTGCCGGCAATAGTCGCCGCCTGTGCAGCCAAGCAGCAGGCTCCAGCAGTCTTGACAGAGGTTGTTGTCCGTTTCGCAGATGCTTTTACCGCAGTTTATGCACACAGCCGGCCACAACAGATGATTCAGACCGTCCCATGCAGAATTGACCGTCCGATACAACCATTTGGAATTTGCTGTTACCTTCTCCACCTCGGCCATTATACCCTGACCTGCCAATTGGCACACAACTTTTCCCTCGTCGGCGTTAATCCCTGTCGTCCGGGCCTTGGTGTTCTGATTTCGTTCACCAGCCGCCGGCGACTATGAAAATCGAAAAATCTTCCCTTTCGCTTACGCTGTGATATTCGTATAATCTCAGGCTGCGGCGTTATTGGAAGTGATTATGGGTTATTTTCGTGACAACGTTGAAAAGCTGGAAGGTTATCAGCCGGGCTTTCAGCCTAAGGCCGGCGACGTAATCAAGCTCAACACCAATGAAAATCCTTATCCGCCCTCTGCCTGGGTCATGAAGGCACTGTCTGAGATTGACGCAGAAAGACTGCGCCGGTATCCCGACCCTTTGGCTGACACGTTTCGTCTTGCTGCGGCCCAAATCCACGGTGTGCCGGCGGAAAATATTATTTGCGGCAACGGCGCCGACGAATTACTGAATATCTGTTTCAGGGCTTTCTGCGACGAAAACCGGCCCGCAGCTTATCCGGTTCCTACGTATTCGCTTTATCCCGTGCTGGCAAAGCTGCAGAACTGTACGGCTGTAGAGATTGCTTTCGACAAGGAATTTAATCTGCCTCCAAAGCTGGCGAAAACCCAGGCGGCCTTAACCATTGTCTGCAATCCCAACGCACCTACCGGCAGCTTTATAAATGTCGATGAGCTGGCCTGCCTGGCTGATGAACTGCAGGGCGTGTTATTGATTGACGAGGCGTATGTTGATTTCGCCGAGGACAACTGCCTGCGCTTAGTTGCGGATTTTGACAATGTCGTGGTGCTTCGCTCGATGAGCAAAGGATATTCTCTTGCGGGCCTGCGCTTCGGATACGCCGTTGCAAACCCGGCCTTGACAGCCGGCCTTATGAAAGTTAAGGACTCCTATAATGTCGATGCCGTCGCTGTCGCAGCAGCCACCGCTGCTGTAAAAGACCAGCAGTACTTCCGCGAAAATGTCAAAAAGGTAAAGCAGGACCGCAATATACTAATTGCTCAACTGCGAGCATTGAATTTCAGGGTAGCGGATAGTTACGCCAATTTTGTCCTTGCCGAGTGTAAAGACTGCAAAGCAGCCGAAATTTATGATAAACTCGTTGAACGCGATATTTACGTCAGGTACTTCAATTTACCCGGCCTAAGTGACTACCTTAGAATAACCGTAGGCACAAGCCGGCAAAACGATAAACTTATTCTGGCTTTGAAAGAAATTTTATCGCAATAAGGATACCTTGCTATGGCAGAAAGAATTGCCCAAGTCCACAGACAGACTAAGGAAACCGATATTACCTGCCTGCTGAACCTTGACGGCACAGGCAGATATGAGATTGACACCGGCATAGGTTTTCTCGACCACATGCTCACCCACTTGAGTAAGCACGGCCGAATTGATTTGACCGTTAAAGCACGCGGCGATTTGAAAGTTGACGCTCATCATACCGTCGAGGATGTGGCGATATGTCTGGGCGAATGCCTGCTTAAGGCCCTGGCCGACAAAAAAGGCATTGCCCGTTACGGCAGCAGCAGCGTACCGATGGAAGATGCCCTGGCAAATGTCACTGTTGACCTGTCCGGAAGAAGCAGCTGCGTATATAATGTCGATTATCGCACGGACAAAATCGGTGATTTTGACGTCGAATGCCTTCAGGAACTGCTACGCAGTTTCTCGAATGCGGGCAAATTCAACCTGCATATAAATGTCCCTTACGGCACCAACAGCCACCATATAGCAGAGGCCGTTTTCAAGGCACTGGGCAGGGCACTGGCCGAAGCCGTCAGAATCGTATCTACCGATATACCCAGTACAAAGGGAATACTGTGATTGAGCAGGAAAGTTGCGAGTACAGGACCGGCATAGGCACCGACATACACAGGCTCGTTGCCGGCCGACAACTTATTCTCGGAGGCATTCCCATACCGTACCCAGCCGGCCTGCTCGGCCACAGTGACGGCGATGTGGGACTGCACGCCGTTATCGATGCCCTGCTGGGCGCTGCCGGAATGGGCGACATAGGCACACTGTTTCCCGATACCGACCCGGCCCTGGAAGGCGTTGACAGCAGGCAGCTGCTGGTCGATGTCAGAAAAAAGCTGGAAGAAAAAAAGTGGCAGATTATCAATGTTGACCTGATAATACACGCCGAGCAGCCCAGGCTGGAACCGCACAAGGGCCAGATGAAAAGGTGCATCGCCGATTTTTTGGGCATTGATTTTACGTCAGTGAACATCAAGGCCAAGACCAACGAGGGACTTGGGGTAATCGGGACCGGCCAGGCCATCGCCGCCACGGCGACGGTTCTGGTAAAAAAGAAAACCAGAAGAACGCTGTGACTCCGTATCAGGTAACCCGCATCGAGGCCTGGCTTTCATAGTTTCTCGGTTTCTCGGTCGAAAAAACAAAAAGGGAATGTAAGCTTGAATTCGCGCCCCACAAACTTGCAAAAACAGCTGTACAATGTTCTTCAAAGAGGTCTTCCGGTCTGTCAAAGGCCGTTTGCCGAACTGGCAAAATCACTATGTACCGACGAGCAAACAGTCCTGCGCCAGGTTACTTGCCTGAAAGAAACCGGCTTGATTCGGCGAATCGGCCCGATAATAGATTATCGCGCCCTCGGCAGAAAAGGCACCCTGGTTATGGCACATGTCCCCCAATCACTGCTGAAGGATGTCACCGAAGCTGTAAATTCGCTGGAAACCGTTTCTCACAATTACCTCAGAGACCACTATTACAATCTGTGGTTTACCCGCCAATCGCAGACAATGCGACAAACAGACCTTGCGCTTTCGGGCCTTTCCAGCCGTTTCGGTATCGATTTCCACAGCCTTCCCGCGCGGCGCATCTTTAAGCTTGACGTTTATTTCGGTACCGAAAATCGTCCCACGCCCGTCGCGGCCGGCTGTTCGAAACGCCGGGTAAGGTTAACAGCAGGGCAAAAACGGATTTTGTACGGTTTGCAGAATCAGTTGAATGTTACTGCCGAACCCTTTGATTTCCTGCGCAGCGGAAAGTGCACTATCGAAGAAACTTTGTCGATTGTGCGGCAGCTCATCGATGCCGGTGTCATACGGCGCATCGCCGCCGTTCTCGACCACCGAAAACTCGGCTTTGTGGCCAATTGTCTTTTCGTATGTCGCGCTGCCGACCGAAGCGTAGCCCATTGCGGCAGGGCCTTGGCTGACGTACCAATGGTAAGCCACTGCTGTCAGAGAAAAACTCTCGAAAACTGGCCATACAACCTCTATGCCATGATGCACAGCCAAAGCATGGATGAAATTCAAATGCGGATAAAAAATTTTGTCGCCTCTGAAAAACTGAAGTGCTTTGAACTGCTGCCCACCGCAGCCGAACTGAAAAAACAACCGGTCAAATACCGGTTCTAATGGACATATCGGCCGGTGGCGTCACTTGTGCTGTTGTTGTTGCTTATATACTTCTTTGGGGTCGTAGGTCTTTTCTGCGATGAATTTTAATTTCTTGTCGCTGCCTTTTTCCAGCGCCCGGTAGAAACAGCTCTGATAGCCCACGTGACACTGGCCGGCATCAACGGCCACTTTCAGAATCAAACAGTCCTGGTCGCAATCGACCAATATCTGTTCTACTTTCTGGGTATGTCCGCTTTGTTCGCCTTTTTCCCAGAGCTTCTGCCTGCTGGTGCTGAAATAAACGGCCCTGCCAGTGTCTATTGTCATATCAAGTGCCTGTCGATTCATATACGCCATCATTAAGACCTGGCCGCTTTTTGCATCCTGAGCTATGGCCTTTATCAGGCCGTTCTGGTCGAACCTGGGTATGAATTCCAGACCTTCTTCGATTTTTTGCTTTGTTGACATTTGTTTGCTCCTTGCCAGCGGATGTTTTACCCGTTATCATCTGCGAAAACAAGTGTTTTTAAGCTATGTTAGCGGCTGCAAAACCAAAAAGTAAGTACATATTCGCCATTTTGCGTATTGCCGTGGTGACGGCAGGTCTGACATGGGGGATTCTCTGGCTGCGTCAGGCCGACAGGTTCGCTGCACTGGTGCAGGTCTTGCGGAAAATGAACCTGTGGATTTTTGCCGCTGTGCTCGGCGTGTTTATACTCAGTCAGCTGATAATCGCCCTGCGATGGTGGCTGCTGCTGAGGGCACAATCGGTTTTCATAAAGTATTGGACGGCAGTAAGACTGTTTCTTCTTGGCTGGTTTTATAACAATTTTATGCCCGGCTCTGTCGGGGGTGATTTTGTTCGTGCCTGGTATGTCACCAGGCATACCGATAAAAGGTTCCAGGCTGCCCTGAGCGTATTTGTGGACAGGGCGCTGGGTTTATTTACCACATTACTGATTGCCGCTTTCTGCTACACCGTCTTTCTGTCCGGTCAGCGGGCAATTATAGCCTACAGGCCCAAAGACGGCTTTCTTGCTGTTTTTTTTACCCATAAATGGCTGTTTGCCGCTGTTGTTGCTGCTGCAGCGGCGGTTTTGGCTGTAATTGTCTTATACAGACCCGTTAACCCCGTCCTGGCAAAGCTGTTTTCAAGTATTCGCGCGCCGGTTTTTACCATATTTGCGAAGTTCAAAAATGCCGCCATAATGTACTTTACCAGTCCCGGAACCATCATCGCCGCGGTGGCGATGACAGTTTTTTTGCAGGTTATGGTCATTACTGCTTTCTGGTTCCTCGGTGTAAGTATGGGAATCGACGCCAGCGTAAAGTACTACTATGTGTTCTTTACTCTAACGTGGGTATTGGGGCCGGTTCCCGTCAGCATCGGCGGCGCGGTTGTGGTGGAAGCGGCGCTTGTGTGGCTTTTTACTAACGTGGCAGGCGTTGCCGTCGAGGCTGCTTTGGCACTTGCGCTGTGTCAGCGTATTGTCTGGATGCTCACTTCACTGCCTGGGGCGGTGATACACTTGGTCGGCGCGCATTTACCCAAAGATGATACCCAAATCCCCGCCTCCAAAGACTTTTCTATTGACTGCACCAAACCGGTGAATTAACCTACAATCCTGTCTGCATCACGCATTTTGCCTGAACAGCGTAGTTAAGGTAAAAATTATAAATCACTGACAATCGGTACTGTGTTTGGGGAATGTAAAAATAATGGGACGGTTCAAGAGTTATTTTTTGAGAGGTTTGGCGGTACTTTTACCGACCATTCTGACCATCTGGATATTTGTGTGGGGTTATAAGTTCATCCAGGCAAATATAGGCATCTACATAAATAAGGGCCTGGTTCAGTTGATAATGTTTTTACAGCACGGAAACGGCCCTACCAAAGAGGTGCTGGAGGAAATCTGGGTAAAAGGGCCGGGCTCTATGGCCGGTTTCATCGTGGCCCTGGTCGGGGTTTGTATGGTAGGGGCGATGCTGGCAAGCGTTGTCGGCAGGACCCTGTGGCGGATGATTGAAAAGTTCATTATGAATACACCCTTCCTGAGACGCGTTTACCCTTATGTAAAGCAGGTTACTGATTTTCTTATCACGCAGCCTAATCAGAAAAAACTTTTTTCACGGGTAGTTGCCGTTGAGTATCCGCGAAAGGGTATATGGTCGCTGGGTTTTGTTACCGGCAGCGGGCTTAAAGAAGTAATAGACAGCGCCAAAAAGGAAGTGCTTACCATTCTTATACCGAATTCACCCACCCCCTTTACCGGTTTTACGATAATGGTTTCGAAAGACCAGACCATTGAGTTGGATATGACAATTGAAGAAGCAATGAGATTTGCCATCAGTGCCGGTGTTATAGCGCCGGGCAATGTAAATACAGCCTCCGCTTTTCCCGAAATTGAGGGCGAGCCTGACCCGAAAAAATAGACATTTCAACGGTTTTCTTTGCCCCAATACAACGACCGTGTTAAACAGATGTTAAATAGAAGGGATTTTATTAAGCGAGCCGGCGCAGGGTTGGGGGTTGTTGTTACCGGCGGCTGCGGGCGACAAATCAGCCGGCAGACTGAAAAACACGCCGAACGCCCCAGCATAGTCTGGATAATGATGGACGACTGCCGCACCGATGCCCTCGGCTGCTACGGTAAAGCCTGGCCGAAGACCCCGCATATCGATAGTATCGCCCGAAAAGGCGTACGTTTTGAAACCGCTGTTGTGCAAAATAGCGTCTGCGCTCCGTCGAGAATGTCGATGATGTCCGGCCATTATCCTCACACATTCGGGATTATGGCCATGGGCAGACCACAGGACGGCGTGCCTGCTGAAAAACCAAAATGGCAGGCCCCCAATCTGGTTAATTGCTGGAAAAAAGCCGGCATCAAACCCGTCAACGTCGGCAAACGAAATGCTTATGACAGCGACTGGGACCACCGCGGTGACGTACCGCCGCTCTTTGACGCCTGCGGCCAGCCCGGTGCATACGACCAAAAGAGTAAGGTTGGCCCCCATTTCCTTGAAGAACTTAAATCACGACTGCAGCAAACTAACAGCCGATACCCCGATGTTGTTACCGAAACCCACAAATGGGCCATCGGCGGCACTGTACCGCTTAAACCCAATGAAATAAGCACTTCTCGCCTGGGCGACCTCGCAGCCGAAACGTTAAAGCAACTGGTTCAAAAGGACGAACCGTTCTTTTTCAGGGTCTCTTTTCACGCCCCTCATGTGCCGTTCCACGTTGCGCCGGAGTATCTTGTTGACCCGGATAAAATCGACCTGCCTTTTCCAACCGACGAAGAATTAAAGAACAAGCCGCGGTTTGAACGGGAGAAGCTGAGCATTTATTCCGGTGCGCCGAACCTCACCAGAGAACAGATTAAACTTGCAAGGGCTACTTATTACGGAATGGTCAACCTTGTGGACGTTCAGGTGGGTAAATTGCTGGACGTTCTCAAAAAAGCCGGCCTTGTCGATAACACCATTATTATTGTCAATTCCGACCAGGGACTTTTGCTGGGCGAGCACGGCCTCTGGAAAAAACGCGCCTTTTACGACCAGAACGTCTGTGTTCCTTTTATTTTGAGTTGTCCGGCTCTCCTTCCATCGGGAAAGGTTATCGACGAACCAGTTGAAATGGTGGACTTTATGCCGACATTAATGGATTTATCGGGCCTGGACGTACCTGCGGCGATTAGCGGCCGAAGTCTCTGTCGGCTGATAAGAGGTGATGTCAGGCGGCACAGACACGCCTGCTTTGCCGAAATCGACCACAGCAGGTCCATGTACAAAGAACTGCGCAGCGGCACAGGCCGACGCGTTATGGTCCGTACAAAACAATGGAAGCTGGAGTATTTCATGGACCCGCGGGTAGCGGACAAGGACGGTGCTTTATACGATTTGCAAAAAGACCCGCGCGAGGAAAATAATCTTTACGGCAAAGTTGAATACTCACACATAATAAAAGACCTCGAAAACCTGGCTGAAAAATGGGACCAGGCGAGTTAGTTTGGGCACGGAGGTCGGCAAGGAGAAAGAGCAATGTTTTTCAAAAGGTATTCTATTAGTGTAATTATGGTTGTCGGTTTTACTTTTCTAACCAATCCTTTGGTTTTTGGCCTGTCCGGAACGGACAGGCCGCTATATCTGGACCCTGCCCAGCCGGTTGATGTCAGGGTCGAGGATTTACTGGCAAGGATGACTTTGGAAGAAAAAGTCGGACAAATGAATATGCCCTGCGTTTACAACAGGCAACTGGGCAGATCCAGGGACGACAAAATCGACGGCTGCAGGAAATTCGCCTCAGGGACACTGTTGGAAAGCATAGGGCCGGGCGGTGGGTTTTTTACACTGGCCAACGAAATACAGCGAGAGGGCACTCGTCCGCAGGCTCAATTCTTCAATGAGCTGCAAAAAATAGCGATTGAACAGACCCGTCTGAAGATACCGCTGCTGGAGACTGAGGAGGGAACGCACGGTATGATGTGTCCCGGCGGCACGATTTTCCCGGAGGGTCTGGCAATCGGCAGTACCTGGAATATGGAACTTGTCAGGGAAATTTA
>Ga0307378_10006818_pt1 | contig 15507 bp, 10 predicted proteins | sample UN1MG_FD_202238 | JGI IMG/M metagenome (GOLD analysis project Ga0307378, IMG submission 202238) | Soil microbial communities from Risofladan, Vaasa, Finland - UN-1 | ecosystem: Environmental > Terrestrial > Soil > Coastal area > Acid sulfate soil | place: Finland: Risofladan, Vaasa | collected...
CCTCGTCTGGGGATGGTGGGAAGAATGGCTCACCTACGTTTATATGTGCGGCGGCGGCATATTCAACGACAACTGGGACCGCTGCCTGCTCGACACGCCGGAGGCGATCCGGGCCTTCACGTACTATCGCGACCTTGTGCTCAAGTACGAGGTCGCGCCTAGGCGCCGCAAGCTTGTCCTGCAGCCCTTCCTGAACCAGATGGTGGCCATGGAATGGGGCGGGCACACAACGAACTGGATCGGGCTGCGGTCGCACGCGCAGTTCCGATGGGACGTCGCATTGCTGCCGGCGGGGCCGAAAACGCGGACTGGGGGCGAGCGTGTCTCCGCCACCTTCTGCCTCTACAATCACTCCAAGCACAAGGAGGAGGCCTGGAAGCTGCTGAAATGTCTGACCAGCGCCCAGGCCGGCGAGCAGTGGTGCAAGGTTGGCCTCACCCCCGTGCGCACGTCCGTGGCCAACAACTTCTTCCTGAAACGCAACGCCCAGGGCAGATACGACCTCGACCCCCAGCACCGCGAGAAAGCCATCGAAGCCATCAAGTACGGCGTGAACCAGCCGATCATGCCCGACTTCGGCGAGATCGTACTCAACTTCTTCCAGCCCATGATCGACCGCATGATGCTCGAGGAGATGACCCCGGAAGAAGTGGCACGCAAGGGCACCGAGAAGACTAATCGATTCCTCAAGATGATGGGAAGATCCAGGCAGGAAATGGAGAAGGAGAAGGGAATCTGAGGAAATGATGAACGATGAACGATGAACGATGACATTTGGCTTCCTGATTTTCTGGCTTTTGGCTTCTTGACTTCTTAGCTTCTTGGTTTCTTGGCTTTTTGACTTCTTAGCTTCTTGGTTTCTTGGCTTCTTGGCTTCTTGACTTCTTAGATTGGCTTTTTGACTTCTTGGCTTCTTGACTTCTTGACTTCTTGGTTTCTTGACTTTCTTGGTTTCTTGGCTTCTTATGAGATTGCGTCGCGAAACAAAGCTTCTTCTGGCATTCATATCGCCGTGGTTGATCGGCTTCACCATATTCCTGGCGGGGCCGATGATCGCGTCGCTGTACCTGGCATTCACGCGGTATTCGATCCAGTCGTCGCCACGGTGGGTCGGCTTGCTGAACTTCAGGTCGATCGTGCTGGGGTGGGCGCCGAACTTCTACCATTCGCTGCAGGTCACGTTTGTGTACGTGGTCCTGGCGGTGCCGATGGGGCTGATCGTGGCACTGTCGGCCGCGCTGCTGCTCAACCTGCAGTCGATCAAGGGCAAGAGCATCTTCCGCACGCTGTTCTTCCTGCCGTCGCTGCTGCCGGTGGCGGCCTCGGGGATCGTGTGGGCGTGGGTGTTCAACCCGAAATACGGGCTGCTGAACCGCCTGATCGAGTTGCTCACCGGCTCGCAGGGGCCGGAATGGCTGTCGAATCCGCGCCTCGCGCTCTACTGCCTGGTTATCATCGCCATGTGGGGGTTCGGCGGGGGAATGATCATCTTCCTGGCGGGCCTGCAGGGCGTGCCGAAGCACCTGATGGAAGCCGCACTGATCGACGGTGCGAACACGTGGCAGCGATTCCGCCACGTGACCATCCCGCAGATCTCGCCGGTGATCTTCTTCAACCTGATCATGGGGATGATCGGCGCCATGCAGGTGTTCAGCGTGGCATACATCTTCCAGCAGGCCGACGCATCCGTGAGCCGCGAAGCCACGCAGTTCTATGTGCTCAACATCTTCTACCACGCGTTTCTCAACGACCGTTTCGGCTTGGCGTGCGCCCTCGCGTGGGTTCTGTTCGTGATGATCCTCGTTCTCACCGCCGTGCAATTCTGGGCGGGCCGCAAGTGGGTGCATTATGAAGCGTAGCCGCCTCGGCGTCATCCTGGTCTACGCCCTGCTGATCGTGCTCTCGGCGATCATGCTCGTGCCGGTGCTGGTAACGGTTTCGACGTCACTGAAGGATCTGACGGAAGTCTACCACGAGCCGCCGACGCTGATCCCGCAGAGGATCTGCTGGGCCAACTACCGCGAGGCGCTCACGTCGTTTCCGTTCCTGAAATACCTGGCCAACACGCTGATCGTGGTGGCGTTCTCGATCACGGGCACGCTGCTGTCGTGCACCGTCGTGGCGTACGGATTCGCGCGCTTCCGCTGCCGGCTCAACAGGGTGCTGTTCACCGTGATGCTCAGCACAATGATGCTGCCCGGGATCGTGACCAGCATCCCCACGTTCATCATGTTCACGCGGTATTTCGGGTGGTACGACACGCTGTATCCGCTGTGGGTGCCGTCGTTCTTCGCGGCGCCGTTCTTCGTGTTCCTGCTCACGCAGTTCTTCCGCACGCTGCCGCCGGACCTGCTCGACGCCGCCCGGATCGACGGCTGCACCGAGCTCGGCGTGCTGTGGCGGATCGTGGTGCCGCTGAGCAAGCCGGCCCTCGCCACCGTGGCAGTGTTCACGTTCATGGGCCAGTGGAACGACTACCTCGGTCCCCTGCTCTACCTGCAGGATCCCGACAAGTTCACCCTGGCGCTCGGCCTTACCCATTTTCTGTCGGGAGCCTACCGCGAAGTTTACGGCACCGCGTGGAACCTGATGATGGCCGCATCGCTCGTCGTGATGCTGCCGATCATCGTGCTGTTCTTCTTCGCCCAGCGATCGTTCATCGAAGGAATCACGCTGACCGGGATGAAGGGGTGAGCGGGGGCTTCCATCCCCGCATGCTCGCGGCGAAGAACCTGCACGTATCGATCGGAGCCCTCCGTGCATCGGTGAATCCGCGGTTCACCAGCTTGATTGTTGATTCGGCACGTCGTGTGATTATAATAGTGGCATTGTGAGTCGATCGTCCGAAGACGAAAGCGATCCATCATGCAGATGCGACTGCCATTCAACCAAACCGAGCCCGGTGGGCGGCGCGGGATGAGGAACGGTCTGGCGAACCGCCTGAATCCGTCAGATCGTGCATTCCACGAGTGGTATCGGTTTGTACTGTCGTATCCCCCGCACCTGGTCTCCGGCTACCTGGACGATTTCGAGCTTCCGCCCGCAAGCACCGTGCTCGATCCGTTCTGCGGCACCGGAACGACATTGGTCGAATCGAAGCTGCGGGGAATGCACGCGGTGGGGCTGGAGGCTAATCCGTTCGCCCATTTCGCCAGCTCGGTGAAGATCGATTGGGAAGTCGATTCGGGTGCGTTGTTGACTGCCGCCGAAGAGATTGCCGCGGAGGTCCGACAGAACCTGCTTGCGGAGGGCATCGATGACAGCCTGCCATGCGAACGTTCCCCGAGCGGGGTTGCTCTGAGGGAGCTGCCGCCGGAGGCAGCCAAGCTGCTGATCACCGGCTCAATCAGCCCGATTCCGCTCCACAAGACGCTCACGCTCCTTGAGAGCCTGAACAGGCGCTCCGGCGAGCCCTACCATCGCCAGGCACAGCTCGCATTGGCGAAGGCGCTGGTGTTTTCGATCAGCAATCTTCATTTCGGCCCGGAGGTCGGGGTCGGCAAACCGAAAACCGATGCTCCTGTCATTCCCCCATGGTTGACCGAAGTGAAGAGGATCGCCGCGGACCTGCGGTCGATCCGGGGAAGGAAACACGAGCCTTGCCAGGCATTCCTTGCAGACGCGCGAGACATCGCGAGCGTGATTGCACCCCAATCCGTTGATGCCGTCATCACGTCTCCCCCGTATCCGAACGAGAAGGACTATACGCGGATGACCCGGCTGGAGTCGGTTGTTCTCGGGTTCATCAAAAACATGAGCGAGCTTCGGCGCAACAAGAAGAACCTCGTCCGCTCGAACACACGGAGCGTGTATCGCGAAGATCACGATGACAGCTATGTCGCGGAGCATCCGGAAATCCAGAGAATCGCCGAGGCAATCGAGAAGCGGAGAATCGAGCTCGGCAAGACTTCCGGTTTCGAGCGGATGTACGGGAGAGTCACCCAGCTCTACTTCGGCGGAATGGCCCGGCATTTTGCAGAGCAGCGCAGCGTACTGCGTCCGGGAGCCAGGCTGGCGTACGTCGTCGGCGACCAGGCATCATATCTGCGCGTAATGATCCGCACCGGAGAGCTGCTCGCCGACATCGCCCAAGGCCTGGGCTACGAACTGGTCAGAATCGACCTCTTCCGAACTCGATTCGCCACGGCTACCAGGGAGCAGTTGCGCGAGGAAGTGGTCGTTTTGCGTTGGCCGGGAAGGAACCAGAATGGGTAAGAAGTCACTGAGCATCCAGCATCGGGGAAACAACACCGTCCACTACGTCCACTTGGTCCACTCGTGGGATAAGGAAACAACGATGAACACGTGGCGATGCCGGATCATCATGCTGGCCTGCCTGGCTGCTGCATTCTGCGGATTCGCGGCACACGCGGCCGAGCCTCCGGTTGCCGCGCCGAAGCCGGACGCGAGCGCGGCGTACTGCGACGCGGGCCAGTTCGACGTCGGCGTGATGGTGTGCGACTGGACCGACGCGAAGCGCAACCGCCCCGTGCCCGCCAGAATCTACTACCCGAAAACCAGTGCAGGGCCATTCCCGCTGATCATCTTTTCGCACGGGCTGGGCGGTACGCTCGACGGCTACGAATACCTCGGCCGCCACTGGGCAGGCCACGGATACGTGTGCGTGCATCCCCAGCATAAGGGCAGCGATGATGAGGTCTGGCGCAACAAGCCGGACCCCATGAAATCGATGCAGAAGGCCGTGAACGATTACCGCAACGGCATCAGCCGCCCGAAAGACGTGACGTTCGCGATCGACCAGATGGAGAAGCTGAACGGAGGCGATCCGGTGCTGAAGGGCCGGGTGGACATGAAGCGCATCGGCGTGGCGGGCCACTCGTTCGGCGCGTACACCGCGTTGGCATCGGCGGGGCAGGTGTTCAGCGGGCCGCTCGGGATCAAGGTGAGCTTCGCCGATCCGCGTGTGACGGCCGCGATTCCGATGAGCGCGCCGTTCAACAAGGGGCAGGATCCCAGGAAATGCTTCGCAAAGTTCGCTACCCCCTGCCTGCACATGACCGGCACACTCGACGCCAGCCCCATCGGCGAGACGTCAGCGGAGCAGCGGCGCATTCCATACGACAGCATCAGCGGCGCCGACCAGTACCTGATCACGTTCACCGGGGGCGATCACATGATCTTTTCGGGCCGCGGGTCAAACCTCTCCGTCACCGCGAAGGACGCCGCATTTCAGCGGCTGATCCGTACCAGCTCCATCGCGTTCTGGGACGCCTATCTGAAGGACGACGCGAAGGCGAAAGCCTGGCTGGCCGATGGCGGTTGCGAAAAACTGCTGGGGAAGGACGGCACGTTCGAGAAGAAGCTTCTGCCCGCGAAATGACGGCAGGGTCGCCGGCCCACGAGTGCGAAGTAATACTTTGTAAGACAGCGCGAAACCGGCTTGAAGCGAGAGCCGTGATTCCGTATCATGCAATCGCGCAAATGGGGCACTGTTTCCGGCTTATGAATTCCGACTCCCAATGAAACAACCTGCTCGCAAGTTCAAATACCTGGACCCGGCCATCCTGCAGAAGGTGGCGGGGATCGACCTGAAAGCGCGGCTGCTGGTGGACGGCCTGTATTCGTCGCGGCACCGCAGCCCGAGCTACGGGTTCAGCCCGGAGTTCATCGATCACCGCGAGTACGCCCCGGGCGACGACCTGCGGATGATCGACTGGCGCACCTACGCCCGCACCGACCGCCTGTACGTGAAGCGGTACCGCATGGAAAGCAACATGAACGTGACGTGCCTGCTCGACACGAGCGGCTCGATGGGCTACGAACCGCAGCAGAAGGGGCGGCTCCGCAAGCTCGAATACGGCTGCTACATGGCGGCTGCACTGGCGTACCTCGTGCTGCGGCAGCAGGATTCCGCCGGGCTGATCACGTTCGACACCGAGATCCGCGAGTTCATCCCGCCCGGCCAGGGCGACCGCCGCCTCTTCCTGATGCTCAGCCACCTGGAGGGGCTGCAGCCCGGCAACCAGACCCGCCTCGGCGGCGTGCTCACGCGGCTGATCGACCGCCTCCCCCGCCGCGGCATCATCGTCCTCATCTCCGATTGCCACGATCAGCCCGAGGACGTCGTGGCCGGGCTGAAGCTGATCGCGGCCCGCGGCCACGAGCTGATACTCTTCCACCTGCTCGACCACGACGAGGTGGTCTGGCCATTCAGGAACCTCTGCACCTTCCGCGACCTCGAGACTGGCGCCAGCGTGATGGGCGATCCCGTCGCCCTGCGGCAGACCTACCTCGACAGGCTGTCGGCGTTCACCTCGACGATCGAGCAGGGCTGCAACACCTGCGGATTCGACTACCGCCTGATCGACACATCCAAACCGATCGAAGACGTGCTGCAGGGATACCTGCTGATGAGGAGCGGCCGGGTGAAGACGTAAGAGTGGCAATCGTATGGCGGCCCTTCCATTACGCCTGCCGCGTCCGTCTTGCCCATTTCGTCCATTTCGTCCACTGCGTCCACGTGGTCCACCAGCCCCACCGGTTCCCGCATTCTGAAATCCACTTCATCCTCCGGGAACCATTTCCCGCCGCAATAGACTAATCAGGTGATCGTGCCCGACACCCGTTTGCAGTTCTCCATCCGGGCAGTTCGGTAATCGCCGGATCGCTCTCATTCCTTCGGCAAAGGAGGCCATGTCATGAAGCTCGTGAACTGCTGCGTACTGACCATCGCGATCGTCATTCTCTGCTCGATCGCCCAGGCAAACCCAATTCCGTGGCCGCTGCCCGCGAGCATGCCCCTCGAGGACATGTACGCCTTCCTCGACGAGATCGACACCGGCGGCCTCCGCGAGACCTTCTACGGCGACTACTACTTCAGTTACATCCCCGACGACCTCTACATGATGAAATACCCGGTGCCGCCGGAAACCGACGGGATCATCGTGGCCATGGGCAAGCTGCCCGACGGCTGGCAGTTCGACCCCGCATCGCTGCCGTTCATCCATGAAATGACCATCCACAAGGATCCTCTGCACTGGTACTACATCCGCGAGCTGTACCCGACCGTCCTGCCCGAATGGCCCGGGATTCCGATGATCGCGTGGCGCGGCTGGTGCGAGGGCGATGCCACCCCCACCGAGGATCTCCCCTGCTTCCCAAAGCAGGCCCTCTTCAGTGTGAAGTACCAGCACGACCTCCTCCAGCGCGGCCGCGACTACATCTACTTCTACGCCCTGGGCACCGGCAAATACTACGAGACCTATCAGAAACAGGCGATCTCGTTCCTCGACATCTCGATGCCGGTGCAGTACAACATGCACCGCCTCTTCCTCGACAAGACGCCGCATCCCTTCGCCGTGACCACGGAGAGAGATGCGAACGGAATGGCGCGCACAATCGTCTCGATCTATGCCTCCGCCCAGTTCGGGCCGTTCACCAAGGACCTCATCGGGCACGTCCGCCCGTGGTACGTCTCTGCCGACTCGAACTACGATGACGCCACGAACATCCTGGACCTGATCGCCGTGCGCAACCAGCTCGGGCGCGATCCGGCCACCGATGCCGACGCAAGCGACGCCGACGTCAACAATGACGGCCGCGTGAACATCAGCGATCTGATCCTCGTCCGCAACCACCTGGGCGAGAAACCCGACGTGGACGCCGCGTTCCCGCCGCAGATCCGCCTGCGCTATCGTGTGGCATCTTGCGGCAGCACCCAGCCCCCCGGCATCAAGCCCGACGTCGTCCCCTGGGGCCGCCGGATGATCGTCACCGATCAGATCGAGTTCAACTGCTGCAAGGAATACATCAGGATGACCATAGTGGTGAACGGAAACCGCGTGATTTTCCGGGAGAAGGCGATGGAGAGCGATCCGTGCGACTGCATCTGCTGGTATCCCATGAAGGGCACCGCGGGCCCCTTCGCACCCGGCACCTACCAGGTGGAGATCGTCGATCCCTACGGGCAAACAGTGCTCGCAAAGGAGATCACGATCTACTGAGCGATCAAATGAAGAATGAAGAATGAGGAATGAAGAGTGCCGAGGAAGCTCAATCGGTATTCCTCATTCCTCATTCCTCATTCTCTTCCCTTCCCCGCCCGTCGCATGCCATCGAACTGTTGTTGATTATCCGCCAAATTTCTGCAATACTTGATTGTTCTCTCCGAAACATAACGTGAGGGAGGATCGTGATGAAAACGAATTGGCGGAAAGACCACATGAGGCGAGTTTGTTTCGTTATTTTGTGCATGGCTGGTGCAGTCGGCTGCCAGCGCTCGGCGGAGCAGCCCAAGCCGCGCGAGGTTCGGCCGCCGCAGGCGGCTCCCGCTGCACAGCCGCCGGTCGATACCGAATCCGCTCCCGTCGGCGCGGTGGTCATCAGGCCGATGGAGAAGCTGCTGTACGATTTTGAGCTGCCCAGCGACATCATGCGCTGGAGACCAAGCCTCATCAGCAAGCCCCCCTACCGTGAGGAAACCAAGTACGCCACCAAGGGCAAGTATGCGATGTGCCTTGAGCTGGACGCCTTTCAGCTCTACCCCGGCGTCATCCTGTCACCGCCTCCCGGAAGCTTCTTCAACTGGGGGTTCGCGGAGAACCTCCTCTTCGACGTCGTCAGCGTGATGGAGGAACCGTTCACGCTGTATCTGCGCGTGGACGCCGCGCAGGCCGGCGGCAGCACGATCATCAGGTACAACACGACCTTCAGCATTCTTCCGGGCGTGAACCACCTGCGGGTTCCACTCAAGAACATGAAATCGTTTGATGCACAGCTCGACCCCGCCCGGATCGAGTCGTTCATCCTCTTCGCGAACTACCCGAACCAGACGCTGAAGCTCTACGTCGACTACGTGCGGCTCGAGATGGGGGCCAAGACGCTCATGCCGTTCCCGAATATCTACCTGTTCGATTTTGAGGGTCCTGAGGGGACAACGATGCAGGGGTTCTCCGGCGTGAAGCCGACGAACCGGTTTGTACCGGGCGCCGAGCTTGGGTTCTCCGGCACGCCGCCGGTTGCCGGCAAGCTGCCGTATTCGCTCGACGCGCTCGTCGATGATTGCGTTACCCCCGCACCGGACACCACCGCTGAGTTCAACGTGCGCCTCACCAACGGGCGCTATACGGTTGCCCTTTTCCTGCGTGCGGCTGACACGCTCGATCTCCCCTCGCTGAACTGGTCGGTGAAGGCCAACGGCACACTGAAACTTACCAACACGGTGACCGCCGAGACCTTATATTCGACCCAGGGCCTTTACCGCGGCTACGAGATCGATTACAGCCCCTCCACCGACATCTGGGAGGAGTTCGTGAAAGATCACGTGCCCGTCTACACGTTCGAGGTTGACGTTGTCGATACCGTGCTGGCACTGTCGTTCAGCACGTGCTCCGTACACGGGTTGGTGGTCTGGCCAAGCGAGCACGCGATATGGGGACGGAATTTCCTCTCGCAAGTCCAGCAGACACGCCGGCTCAGCTTCTACCGCTTCAACTACCCCGTGAAACCGCTGAACCAGGTGACGGACGACCCGGCCGCACCCTTCGTGCTGCAGCCGGTCTCAACGCTCGCCGTGGTGGGGCCGGACTACGCGGTCAGCGCCGCTCGCGGCGAGCGGAACTCGGCGGCCGCGCTTTCAATCAGTGCCGCTCGAGGCGAATATGAGCCCGCTGCGCTGGCCTTCCGCCCCACCGTCGACTTCACGAACGTGAGGGTATCCGTCACTGATCTCACCGCGAACTTGACCAAGCGAATGCCCGCGTCCGCCGTCGACGTTCTGCTCGGGAAGCTGTTCCCCAGGATATCGAGCGGCGTGTACAGCCTCCGCCCGGTCATGCTCGAGCCGATCGGCGGGCAGACGTTGCAGCCGAAGGTGACGCGCGAGTTCTGGGTGGAGGTGCACGTGCCGCCGAACCAGCCGCCAGGCACGTACCTCGGCACGATCACCATCGAGGCTGACGGCCGTGATCCCATCGCAATTTCACTGGCGGTGAACGTTCTTCCGTTCGTATTGCCCGACGTGCCGGGGAAGGAGTTTGCCTTCTTCTACGGCGATCCGAACGGGTACAAGGGACACTATCTCAAGTTCTACCCGACCGATTCGCAGTGGAAGGCGGCGGTTGCGCTCGAAATGCAGAACATGCGCGAGCACGGCATCAACGCAATGTCGTTCCCCCAGCCAAGCATTACGGGCATCGCGGCGGATCCCGGGGATCCGCACGGCAAAGCCGAGCTCGATTTCCGAAACCCCGAGCGTTTCCTCAGCGTCGCTCGTGCCAACGGTCAGCCGCTCGATCTGCCCGTGCCGATGTTTGCCTTCTACCACCCCCAGGCCCTGATGAACAGGGGCTTGGCTGAGTTCTCGCCGGAGTTCAACGCGGTGTTCATCGATGCCTGGCGCCAGATCGTGGCGTGGGCGCAGGCAAACAGCGTTCCCGTCCTCGCCTACGTGGTCGACGAACCCCGCGAGCGTGAGGTCAATGAATGGAACCGCAACTTTGCGGACACCATGAAATACCTCGACCTCTTTGACCAGGTAGACGGTGCACGCACGTTCATCCCGCTGATGTTGGACACCAACGACGGGGTCGATTACACGCCGATAGCACGGCGGCTCGACGTGGTGTGCACTCACCCGTGGGAGAGCTCGAAAGGGATCATCGCGGCGGCTCGGGAACTGTGGCTGTACAACGCTGGCATGGACCGCTTCAGCTACGGATTCCATTTCTGGAAGAGCCGCGCCAACTGCCGCGCCGAATGGGCATACGAGTGGACACGCATGCCGTACAACCCGCTCGACCGTGCCAACGCCACCGTCGTCTACCACACGCCTCAGGGGCAGCTTCTCTCGACCATCCAGGAGAAGTGGGTGCGGGAAGGGATCGACGACTACAAGTATCTGTACCTGCTGGAGACGACAATCGTGGCCGCCCAGGCGGCCGGCCGCGACACGACCTCGGCCACCGCGCTTCTCGCGCAGATTTCGGACCAGATCCCCCAGTACCTGCAAGCTTCGTCGGAGACCCTTGCGTTCTACAATGGCCCCCTCAACGCGAAGCTCGACCAGTGGCGGGCGGCCGTCGCCGACGAGATCGTCAAGCTTACCACCCAAAACGTGCCGCCGATCAACGCGGTTAATCCGTGAATCGCAGCCCCGATCATAGTAAAATGCTAAATGAAGTAGGGGCACACGGTGTGTGCCCTGCGAGATGAAGTAGGGGCACACGGTGTGTGCCCTGCGAGATGAAGTAGGGGCGCACGGTGTGTGCCCTGCTCATCATCGCATCATCTCATCATCCCTTCATCCTGGCATCTGCCCCGCGGCCTGCACCCGGTGCGCTGGAACTTTTCTTCGTGCGCCGCGTCTATTTCTTCTGTGGCATCATTGCTTTGCATGTCGATTCAACAGGAGATCATCACATGATGAGAACTGGCCTGCGTATTCTGACCGCTGTCGTTTCGTGCACCTTCGCCCTGCTGGCGCCCGCCGCCCTGGCCGGAGAGCGGCCCGCCGAGCTTCCCCTCAGGAAGGTGATCCTCTACAAGCATGGGATGGGCTATTTCGAGCGCACCGGCCTCATCAAGGCCAACGCATCCATCACGCTGCGAATGAAGAAAGACCAGATGAACGACGTGCTGAAGAGCCTCACGGCGTTCGACCGCACGATGGGTTCGGTGGCTTCGATCTCGTACGGCTCAAGCAAGACGCTGGACCGGCTCCTGAGCGAGTACAGCTTCGACCTCCGAAAGGAGCCCGGGCTGCCCGGCGTGCTCAGCCAGCTCCAGGGGGCGCCGGTCCAGATGAAGGTGGGCAACCAGACGATCACCGGCTCGATCGTGGGCATTGAGCCACGCAAGGAGACCCGCCGCGACGAGATCGTCAGCCAGACCTACAAGATCGCGATCATGACGGATGCCGGCGAGCTGCGGTCGTACGACATCTCGGAGGTCAGCTCGGTGAAGTTCGTGGACGACAAGCTCAACGGCGACCTGCAGGACGTGCTGGGGCTGCTGTTCTCGGCGCACCGGCGCGACACGAAGGAAGTACGCATCGAGCCGATCGGTGAAGGCGACCACGATATGCTCGTAGCATACACGGTCGAAACGCCGGTCTGGAAGGCCTCCTACCGCCTCGTGCTCGCCCAGAAGGACCAGCCGCTGCTCCAGGGCTGGGCGATCGTCGACAACACGACTGAAGACGACTGGCAGGACGTCGACCTGTCGCTCGTGTCCGGCCTGCCGGTGTCGTTCGTGATGAACCTGTACGATCCGCGCTACAAGCTGCGCATAACGGCGGATATCGAGGAGGAGTACGCCGCCGCGCCGGTGGTGAGCGAACGGCAGTTGATGCTCAGAGAGGGAGAAGGGCAGCTCGGCGCGATGGCCAACGCCAAGAAGGCCGATCGCGGTGCAGTTGCCGCCGCCGCTCCCATGGCGTCCGACGCGGCCCGCAAACGTTCCGAGGCGGGAGCTCCGTACGAGAAAGCGGGAGCCTTTGCCATGGACAAGCTCATGGCGCAGCAGGCTGCCCAGACCACCGTGCGCGACCTCGGCGAGCTCTTCGAGTACCACATCGATCACAAGGTGACGATCGCCCGCGATCATTCCGCCCTGCTGCCCATCGTCAACAAGCCGGTCGAGGGAAAGAAGGTGAGCCTCTACAACGAGCGAACCCGCCCGGCCAACCCGATGAGCGCCGTGCGGATCAAGAACGTCACCGGCCTCACGCTCGAAGGCGGCCCGGTTACCGTCTACGATCAGAACACCTACGCCGGCGAAGCCATCTTCACCACGCTGAAGAACAATGAGGACCGATACGTCAGCTACGCGGTCGACCTCGGCACCGTGGCCACTACCAAGCACAACAGCTCGCAGCAGCCGGTCTTCCGCGTGCAGATCAACCGCGGCATGATGGTCACCCACTTCAAGCTCCAGGAGACCAAGGCCTATACGTTCAACAACATGGACGACCGGGAGAAGACGGTGGTGATCGAGCACCCGATCCGCCCCGCTTGGCAGCTCACGGGCGACGTGAAGCCGGTCGAGAAGACGGAGAGCTACTACAGGTTCGAGGTGAAGCTGCCGAAGAAGGGCCCCGTCGAGTTCGCCGTCAAGGAGGAGATGCCGCAATCAACCAGCTACGAGATCGTCAACGTCACGCCCGACCTGATCGCATATTTCGTGCAGCAGAAGTTCATCGACGAGAACCTGAAGAAGGGGTTTGAGGCGATCATCGGGATCAAGAACGAGATTTCGGCCATCGACGCACAGATCGCCCAGATCGACCGTGAGAAGGACGCCCTCTTCAAGGACCAGGAGCGCCTGCGGGCGAACCTGAAGTCGCTCGGCGAGAGCGCCGAGGAGAAGGACCTCCGCAACCGCTACGTCAAGAAGCTTTCGGAGCAGGAAGACGGCGTTCAGAAGCTCGAGACGAATCGCGACATCCTCGCCAAGCAGCGCATCCAGAAGCAGCAGGCTCTCAACGACGCGATCAGCAAGCTGACGGGAGACAGGCAACTGTGAAGAAATGATGAATGATGAATGAAGAATGAAAAACGGAAGTCATGTAGGGGCACACGGCGTGTGCCCCTGGGCGGACGCCGTCCGCCCCTACATGGGGGTAGCCTTTTGAGATAGTTTCTAAAGCCCAATGCCATCTTTGGTTGCGGCCTTGGCCGCGCTGTGTCCTTCGTACCTTTGTGGCTTTCTTCCTCTTCATTCATCATTCCTCATTCCTCATTCTCCCCCAAATCCTTCCCATTTCGCCGAGCAATGGCGTACAATAGAGGTATGAATCGTTCCCCGGCAGTCAACTGGACTCGTCCGTTGAAGCGCGGCCTCGCGCGCAGGCTGCGGGCGATCAAGCCGTTCGACCCGTACCACTCTCCGCTGTGCACGTGCCGGCCGAAGCTCACGCTGAACGTCTACACCGGTTGCGGCATGGAGTGCTTCTACTGCTACACCAGCACCTACGCGTGGGGGCGATGGGGACGCGACTCCGACCGCTGGGGTCCGCGCAAGGACGTGCTGGCGGGGGTGGAACACGATCTGGCCCTGCTGGAGTCGGCCGGGCCGCCGCTGGGCAGCGACTGCCTCAGTCGCAGCCTGCCGGTCGTCGTGTCGCTGTCGAGCGATCCGTACCCGGAGACGCCGCGCGTGAGCGAGAGGTCGCTGCAGCTCACGCGGCAATGCCTGAAGCTGCTCGCCGACGCCGGGAAAACCGTCCTGCTCCAAACCAAGTCCGATCTGCTGGTACGAGACCTCGACGTGCTCTCGCCCGACCGCTCGCTGATCGGAATGACGATCACGACGGCGGACGACGCCTTGGCGGCGCGGATGGAGCCGTACGCCCCGCCTCCGGGGCGCCGCATCGCAGCACTCGCCGAGGCCGCTCGCCGCGGATTCCCTACGGTCTGCAGGCTCGATCCGCTCGTGCCGGGCGTCAACGACGACCCTGATTCGCTGCGTAGGCTTGTCGCGATGCTGCGCGACGCGGGCGTGCGGCACGTGATCTCCAGCACCTTCAAGAAGCGGTGGGACAGCGCCCAGCGCTTCGCGGCAGCGTTCCCCGAAGCGGCGGAAGCAACCGCGGCATCGTTCGAGCCGCAGCAGATCCACGGATACAACTACCTAAACGAACACATCCGCCGCGCGATGCTCGAACGCCTCCGCGACGTCGCCCACGACTATGGCCTCGCCTTCACCTGCTGTCGCGAAGGATTTCCCGAGCTGAACGATACGAATTGTGACGGACAGAGGAATAAGAGCTGAAGAGATGAAGGGATGATGAGATGATGAGATGATGAGAAACAAGCTTCCCGGCTTCTCGGCCATCCTCATCCCTTCATCGCACCATCCCTTCATCTCTTCATCTCTTTCCCGCTCAGTGCATCTTCCACCGCACGCGAGAGTTCCTGCACGTCGAACGGCTTCTGAACAAGTCCCAGCATTCCCTCTTCGATCATTATCTCGGACGCACTGTCGCGATCGTAGCCGGTGGAGAGGATGGCGCGGATGGCGGGGTTGATCTGGCGCAGCATGCGGAAGGTCTCGCAGCCGTCCATTTGCGGCATGGCGAGGTCGATGATGGCGAGGTCGATGGCGGCGGGGTCCCGCCGGTAATGCTCGATGGCTTCCCCACCGCATGCAGCGGCAACGACCTGGCAGCCGATGCTCTCAAGCATGCGGACGGTGACGTTGCGGACGAGGTTGTCGTCGTCGACGACGAGCACGCGCCCGCGGCCTTGCACCGGTGCGGCAGCACGCTTGGGCCGCGGTTCCACAGCGGCCGTCTCCGCGAGGGGAAGGCGGATGTGGAAGGTGGTGCCGCGCCCCTCCTCGCTGTGTAGATGGATGTCGCCGTTGTGCCTCTTCACGATTCCGTAGACGGCCGCCAGGCCCATTCCGCTTCCTTCGCCCGGTTTTTTCGTGGTGAAGAACGGCTCGAAGATGCGCTCCCGCACACCGCACGGCATTCCGCATCCGGTATCGGAGACGGCGAGGCGGATGTGGCGTCCCGGCTGCAGGCCGGGCTGTGTCACGCAGCAC
>Ga0307378_10006819_pt1 | contig 15503 bp, 11 predicted proteins | sample UN1MG_FD_202238 | JGI IMG/M metagenome (GOLD analysis project Ga0307378, IMG submission 202238) | Soil microbial communities from Risofladan, Vaasa, Finland - UN-1 | ecosystem: Environmental > Terrestrial > Soil > Coastal area > Acid sulfate soil | place: Finland: Risofladan, Vaasa | collected...
GTGACGGTCTGTGGTTTGATAAAGGTGAACTGCAGGATATCTTCGACAGAGCCGAATTAGACAAAGATGATAAAATTCAAAAGTTGTTGAGCGATATGTTTGGTTACAATCAATTTTAACGAAAGGAGTAAAATTATGCTGACCACAATATTACCCATCGTTGCCCTTAGTAAACTGACCATGATATCAGGGATTGTTGCTGTTGTTGCAATTGTTGCAGTGTTAATCCTGAAAAAAAGCCAATCATAGCACAAAGCTGAAAGGCCTTCGATAAAGGAGAAAAACTATGGGAGCACCGATCCTTATTGCGATTCTAATCCTGGTTGGTATTCCGCTGCTGGTGATTATTTTTGCCATTGGCATCTACAATGTTTTGGTTCGACTTCGTAACCAGGTCGATAATGCCTGGTCACAAATTGATGTCCAGCTAAAGCGCCGGCACGATTTGATTCCCAACCTTGTCGAGACTGCCAAGGGCTATATGACGCACGAGCGCGGGACTTTTGAGGCTATCACAAAGGCCCGAAGCCAGGCGATGGGAGCGAATACCGTCAACGAAGCCGCGAAAGCCGAAGGCGCTCTCGGCGAAGCGCTCAGCAAATTCATGCTGGTCGTCGAGAATTACCCCGATCTGAAGGCCAATCAGAATTTCCTTGCGGTTCAGGAAGAGTTGACCGGCACCGAGAACAAAATCGCTTTTTCCAGGCAGAGCTACAATGACCAGGTCTTGTTCTTCAACAACAAGATTCAGATGTTCCCCTCGAACATCGTTGCGGGGATGTTTGGATTCAGCAAACGCGACTTCTTCGAGATTGAAGTTGCTGCCGAGCGGGAAGTTCCGAAGGTGAGCTTTTCTTAGAACTTCGAATAAGACACAAAATAAGTGTTTTATTTGCTTTTGGCCGATTACCTGGACCCGGGTGGAATCTTCCGGCCTGAGTTAGGATTAAGGTTGGCTGCTTTTAAACGTATGTGCTAACCGAACTTGCGGTATAGTCTGCCCCGGGCGAAGCCGAATTATTGCTATTGCGGATTCGGTTTCGCTCATAGTGTGACCTTTATTTTTTGGGTCGTGTCCTGAACCTGGACATGAGTGACAAACAATGTGGGAGCTGATTAGAGCCAATAAAAGGAACTCCATCTTTCTGATGGTGATTATGGCGGCAGTGTTGCTGCTTCTGGGTTTTATCATCGGCATGGCCTTCTTCGGCCAGGAAGGCGGCATGTTCGGCCTGATGATTGCAACGGCAATCTGGCTGATTCTGACATTGATAAGCCTGTCAAGCGGAGACCAGATACTGCTGGCTGCAAGCCGCGCCAAGCTGGTCACACACGAAGTTCATCCGCAATTGTTCAATGTTGTTGAAGAAATGAAAATCGCGGCAGGTCTTCCGACAATGCCCAGGATATACATCATCAACGATCCCGCACCCAATGCCTTTGCCACCGGCCGAAATCCCAAAAACGCATCGGTCGCCGTGACGGCAGGGCTTTTGGCCCGGCTCAACCGGGACGAGCTGCAGGGCGTTATTGCGCACGAGATGAGCCACATCGTTCATCGTGACATTCTCTTTGTAACGCTTGCCGGCATCATGCTCGGCTCAATCGTTCTGCTCTCACAGGTTTTTCTTCGGGGGATGTTCTACAGTTCAATGGGGGGATCCCGCCGGAGGTACTCAAGCGGCGGAAAGGGCGGCGGCCAGGCCCAGATTGTTATGCTGATAATCGCAATTGTTGCCGCTATCGTGGCGCCGATGATGGCATACCTCTTATACTTTGCACTTTCGAGGCGGCGTGAGTACCTTGCCGACGCCGGTGCTGCCAGATTGACCCGCTACCCGGAAGGCCTGGCCAGCGCCCTGGAGAAAATTGCCGGTGACCCTTCGCCCCAGTTAGCTGCCGTGAATAAGGTGACCGCCCCGATGTACATTGTGAATCCCTTCAAAAAAAAGAAGCAGATGAAATTATCCGATCTGACCAGCACGCATCCCCCGATTTCCGAACGGATCAAGATTCTGCGCAATATGAGCCAGGGTGCTTCTTTCAAGCAGTACTCGGACGCCTTCACTAACGTGACGCATCACAAAACCGTTGTTCCTATAGCCGCTCTGAGCACAAAAGAAGATGTCGCTTTGCGCCAGGCCGGCGCCGAAGCAACAAAGAAAGACCGGGCCGATAAACAAACGCGGCAGGTTGGTGATATTATGAGAAGGGTCAATCAATTCATATTCCTGACCTGCGCCTGCGGATTAAAGCTGAAAATCCCCCCGAACTTCAAGGGCAATAACGTCAAGTGCCCTCGCTGTAAAAAGATTCTCGACCTTCCCTCCAGGTAATCAACAAGCCAACGAACGACAAATTAATATGTCCGGCTCACTGAGTATGTGTTTAGCCAGCCTCTGTTCGCGTCCATCTCCAAAGCATGCGGCTTTGAGGGTCCCACCCATCTAACGGTTGAGATTGATTTGCTTCGCTTGCAATGACACCCATCACTTCAGGTGTTACGGACTATTAGTTCGAGTCCAGGACAATACGAAACCCAACGTACCAGCTGCAAAGGTCCGGCTCGCCGCCGTAGCGATCCGCTGAATGACAGTACCACGGACCATCGCACCAGGAGCCGCCGCGAATAACACGTGATTGCCCACCTGTTGGCCCTTTCGGGTCACTTTGGCCGGCCCCGCCCGGATAACGGGCGTCATACCAATCTGCGCACCATTCCGAAACGTTCCCACTCATATCATACAGCCCCCAGGCATTTGGAAGTCTGGTTCCTACATCATGCGCTGCCTTTGCACTGTTGTGGCTGGTCCATGCATAGCGACCGTCAGCCTCATCCGACCAATAGTATTTGGTGGTGGTGCCGGAACGACAGGCGTACTCCCATTCAGCCTCCGTAGGAAGACGGTATGGTCTGTTCTCGGTTTCGGACAGGCGTTGGCAAAACTCTCGGGCGTCGTTCCATGAGACAGTATCAACCGTACGCATTGACCCTTTGACGCTGGAAGGATTGGCGTCCATAACCTTCTCGTATTGCTGCTGAGTCACTTCACATACGCCGATATAGAACGGCTTTGTCAGGGTCACCCTATGGGCCGGCTTTTCGTTATCTGCGCCACTGTCAGAGCCCATCACAAACGACCCGGGCTTGATGAGTCGAAGCTTCATGCCGACCGAGTTGGTCAGTACATCGTCTGTTTCCTGCAACAAAGGCGTGATTTCACCTATTACAGGCCCGGAATACTCGCTCTTGAGTTCAGGCGGAGCCTTCTTTGTTGCGGTCTTGCTTTCCCCTACAGTATAGTGCAGGTCTTTAATCTTGTCGTACACAAGCGTTCCGTTGGGAAACGTATAGTTAAATGTCTCGGCAGGGGCTTTGAAATGAGGCACAAATTCGTCAACAGTCACTTTAGTGGTATAAGAATGATCCGGCCATATTAGTTCATCTGTGATTACACGAGGATACCACAACACGCCTTTTTCTGTTGTTACACTGGCAATTTCCTTAACCTCTTTTGTGCGCTGCTTCGCTCTGTAAGTTGATACCCGTTTCCATTCAGTAGAAACCCACTTCTTTTTCATGAGTAGCATGCCCTTCTCATGGGCAAACCAATATGTGCTTCTGTGACTTTCGAAATCTAATTCCAACACGTGACAAGACTCACCGGCCACGGATTCCATATACGGGCGCACCAGGACCCCATTTATTTCAAGTGCACGATTATACGAAACAATAAAAGTGGGAATCCCCAGCGGGTATTGCTGCGTGGGCTTCACCTTCCACGGTTGCCCTTTTTCAGAGCTGTATAACTCGGGAAGTGATCCAAGAAAATCTCCGAGCAGATTCATTCTTCCAATATCCCTGCTGTGCGAACCTTGATAGATCGTACCATGAGCACGGCTCCCACCACGCGGACCACCACGCACATACTCTTTGCTGGTGCTGCCGTCAGAATTAACCTTGTAAACAGTCTGCCGACCTCCCCTGTCACTCATATACCTATACTCTCTGCCAATGCTGCCGTCAAACGCATTAACCGTATAATCATCAGTATCGTCAAACCCTTGTGGAGAACGCGTACGCCGAGACAAGAATTTCCCGCCGTCCTGAATCCTCTCGTAGAGAAAGAACTGGGGACGTGTGCGAGGGTTTGGGTTTTGACCTTTCTCTTCCAGCGGGATTGTTGAGCATCGTACTTTGAAAGAGTCTATATGGCCATAATTAGTCTCCCAACCGTCAACAAGCGTCTGTGCATCCAGGAAAGCTTCCTCTTTACCGTCATCTGCGCTACACGTTCCCGGCACAAGCATGCAGCATGCCAGGGCAGCAAAGGTGCATTGCAGCAACAACGAACGCCTGACCGATGGCATTATGATACGGCACATTTTCATCACCTCCAAGGCAACATAATGGTATTAACCGTAGAGACACTTCCACTATCGGATCTTTCTCCTGTATCTAACCCGGGATTCCCATATACGCCTCAGTCACCATATTTAATAGATAACACAAACGCAAATTCGTAACGATAATTCTTCTGAAAATGTGTGAAAAATCTCGCAATTCGCTAAAATGACCATTATCCAGCTATCGGCATAATACGAGGTTCAATTTCAAAGTCTCTGAACCTCAGCCCAAGAATACGTCAATTCCCTGGAAATCCAGCATTTTGTCGCTTCTACAATGCATCTCAGAGTGTGTTGAACGCCTATTACAAAGTGATTGTCTCGCCGGGAGTTAATATCTTCGTTTCGCATTCGACTGTGTTTGCGAATTTTTCGGCGTCGGCCCGGCCGCCCACGATGTCACCCCAGTGATATGGGATGGCTCGTTTGGGTTTTATGTACTTTGTTGCCTCTGCGGCCTCGGTCGCGTCCATAGTGAACGTACCTCCCACCGGCAACAGAGCAACGTCAATTTCTTTTAGAGATTTCATTTCTTCGGTCAGGTCGGTATCGCCGGCATAATAAATGCGTTTTGAGCCAACCTCGATTACAAAACCGACCCAGTTGTTTGCCTTCGGATGAAATTGTTTGCCCGGATTGTACGCAGCCACTCCGCTCACTCGAACACCGCCGAATTCGACTGTCAGTCCATTCAAAATCATCTCACCGTTTTTTTCCTTTGTAACGACATCAGCCGAAGCGATAAGTTTTGTTTCCGCTCCGCTGATCCTGGCAATGTCCTCGGGTGAATAGTGGTCATAATGACTGTGGCTGACAAGCACAAGATTCGCATCGTGCGGAGAATCCTTCAATTTCCAGGGATCGATATATATGACAGTATCTTCATGACAGATCTTAAAACTGGCATGACCCAGCCACTGTAGCGTCGTACCCATAGCAGCCTCCTTTCTCGTTTCTTCTTTTCCTTCTGTTTCTGTAGTATGCTTTCTACATCCGCAAACACTTAATCCCAGGGTGACAACTAAAATGAATTGTCTCAAACTCTGCATTTTTCTCTCCTTGAGCAAAATCTGTGACAAATCATGTTATGGCCAGATAAAAGGCCATCTTCTATCAAAAAGACTGCCGAGTGCGTAGCAACCCGCGGATCTCAGTATTGTTTTTTGAGTATCTTGCCTTAATGGTGTTTCGCCCACGAGCCTTTGCACATAAACTTCCCTCTCGTCTTCGCTCATGTAGTTATCTCTGATCTGCTTGAGTTCTCCACTATCGAGAAAAAAACCCCCGCACGCATAACACTCATCTACGCTTACTTCCTTTGCATTCCTGTATTTGTGTTCACGCATTTTTATTCCGCACTTCGGGCAGTTTAGCGGGCCACGATCTGCATTATTCTCCCGTGAGCTTTTCAATGCTTCTCCAAGAGCTCTCCCAACACCTTCATGACTCTCATCCAGATCCTTTAATTCTCCCCAGTCAAACCAAATCCCTTTGCACCCATTCTTACAGACATCAACCGATACGCCCCCGAAGTCTTCTTCCACCATTGACATTCCACACGCCGGACAATTCATTTTTAATCTCACGTTCTCGATTTAACTGCTGAAATAAATCAGGAATTATCTTTCCAATTACCTGCCTCAAATATTCGAGTATATAATATCAGATATCCAACCCGGTGGTCAAAATATTTCGATATGGCAATCCGTAATGATTGTCAGTGCTCAATTGAAAAGGCCCCGCTATTCGGCAGGGCCCTTGGTTTTTACAATCCGGATATACCGGCGATCTCAGCTTTAGCAGGGACGAACATTGACTGCTTCTGGGCCTTTCTTACCCTCGGCAACCTCGTACTCTACCGCCTGGTCATCATTTAGAGATCGGAATCCCTCCGCAGCAATATTCGAGTGATGGATAAACAAATCCTCGCCGCCATTGTCGGGAACAATAAAACCGAATCCCTTCCTCTCATTGAACCATTTCACTTTACCTTTATCCACAATGTTCTCCTTGGGCCGTTTATCAGCCAGCAATGCAACCTCCCTCGTATTTGATCAGGAGTACACTCCGAGGGACAGAAGAATACCCCTTGACACAAAAAATATAGTGAAGAAAGCTACAAATGTCAAAGAAATACAATTATTTGAAATATAAATAAATTTTGCCTTAAACGACTTGAGCAGACGTGTTTAACAAGGTGTACAATCTGAGTAATCTGTTCCGAAGGGACACGATTAAAGCCCTAATGACAAACAGGCAGAATTTACAGTTTTATTTTAAAGCAATCTTTCATAAAGCAACAGTCGGTGTATGAGCATTGACCGCCGGATCTTCCAAAACACGGCAGGCATCCCTCTGCCACCTGGATAGCATGTATTACATCAGCCTTTTTCATTTTTTCGGTTGTTAGCCCGAGTGCTTTGGCCTTCATTTTTATTTCAGGCATACCCATCCGTTTATCTGCTATTTTTGTTGCGGGCATTTTTTTAACTCCTTCAGATTTCTCGGGCGATTCAATACGCCCGTTAAGGTTATCCACAATGACGTTCAAAATAACATTTCTTGTTCTACCAACGATTTACCAAGCTAATCATCCAACAGCTTAATAAAAGCATCCCTTCAATATGTTTTCGTTAATTTACGTGGGTACCCATCAATAAAGTTTGATTTTCCGATATAATTTTTGATTTAAGTTAACTTTTGCTCGTTTTCACGTCCTATATTCGATTATTTTACGTATTCTTTTCAAACAACTGATTGCAAATCCTCCACTATTGACATGAGATGGATTTACAATTGCTTCGTACGAATATTATACCCGGGAGACTGGTTATCGCTCCTTATTATGGTGATTCTATACAGTTATGAGTTGTATTTCGGCTAAAAGTAGTGTAGATAATAATCGTGCCGTTATGGCCTTTATTGTGCTGAACTGCCCGGTAAAAGATGGATAATGAGCATGACAACAGTTGAAATGAAAGGAATAAGACTATGCTGAAGATAGGAATGATTGGAGCCGGTTTTGTAGCAACATTTCATGAAAGGGCGTTATGTTCGGTCCGCGGCGTCGAATTGACAGGGATCTGTGCCCCCGAGGGCGCAGAAGCTCTTGCCGAGCGCGCACGCCAGGATGGCCTGGGCAATGCTAAGGTGTATGATAATGTCGCAGATATCTGTGACGCTGTTGACGTCATCTGTATTTTTGCCCCGAATTTTGCTCGTCTCGATATCATGCGTAATATCGCTAAGGCAATCGAGAACGGGGCCGAAATCAAGGGGATAATTTGCGAGAAACCGCTTGCCCGGAACCTTGAGGAAGCAGATGTAATGGCGAGAATGGCAAAGGCGCTCCGTGTACCTACCGCCTACTTTGAAAATCAGCTTCACATGCCGTGTGTGGTAGAGGCCCGTAATCAACTTATGGCAGTGGAAAAGAGTATGGGCTCCGTGCATCTTTCCCGCAGCGCAGAAGAGCACGGCGGGCCGCACGAGCCGTGGTTCTGGGATCCTGCGCGGCAGGGGGGCGGCGTGTGCTGCGATATGGGCTGTCACAGTATAGCCGTAGGGATGTATACGCTGACACCCAGCGGTAAACGGCCTGACTACCTCACGCCTGTTTCAGTGACTGCCAACATGGCGCTGCTCAAGTGGGGCAAAGAGCCCTGGATTAGTCAGCTTAAGAAAAGAGGGGTGGATTATAAAGCCGCCCCGGCAGAAGATTACTCGAATGTTACGATTGAGTTTAAAGATCCTGAAACCGGAATTAACAGCATAGCGCAAGCGACGAATTCCTGGATGTACGATGCGCCCGGCCTAAGACTGCTTATGGAAGCCTTCGGCCCCGGCTATTCGTATACGGTAAATTCTTTGGAGTCGCCTGCCGGTATATTTATTAGTGACGCGGCGGCAACTGCCGTTGCAGACAGCGAGCTTGCCCTTGAGAAAGCACAGGCGACACGTGGCGCCCTGGTCCTCCAGCCGAACGAGCCTGACCTGTATGGTTATGTAGCTGAATGGCGGGATGCTATCTCGGCCTTTGAGAAGGGCAAAAATGCTATGCTCGATTTCCAATACGGCCGGCGTATCACGATGCTCGTGATGGCTGCGTATATGGCACACGAAAAGAAAGCGACAATTGACCTGACGGATTCAGCGGTTTTACAGTCTCTCGAAAGCTACGTCCCCATGATCCAGCAAGGCAAGGGGGCAAAAGTTCTTCGTGCCTGAAATGCCGGTCGACACAGGCGGCTCCGGCACATGCACACCCGGCCGGCAATAGAAACTAAGCCGCAAGAGCGGCGGAAGGTCGCCAACGGCGGTTTAATACGGTTGTATTGCCTGATTGGGAATTAAGACCATTTCGGTCGGTATCCTGAATACCGTGAGAATCTTCTTTCAATTCCTCGCCATTTCTGATAAAAATACGCCATTTAGACCATATACACAGGGCTATAATTATGAAGCTGGTTGTTAAGAAATCTCGGTTGAAAGGGACGGTGGCGATTCCCGGGTCCAAATCGCATACGATTCGTGCGGTTGCGATTGCATCTTTGGCAGGGGGGCAAAGCCTCATCCACGCCCCATTGGACTCAAGCGACACCCAGGCCGCGGTGGCTTGTTATCGAGCGTTAGGAGCGGCAATAGACACCTCCAACCCTAAGCTCTGGAAGGTGACCGGTACGAACGGCAAGATTACGCCTCCAAAGGAAATCATCGACGTGGGTAACTCCGGCACAACTCTTCGCATCGCCATGGGTTCGGTCGCCCTGGCTCCATCCGGCCAAACCACGACCTTTACCGGCGACGAACAAATCCAGACCCGGCCGGTCCAGCCGCTCATTGACTCGCTTAACGACCTGGGAGCAAAATGCGTGAGCCTGAAGAACAATGGCAAAGTGCCGGTTGAGATATCGGGAAAACTGGCAGGCGGAAGAACGGCGATCGACGCTTTTACGAGCCAATATCTATCCAGCCTGCTTTTGTGCGCACCTCTGGCGAGTGATGATACCCGGATCGACGTAACTTTGCTCAACGAGCCCGGCTACGTACAAATGACGCTCGACTGGCTTGATAAGCAGCAAATCGAATACGAAAATCAGCAGATGCGCAAATTCAGAATCAGGGGAAATCAGAGCTACAGGGCTTTTGAGGCCGCTGTTGCCGCCGATTTTTCCAGTGCTACATTTTTCCTCTGCGCGGCCGCTTTAATCGCCGACGAGGTAACCTTGCTCGGGCTGGATTTCACGGATAGTCAGCCCGACAAAGCTGTGGTCGATTACTTAAAGGCGATGGGGGCTGATATCATTCTCGGGCCGAATTCAGTAACAGTTAAAGGCGGTCCGCTCAAGGGCACTGAGATTGATATGAACAAAACCCCTGATGCATTGCCTGCTATGGCCGTAACCGCCGCCTTTGCCGAAGGTACGACGAGGCTGCTGAACGTTCCCCAGGCTCGCAGCAAAGAGACCGACAGAATCAAATGTATGGCTGAAGAATTGAAAAAAATGGATGTAGATGTTGAAGAGCTGCCGGACGGCCTTATAATACGAGGCGGCAAACCCAGAGAAGCCGAACTGCATGGCTGGGCGGACCACCGAATCGTAATGGCACTGTCGCTGGCAGGTTTATGTATGGAAGGTGAATGTACTATTGAAACTGCTGAAGCGATTAGCGTTACTTTTCCCAATTATGTGGAATTGATGCAAAGTATCGGCGCAAATATAAAAATAGCGAGTTAGCAGGCAGTACATGGTATGTCATTTCTGTGCAAGCGGGAATCTAATACCCTAACGAGCGATTTTAGGAGAACAGATAAATGTTAGGTTGTCATATTGGACGTTGTTTTCAGGTAACGGTTGCCGGCGGCTCTTATCAGGATGGCCTTACCTCGGTTCTGCAGGGTGTTCCGCCGGGTCTTTTATTAACCGAGCAGGAAATTTACGGTGATTTGCTTCTGAGAAAGCCGGGAGCGGATGAATTGAGCAGCCCGCGGAAAGAACCGGACCTGCCGGTTATCTATTGCGGTCTGAACGCGGCCGACACCATCGAAAACGCCGGGAATAAAAACCACACCAACGGCACGCCGCTGACAATTCTAATTCCGAACCTGGACCGCCATTTCATCCATATCAAGCAGTACCAGGACACGAATCGTACGCCCCGCCCGGGCCACGCGTCTTATGCCTCGTTTGCGAAGTACGGCCCCGACGATGATTCGATCGGAGCAGGCTTTTTCAGCGGACGCTATACATCGACCATCGTCGCGGCCGGATACGTCGCCAAGAAAGTGCTGAAGAAATGCGGCATCGATGTATTTTCCTATGTGAAAGAGATAGCCGGTGTACGCTGCCCTGATGTCGCCGCCGAGAAGGCCCTGAAATATACCGACGATTACAAAACGATGCGGCGGGATTTGGATCCGTTTTATCAGGAGATTTATGTCAAGAAGCGTATCACCATGGAGATGAGATTTCTGGAAAAGACCCGGGTATTGGCGGAGATAGAGCAGCAAATCGATGATATCCGGGGCAAGGCTCCACGGATGACCAGCGATGCGATTCGGGACAAGTATGGAGTACACCCGGTCTTAAACTGTCCGGATATCGATGCCGCACAGGGCATGGTCGATGCCTGTAATCGAATCTCGGCCACAGGCGACTCGGCCGGCGGGGTAGTTGAAGTTGTTGTTACCGGCATCCCGGCGGGGCTTGGCGAGCCGGTTTTCTACAAGCTCGACGGCGAGTTGGGCAGGATGCTCGGAATCGGTGCCGTAAAGGGCGTCGAGGTCGGGGCGGGTTTTGCCGTAAAAGACATGACCGGGTATGAGAATAACGACCAGATGCACGCCGAAGATGGTAAGATTGTTTTCGATTCAAATAATGCCGGCGGCATAACTGGCGGCCTTTCCACCGGCCAGTCCATCATAGTCAGGCTTACTGTGAAACCGACGCCGACAATCGACAAACCCCAGAGAACGATTGACAAGTATACCATGGAGAACAAGGATCTGGCCGCAATTACCAGGCGTGACCCGACGATTGTCGCTCGCATATGGCCGGTTGCCGAAAATTACACCGCGATGGTGATTCTCGATAACCTGATCGCGCACTTCGGCTATCAGGCACTAATAGCCAAATAAGAGTTTTATCCGAAATCAAGTGCATAAAACAAGGGCCTCTCATGTTAACGGCATGAGAGGCCCTGTGTTTTTAAGGTTTGTTTTACCGTCAGTCGGCCCTATCCTCAACCGACCAGGCAGTCATATTGCCGAACTGATCACGTGCCCTGACACGGAAAAGGAATTTATTATTTTGAGCACCGACCAGGACATTATATATCGGACTAATTACCCATCCGCTATCGAAGCCGTTATCACCGTCGACACAATCGAAGAAATACTCCACAACACCGCCGCCGGCATCTACCGCGACTATTGCCGTCATCTGGGCGTAATAATCGAACGTTCCACCGCCGCCATTGACTAATCGAGGCGTCCCGTCAAAGCCGTTGGCGTCAACCACCAAATCCCATTCCATCGGATCGGGTAGCGGCGGGTCTATATCCGCAGGTACGAGAGTCGTCATATATACCGTCGCTGACCAGTCGGTTTCATTCTGACTGGCTGATTTGTCCCTGGCTTTGACTCTAAAGGAGTATTCGGTGTTCGGATCGAGACCGACAGATGTATAGTTCGGTTCGTCCTGCCAGTCGCTGTCGTTTACATCATTCAGTACGTTCTTGACCTCGAAATAATACTCAACGTCACTAGTATCGTAGGCAATCGTCGCAAGCATTGAAATCGCATTCGACGAGTCCGCAGTAATAGTATCTATACGTGGTTCTGGCGCCGGAGGTGTCGTATCAATACCGGAATAGCGGACTTCCGACCATTCGGTCATGTTGCCGAATTTATCGCGTGCTCTTACTCTATAGCCATATCCCTGGCCGGCAATAAGACCTCTGTCTGTGTATATCGGGCTATCCTGCCAGCCGCTATCGTGCCCGCCTGGAGTGTTGCATTCGAAGTAGTACTCGACGTATCGGCTCCATGCATCGAATGCTGTCTCGGCAACCATGCTGACAGATGACGATGAGCTCAAATAAGGCTCTATTTCCCATTTACCCGGATCTGGAATCGGAGCGTTAATGTCTGCGATGTCGTTGCAGTTAATTAAGAAATCCAGGTCATCGTTGTCCACATGTCTGTCTGTAGTAATGTCCGCTCCATTGCGCCAATTATCTTGTTCGGAACTTGGCAGATCAAGCGTCTCTTGAGGATCTTTAAGCCAATATTCTTCGGCGAGTTTTGCAAAATTATCGAAGCCGATAAGATTCGCAAACTTATTAAAGTCAAGCTCGTCAATAACACCGTCAAAGACAAAGTCGGCTAATCTGCATTTGTCTTCTGTATTATGGTGGTAGCCCATGTCGACCTTGTCTTTATCGCGAATACGGTCTGTACGGGTTGTATATCCGAGCAAACCAACATGGCTTGCGTAATCACTACCCGCATCGACGCAAGGACTGGTCGATGACTGGCCAGAACCGGTGTGGCTGAGATAATAGTAATAGATGCCATTAGCATCGCTTACAAACAGCGGATCATCGTTAATGTTTCCATCGCTCGATTTCAAGTTAAGAATACAGCCAAGATCTACCCACGTGTTATTGAGTGAAGACTTGACGTCACTGTATTTGACTGTAACCGTACTGCAAATTGGATCAAGCTCGAAGCCGGACCCTACGGCGATCTCTTGACCTTTCAAGGCAAAATTGTTCCAGAAAATGCTGTCAGTAACAGTGGCATCGCTCTGATAACCGCAGTACAGTGCACCGCCAAGGCCGGTATTGCCTGGCTCGCCTTCGGCACCTGAAGCTGCGTTTCCAACAAATGTACAATTAGCAATTGTAGGCATTGCATACCAATTTGTAGAAATGCCTCCTCCATCCCGGCCGGCAGAGTTATTTATAATCAGGCAGTTAGTAATGGCCGAACCATTTTCGCCTCGCAAGTATAATCCGCCTCCGGAGGCATCGGCTCGGTTGCCGCTGATATTACAATCCTGGATGAGCGCATCTGCTGAGAAAACACTCAAACCAGCACCAATACTGAGAACCTCATCGTCGTTCGGGTCGTTGACATCTGTAATGGCCTGGTTATTGGCGACGATAGTACCTTTTATTTCGATTAAACCTCCAACGCCTAAGAATCCACCGCCGCGAAGTGCCGTATTGGATACGATATTACAATCCACGATTGTCACATTGGTGCTGTTGGCGTGTATTGCTCCGCCTGAATCAGCTCCATTATCAACAAAGTTGCAATCGGTAAAGGAGACCAATGCGCTGTTTTCGGCAGATATACCTCCGCCGTACCCAATATAAGGGCTAAGACGATGGTTAGGATCGATGAGTGTCTCGGAAGCAACGTTGTCTTCGAAAGTACACCCATTGAAAATCGCAGTCGAGTCGGCTGCAACATAGACACCGGCACCGTAACTTGGTATTTCATAAGGTACAAGAGGTTCCAGTTGTTTTCCGGAGGGTCCTACTACGCCGCCTTGCCCACTCATACCACCGGAGGTGCGGTTGCCCCTGATTTCGCAGTGTTCGAATGTTACGTTGGTTCCAACGTCACAAAATACTCCTCCTCCATATCCGGAATACCATCGGTAATTATCGAGATATGAAGTCAGTGCGGGTTGACCATAAACAGGCCCGTAATATAACGCATAATCCCATTCCCAGAGCTCCCACAAATGACCTTCTATCAGCTCTATACTTGTACCAGTAGGAGCAAAATCATATATCGGATTTAATGCACTACCTTCTCTGCTATAGTTACCTCCATAATTAGCAAAACCGCCTGGAGTGGTATAATCACCGCCGTTGCCGCCGTTGCCGCCGATGGCTATATTGCCTTCGATGGTACAATTAATCAGCATAGGATTGGTATAAGGGCCGCAATATATACCGGCACCGCGTGCCCAACCGCCCCAGCCACCTCGGCCTGCATTGTTGTTATCATTCGCTCCGACACCGTTTCCGCCATCGCCTCCGAACATGAAGTTGTTTCTGATTATACAATTCTTAATAACCGGACTGGCACCAGCTTCAATATAAATCCCGGCGCCTTCAACCGGTGTACCATCATAGCCATTGGGGTGACCTTGATCCCGGTCTCCGTCGTCGGTCAATCCCGCGTCCCCACCGAAATTCTCAATGGTAAAGCCGTTCAGAACTGTATTTGCATCTGTGGTAGTTCTAAATACAACGCCGATGTAGTTCCAATTTGAAATTCCTCTGTTACCACTAATAATTGTTGCCGCCACGGTATTGGGATCATGGGGATCTCTCGACGTGATATACAGAGACTTGTCGATCATCAGGGCGTATGATAAATACCCACCGTAATAAATTCCTGTATCGACTACAATCTGATCCCCATCGTTGGCGGCAGTGACTGCATCCTGGATTGTCTGGTAATCACCTGGAACATTAATTACGGCCGGCTTCCAGAACTCAACATCAACAAAGGTATCAGTGCCAAGTATAGTTACAGTATTGCTCGATGATTTAGATGAATCCTTGTCGGTACCAGACCATTTTGATATTCGCCAACCAACATCAGGCGCAGCGGTTAGTGTCACCGTCGTTCCGGTGTAAAAAGTGCCGCTGGAAGGTTCAACGGTGCCTTGTCCGTTTGCCACCCTGGTTGTCAAAGTACAAACAGGTACATCGTTGTGGTCGCGATAATGATACCCAATATCGACAGTTCCTGAATCCCCCTCGCCATCAGTGCGTGTAGTGTAATCCGACAACCCGAGATTCTCGGCCAGGTCGCTGCCGGCATTCAGGGCAGGGCTATCCACAGCCTGGCTTGAAGCAACCTGGCTGAGATAATACCCACCTAACGGCCCGACCGCAAACAGTGGATCGTCTTCAATATTTGTATCATCAAGATCAGTTCCACTGGAAGTGATGACCTCCTGATTAATTGTATCGTAAACTCGGTAATCGCCATCCGGGTTATTGTGGAATAGAGAGTATTGTGCAGTTGTATTGCCGAAGTTCTCTTCGGCTATTGCGCCTTTGTT
>Ga0307378_10006820_pt1 | contig 15502 bp, 8 predicted proteins | sample UN1MG_FD_202238 | JGI IMG/M metagenome (GOLD analysis project Ga0307378, IMG submission 202238) | Soil microbial communities from Risofladan, Vaasa, Finland - UN-1 | ecosystem: Environmental > Terrestrial > Soil > Coastal area > Acid sulfate soil | place: Finland: Risofladan, Vaasa | collected...
TGGAAATCGCTGGTTTGAGACTCGTACAAACCCCCGGTTTACCACGTGTTCAAGGACCAAGCTAGTTCGGCTCGGCCTCCGCTTCCATAGTATCACCCTACGGCTACGGCTGCGTTCATTGTCCGGCGTTACTTCATGACGCGGGCTCGACGAATCGGCCCGTCGCCGCCGACTCATAGGCCGCCATGAGGACCTTGACGACCGCGGCGCCGAGCTCGGCCGGGACTTCGCTCGGGCGCCCCTGTTCGATGCAGTCGACGAAATGGGCCGCGTCGCTTCGGCCGGAGGCGGACGGCGTGACCCAGCCCTGCTTGGGGGCGCCCTCCACGTCGGCGAACGTGCTCTTCCAGAAGCCCATGGGGTCGTCCGGGTGGATCTTGGGCGGGAGCCAGGGGTTTTCGTCGGCCCAGACCTCCAGGCGGGGCCGATAGGCGTCGATCGAGGCCACCGCGTCCGTGCCCACGAGGCAAACGCGGTTCATCCCGCCCATCGGATGCGAGCGCCAGCCACAGCGGCCGCAGGCCATCGTGGCGATCAGCCCGCCATTGAGCTCCATCAGGGCGACGCCGTAGTCCTCCACGTCGTTGCGTCGGTGCTCGGCGAAGAAGTAGTTGCCCGTGGCGGCAAACACCCGCCGCACGCGGCGCGAGAGCAGCCATTGGAGCTGGACCAGCGAGTAGACACCCACGTTGTACATCTCCCGCTTCGAGTCGACCAGCTCGAACTGGCGCGGTCGCTGGTGCTCGGCGCGCGGCTTGTCGATCGGCACGGTGCCGGCCCGGCCCTTGGCGAACGTCAGATCGAAGTGAATCGCTCGGAGGTCGCCGAGCGACCCGGACTCGATGACGCGGCGGACGCGCCCCGAGGCGGGCCAATGCACCTGGCTAAACATCTGGCTGGCGACGCCCGAAGCGCGAATCGCCGCGGCGACCGCGTCCGCCTCGTCGACCGAGGCGGTCATCGGCTTGTCCAGATACAGGTGCTTGCCGGCCTCCGCGCATCGGACCATCACCCGCGCCCGGCGCTCCGGCTCGGCACACACGCTGACGATGTGCACGTCGTCGCGCGCCAGCGCCCGGTCCAGGTCAGGCAGCACGGGGATGCCCAGCTCCCGGGCGAGCTTCTCGTTGAGCGTTTTGCGGCGCCGGGGCACGTCGGGTTCGTCGGTCACGCCCACGAGCCGGCAACGCGGATCGGCGGCAAAATCCTCGGCGTAGTTCTCTTGATGCGTATGCCCCCCGGCGACCAAGAGAACGCCGTAGGGCGGCTTCGCCGGCGACGGTCCTCGCCTGCGCTCCTCCTTGAGCTTTGCGACGGGAGGTCGGCTCTCTTGCTTTGACGCAGGGGAAGAAGGCTCGTCCTCGCCCGGGCGTGCCTCGCCGGTCAGCGCTACCGGGTTTCCGGAGGCGAGCGACCGACGCACGGCCTCGAGCAGTCGCCGAGCAGCCTCCGAGCCCGTCGGACCGCGCGGCTCCGATTCAAGAGCCGGTCCGGGCCCCGGTTCCCACGACAACACGCCGTGGTTCCCCACCACGATGACCTCCAATAGAGGCGGTCCCTCGCCCCGCGATCCCGCGGAAACGATGGCCGTCTGCCCCTGCGTGAACTCCATCAACACGCTGACCGGGCCGGACCGCAAGTCGCCCAGGGCGGCCAGACGACGCACGTCGGCATCGAGCCAACGGGAGGCTGCTTCCAGGTGGCGTCCCAACGCGGGTACCAGTCGATCGGAGTCGGAGATCGTGTGGTCCACGATTCGGACCGAGACGGGTATCCCGATCCGCTTCGCGCGGAGGACGTTCAGTACGGCATCCGAGGCGGCGCTGGCTGGCATGACGGGTGTCCCTCCACGTCGTTCTATGGGAGCACGTGCGGATTGCGGAGCGGGCCTCCGGGCGACCGGCGAGCCGTCTGCCCGCGGCTCGATCCGCAAGACCGGCGTCTCAGGCTAGCACGGTCGGAAATGGCTGTCAAACGCTCGCCGCGGCACTTCGCGGCGCCGTGCGTGAAACACACCACCAGAGGCAAGCAGAACGCCGATCGCCGAGCGTGCCGGTCAGGGCGTGAGCAGCTCGACGCGCTCGTCCACCTCCGCCAGCTCGGGCCGGGGCTCGAACGCCGGCGCAATCTCCGACTCGACGGTTTCCGGCATGGCCAACCGGGCATAGACGAAGTACATGACGGGAACCACCAGGAGCACGAGGACCGTGGTGAGCGACAGGCCGAAGCAGAGGCTGGTCGCCATGGGAATCAAGACCTGCGCCTGAAACGACGTCTCGAAGAGAAGCGGCGCAAGCGCGGCGATGGTCGTGATCGACGTCAGCAGCACCGCCCGAAAACGCCGCCGGCCGGCGTCTACCAGGGCTTCTTTCAGGGGCACGCCGTCGCGCACGCGATGGTTGATGAAGTCGATCAGCACGATCGAGTCGTTCACCACCACGCCGGTCAGGGCGACCAGTCCGAAGAGACTGAACATCGTGACTTCCAGGCCCATGACCCAATGGCCCGCGAGGGCCCCGATGGCCCCGAAGGGGATGATCGCCATGATGAGCACGGGCTGGAAGTAGGATCGGAACTTGAGCGTCAAGAGGGCGAACATCGCCACCAGGGCGACGGCCAGCCCCTGCATCAAGCCGGCGATCGATTCCGAGGTCTGCTCCTGCTGCCCTTCCCAAAGCACCCGAACGCCCTCGTACTCCGGCCTGGCCAGAAGCTCGGGCAGGAAGGTCTCCTTCATGTCGGCAACAATCTCGCGCGCGTTGACCTCCGACTCTTCCACGTCGGCGCTGACGGTGATCGAGCGGAGCTGCTCCTGCCGGTTGATCACGGAGTAGCCGCGCCGCACTTCCACGTCGGCCAGCTCGGTCAACGGCCGCTCCGGGGCAGCGCCGAGGCCCGGCCGGCGGATCAGATCCAGGACCGACGGGGCGGTGCGCACGCGGATCTCGTCGAAGTCGGCCAGGCTCCGCCGCTGCTCGCGCGGATAGCGAACCATCAGCTTCACTTCGTGGCGTCCGCGCTGCAACCGCATCACCTCCTCGCCGTAGTACGACGCCCGCACGGTCTCCGCCAGGTCGGCCAGGGAGATGCCCATCGCCTTGGCCCGATCCTTCACCTTGAGCTGGAACTCCCACTTCCCCGGCCGGGAATCGTCGGCGATGTCGATCACGCCGGCGTAGGTTTGCAGTTGTCGCTTGCACTCGTCGACCGCCTCCTCCAGGGCTTCCATCTTGTCGGGCTTGGCGAGGAGCTTGAATTCGATCGGATTGCCGCCGGGGCCGTGTTGCGTGCCGCCGAACGTGACGCTCTCGGCTCCCGGAAACTCGCCCGCTTCGCGACGCCATTCCGTAATGATGTCGGTGCTCTTGAGGCTCCGCTCCGAGGCGTCTACGATCTCCACGCCGAGGTCGCCAACGTGGCTACCGGAAGGGTTGAGCACCGGGCTGATCGATTCGCTGACGCTCAAGCCGCCCACGGCCCGGTGAATCACCTTGACGAGCGACTCTCCCGGCTCGGAGAGCTTTGCGTCGACTCGTTTGATGGCCGCTTCGAGCCGCTTGCTCGCCTCGTCGGCGACCGAGGCCGGCGTCCCGTCCGGGTAAACAACCCGCGCCTCGATCGAGTTCGAGTCGATCTTGGGAAAGAAGTTGAACGGCATCTTCGTCTGCCAACCCGCGGCCAACAGGAGAAACGCCGTTGCCGTGGCGAGGACGATCCACGGGTTGGCGAGCGACCAGCGGAGCGTGGGCAGGTAGACCCGGCGGATGAGGCCGTCGAGCAACCGGCTGGTAAGGGCGTTCGACGCGGCGATCAGGTCGGCAAACCGCTTCAGCGGATAGGCCAGACTTGACAGGACGATCCACGCGGCGGGCACCAGCGCCGCGTAGGCCAGCCACGGAGCCACCGCCTCCGGCCACCGCTCGATCGTCCACGGAAGCGGCTGGGGGAAGACCGCGTGGGCCAGGAAGACCGCCACGCCGACGGCCAGAAGCGGCAACGAGACGGCAAGCGGCAATCGCGACCAGAACCCGAAGACTCGGGCGACGACGCGCCGCCGGCCGCGGCCGCGATGCTCCCCGTGCGCCAAGTGGCAGGGCAGGATCAGCGTGCTTTCGATGAGCGAGAAGGTGAGCATCGCGATCACCGCCACCGGCATGACGGCGATGAACTTGCCCATCACCCCGCGGACGAACAGAAGGGGCACGAACGCGACGATCGTCGTCGTCACCGACGCCACGACCGACGGCAGAACCTCGTAGGCCCCTTCCACCGCGGCCTGCGTGGGGCTTTCGCCTCGCTCGCGGTGCGAGAAGATGTTCTCCCCGATCACGATGGCGTCGTCGACCAGGATGCCCAGGGCCATGAGGAACGCGAACATGGAGAGCATGTTCAGGGTTTGGCCGCCCCAATGCAGCAGGAAGCAGGCCCCCAGCATCGAGACCGGGATCCCCATCGCGACCCAAAACGCCACGCGGAGCTCGAGGAACACGGCCAACACCAGCAGCACCAGGATCAGGCCCTGAAGCCCGTTCTTGCCGAGCAGATCGAGTCGATCCTCCACCATCACCGACGTGTCGGCCCAGGTCAGCAAGTCGTATCCTTCCGGCAAGGGGTAGCCGCCGGGCTCCGCGGCCGAGTCGACGAATCGCCGGACCTGCTCGACGATCGCCAGAAGGTCTTCCCCCGCCGTCTTGTCGACCGAGACGACCAGCCCCGGCCGCCCGTTCACCCGACTGATCGCCGTCGTGTCGACGAACTCGTCGCGCACGCTGCCCAGATCGCCGACCGTGAGCACGACGCCGTCGGGCCGGGTCACCAGCGGGATCTTGGCGATCTCCCGGCCGACCGTCCGCTTGTTCTTGCCTCGCAGGAGGACTTCCTGCGAATCGGTCTTCATCGTGCCGCCGGGAAGCTCGATGTTCTCGCGGCGCACGATCCGCGCCACGTCCTGAAGCGTCAGCCCGTACTCGCGCAGCGTCGACTCGGCGATCTCGACGTCGATCTGGTACTCGCGGCTCCCGATGATGTTCGCCTGGGAGACGTCCGCGAGAAGCAGCAGCTCGTCGCGGACCTTCTCCGCCACCGCCCGGAGCTTGACTTCCGCCTCGGGGTCGCCGGAGTCCGGGCCGAGAACCCCCACGCGGATCGCCGCCGTGCGCAACGTGATCTGCTGAACGATCGGGTCCTCGGCCAATTCCGGAAAGCTGGGGATCCGGTCGACTTCGGAACGAACCTCGTTGAGAACCTTCTGCACGTCCGGCACGTCGGCCTCGAGCTCCAGCACGACCATGCCGGCGCCCTCCCGGGCAATCGAGTACTGCTTCTTGATCCCGTCGATCGACCGCACCGCCTCTTCGATCTTCTGGCAGATGCCCTCTTCGACTTCTTCCGGGCTTGCGCCGGGATAGGGGACGCTGGCGATGACGATCTCCAGGTCGAAATTGGGGAACACCTCGCGGTGCATCATGATGAGGGCGACGGCGCCGACCACGATGACGCTCACCATCAGGGTGTTCATCGCCGGCGTGTTTCGGATTGCCCAGCGCAGCACGGACTTCATCGGACTGCTTGCTCCCGAACCACCATGCCCTCTTCCGCGCCGGACAGGGGCGTGACGACGACCCGCACGCCCGGCTCCAACTCCCCCGCCAGGACGATCGCCGCCTCGTCGGCCACGCGCACCACGCGCACGTCAAGCATCGCCAACTCCTTCGACCCATCGTCTTGCCGAACGATCCAGACTCGGTTTCCCGGTCGCACCGCCTTCTCGGGAATCCGCACCAGTTGGGCCTGCGGCTCCGCGTGGATGTTGACGGTGACGAACATCCCCCGCACCAGGGCCGGGGGCCCGGTCAAACGGCCCTGCCCGCCGTCGGCCCCCACCACGCGAACGTTTCGCGGCGCCTCGACCACGACGCGGCAGGGGACCGTGCGGGTCGTCTCGTCCAGCCCCGATCGCTCGTACCGCGACAACGCACCGTCCCACTGGTAGTCCCGCCCGGCCAGACGGTATACGACCTTCGCCGGCGCCTTGGGAATCTGATACTCGATCTGGGGCTTGTCCCCGACCGTGCCTCCGGGCCCGAGACCGGTCTGGCTCCAGAGCCAGTACAGATCGTCCACCCGGAGACTGCACTTCACCTCCACCTTCGACGTGTCTTCGATGCTCATCAGCGCCGTCCCCCGACGCACGAAATCGCCTTGCTCCACCGCGTCGCTGACGACGACGCCGTCAATGGGCGATGCGATTTCCGTCCTCTCCAGGTCGAGCCTGGCCTTCTCCAATTGGCTGTGGAGCGTCTGGAGCGTGTTCTCCGCCATGATCACGCTCAGCTCGCCCTGCTCGATCTCCGCGTCGGAAACCACCCGACCGCCGCCGAGCCCTTCGAGCCTCGCCATCTCCTTCTTCCGTAGCTCCAACTCCCGCTCGGCCAAGCCGATCAGCGATCTCGGGCTCGCCTCGTTGTCACCCCGGAGGGCCGCGGTATCGCCGCGGGAGTCGAATCCTTCCACCAAGCGGCGGATTTCCAGCTCGCGGTCCCGCGGGTCGATCTTGAACAGCAAGGCGTCCTTCTCTACGTACTTGCCTGCGCGGCAAACCTCGTTCTTGTAGTCGATCCTCCCGTCCACCTCGGCCGACAGCTCGATTTCGCGATACGGGACGACCACGCCGTCGACCTCGATCTCCAAACCCCGATCGTGCGTTTCGGCGGCCACGGTCTCCACGAGCGGCGGCTTGTCTTCCTCCACCACGTGAGCCGTTGCGTCCTTCTGAAAATAGAGGAGTGCAAACCCAGCCGCGCCTCCGCCAAGAATCAATAGCGGCAGCATGATTCGGACGAGATCTCGAGCAAGCGTCGAGGCCGTCCGTCTTCGTTCTGTCATCACCTCACCTCGATCAGGCATCGCCTCAACTCTCTCCGTTTCCCCTTCGATCGGCCGCGATCGCGTGGCCCTCCGAAACACCCGGCGCTATGCCGCTCGATCCCGCCGCCGACGCGCCCGGGCCCGCAAGGGGCGGCCTCAGCCCCAGCGCAGCCAGGCTGACCTGCGAAATGTGCTCGGCCAGTTGCTCGATCCCGTAGTACGCCCGCAACTCCTCTTCGCCTACGATACAAGGCAGGATGTTCCGGCTGGTTCGATAGTAGACACACTGCCCGATGATGCTCAGACCAATCTGATTTAGCTTGTAGCGAGGCGTATCGGCGGGCAGGATCTCGTCCAGGATTCCCTGCAACTGTCCGAAATGGACCCGAAAATGCTCGCGCACCAGCTCCCGAAACGCCGGGGTCGGATCCAAGATCTCCCGTACGAAAAGCCGTTCCTGCCAGGGACTCTCCTGCACGCTCAACAAGTGCACCAGAAGCGTGTGGATGAAGCCGCGAAGCTTCTTCCCCGGCGGAGTCCCCTCGGGCCAGTCGAATTCGGCCTGGGGGCCGGACTTGCCCGGATGCGCGTGCCTCAACGCCTCCCGGTACAGCTCCTCCTTGCCCCCAAAATAGTAGTTGACCGCGGCCAAATTCACCCCCGCCGCGTGGCAGATCTCCCGGACCGTTGCCGCCTCGAACCCCTTCTCGGCGAAAATCGGGCCCGCGGCGTCTAGGATTCGGGTGCGTGGGTCGTCGGTTGCCATGGCTTCATACCTTCCTGGTAGGGAACGCGACTGAACGTTCGTTTCAAACAATAATATCAAACGCGCGTTTGGAGTCAATCAAAAACCTCGGGAATCGGGCGGATCTCGCTCTGCAAACAACCCACAGAACTTCTTGCACCAAGCCGGTTCGGGAACTCTCCTAGAAAGCCCAGTCGCACAGTTGACTCCGCCCCCTGGACCCACTAAAACCGGGGCGCTGCCCTGATCGTGACGGTGTGATGGTGAACCTTCGTCGCACCGGAGGTTGCTCCTGCTTTGAACCCGCTTTGGAGGACGTCCCATGCAGCCATCTGCTTCCCGCCGACACTTCCTCAAGACCGCCTCGGCCGGCGCGGCCGCCTTGAGCATGACCGCCGCCGGCTACGCCCGAGTGGCCGGGGCCAACGACCGCCTCTCGATCGGCGTCATCGGCTGCGGCCGGCGCGGACGCGGGGCCCACATGCCCGGCGTCCACAACCATGCCGAGACGATGAACGTCGAGATCACCGCCCTGGCCGATCCCTGGAAGCCCAGCCGCGAGGCCGCCGCGGAGCTGGTCCAGAAGTGGTACGGACGCCCTGCCCGACAGTTCGTCTCCTACCGCGACATCTTGGCCCTCGACGACGTCGACGCCGTGATGATCGCCTCCTGCGACCACCAGCACACCACCCACCTCGAAGCCGCCGCCAAGGCCGGCAAGCACGTCTACTGCGAGAAGCCCCTGGCCATGGACCTCGAAAAGCTCAAGCAGGCGTGCGACGCCGTGAAGGCCGCGGGCGTGGTCTGCCAGATCGGCACCCAGGTCCGCAGCATGCCGACCAGCACCGCTTGCCGCGAGCTTTTCAAGAAAGGCGTTTTGGGCAAGATCTCGCGGATCGAGCAGTGCCGCAACAGCGCCCGCCCCTATTGGTATTCGCGGCTCGCCGACGCCAGCGAGAACGAGGTCGACTGGAAGGAGTTCCTCATGGACCGGCCCATGCGCCCGTTCCGCGCCGACCACTTCACCGGCTGGTACGGCGTCCGCGACTTCTCCGACGGCCCCATCCCCGGGCTGGCCAGCCACTTCATCGACCTGATCCACTACATCACCGGGGCAAAATTCCCCCACAGCGTGGTCGCCCAGGCGGGCATCTTCACGTGGAAGGACGCCCACGAGTTCTCCTGCCCCGATCAGGTCGAGGCCACGTGGACCTATCCGGAAGGGTTCATGGTCAACTACACGACCAACTTCGGCAACTCCAACGGCAACCGGATCCACTTCTACGGCCGGCACGGCACGCTCGACATGACCCCGTGGAGCGCGCCCAAGATCTCCGGCGCCGGGGCGGTCGAGAAAGGCGAGCTCGGCGCCGAAACGCCCGTCGAGCCGATCGACACGCCCGACCACTTCCTCGACTGGCTCCAGTGCATCCGCACGGGCGGCACGTGCCGCGCCCCGATCGACGCCGGCTACCAGCACGCCGTCGCCGTGATCATGGCCGTCCGCGCCGCCGACACGGGCCGCCGACAGGTCTACGACGTCGACAAGCGTGAGATCCGCGAAGGGTAGCCCGCCGTTGAAAGAGTGATCCCTCGGCGAGTTGGGTGCCACTGCTGGCTTGCCCAGCAGTGATCTTCGTGCGGATTGGTACAGCACTGTTGGCTTGTCCAGCAGTGATTCCTGCGGATCGGTACGGCACTGCTGGGCAAGCCAGCAGTGGCACCCTTTTTCATCGGGCTGTTGGCTTTGCCATTTCCCCAAGCCATCGCCCTCAACGGTGGGGCCTCGCTCCGCGGGGTATGGTGCTTTCCTGGCAAGTCCCTCCCCGCCAGTCGGGTGCCCGGGCGGGGCCATCCCTCGCCCAACGCCCGGCCGAGCCCCGCCCGGCCGGGAAAAGTTGGAAGCACCCGGGGGTGCCCAAAAAACGTCTTGCGGCTCGGCGCTAACATGGTAAGATCGAACACGTTAGGCAGAAAACCGAGTGCCCGGAAGGCCCCGAAACGGCCCCTCCAAGTGTCCAACAAAGGCGACCATGAAGCGCCCTAAGTCTATGCCCCACAACAGGTTCTGTCAAGAACAATTATTGGACGGTTTTTGTTGGTCCGGCCAAAACCTCCAAGTGCTTTCGTACCCGGGCGTTGCGCGAGTGACCTCGTCCAAAAAGGCCGTTTCCCCCAGTACATGGCGTGCGCGCAGGTGGCCTGTGACCCTGTAGCACATCCCATGGGACCCCAGCGCATTCACCATGGAACCCCAGCGCACTTCCCCTGGGGCCCCAGCGCACTTGCGCGTACTGTTAATTCGGCGTCACGCCGCAACAAGCGAACTTCGCTCAGGGCAACTGGTGGGGCAGTGCCCCTCAGAGGTGCCGAAATCCAGGTCGCGCCCGAAGTGCCCGTGTCCAACAAAGCCCGTGACGCAGACTGCTCGGGAAGGGGGAACAACGTAGAAAGAGGAAGCTCCGTCCGGCGGCGTTGCAGCCCTCCGGTCGCGAGGCACGGTTCGTACTCCCGGCCGTTGGACCGGCAAAGATCCTTCAGGGTCTTCTCGGTCCGCGTCCCGATTGCTAGACTGCCGGGTGAACGTCAACTGCAAGCCAGACGGTAGGGTGCGTGAAACGCACCATCTGGGCGTGATAGGGGAAGTGGTGCCTTTCACGCACCCTACGCGGACTCCGATTCCGGCGGGCGCGCAAAAAAGACGCCCCACGCGGGGGCGTCACGAGGTCGCTGGCGAAGCAGCGTTGCCTTGCGCGAGCGAAAGCTCCTTACTATGACAAGCAGGGCAATCGTCGCTCGGATACACTGAGAACAGTATCACGTAAAACGTCCCAGTTGTCAAGGGAGCAGCAAGATGACTCCGGGAGAAAATGGGGAGCGAGCAAGGGCCCCCTATCGGTTGGGGATCGACCTGGGCAGCGGGTCAATCGGTTGGGCCGCCGTAGTCGAGAGGGAGGGAGCGCCCAGCGAGATTCTGGCCATGGGCGTCCGCCGCTTCGATGCGGGCGTGCTCGGAGACATCGAGCAGGGCAAAGACGAGTCTCGGGCGACCGCACGTCGCGATGCGCGAGGACCACGCCGGCAAGCTTGGCGCCGGCAATACCGGCTGCGCAAGGTCTTCCGGCTGCTACAAAAGATGGACCTCCTACCCCCCAGCAAGGACGACTCGCACGACGAGCGGCATCGAGTCCTGGCCCAGCTCGACCGCCAGCTCCGCGGTAGCGCGGAAACGCCGGGTCCGGCCAGCTCCCACCTACTGCCGTATCTACTCCGCGCTCGCGCGCTCGACGAGAAGCTCTCCCGGCACGAACTGGGCCGCGCCCTCTCCCACCTCGCCCAGCGCCGCGGGTTCCAGACCAACCTCAAGGCCGCCAAAAAGGACGAAGAGGTCGGAGTCGTCAAGAAGGGCATCAGCGACCTGGAGAACCTGATGGAACAGGCCGGCTCGCGCACCTTGGGTGAGTATTTGGCGTCGCTGGACCCGCAACAGTACCGGATTCGGGGCCGATGGACCTCGCGAAAGATGTATCAGGACGAGTTCAACCAGATCTGGACCGCACAGTCCGCTTATCACTCGGACCTGACCGATGAGGACCGAGACCGCCTGTACCACGCGATCTTCGACCAACGCCCGCTCAAGTCGCAAAAGGGCCTGATCGGTATTTGTGAACTCGAGCCCAACAAGCGGAGGGCGCCCGCTGCGTGCCTCGAATTCCAGGAGTTCCGCATCTTGCAGCGCGTCAACGACCTGGAGGTGATCCAGCCCGATGGGGAGTGCCGCGCGCTCAACCCGGAGGAACGCACCAAAGTGCTTGGCGAACTGGCCGAAAAGGGGGAGGTCACCTTCGGGAGAATTCGCACCCTCCTGAAAATGAGACCGTCTCGCGAGTACGGCCGCAACTATGCGTTCAATCTGGAAGAAGGGGGCGAGAAGCGTCTCGTGGGCAACCGCACCGCCGCCAAGCTCGTGGCCATCTTGGGGGATGGATGGCGGGAGCTCGGGCCGGAGAAACAGCGCCAACTGGTGAACGAAATCCTCTCCTTCGAATCCGAAGCTCCCTTGATCGGGCGGCTCGAAAGCGGCTGGGGCTTCGAGCCTCACGTCGCGCGAGCGGTCGCCGAGACGCCGCTGGAGCCCGGCTACGCGGCCCTGTCGCGCAAAGCGATGCGTACGCTCTTGCCGCTGCTGGCCGAAAGCGTCGCGTACGCGACCGCCCGCAAGGAAGTCTACGGAGACGTCCGCCGTGACCAGGAAGTGCTGGACACTCTCCCTGCGAAGCACGAATGCGCCGTGCTGCGGAACCTCCGCAATCCTGCGGTTGCGCGTGCGCTGAGTGAGCTTCGCAAGGTGGTCAATGCGTTGGTCGGCCGGTACGGGAAGCCGGTCGAAGTGCACATTGAGCTGGCCCGCGATCTGAAGCACTCGCGCGACCGCCGGAAACGCATGGCCGACCAGAACCAAGAGAACGAGAAGTCGAGAGCAGCGGCGCGGAGGAAGATCCTCGAGGAGATGGGCGACGAACGCTACTGCACGGACCGGAACGTCCTCAAAGTGCGTCTGGCCGACGAGTGCAACTGGGAATGCCCCTATACCGGGAAGTGCATCTCGATGGAAGCCCTGGTCGGCGACCAACCTCAGTTCGACGTGGAGCACATCATCCCGTTCAGCCGGTCGCTCGACAATTCCTTCCTCAACAAGACGCTCTGTTACCACGAGGAGAACCGGAAGGGGAAACGAGGCCGCACGCCTTTCGAGGCGTACGGCCGTACGCCCCAGTGGGAGGAGATCCTCTCCCGAGTCCGCCGCTTCCGCACCGACGCAAGAACGCGAAAGCGCAAGCTGGAGCTATTCCAAGTGGAACGGTTGCCGGACACGGAGGACTTCACCGCTCGTCAACTCAGCGATACCCGCTACATGTCGCGACTGGCGGCCGACTACCTGGGGCTTCTGTTCGGCGGCCAGATCGACGTCGAAGGGCACCGCCGTATCCACGTGAGCCCGGGCCGCGTGACCGCCTACCTCCGCCAACGGTGGAATCTCAACGCGATCCTCGGCCACCCCGACGACAAAGAGCGGGACGACCACCGCCACCACGCCATCGACGCCCTGGTCGTCGCGCTCGCCGGCCCTCGCGAGGTCCACCTTCTTAGCCGTGCGGCGGAAGAGGCCGAAGAATTGGGCGAGACAAGGCTCTTCCCCCGCGACGCGTTCGATCCGCCTTGGGACGCATTCCTCGACCAGGCCCGACAGACGGTCGAGGCCATCCACGTCTCCTCGCGCGTGAGCCGCAAGCTGAGCGGTAAGTTGCACAAGGAGACAACGCTGAGTAAGCGCATTCCCGTCACAGATTCCAAAGGGCGGGTAACGTACGTGCACCATGTGCGCAAGAAGCTCGACGACCCGTCTTTCTCCACAAGAGACATTGCGAAGATCGTGGATGACCGAATTCGCAGGATAGTCGCAGAGCATCTCGACAGGAACGGAGGCGACTTGAAAAAGGCGTTCTCGGATCGAAACAATCACCCGTGTATGAGAGCCAAAGACGCGCGCATAATCCCAGTGCAAATTCACAGGGTGCGCATTCGCACGTCGGCCAAGCCGATCGTGATAGGGAAGGGTACCGGGACCCGTTACGTCGTTCGCGCTCCCCACTCCAACCACCACATGGAGGTTGTGGCCATTGTCGACGGTGACGGGAACGAAACGCACTGGGAAGGTTGCGTCGTAGACCGCCTGCAAGCCATGGAATGTAAGCGCAATGCGAACCAGATCATCCAGCGAGATCATGGTAAATGGAAAATGTTCAAGTTTTCGCTCACTCGGGGCGAGCACGTGGTGATGGCCCATAAGGGGGGAAATGAGGGGCTTTATCGCGTCACCGGGATATCGGAGAAAGAGGTGGAATTTGTTTTGCACTATGATGCTCGCCCAACTAAGGTACGAAGAAAGGCTGGGCCGCGTGTTCGCGGCGGCCCAGACCAGTTGAGGGAGTGGGGTGCACGGAAGGTTGCCGTTGATCCTCTGGGCAACATCCTTCCGGCCAATGACTGACCGAATCATCGATTTCTCCGACGCGCCGGCCCGATTGCGGGCGCGATACGATCAACTGATCGTGACGCGGCCCGATGAGGCCGATGTCTCGATCCCGCTGGCCGACCTGGCTGTGGTCATCGTGTCTCACCCCCAGGTGACGTTTTCGCAGGCCGTCCTCTCCGGCTTGGCGGAACGCGGCGCGAGCTTCGTGGCCTGCAACCGGCGGCACCTGCCCGTGGGGATGGTGATGCCGCTGGCTGGCCATTACGCCCAGGCCGAGCGGTTCGCCGCCCAGGCCCGGACGCCGATGCCCGTGCGAAAGCGGCTGTGGCGGCAGATCGTGCGCGCCAAGATCGACGCCCAGGCCGCGGTGCTCGAAGACCTGCACGGCACCGACCACGGGCTGCGTGCGCTGGTGCCCCTTGTTCGCTCCGGAGACCCGGCGAACGTCGAGGCACGAGCGTCCCGACGCTACTGGCCCCGGCTGTTCACCGACCTCAGCTTCCGGCGCGACCCGGACCGAGAAGACCAAAACGTCCTTCTCAACTACGGCTACGCCGTTCTGCGGGCGATCGTTGCCCGGGCAATCTGCGGGGCGGGCCTCCATCCGTGCCTGGGAATCCACCACCACAACCGATACGACACCTTTTGTTTGGCGGATGACCTGATGGAGCCGTTCCGGCCCACGGTGGATCGGGCCGTGGTGGAATACATGAGCACGCACGACGCCCTCTACGGGCTGGAGTCGGCCGCCAAGCAGACGATGATCTCGGAGCTCACCGGACGCTATCTGGTCGACGGAGAGCAACGCACGCTCTTCGACACGGCCGCGCGACTGGCCTCCTCGTTGGCACAGGTCTTCCTCGCCAAAGCGGACCGGCTTGAACTGCCCGATTGGTGACACCATGCCACGACGAGAATACACGCTATCGGGGTATCGAGGCATGTGGCTTTTTGCGATGTTTGACCTGCCGGTCGATACGAAGAAGGCGCGAAAGCGGTACGTGCAGTTCCGCAGAGCGCTCTTGAAGGACGGCTTCTCGATGCTCCAGTACTCGGTCTACGCCCGGTACTGCGCCAGCGAGGAGTCGGCGACCGCGCACCGGCAGCGTGTTCACGCCGCGATACCCCCTGAGGGGTATGTGCGCGTGCTCGGGGTCACCGACCGGCAATTCGGGAAGATGGAGAGCTATGTGGGAAAAACGAGCAAGCCGAGCGAGAAACCGCCGGCTCAACTCACGCTTTTCTAGGCCGGTCGCCGCCACAAGGCCTTGTGTGGACGCGGGTTACGTCACAGGTAGTGTATCCGAGCGACGATTCCCCGCAAGCCACAGCATACCTCGGGTACGGGACCTATGAGGGGAATAGTGTATCCGAGCGACGATTCCCCGCAAGCCACAGCCTCTCGCTTGAGCTGCTCACTCTCCACCACAGTGTATCCGAGCGACGATTCCCCGCAAGCCACAGCATGCCATGTTCGGTTACACGCGGAACCTCGCAGTGTATCCGAGCGACGATTCCCCGCAAGCCACAGCGCAACCGCAAGCTGGTGCCTGGCACCGGCAAGTGTATCCGAGCGACGATTCCCCGCAAGCCACAGCTCATCTCGAAGATGACGTGGCGCAGCCCCGGAGTGTATCCGAGCGACGATTCCCCGCAAGCCACAGCAACGTTCGCGTGCAGCCGTTCAGATCGCCAAGTGTATCCGAGCGACGATTCCCCGCAAGCCACAGCGAAGCAAGCGTGGCAAGAGACAAACGCGGAAGTGTATCCGAGCGACGATTCCCCGCAAGCCACAGCGTAGTCAGCGGCCACCCGTCTATTGCACAAGTGTATCCGAGCGACGATTCCCCGCA
>Ga0307378_10006821_pt1 | contig 15501 bp, 33 predicted proteins | sample UN1MG_FD_202238 | JGI IMG/M metagenome (GOLD analysis project Ga0307378, IMG submission 202238) | Soil microbial communities from Risofladan, Vaasa, Finland - UN-1 | ecosystem: Environmental > Terrestrial > Soil > Coastal area > Acid sulfate soil | place: Finland: Risofladan, Vaasa | collected...
TAATTGATAGAATGAAAACGATGAAAATTTCAGTAATTCTTTTGATATCAACCTTCGCCATTGCCTGCGGGCAGAAGGCTGATGATACCTTACAATTATGACATTCAACAGAAATAGTGTGATAAAAATACCGACATGATTTATAAAGCAATCTTCTCAACCGAATCCTTACCCGTTGTTGGTGGTACCACAGGAGCACTGACACAGATAAGTAAATTCATGCCCGAATGGAGTGCAGTAACTTCATTGATAATACTAACCATTATAGGCACATTAACTGGGTATGGACTCAAATTGTTATTGGATTGGCTATTTTCAAAAACTAAGAAGTGATAACTAAACCTACATATTTTTCCATTGATGAACTTGTTTGCGAACACGTTTATAATAAATATGGTGCAAAGTCATGGATTTTCTTTGATACAGAATTATTAATTATGCTTGATACTATCAGGGACAGGATAGGCAAACCAATTTTTGTGAATGACTGGTCTATCGGTGGACATCTTAATAAAGAGGGGCAAATAGTTAGATATAACGAACGTGGTTTAAGATGCAATCATTGTGATATAGTAAAGAAAAAAGCAGAAGCGGGGATACTTTATATGTCAGCACACTGTTTGGGCAAAGGGGCAGATTTTGAGGTACAGGGATTATTAGCAGAAGAAGTAAGACAGTGGATTGTCAAACACGCTAATTGGTGGCCTTATCATATAAGACTGGAAGCAGATGTTAATTGGGTGCATCTGGATGTTTATGATCAGAGTGAAAACAAGGTTTATATTTTTAATAAATGAAAGCAAGTCAGATTTATAAATGGTATATGCGTTGGAGGAAAGTCAGGGAATTCCTACTTGATTATGGCTTTGCCATTTTAATAATCATCGTTGTTTTATTTTGTGTGTTTGGATTAAAATATTTGTAAGATGATAGACACAGACGAATTAACAGTCAGGCAGTATGGCGCTATTTATGTTTCATGCGAATATTATTTATTTACACTATGGGAAAAACAATATTAACCATACAGGCAGATCATGACGGAAACAAATTGTTCCTAATGAATTATCACAAAATGAATGATAGAATGTTTTGTAGTTATAAATCAACTTATAATGATATGCCATTTCAGGACACGGAATTATTTCATGCAGACAATAATAAAAACGTTGTGATTTGTGGTGATGATGGGACTGTTCTTTGGAGATTTAACGGAGACTTATTAAATATATTTTTAACTTAAAATTCAAGAAGATGAAAAAATTAATGATTGTTTTGGTTTTTGTTTTTATTAGTGCAGGAATTTCTGCACAAAGTGTAACTCCACCCCAAAATTGGCTGGACCTTTTTGCCAATTTCAACGTATGGCTTGGCAGCCTGGCAGGCATAGCTGCGGTAACCGTTTTCCTGGCTGCTGCCGTCAATACCCTGTTAAAGACAAAGGGATTTGGTAAGCAACTCACGGCGTGGTTAATTTCTATCCTGCTTCTGGCAGTAGGCAACATTGTGAATATTGGATTCATGGCAGAATTTAACTGGTTTCATACAGTTATTTACGGTTTAGCTGCCGGATTTATTGCAAACGGCATCTTTGATATTGGCCTGGTTAAATTGTTACTTCAGGCATTTAAGATCGAACCCAAAGAGTAATGAAAAGCTGGCTGCTATTTTCCCTCGGGACTATGGCATACTTTTTAATCCGGTATGCCAACCGCACAGACAAGGTCCCGGGCTTCAGCTTTAAGTTCTGGATCCGGGATAACTGGGTCCAGATGGCTGTGGCCTTGCTCCTGGATCTCGCGGCCATGATCATCCTGCTGGATTCCGGCACGAATCTCACCGAATGGCTGAAAACATTCCTGCCGGCAGGGGTGGCCGTCTCAGCAGAGTTAGTAATAGCCCTTGCCTGCGGGCTTGGCTTGGGTGCAGGAGCTTATGAGATATTTAAGAAAAGACTTAAAAATGTGAAATGAGCCAATTATTAAAGATACACCAGGGAGATTCCACGACTCTGACTGAAACTGTCGAGGGTTTGACTTCCCTGGAAGGATACACCGCCAAACTATATATTGCGGAAGTGGACACGCTCGATGGGGATATTGACGGGCTGGTTATCACCTACCAGATTGTCAATGAATCTTCAAAACTCTATCCTGTGGGATCTCATGAATTTGAGACGAAGATCTTTGATGATCTCGATCATGTTCATACTCCATCGAGCGGAGGATTTGTTGTTGAACAAGCGATAGAGAACGATCCGTCATGACAAAGGTGCATGGGCATATCATACAGCTTAACGTCAAAGGTAGCATATCACAACTTAATGTCAGAGGCAGTATTGTTCAGGGTGGTTATGTCTTTGCATTTGCACCTGCAGAAGCACCTACATTACTGAATGCAACAACTATCGATGAGAACCAAATTGATCTTGGTTGGACAATTAATTCAACCCGCCATATTGGTCATGTCATTGAGAGAACATCTGTTCCCGGGGGATTGACGGGATGGAGTCAGATTGATACTGTCTTGGGTGCAACTGCGGTTTATTCCGATATAACCTGTGAACCCGGAACGTTATATTATTACAGAGTCAGGGCTTACCGGTATGGTATTTATTCGGACTATTCAAATGTTGCAAATGCAACAACAGATGATTGGGTTGCTTATTGGGCGACACTAATTTCAGCGACAGTCGAGAACGCAGCACCCACCGATGTAGTGTTAACTTTTCCGACTGCACAGACATCATTGGTGGCAACTGATATAACAGCAACAATAAATGGGGCAAATGATCCTGTTGTTAGTGCTTCATGGTTGGGTGGAGTTTGGACTGTTGTTTTAACTTCTACGGTTACTTATGGCGATGTAGTTATAATGACTTTTGTTAAAACAGGAGGAACAAAGGCAGTTACGAATAATGTTTTACCTTCATGGTTTACGGCAGGGGCAGTAAATAATGTTTTAATGGTCGGAGATTCATTTATGCGGGGTTATGCTGCAACAAATGAATTAACATTATCATTTCAGGCATTATTACGGTCTGCGTTAAAAACAGAATTAGGAGATGCGGGTTCAGGAACTTCATGGGCGAGATACATGGATGCAACGTATTCGTATAATTGGTTGCAGTGGAGTGGTGATTTTAGTGGAACATCTAATGTAAAGGCGGGTATGATTGGTTATTGTGCTACGGGAGTTACAACAGGAAAATATTGGGAAGTTACGAAAGATGGGTTATATTTTGATTTGGTACATTCAGTAGCAAGTTATCATGTCACATTTGATATTTATTTGGATGATGTATTTTATGCAAGTATAGCAAGAACAAGGTATACAGGTGGTGCTGGTATGTATTATGTGGAGAGGATTACGGCAGCCTCCTATGGTTCTCACAAAATAAAAGTAGTTGTTACTACTCCATATTATGCTCAATTAATACAGCTAAATTGCTACAACGGCAACAATGGTGTAAATCAAATTTTATGTGGAGCTTCAGGTGCGACAACGTTATGGTATGTTTTAGCCGCAGCACCCGATGCGTTTACTTATCAATGTGAGATTAATCAACCAAAACTCACTATTATAGAGCTGGGCTATAATGATTATGTTGGTCAGGTTGCATTAAATGATTATGAGACAAGGATAACGTCAATGGTTAATGCGGCCCTGACTTACGGTGACGTCTATCTTGTTAATAACACAGACTACAACCCCGGAAAGGCAATTCCGATTGTGGATTATAATACCAGATTGGCCAATATAGCAACTGCGACAGGTGCAAAAGTTATAGACATGGCTACCGTATTTGGTAATGCTGCTAATGCCTTGAGTAATGGATGGATTGTATCTGCTGCGAATTGGCATCCAACAGATGCGGGTCATCAGAAGTTTTATGATACAATTTATGCGGCGATAATGACCGGTTAATAATATGAACGACAAACTAAAACACTTTATAAATGAACGATAAAGAGGATTTTCAGATAAAGGTTTGCATGTGGTGCATAATAGGGATTATAATAGCGATTTTAATCTACCAGATATTTTATTAATAAACATGAGCAGATGAAACCCTGGAGTTATATAGTATTTTTTTTGATTCTGGTAGGCTGTTTGTTTTTCGGCTATCGGATCTATCCCAAGATTAACCCCTGCCCGACAATCGAATCGGACACAATTTATGTGATCGACACAGTAATAAGGGAGATACCGAACTACATACCATATTACGTTTACCGCACTGACTCGGTCGTTTACCGGGATACGGTTTTTAAAGACGTGGACACAACGGCCATATTAAAAGATTATTTTGCCATTCATTACTACACCCGGGAATTTTCCGATTCTCTTCTTTATGTGCAGATGCACGATGCAGTAAGCATGAACCGGATCATTGATACAAAATTCAATTACCGGATCAACCGGCCACAGCAAATAATCGAGAATGTTCTAAACACTGCCCCCTTGACCAGATCCTTCTATGCGGGATTGAGCCTGCCGATAGCGGAACCCAAATACACAGAGGTCGAAGCCCTATTCGTTTATCCCAGGCTTTACTTTGGCCTGGGAGCAGGATACAGGAGCGCATCTGTCAAGGCCGGGATAAAGATTTTTGATTTTTAAGAGTTCTGTTTTTTCATAGGTTAGGTTTGTTTTAGGGTTAGCCAGGGAGAAGTGATTTAACTCCCTGGCTTTTATTTGTTTATATCAAAATTATTATTATATTTGCAATTGTGACAAGTGGCAATTATTATTAGTAGAGTAGTGTTCTGTTCAAATGTATCTGGCATTATCCAGATTGGTGGATCGGGTGGATTGCACTCCCCTTATTTGAACTGCGAATGACAGCCGGGAAAGACCGGCTTTTTTTATGAAATGCTTTCCCAATGCACGACAATGCCAAAAAAGAGAGGGATACCGAAAACCGGATTCCCTCATTTAATGTCCGTCGGGGTGGCCAGACTCGAACTGGCGGCCCCTTGCACCCCATGCACCCTGTAGTATGATTTTGTAACACCCCGACACACTGCCATTTAATCTGCCTCCCGACAGATATTTTATTTCCGTTCTGCAATTAAAATTTGTCAGAATTTGTCAGAATTTGTATATTTCGCACTACAAATACACGACAATGGCATTATTATGAAAAAAATTTACCGCAATTATGACAAGTATATCCGGAATGTGCTACCAAACATCCTTCTCTATTATCTGGACATGGTATTTGTCCAAATGTTAGTTTATTCTGTTTGCAATTCGGACATTTTCTATCTTCATATTCAATAAACTTCTTAGAATAATTTATTTCTTTTAATTCGTTTTCCATTATTTAGAATCAATATAAATTACAATTAAGCCCTATAATACACAACAAAATACTTGTTTTATTGTTTTAAATATTCTTACTTTGCCTCATCAACGTAGCAAATTAATAAATAAAATGGAAATAACAAATACCAAAAACAGGGCAAAATTAAGTGCCATTGTCAATTATAATGGATTTGCAGATGCATTTGGGAATCTCCCCAATAGACATAGTTCAATAGTTCGCAGGGAATTATTGAAAAGATTAAAATGTTGCCCGCGAACTTTTTTCAGTAAAAAAATTGGCGAGGCCCCAATCAGGGAAAACGAAGTTCCTATCATCGAAGAGATATTCAGCAGATTCGGTTTAAATGCCTGGAATGGAGAAAGAATATAGAATGAATCGAAAACCTCATATAGTGATTTGTGGAATTTACAAAATTCAATCTAAATTATTTCCAAGTAAATTTTATATCGGAAGTTCATTAGATATCTACTCAAGATGGAGTAAGCATAAAAATGACTTTAAATTTAATCGTAGTCACCATACGGCAATCCAAAATCATGTAAATAAATATGGTCTTGATGATTTAGAATTATTCATACTTGAAAAATGTAAATATTCAAATTTAGGAGAAAAGGAACAAAATTATATAATAAATCAAAATCCTCCTTTTAATCTTCATCTTTTAGCAGGTCGAATAGATAGAAATTTTCTTCCTGTTCCTAAAAATTTAAAAATAGCAGTATTCCAAATGCAACGTCGAATTTTATTACTTAATGAATTAGCACCAGAAATCATAATTCCATTAAATATTTAGAGAGTAGAAAAATGGTGATTCCAAAAAAATACACCAAATCCATGAATTCTTATGAATAAAATTTTACTCAGACAGAACCAACAGCGATTAGATGAAGCCAGACATTGGATGAAAATTAAATGCCCACAACTATCAGCAAGGGAATTAAACATTGTAAGACTGATTTCCTATGGCTTTAGCCACAAAGAAATTGCCGACAGGCTTTTTATCTCTCCCCTGACAGTAGATAGCCATATCAAAAATATTTATGGTGCAATAGGGATACACAAGGATACGGAACTAACACGCTGGTATATCCACCGCTGCCATAGGATTAAGGAACAAACGATGTTCCTGGACTTCTGTCTTTTATATTTTATCCTTCATCAAATTTAAAAATAAGTTCATCAAATGGAAGTATTATCCAGAAGCAAACCAAAAGCACGGAAAGAACAATACAAGGATGCTTTAAAAGCAGAGTTAGCCGATGGAACAATAGTACGTGAAGGCGACATAGTATCTTTTATCGGGCCAGACAAAAATGTAATTGAAGGCCCAATAAGGAGGCGACCAAATGGAAAATTATACTTCCACAACACGACTTATGAAATCAGTGATTATCCAACGCTGAAATTAATCATTCAAAAAACCAATTGAACTAATGAAAAAGATACTAATAATATTGATCATCATTGCCACCCTTGCGATTGCTGTTGTGGGTGCTGTGGTAGCTGTAAAAATTGAGAATAGGAATCTGATAGAAAACAAACTTAATAAATAAACCAATGGAAACCGCATTAATAATATTGGGAATAGGCATCCTATTGTATGTAGGATTATGGAATCATTCAAAGTCAATTGACAGACTTGCAGATATTTTAGAAAAATATCTTAAAACCAAATAACCGATGAAAGAACGACCTATCTTATTCAGCACCTTAATGGTGCAAGCTCTACTGGCAGGAAATAAGACACAGACCAGGAGAAGTATTAAAAGCATTAACAATTTAACAAATGAGCACTTCTGTTTTACTCTAAGGGAAGTTAATCCAGAATTCGGTTATGCGGTTTTTGACGGACTGCTCCCTACTGGAGAAATTTGTCCTTATGGCAAGCTCGGAGATATTCTTTGGGTGCGTGAAACATGGGCTAAGGGTAGATTGGTTGATGAAGATGAAAAAGAGGTTTATAACGGATGGCTTTACAGGGCAAATGCTGACTTTGAAGATGATCCTGAATTATCTCCGGGGTTTAAATGGCATCCCTCAATCCATATGCGGAAAGAAGCTTGTCGTATTAAACTGCAAATAACCAATATAAGAGTCGAAAGAGTGCAGGATATATCCTCACTTGATGCTATTGCTGAAGGTTGTAAATATACGCATGAATACCCCGAATTATGGGAATCCATTAACGGCATAGATTTATGGTCCTCAAATCCCTGGGTATGGTGTATAACATTTAAAAAACTATAAACCAATGAAAATACAACTCAAAGAATTAACTGAATTGTTATGAGCACCAATTATAGTTACGGACATAGAGGGTTGACATCATGTGTTTTCTGCAACGAGGAACTGACAGACGAGCATCCCGGCAAGATCGCCACACGGAAAATGAACGGCAAAGTCTATAAAGAGACTATCTGCAACAAGTGCCTTGAGGATGAACCGGATTATCATAAAGATAAAGAGTTAATGGATTACCCTAATGATTACGATGTAATTTAAACATTATGAAAGACGAAAGATTAAATAGAATGAAAAAAGTTATTGATTCCTGGTCGAGGGATCCGGAACTCAATAAATTAAGTCAATCGCTGGCACCGACACTTGAACAGCTTGACGAGTTGCAGGAACAATTAGGCAGAAGGATACAATCAGGCATCATTGAAGATTTGATGAATGCTAATACCTTACAGGAAGTAGATAGTATTGTTATTGATAACGACTGGTACTTTGAGCGGTGGCCTGTGCTTATACGGTTCGCTGCAAGAGCAAGGAACAGAATCGAGAGGATTAATAATCTTAAACTGGCATCATGGATAAATCAACTCAATTAAAAATTAAAACAAATGGGATTATTTAAACAAAGAAAAGCAAAGTTAGCCGATGGAACAATAATACGTGAAGGCGACATAGTATCTTTTATCGGGTCAGACAAAAATGTAATTGAAGGTCCAATAAGGAGGCGACCAAATGGAAAATTATATTTCCACAACACGACTTATGAAATCAGTGATTATCCAACGTTGAAATTAATCATTCAAAAAACAAATTGAACTGATGGAAGAAAAGATACTTAAAATAAACTTAATAAACCAATGAAAAACGAAATTGTAAAAATTAAAGCATCTGATTACGGTCTTGAAGAAAGTAAGGCCGCAGAAATTGAATCTATGTTCTTGCCAATGTTGGCAAAAATGCGGGAACTTGAAAAGGAATTTAATCATATTCTTAAACTCCCGATTAATCCGGAAACCTGTCAAATGGCAAAGGACTTGAGAATTGCCTATGTTAAAACAAGAACCGGGACCGATAAAATTCATAAAGAATTGAAGGCTTTTTATCTTTCCGGAGGCAGGTTTGTTGATGCCTTTAAAAATACTCAATCCTTTGCATCAGGCGAAAAAGAAGAAGTTCTGAAATCTATTGAGTATCATTTTGAAAATCAGGAAAGGGAACGTTTTGAAAAACTAAGAATTGAACGTTCTGAATTATTAAAACCTTATACTGATATTGAACCTTTGGCACTTGGACACATGGAACAAGTTGTGTTTGACAATTACATTGCAGGTGTAAAAATTGCTTACGAAACAAGGATTGAAGCCGAGAAAAAAGCAGAAGCAGATAGACTTGCAACAATTGAAGCAGAAAAGCAGAGACAGGAACAAATCAGGCTTGATAATATCCGTCTGCAAAAAGAGGCAGAGGAAAGAGAAAAAGAAATTGCAGCTGAAAGGGAAAAAGCCAGGAAGGATAATGAAGAGAAGGAACGCTTGACAGAGATCGAGCGCAAAAGGAATGCAGAAATATTAAAAGCACAACAGGAAAAAGCAGACAAGGAACGTGCTGAATTACTTGCAAAAGCAGAATCAGAACGAAAAGACAAAGAGCGTGCCGAAAAAGAACTCGCAGATAAGATTGCATTAACTGAAAAGTTAAAAAGAGATGCTGAACTGAAATTACAGGCAGAACAAAAATCTAAAGCAGATGCAGAAAAAAAGGCAAAGCTTGCACCGGATAAAATTAAACTTCTGGCATTTGGCCAGGCACTTAATGACCTGCCACGTCCTGAAATCAAATCTATTGAGGCTGCCGGAGTTATGGCGAATATTAATGGTTTACTTGTAAAACTGAATAATTACATTATTGAAAACGCAAATAAATTATAACTATGGGAGTAGAAATTGTAAAAAGAAAACTGCCGGCACTGAAAGATCTTTATAACGGAGATCTGGAACTAAAATCAGGGCAGAATGACATTAACATTCTTGTCAACCAACCGCCAAAGTCAGACTGGATCAAAGAACATCCCTTTGCCAAAGGAGTTAAATATATTCCCATTGGCAGAATTGAATTTCTATTAACCAGGTTATTTCTTCGCTGGCGAGTTGAGGTAAAGGTTATTCAGTTAATTGCGAATGCTTGTGTTGTTACTGTCAGACTTTATTATCAAAACATTGAAAATGATGAATGGAGCTGGCAGGATGGTATTGGTGCCGCACCACTTCAGACAGATACCGGAGCAGGGGCTATTGAATTTGATAAAATAAAAAGCAGTGCAGTTATGATGTCCGCACCAGCTGCTGAAAGTTATGCTGTTAAAGATGCTGCTGAAAAAATAGGTAAGATTTTCGGAAAGGATCTAAACAGAAGGGATGAAATTCTTTATGATACACTTATAGGGATAATTCCAGAAGAGAAAATATCACTTTCACAATTCGGATATGCCGAAGAGCTGGTAAGAAAATCAACTTTGGATGAAGAACAAAAAGAAGAAGCTTATGCAGAACTTGCAAGAACTGATTTGGCTATGGCAGAGTTTGTGGCTATAAAAAATAAATTATTGGATGCACAACCTAAAAAATACTAAAATGAATAACTTAAACATTAAACTGAATCTTCAAAATTTGGTCTGTGCTTGCAGATTTGAAAAAGGTGCAGCCGGCCCCGTTGAATGTCTTATTATCCCACTTGAAAAGAATTATCTTTTTAAAGGCGAAAAGGGTGTTTACCTGGATATGACAGCTTTTGAACTCAAAGAACGCAAAGAGAACAAAACTCATCTTATCAAACAGACAATTCCAAAAGAAGTTTTTAAGTCAATGACAGATGAACAGAAAAGAGCAACTCCGATACTTGGTGATGTGTCTGTATGGGAACATACGGAAACGGAACCAGTAAGCGACTTAACTCCTTTAGATGAAGGATCGGATCTGCCATTCTGATGAAACGACAACTTAAAACAGAACTTGACCGGAATATGGTTATTGCTCAGATTCAAAGACTGGACCTGAGTAAAAACTATTCAGTTGAAGTTACTCAAAAAAGAAAGATTCGCAGTATATCTCAAAATAATCTTTATTGGTTATGGTTGACCTGCATTGAATTTGAAACAGGAAATAACAGGTATTATATGCACGATTATTATAAAGAGGTTTTTATTATCCCTGAAGTTATAGAAGTCAGGGGAATAAAAATTGAAAGGCGAACTACAACCGATAAAGATACTTTGATATTTAAAAATTTTCTTGATAGAGTGCAAATAGATGCCAGTACAGAATGGGGCATTAAATTACCTCTTCCGGAAGATCAATACTGGGATGAGTTTTATTCCTTTTACATAGATAAGTTATGAAACATTTTAAAGGGAAGCTGGCATGAGCGGAATTATAAGAATGATAAAAATATGGATTAAAATCAGAATGCCTCGGAAAAAGATTAAAGTGCTCCGGTATATTGATTTAAGCAAACCCAAATTGATCAGATGATTTAATGTTTGTAAAGAGATATAATAAGTTCAGAGCTGAAAGACAGACATTTGCCGGTCGATCTTATCACAGCAAAAAAGAAGCTGACTATGCTGTTCAACTTGCATGGTTACAGAAGGCAGGGGAGATAAAAGAAATTACACCTCAGTATAAAATTGACATCCGGGTAAATGGGAAACATATCACAAATTACTTTATTGATTTCCGGGTGGTTTACTCCGATGATCGTGTGGAACTGATAGAAGTAAAGGGATTTGAAACTAATGACTGGCAGCTTAAATGGAGACTCACAGAGGCCTTACTTGATGAAATAGAACCGGGAGCGAAATTAGTATTAGTGAAATAAATAATTATGTTTTTAGATGACCAATTATATCAGAAAGTAAAATCCAAAGATGTTAAGGGCATCACGGATTTTGAAGAACTCGTAAATGAATTATACGATATATGTGAAGATTATTTCAAACCAAAATTGAGTTCGAACATGACTTATAAAGAAGGGACTCAATTAATGGATAGGGTATTTAAACTTTGGGATATGTTTATTTTAAAACTTGAAAAAGAGAATTGGCCTTTTATTACAGTTCTCAAACATGAATCCTACAAAAATGCTTTCATGAATAACGAGGCGTTAAAAATAATTTATGAAGAGGGTAAATAATTTTCAAAATAGTTGTATTTAATAAATAAGTGCAGAAGAATATTATGACAACCAGGGAACAAATCAGACAGCTAAAAGAGCAGGTCAACCTGCTTCGATGGGAAAACCTAAAAATGAGGCTCCACTTTGAGGTGCTCCTTGACGGTACCGAGAGCAAGGCAGCAAAGAAGATATTAGGTATTTACAGGAGTAAGAGGGCAAAAAGGGATGAAGCCTCACTCTCAACACAGAATTAATGATTGATGGAAAATTATGAATTAAATATTAGTACACCACCAAAACGAATTAATAACTGGTTTCCAAAGGGTCATATTCCTTTCAATAAAGATAAGAAATGGACTGATTATTTGGATATGCGCAAAGCTCGCAGAATGAAAAAAAACTTAGAGATAGGTCGCAAATTAGGTAATAAAAATTTACCTGATGCTAACCGGAGGACCGTTGTAGCTATTAAAGACGGCAAATTGACAGCATACCGGAGCGCAACAGATGCAGCTATTATCCTACAATCTAAAGGAATAAAAATTAACAGGCGGAATATTTGCGCTGTTTGTCATGGTAAGAGAGTTATGGTGGGTAAGTATAGTTATATAAGAAAAAAGGCCGGGGGTTATCAATGGTTTTTTGCAGAAGATATTGAAAAATATAAAGATTTGATGCAACAGAATTAATGGCATACGAAAAGGGAAATAAGGCCGATAAAAAACATTACTGGCTCACACCACAGTATTTGTTTGATAAACTTAATAAAGAATTTGAGTTTGATTTCGATCCTTGTCCTTACCCTAAGCCTGATGATTTTGATGGTTTGCAGGCCGAATGGGGTGAATCAAATTATGTCAATCCCCCTTTTGGATCATATAAAGACAGAGGGACTAATAAAAAATACGGTCCTACAGCATGGGCAAAAAAAGCAATCAAAGAATTTAAGAAAGGGAAGCGAATTGTATTGGTTTATCCAGTTGATAAGTGGATATTAATGATTTTAGAGGCAGGTGCAAATGTGACAAATCTTAAAGATATTCATTGGCAGGCAATAGAGGATAATACAAATGGTCCCGGGACCGGACGCCATATAGCTTGCTTTATTTTAGAACCACCTAATTTTAAAAGAACTACTAATAAAAAACTAATTGGACCGAATGAACAACCATTTAAGAAATCAAATATACAACAAAAAATAAACTTTAATGAATGATCCCGTCATCATAGAACGCTCAGAGATTGATAGGATTGCACGTAATGCAGTCAGGTATGCTCTTCGGGAGATGAATAAGAAAACTATTAGTCCCTGGATCACCCAGCACCAGGCCGCTTTATTATTAGGCAGGGGAGGCCGGGGAAAGCTCGAAAGGGCAATGGCCAGGGGACTGGTAAAATTTCACAAACGCGATCCGGACAAGAGGCTGGGCCGTGTCATGGTATGCTATGAGGACGTAAAAAAACTTAGAAATAATCCACTTTATTGAATGAAATATTATTTGCATGATACAAATTCATTTGATGACGAAAAAATAACTGAGCTCTATTTGAATTTTGGTTATGAGGGTTTGGGTCTATTTTATACCTCACTGGAGAAAATGGCAAAACAGGAAAAGCCAATTAAAACAGCAATATTGAAAGCACAGTTAAAAGTGGGAAAACGACTTAATAAATGTTGGAACTTTATGGAAGAAATCGGGATAATATCATCAAACAATGGTGAAACTTTCAATAAACAATTGCTAAACTTTAGTGAAATGTACCAGATAAAAAAAGAAAAAACACGTAAAAAAGTTTCAGAATGGCGTGAAAGGCAGGATAATAAAGAAAGTGTAACCAGTTACGTACCGGTTAGTAACCTTCGTAAAGTAAAGGAAAGTAAAGTAAAAGAAAGTAAAAAGAATATAAAGAAAGAATTTACACCGCCTTTACTTTCAGAAGTTGAATTGTATTTTGAAGAGAATGGATACAAGAAAGAAGTTGCAAAAAGAGCCTGGATGGGATATGATGCTGCCGGATGGCATGATTCAAAAGGAAAGCAGGTTTTAAACTGGAAACAGAAAATGATTCAGGTCTGGTTTAGTGAAGAAAATAAAATAAATGCAAAAAGCAAATTTAAGTCTAATATAAGCACTAAATACATACTCGATGGAAAAAGATGAAAAATACCAGGCCTATGCGAATGACTTTATAAGGAATGTACCTGGAGAAGTATTAAAGCACCTTATAAACCTATTTATGTTTGAAGCTGCAATTAACATGGGTGCTGATGTTGATGAGAAGACTCTGGAGCGGGCTATTTACTACATTCAGAAGGATTACGGTTATATTCCTGTCAGTTATGTCGCTTCTGCATTTATTCAGGGGTCGCTCGGTAGATTGCCTTATGTTGTAGGTATGACTAAATTAGTACCTAAGACAGTACATTACTGGCTCGGAGAATTAAGCCTTGAATATAACAGGGCAATGGCAAAGGAGAAGCAAAAAGCAAGGGAATCGGATGTTGCTATTGCTTATGATTTGCATAAATATCCATCTGGAAAAGCAATAAATACCAAAATAGATTGGCATAAGAAAAAGTTAATAACTATTGACGAATGGGATAATATTTCTTTAAAGGAATTGGCAGGAATGATTGGTCATGGACATCAACCTATCCCGGCGGATTTTGGGATCAAATCGAAAAAGTAAACAATGGGATTTTACTAAATATAAATTTCAAATATTTGAAAAGTGATGGAAATGAAAATAAACGGAAAAGATTTTTATTTAGAGCCAGAGGAGATAATTAACACTGTGGCGAGTCACCAGAAGCTCTTACCAGATCAGGTTAAATCAATAATAAGAAAAAAGGAATGGATTAAGGGGAAGCATATAGCCATGTATTGCTTTCGGTTATACACAAAAAAGTCACTGGCTGAAATAGGGTTATTTTTTAACGGCAAGGACCATGCAACGGTACTACATGCAACAAAATCAGTAAATAACCAGATGAGATTTTACTCTGCTTATAGAAATGAGGTAAAAGAAATAATGAAAAATCTAAAGGACAGGGCAGAAGAGGAAGGGGATTTTAAAGGATTAAAAATTTACGATACAGACAATGCCTGATAACACAATATACGATTACTACGAAAGAGTGAATGACAGGTTCTATGTTGCGCTTTGCTTCCCGGACCGGGAGAAAGCCAATGTCAAGTTTATATGGGAACCACTGGCCAGGAAGGTGGTAATAGCCAGATTTGAAGATTTTGATTTTTTCATGCTGGGGAAAATGAAAAATCTGGAGCTATACGAGGGACTTAGTGGATCTATCATTCTCAGACAATCAGATATGGGATCCCGGAGACTGCGCCGATGTAAGTGCGGGATCCTGGTAGAGAACATCCCCGACGAAATAAAGAGACGCGGAGGCAGGGGCTACCTTAACCGGGCCATAGTCAATTTTATTTGTGAGCATGACAAGGTGATTTCACCACGATATATAGTAAAGAAAATTTAAAGCAATGAAAGATATTCAATTCGTAAATTGGTTCAAAGATGGAAAACCTACTTTTAGATTCATTAGGGGAAATCCGTTAAAACAACCTGCTGCATTTCATCTTATATACAAATGGTCGTTATGGCTTGGATGGTGGGAAATAAGAAAATTCTTATCAGAAAAAGAAATGGAAAGAGCTTTGCAGATTTACAAAGAACATGATTTACCTATTTCACAAATTCAAACTTAAAATCAAATAACCAATGAAAAAACTATTATT
>Ga0307378_10006822_pt1 | contig 15499 bp, 15 predicted proteins | sample UN1MG_FD_202238 | JGI IMG/M metagenome (GOLD analysis project Ga0307378, IMG submission 202238) | Soil microbial communities from Risofladan, Vaasa, Finland - UN-1 | ecosystem: Environmental > Terrestrial > Soil > Coastal area > Acid sulfate soil | place: Finland: Risofladan, Vaasa | collected...
GACAAAGCCAAACACAAGCTATTGCAGATAGTGATCAATCGGATTATAGTCGACCCGAACACCGAACTTAATGGACAAAGCGGTTCGAAGCAGGTCTCTTTTGGGGTGCTAGAGGTAGAGAACAAAACAGCCCCGTCAGAATAAGCTTGATGGGGCTTTTCGTTGCGTATTCGTTGCGTATAGAATAGGCCAGGCTGTTATTAATGGATGCAATGGACCCTTTGAAGGAATAACTTCTTCCTTCAGATTTGTAGGTTCGGAGTTCGAGTCCGTTCTGGGATTGGAGAGAGAAGCAAAAGAGCCCTGCCAAAAATCCTCTTGACGGGACTTTTCGTTGGGTGTTTCCGCAGTATTTCACCTCGAGTAGTAAGGCGTTAGCGACTCGGGTTTAACTGCTCCTAACCAATTTTTTTTGCTTGAATCGATAGGAACAACCCTAAGATAGCTTCGCAGATCTTCACTCACTGCTGTGCGTCGTTAAAATCTTTGGGACACAAAGGTTCTGCGGCGCACAGTTGGCACGAGACAGAGTTGCCGAGAGCATATGAAACACCTATTATGTTGTGAGCTGATGAGGCAAAGGAGAATAGAATTGTGATGATTGCGTCCACCACCCTTCGACTATCTGGCTACAAGACATCCCTAACTTTGCTGTCATTTCTGCTGATCATCTTGGCTGGTTATGTTAGCTCGCGGAAGGCTGTGGCTACCGCCCCTGACTTTGTGGGTTTCATTACCCAGGTAATACCAGCGGAAAACGATGATCAGCTCGATTAAATCGTTATCGAATACCAGCCACATATATGTGGTAAAGATATTTGTTATACCTATCGGTCCTGATACGGCTTTGTTTCATCACTTGGCAGACAAAGCAAACTCAGCCGAGTTTGAGGATCTGATCCGACAACAATGGGTACACGTCTGGTTCGCAAATCAGCTTATTGACGATGAGGCAGAATTTGTGACGGCAAGCCAAATAATCGTCTTTGACCCTGAAGACCGAGAGGCGGTTTTCGGGAGGTTTGGTTGGCTCACCGGCAACGTAAACATCGGGCCACTATCTCCGGTTCAACGAGAGGGCGTGGTGGAACCAACACCACTGCCGAAACTCTATACGAGCCGGCCATCGTTATCTATGAAGAGGATGGACAGACCGCAGTGAAGCGGGTACAGGTAAGGCCCGACGGAACGTATGAACTGATTTTGCTCAACGGTCGCTACGTGGTGGACATCGGCCGTTCAGGCATTGATTCGACTGCGGATCTACCGGTAACGGTCCAGGTCAATGGAGGTCAAATTACTTTCGACATCGATATCGATACCAGTATTCGCTAATTAATGAATAGTTGACGATCGTTGAGGTAAGGGATTTTTTCTCTCAAACTCCCCCAACCTGAGCGACAAACAATTCAATTATGTGATGGTTGCTCTGTTGGTTCCACTCTTATCCGTATCCGTTCCCCACAAGTGTAAAAAAGAGGTTCACATCCGTGAGGTCGATGGTTCGACTCCTTTCGCGTCCACTTTTTCCACTGTTTGGATCCCTCCAGCTTCTATCTAAAATTCCCCACCAGTGGTGGGAGGCATAAATCTCGTTTTGCCTGTAGGTTCACATCCGTGAGGGCGTTGGTTCGAGTCCCTCCGCGCCCATTTTCCCCCTTTTTGGATCTCTTCAGCCTCAACGTTAAGTATTGCCGCCAGAGGTGGCGAGGAAATATGTTTTCTTGTGGGTACTGTTCACGTCCCTTTGGACGGAAACCCTGGCCCTCGGTAATAAGATGCTCTTCCCCAAACCTCGATGATTCGGGTACTCCATTGGACCAACTCGCTACGCTGTTAGGCCACGAGAATTTGAACACGAGTTCCATTCCCCTGTGGCTGTTCATTGCTGCCCTAATCTGTTGATCGGCTCGTTGTCAATGCATTCGGTGCCAACACGATAGATGGTGAGATATAAATGTTGGACATCCAAGAGCCAGCTGGTGACCCTAACGGTATGAAACTCTATCGATTCAGAAACAATCTGAAGGATTGCTTTTGGGACGGGGATTATCAATATGCAGAGAATATAGCCTTTCTGCTGTGAGAAGGATTGCAGGTCATAGCCTAATCTTGATAAGCCATGACCTGCTTTCTAACCGTAACTATTGTGTTCGAACTTGTTATCGTTGGGACTTGTTTTGAATTTTCTATAGAAGTGGGCTGGAATTATTTACTCCACGACCTTTGGCCAAGGTCCCAATATTACTGTATCAACAACGTGAATGACACCGTTATCGGCAGCTACATCGGCGATGATAACTTTAGAATCATCATTCACAAACAAGGAGCCGTCAAACGTTTTCAGGCCGGCGAGCTGGCCATTGGCCATGGTTACATCACCTAGCAACGTTAAGGCTTTGTCTGAATTAACTTCGCCACTCAGAGCATGGTAGAGCAAGATATCAGTTAAATCAGCCTTACTAAAAGCACCGCTAATATTGTTGGCATTAAGGCCCAGTTTAGCGAATGCATCATCAGTGGGCGCGAAAACGGTCCACTCGCCACCGGAAAGAGCGTCGGCCAAACCCGTGTAAACAACTGCTGCAACCAAGGTGTCAAAACGACCGTCGTTTACCGCGATATCGACGATAGTGTTACCGGCTGCTGCATCTGCTGATCCACTAACTGCCGGACCACTTTCATCTGTCTTTGGCCACGGGCCAAGGATGACTGTGTCAACGACATGCACAACGCCGTTTGAAGCGGATATGTCAGGGATGATGACCTTTGAGTCATCGTTGACGAAGATTGAGCCGCCGAAAACTTTCAGGCCAGCTTTCTGACCATTGGCCATGGTTACGTCGCCTGCGAGAGCTTTCGCTTTCTCTGAGGTTACCTCACTACTTAAGGCATGGTATAACAAAATATCGGTAAGTTCAGCTTTGCTGAAGGCTGTTGCTACATTATTAGGGTTAAGACCCAGCTTAGCAAAAGCATCATCAGTTGGCGCGAAGACAGTCCATTCACCGCCCGACAACGCGTCAGCAAGATCGGTGGCTACAACTGCGGCGACCAACGTATCGAAACGGCCGTCCTCAACCGCGATTTCCACTATTGTTTTATGGCCGTTCGCTCCAACTAGTGGCACTGCCACTAAAAGGGCCAGGATTGCGACAGTAATACTTCTGGTTAAACGTTTCATGATTGTAAATCTCCTTGTAGGTTGTACTTGATCTATATTTGTCTACTTACAACAGTTTGCCGATTCTCGATTTGTCCCATTGTTTCGAATTCGATTCCCAAGCTAACTGATAATTACCTTATCAAGGGTTTCGGACTTCAAAACTGGTGCTACTAAACCGCGCATAACGTATATACTAAACCGACGTCCTATTATTGTCAAGGATTTGTATATATATTGTTAATCTCGTATTCATAAACCAATCTTTGTGACCGATATTCTCGAGTGTTGACCCAACCAGCGAACAGTTATGGCCTGGTCACTACTAAACGTGAGCCGAAAGAGAGCTGAATTACCTGAATAGCTCTACAATTGATTATGATCGGCCCGAAATCAATGATTTTTAGATATTTATAGGAAATGGTATTGGTGGGAAATCGAGCAAGGCTATAATCCCCTTGGGTTATGTTGGTGCAGTTGGAGGTTTTATTGTTTCCGTAGGAAACCTTCGACTTCTAACGAAGATGACAGCTAGTAAACAACAGATGTTTTCATCACAAATTCAGATTCAAATGAAATTTAGAAGTTGAATGAGGTATCAGAGTGAGTGATAAGGTTGTTGTTATTGGTAGTGGTTTTGGTGGATTGGGTGTGGCCGCCCGCCTGGCTGCCAAGGGCTATGAAGTAGAGATTTTTGAAAAACGCGACAAGCCAGGCGGCCGCGGATACGTCTATGAAAGGGGTGGATTTAAATTCGATGGCGGCCCAACCGTTATCACCGCGCCCTTCATGTTTGACGATATATTCGAGTTAGCCGGCCGGCGGCGCGAAGATTACGTCGAATTTGTCCCCTGCGATCCCTTTTACCGGATTTTCGATTATCAGGGACGTGCCTTTGACTACAACGCCGATCCGGAATTTACTTATGGGCAGATCGAAAAATGGAATCCGGCCGATGTCGATGGCTACCGGCGTTTTATCAGCACCACCAAGGACATCTTTGAGAAGGGTTTTGTCGAATTAGCGGACAAGCCCTTCTTACACCTAGGCGACATGATTCGCGTTATCCCCTCTCTGGTACGTTTGCAGTCGTACAAATTCGTCTACACTTATGTCTCCCAATTTATAAAGGATGATTTTCTGCGGCGCTGCTTTTCGTTCCATCCCTTGCTGGTAGGCGGGAATCCATTCGCAACCACTTCCATTTACGCTATGATCCACTACCTGGAAAGAGAATGGGGGGTCTTTTTCGCCATGGGTGGTACAGGGGCATTGGTGGGGGCTTTGGTACGACTAATAGAAGAATTGGGTGGGCAGTTCCATTACAACGCCGAGGTGGAAGAGATCCTGACAGACGGTCGCCAAGCAAAAGGGGTGCGACTTGTCGACGGCACAATCCATCAGGCCGACCACGTTATTTCCAACAGCGATGTCGCCAACACCTATCGCAAGTTATTGGCCTCAGGGAATCGAGGATTGCGCAATTCCAATCTACGCTATCAGAAGCTAACCCGCTACAGCATGTCGCTTTTTGTTATCTACTTTGGAACTAAGCGCCGTTACACCGATACTAGACTGGCCCATCACAATATCATTTTAGGCGAACGCTATAAGGAATTGCTGGAGGACATCTTTAAAAACAAGGTGTTGTCGGAAGACTTCTCACTCTACTTACATATGCCCACAATAACAGATCCATCTCTGGCACCTGAGGGGCATGAAGCCTTCTACGTTCTGTCTCCTGTGCCCCATTTGGGTTCAGGCATCGACTGGACCCAGACGGCCAAACCCTATCGAGATTCCATCATGCAATTCCTGGAAGATAATTATCTGCCGGATTTGCAGGCCAACATCGTCGCCGAGCATTACATCGACCCGCTTCACTTTCAAGGTGAGTTGAACAGCTATATGGGCTCGGCTTTTTCTATCGAGCCGGTCTTGACTCAGTCAGCCTGGTTCCGGCCGCATAACCGTTCAGAGGATTTTGACAATCTCTATTTTGTAGGTGCGGGCACGCACCCGGGCGCCGGTCTGCCGGGCGTTTTGTCCTCGTCCGTCATCGTCGACAACTTAATCACCGGTATTAGATAATGGAGAAGACACCTCAACCGCTGCCGACGGCTGAATCGGATACAGGCCTACGTGTCCTTCGTGAGCTCGCCCGGCAGCGTTCACTCCTCCCTGCCCTAGAAATTATGCATGCCGATGTGGGCAATATCTTTCAGATCACTTTGCCGTCTTTCGATCCGGCCGTCGTGGTTGGGCCGGACTGGAATCGCTATGTTCTTGTGACAGATCGGGACAAATTCTTATGGCGCACCGAGGGCGATCCAGTGACCCGCTTGCTGAGACATGGTCTTCTGGTTGAAGATGGCCAAAGCCATGACGATCTACGGGCTTTAATGGAGCCGGGATTGGGCCGAAGGCACGTAAATTCCCAGATTGAAGCGATGGTTCAGCATACTGATGCCACCCTGACCGAGTGGCAAGATGGCCGCCAGGTTGACATGTTAGTAGAAATGCGCCGCATCGCCCTCCTGATCCTCATGGGCACTTTATTTGGAGTGGATTTTAGGCAGGATATGGATCGGATGTGGCGGCCGATCTTGCGGGCAATCTCCTATATTTCGCCAGGCTTGTGGGTGATATGGCCTCGGATTCCACGCGGAGGATATAAACGCCCTTTACGAGATTTAGATCAATATCTATATAGAATCATTGGCTCACGCCGATCAAGTCCTGGCAATTCGGATGATTGGCTGACCCATTTGATAATAAATGGATTGAGCGACGACCTGATTCGCGATCAGATGTTGACCATGTTGATCGCCGGACATGACACCAGCACTGCGCTTCTGGCCTGGTCCCTCTACTTGCTCGGCCGCAACCCGGCCGCCTTGACTATGGCTCAGACTGAGGTGGATGACATCATTGGAGATCAACTTCCCGATGTCCATAACCTTGGATCGCTCCATTACTTGGACCAGGTGATTAAAGAAAGCCTGCGCCTCTATCCGCCGATTCACGTCGGCAACAGGATGGTGGAAAGACCGCTTGAAGCCTGCGGATACGCCATTCCGGCCAATACGCGGGTGATGTATTCCATCTACTTGTCCCATCGGGACGCCACTTTGTGGCCCGAGGTCAATTGTTTCAAGCCCGAAAGATTTGATCGCGCTCAACGTCCAGCCCAACCGCCGTTTACATATGTTCCCTTTGGTGGTGGGCCCAGGAACTGTATCGGCGCGGCCTTCGCCCAGATTGAAGCCAAGGTTGTCCTGGCGCGTATTCTGCAATCCTTCGATCTAACGCTCGCTTCCCAAAATGTACGGCCGCATATGGGGGCTACCCTCGAACCGCGACCTGGTGTGACCATGCACGTAGCCCGTCGGAACTTTGCCCATGGCTGATTCTATAGCTAACTGGGTTTCGATGGCCTTTCTAGCCGGGCCGTTGGCTCTATATTCTGAGCGTTGCTTTCGGAACCTACCGGAACTGCCCCAACTCGCTTCACCTTTTGCTTTGCCGGCGCTGTCAATCATAGTCCCAGCCCGCAATGAGGCAGCCAATTTGAAGCGGCTCTTACCCTCGCTGACTGCCATTTCGTACCCCGGAAAGTCCGAATTAATTGTCGTCGACGACAATTCGACCGACGAGACAGCTTACATCGCTGGCAAACACGGTGCGCGCGTCATCCAGCTCAATGACCTACCAAAAGGCTGGTCTGGTAAGACATATGCCTGCCATCAAGGCGCAATGGCCGCCACCGGGGATTGGTTGCTATTTACCGATGCGGACACTATCCACCATCCTAGTGGACCTGCGAACGCTGTCGCTTATGCGAACGGTAACGGACTTGACGGTCTGAGCATCTTTTTCAGACAGATTACGTCAAAGGGTTTGGACGGTCTGGCTCTGCTGGTTGCATTTGCCGGGCTTTTCGTTGGTCTGGGAGCGGACGACGCTATAATCAATGGTCAATATATTTTATTGCGTCGTGATGTTTATAAGAACAGTGGCGGTTTTTCTTCTGTTTCCGGGGAAAGCATGGAAGATCTGGCTCTGGGCCACCACTTACAAACAAGGGGTTATCGGGTGCCCCTCTTGCGCAGCGATACCATTGCCTCTGTGCAGATGTATACAGATACCACCAGCCTATGGCAGGGATTAACTCGAATCGGAGCCGGTTCACTGCGCTGGTTGGGAGCCCGCTCTATCATAACAGCTCTTTTTATCACGGGCGTCATGACGCCAATCCTTGCTGTTATCAAGTCCTTCCAACTGCGCCGGAATCGGAAATGGGCGCTGACTTCATGGGCCGTGATCGCACTGAGCTTTGTACCTTGGGCGCGCCGTTTTGGCTCTGCTTGGTTGGCTTTGTTGGCACCACTTGGCGCTTTCATGGTGCAAGGTGCGGCCGTATGGGGCTTAACGCGGCGTCTTTTCGGCCGTGGAACTCGCTGGAAAGGCAGACGAGTCTAAATTACCGATCACAGGAAATAACACGATGACCTATTTCTCTTTTTTACTCTATTTCCTGGTTATACCTATCTTGATACTTGGACTTATAACCATTGTGGACCGTCGCCGGGGTACAAGTTTGCCTGCTTCCCTACAGGCGTGGCCCCCTTGGGCGGCTATTTTGCTTCACGTTATCGTCGCTCTTCTCTATACAACACTATGGGATAATTATCTGGTCGCAACCCGGGTTTGGTGGTATGACCCAAAGCTTGTCACCGGTCTAACATTGTGGTGGGTGCCCATTGAAGAATACACATTCTTCATCCTTCAGCCGATTTTAGCGGGACTTTGGCTCCTCATTTTGGCCCGGCGCCTGAAGAGACTTGCCTTGCCTGGAGATATGATAGCCTGGCTTCGATTTGCGGGAACCGTACTGCTTGGCGTCATCTGGCTGGTAAGCGCCTCCATCATGGTAACGGGCTGGCAGCCCGGTACATACCTGGCTTTGGAACTGGTCTGGGCGCTACCGCCAATAGCCCTGCAGTTAGCCTTTGGAGCCGACATCCTATGGCGTTACCGTCGCCTGGTACTCCTAGTCATCCTATCGCTGACCCTATATTTAAGCGCTACTGATGCAATAGCTATTACCCTCGGTACCTGGACCATAAATCCTGAAAAATCGTTGGACCTGCTCATTGCCGGACTTCTTCCAATCGAAGAATTTCTGTTTTTCCTGCTGACTACGACACTCATAACCTTCGGGATCGTGTTGGTCATAGCCCGGGAAAGTCATGTCAGGTTCGGCGATATTCGCCGGCGCTTATCTAAGGCTGATTCCGGGTAGCAAACTAGATAACCGATGTCTGAGTTCTTGAGCATCTATCTAGGCGGGTTCGCCGTTTTGCTGGCCTGTATGACGCTTCTGTGGGTTGCCAGCGTGATCCTGACGAATGCCAGCATCGTGGATCCCTTTTGGGGATCCTCCTTCGTGATCGTCGGTTGGTTCTATTTCGCGCGAACACCCGTTGGGGACGAGATTCGTAAAAACCTGCTGGTTATTCTTCTCACCTTGTGGGGTCTGCGCTTATCACTATATCTCCTTTGGCGCAATTGGGGGCATGGCGAAGATTTTCGCTACCAGGCATTTCGGCGCAGGTATGGACGCCATCGTTTTTGGTGGATCAGCTTTTTCCAAACCTTCATGCTGCAAGGCACGCTGGCCTGGATTATTTCCTCATCCCTGCTCGGGGCCCAGGTTCAAGGGGGCGGCCTAAATATATTCGACTATTTAGGTGTTGGCATCTGGATTATCGGCATCATTTTTGAAGCTGGCAGCGACTTTCAGCTAGCCCGCTTCAAGGCCGATCCGGCCAACCAGGGCAAGTTATTGACATCAGGTTTCTGGAGATATACCCGGCACCCCAATTATTTCGGAGATGCAGCCTGTTGGTGGGGATATGGTCTGATGAGCATTGCCGCCGGAAGCTACATCGCTGCCCTCGGCGCTGTTGTGATGACCATTCTTATCATACGCATTTCCGGTGTAACTTTGCTGGAGAAGTCACTCAACAGGGATAAGCCCGGTTATGGGGTCTATGCAACACGGACCAGCGCCTTTATTCCCCTACCGCCAAAGAAATAGCCCTTGCCGACCGAAATATAGATGGATAGCCTACCGTCTGTAGCACATCGGCCGCCACTCGCATCCCGCCCAGCGTTACCCCGGCCGTAGATTGACCTGGGAAAATGGAGTCCCCAACTAACCACAGATTGGCGATGCCGGTGCGCGGGCCGCGGGCGTTCCAGAGGGATGTTTGGGGGAAGCCGCCGACCATGCCCTGAGGCCGGTGGGTGAAGGATTCGAAGGTCACCGGCGTGCCGGCCATGGAGAAATCGATGGCCTGGCCGATACCGGGGATCGCTTTTTCAGCGGCCGATAGCAGCTGTTCTTCATAGCTTGCCCGGCGATCCAGGTAGGCCTGGCGATCGTCCTGGTGAAGCTGCCACCAGGGGGCCACCGCGGTGTGGGTGGAAAGGGTAGCCGCTCTTTTACCGGCCGGGGACCGCTTCTGATCTTCTGAATCGGACAAGGAGAGGAAGACGGAGTTTCCCTCGCCCAGGGGTTGACCGGCCTGCATGATGACCTGGTGGTGGTCGCCGGTCAGAGGTGGTAACTTCGCTGAATCCAGGCCAAGATAGAGGGTAAAAGCGCCCCAGGTCGCCGGCCGGCGGGTTGTTTCCCGGCGCAGGGAGGGTGGGGTCGCCTCCGCCAACAAATTGGCCAGGGACCAGGGGGTGATATTAGCCAGAATTTTATCCCCTGCCAGCCGGAGACCCTTATTGGTCTGCAGCGCCACCACCCGGCCGTTTTTGACCTCGATCTTTTCCACTTGCTGGCGGTAAAGGATCTGACCGCCATGAGCCTGGATCCAGCCGGCCACGGTCTTGGCCAGCGAGCCGATGCCGCCACGCACGTGGTTCACTCCCCGGCGAGGCAGGTCCAGGGCGGCACTGCCGTAGAGGGCATTGGCCCGATCCGACGTGGTTTGGGCAGAGATCAGGAGCTGGGCATCGAGAAAAGCGGCAAACATGGGATCGTCACCCCGGGCCAGGTCGCTCACTTTTCGGTTTAGATAAGGGAGAGCGCGAACAGTGGCTGGTCGCAAAGCCCTGGCCAGGGCCAGGAAGTCGGCGGCTGATTGCGGGGGCCAGGGGAACGGCCGGGAGGAAATATCCCAACTGATATCGGCCAGCATCTCCTGGGTGCGCCAGAATTTAGCGGAGCCAGGGAAGGCGGCCGACCACTCGCCCCTCCAGCGATTGGGATCAGACCACTGGGTCACGGCGCGGCCGTCGGGCAGGTGAACCTGCCAGGCGGGATCGGTGGGGTTGACCGGCCAGGTCAGCTTTAGAAGCTCGGCAATTCGAGCATGGGGTCCGCCCGGGGAGAAACCGCCCGCCAGGGTCGCCCCGGCATCAAATAGATATTTCTGGTGATAAAAGGTGCCGGCACAACCGCCTGGATAGATATGCGCTTCTAAAACCGTCACCTTATGCCCGGCTTGGAGGAGCAAGGCTGCGGCCGTTAAGCCCCCCAGGCCTGCACCAATAACCAGGATTTGCTGCTGATAGCCCATGAGTTATTACGGTCTTCCTTATCCTATGTGATGGTTTAAGCAGCTATTTTACTGAAATCATGAACTCATTGCGCGTTTTCGCGTCATTTTTGAAAGAACCGAGCAAAGCTGTGGTGGCCATGGTGGCCAGTTCCTCCTTCACGCCGCGCATCATCGAGCACATATGTACGCCTTCGATTACGACGGCCACCCCCTGTGGATTAAGGATCTCATCCAATAGCTCGGCGATTTACCGGGTCATCCGTTCCAGAACCTGGCGACGGCGAGCGAACATTTCGACAATGCGGGGTATTTTGGACAGGCCGATGATTTTTTCATCGGGCACGTAGGCCACATGGGCACGACCGAAGAAGGGCAGCATACGGTGCTCGCACATGCTGAAGAACTCGATATCCTTGACCAGGATCATCTCATCGTATTCGACGTCAAAGAGCGCTCCGTTCACCAGTTTGAAAGGATCGACTTTTTAACCACCCAATGCCTCATCATACATCCTGGCGATACGATTTGGTGCGCCCACCAGCCCTTGGCGCGAGGTATCTTCGCCGGCAATACTTTCCAAGATTTGGCTGACGGCCTGCTCAATATCCTTGTGCTGGTTTGGGACCGGTATGATTTGGGCATGGCTAATACCATTCGATCTCGTTAATATCTGTTGATCAAACATTTTTACTCCTTAAACTTTTTTTGATATATCTCCGGGTAATGGCCTTTCTGGCCGTAAACAAGAGGGTAAGTGACAATTTAGCATACATGAGCCGGTTGATTCGTCCCTTGAACCCATCGCCATACTCATAGGTGATGTTTTCCCTGACTTCCGTCACATCGCTGGTAACGGCGACAAACTCGTGTCGATGTTGCCATTTCTTCAAGGGGCCGGCGACCTGGGTGTCGGTGAAACCACTTTCATTGACCTTACTGTGGACGACCTGCCAGTGGACGGGTAGAGGGCCAAACCAGATGGTAAATTTAGCCCGCGATCCCTCGCCGAGGGGTTCGAAGTAGTGTAGCTGAACAAAAAGCGGCGGCGGGGTCAACATCTTCAACACAGACGTGTCATGATGAAAGGCTACGACGGCCGCCTGGGGCGCTTCGACAGTAAATTGATAGTTGAATGTTGGCATGATTACAACGTCACCGGCCGATTATTTCAGATGCTGGATATACTGAGATCCAGGACGCCTTTATGACCTTCATGGTAGGCGCTCATGATATGACCCGCGACTTCTTCAGGGGCAGCAGGCTCTCCGGCCATATGGAAGGGCACTTTTCCCCAATCGGGGATGTCTGGGACCCCAGGATAGACCAGAATAATCCGCCTCTTTCTTTCTTCAACCCGGAGAGTTTCGATATAAGCTTCCAAGGCAGATTTAGCCCAAAGATATTCAGGACAATCAGATAAGTTCTGTTGACTACTCCCGGTTCCGATGAAGATCAAGGGCGTATCTTCCTGCAGCAACGGCAGTGTGGAATCGGATGTTACAAAGGCGCCGGTCAGCATGGCGCCCAATCCTTGTTGCCGGCCCTCTGGTGAAGGCAATTCTATGGTGGATAAAATTTCATCACCGCCGGCATAGATCCACAAGGACACCTGGTCCACTTCAGACCTGGCCGATAGGATGGCATTTTGTACTGAACGGGTATTGGTAAAATCAGCTTCAATCGTCAAAGTCGATTGGGTCAATGTGCTCTGACTTTCCATTTGTTTCTCATCGCGGACGATAGCAATAACCTGCCATTGATTTTCCAGTAATTGGGCCGTTAAGGCTTTGCCAATGGCGCCTGCGGCGCCCCAAATCATTGCCGTTTTCATCATGTCGCTTTTCCCATTTTATGAAGTAAGGTGAATGCGAGCCTGGTCCTGAATGACCATTTCTGGCTAGCACTCACCGAATTTAGGAGAAAAAGAGTAAGAGTAACTTCCGTCCAGGGTGATTGTTAGTTGATTATGCCGGGGGTAAGAGTACCCCGTCGATGACATGGATGACGCCATTGGAGGCGACGATGTCGGTGATAATGACCTTGACAGTATCGTTCAGGAACACCTGGCCGTCAACGACGCTAATCCTTACATCCGGACCGAATAAGGAGGCTGCGGCATCGAGGGTGACAATATCCTCAGCCATCCCGACACCAGCGAGGACGTGGTAGAGAAGAATATCGGTTAAGGCCCCGGTGGGATCCTCAAGCAAGGAGGCAATTGTGCCTTCTGGCAGGGCGGCAAAGGCGTCATCTACCGGGGCAAAGACCGTGAACTCTCCTTCGCCACTAAGCGTCTCGACGAGACCGGCCGCATCCAGGGCGGCTACCAGGGTGGTGAACCGGCCATCTTCCAAGGCGATTTCAGCGATAGACTTAGCGTCCATCATCTCTGTTTCGGCCATCGCGGCGGCGGCGGCTTCAACAATGCTCGGGGGCAGAATCACTGAGTCGATGACGTGGATAATACCGTTTGAGGCCATGATATCGGTGATGATGACGTTGGCGCTATCGTTGAGCATAACCTGGCCATCGACAACCTTAATGGAGACCGGCTCGCCTTGCAGGGTCGTGGCCGATTCCAGGGTCACAACCGTCTCGGCCGGGACAACACCGGCAGCGACGTGGTAGAGCAGAATGTCCTTCAGAGTGCCTTCGGGATCGGCTAATAAAGCCTCAACTGTTCCCTCGGGCAACGCAGCGAAGGCACCGTCAACCGGGGCAAAGACGGTGAATTCACCCTCGCCAGACAGCGTCTCGACGAGGCCGGCCGCATCCAGGGCAGCCACTAATGTTGTAAAGCGACCATCTTCCACGGCGATCTCGGCGATCGATTTGGCTTCCATCATCTCTTCCTCAGCCATGGCATCTTCAGCAGCGGCCGCTTCAGCGGCTGCTGCTACGACAGAAGGCGGCAAGATGACTGCGTCGATGACGTGGATGATGCCGTTGGAGGCTTCGATATCGGTGATAATCACCTTGGCGCTATTATTGAGAACCACGCCGCCGTCGACGACCTTGATCGCCACCGGCTCACCCTGAAGGGTGGTGGCCGATTCTAAAGTAATCAAGGTCACAGCCGGAACAGCGCCTTCGGCCACATGGTAAAGCAGAATGTCTTTTAGAGCCCCTTCGGGATCTGCTAAGAGAGATTCAACCGTGCCTTCGGGTAATGCGGCAAAGGCATCATCGGTGGGGGCAAAAACGGTGAACTGGCCTTCGCCACTCAACGTGTCGGCCAATCCGGCGGCCTGTACGGCCGCTACCAGAGTTGTAAAGCGGCCATCCTCAACGGCGATGTCGACGATGGATTTCGCTTCTACTTCAACGACCGGGGCAGGGACCGGTGTGGCTGTTGGTTCCTCCGCCGTACTGCAGGCTGCTAAAACCAAACTAAGAACAATAAATAAACCTAACCATGTAAAACGTTTCATTTTCAGATCTCCTTTTGGTCTATTTTTTATTGAGATTTACGAACAATCAGCTTGTTATCTTAACTACTCGGTTGAATCTGCTTGTTGACCAGACCCAGGGTAACCAATACGGCGGGAATAATCTGCCAGGATGCCGAGCGGGCGTTTTCACGGGGCTCGTGATTGGGTTGATAAGATATTTGTTGCCCGTAACCCATGGCCTCAGTCTCTCTCCGCAATTGCTGGCGAGAAAGATCCAGGAATTGCGTTTGTCTTTCCGTATTCATAGATACCTCCATTTACAAATTGTATTTCTGAAATGGCCTGCTCAAGATTTGATTGGCCAGTGATTGTTTTTTTCCATCAGCGCTCGTCCTTCATATTTCAACGTTCAACATTGAAGTTCTATCTGCGTTGCCGATCGCGTTAATGAATTACGGGGATGATACAGGCGCGTTCATTAATTGTCAAGCAATTGTATAATATAGTTCATATTTGTCTAATATTTCCCGGTATTCTATAATCTGCCTGTCGTCAGAAGGGCCGTAGACAAGACAGGTAACGATTTGGAACGAATTTCATTGTGGTGGATTCGGCGGGATTTACGGTTAAGGGATAACCAGGCGCTCCAGGCATCCCTGACGGCCGGGGAAAAGGTCATTCCGGTTTTCATCCTTGATCCTGTATTGTTATCCTCGGCTGCCGCCAGCGAGAAACGTACAGCTTTCCTCTTCGAGGGCCTACGCTCTTTGGATGAGGCGCTTCGGTGGCGGGGTAGCAAGCTGGTGGTGCGCCAGGGGGAGGCGTTGGAACAATTAACAACCCTTATAAAGGAAAGCAAGGCCAGCCGGATTTATGCGGAAAGGGACTATTCACCGTATGCCCGGCGTCGTGATAGGGCAGTTAGGGCCAATCTTCCCCTGGAACTGGTTGATGGGCTGACTATCCACCCCCCAGAAATGATCTTAAAGGCCGATGGCTCGCCCTATACCGTCTTTACCCCTTTTAAACGGCGCTGGTTACTCTTGCCCGGTCCGGGTCCGGAATCAGTTCTGCCGGCGCCAGGTCTTATACCCACGCCGGCGGGTATCGAGACGCTGCCGATACCCGACCGGCCACTTCTGCCCGATTCCGTTCCTTTCCAGGCGGGCGAAGAGGAAGCGGGACGTCGATTAGAAGCTTTTGTGCAGGGCGGCCGGGCGGCGCAAATCACCCAATATACCGATCAACGGGACCGGATGGATCTGGCGGGCACTTCCGGGCTCTCACCCTACCTGCGATTCGGGATGCTTTCCGCCCGGCAAGCAGTCGTGGCTGCCTTGCAGGCCCGATCGGCCACCCAGGAT
>Ga0307378_10006823_pt1 | contig 15495 bp, 23 predicted proteins | sample UN1MG_FD_202238 | JGI IMG/M metagenome (GOLD analysis project Ga0307378, IMG submission 202238) | Soil microbial communities from Risofladan, Vaasa, Finland - UN-1 | ecosystem: Environmental > Terrestrial > Soil > Coastal area > Acid sulfate soil | place: Finland: Risofladan, Vaasa | collected...
CAAAAGACTTCTTCGTAAAGGTCTTTGGCCTTAGCGACAGTGAGCTTAGGCATCTCTCCGCCGTAGGTAATGTTCCAAGCCTTAGTCGTCTTAGCTAAGACCTCCAACGTAGCTTCCTCAATATCTGAGTAGTCAACATCTTGAGACTTACTCTTCTGAGCTTTCTTAAGCCGCTTACTGATTTGCTCATGTTGAGCTTTCTTATACTCTTTAGAATGGGGCGCAAGAATAGTAATCGTCATATTCGTGCCATCGTCATTCTTAAGTGCATCACCTGTCGCTGGATGTTTAATCTCAACAACAATGTCGTCTAAATTCGGTGTCAGGTCTTTCAAGTCCATCGGGGTTTCCTTTCGGGGGAAGTTATGTCGGGTTGATTAACGTGGAGACCCCCGACCCGACTCAGGAGCCTCCACTACCTAGCTAGGTATCCAGTTATGCTGGGCGTGTGATCTTAAGGTTAGTCTCTTCTGTAGTATCATAGAGGGCTACGAAGGACATAGAGATCATACGGCTAGTTGGGCCATCGACACCAACATCAGCAGAGTTGATTTTCACTCGTGGGAATGAGAAGGTATAAGAGTTAGCACCTGTAGGATCATCTACGGATACTTCAATCTCAGTTTCAGTCTCGTTGAGGAAACGGTCGATCAATGCAGCATCTTCAAAGTAAGCTGTCATTGTTCCTTCAACTTCTGCACGACCATACTCAAGGGAAGGTGCGCTATCATCTCCAATGACGAAGGTAGGTGCGTAGGAGTTGTTCAAGGTGAAGTCAAGGGCTGTCACGATGGCTACAGGGGCAGCACCGCCTACGTTACCGATGGAAATGTCACCTGAGTAAGCATCGAAGGGAGCAGCACCAGAGGCGGCATCCTGTGTCTTCTCAGTGGCACTCATGGTCATGTCTTTGCCTACCATGCCGAAGGTAGTAGTTACCATCTGGTTAGGAGCAAGAGAGATACCCATAGTGGAAACTGACATACCTGTGAATACACGGGATTGGTCGATGTCAGCAGCGTAATCTTCGATGGAAAAGAACTTAGGTGTTGTACCAACTTTAAGGACGTTAGTTGCCCAAGTGTTAAGCATAGCTGATTCAAGGAAGGCATCGAAGTCACCATCACGGAGGTCAACAACAATGTCGCCACCTACTTGACGGTTGCCATGACGATCAACACGAGCCATACGGTCAGCTTGAATGTCAGTACCAGCAACACGATCTTTAGTAAGGTTCAAAGAGTGGGTGCTGAATGGGAGGTTAGTGAAGTTGCCAGCGGGTGTCGTACCAAACGTAGATTCAGTAATAAACGACAGACTGGAGCGTGAACCCTGTGCAAAGGCCATGTTGGTTTCTCCTATTGGAAGTTATTTGTATATGTACCAGCCGATGTTAATCGGAACAAAGTACCAAGGACTATCTATCATTCCCTGCTGACGTTCAGCGTAGTCAATAGACACTATGATTGTTTCTGCATCACCATTGGTAAACGAGATGTCAGTGGTTGCTGCGAAGGCGTCTATCACTTTGTTAGCGTAGTCGTCTGCGGTAGCTGGGCCTTGACCTTCGGGGGCAAAGACTGTTACGGAGAATACACCTTGGTATCTCAGTTGTGGGTTTAAGCCCCTTACAGCAGGTCTAGTGACCGTGGGGAGGTATTGTACCTTGAGGAAGCTAGTGCCTGTTGTAGGCTCAAAAGCTACGTTCTCGTAAGATATAGATGGGAGACCTGATGTTGCAGCTAAGTGGCTCTCTAGTGCAGCCCGAATATCATTCTGAATACTAGCCATAGATGTCCCTTATCTGTGCAAAAACTTTATACCCAGCCCTTCTCCAAGATGGCCCACCGTTCTCTACATCGTCTGCATGAGGGGAAGCGTTCCTGAGTGTAATGCGTGTGGTATTCTTTAGATCAACCTTGTTTATATCACCCATCAAGTTAGAAAGACCTTCTTGTCTCATAGCTTGAGGGTTTTGTTGCTTAGGTCTGTTATCTGAGGACTTACCCCTTGGTCTACCAGCACCGACAGAATAAGAGAATGATGTAACATATGCACCAGTGTCTACGGGGGATAGGTTAACGGCAGTCTGAGCTATATCTATTAACTGGTCAGACACATACTCTTCTACATACTCGTCAAGTATCTCCATCTTCTTGTAGAACGAAGAGTTAATCTTGATAGACTGTTTCATAGGTTACTCTCCTACGTCACAGATGTAACCTATAGCAGTACCAGCGGAAAATAACGACATGACAGAGGTAATCTTAACTGTGTCACCACTACCGATAATCAGATCGTCAAAGTCGGGGATGGCAGCTAAGTCTAAGGCTGAGATAACACACTTGCGAGTACCACGAACAACCTCATCATTACCACCCGCAACACCTACGTTATAGTTGTAGAGATACCCCTTAACGGAATAGTCGGTGGTGACAGAACTGTCTACTGTGCCTGTAGCTGGATTGTATGTACCAGCAGTAGTAACCTTGCGTAGAGTTAGGGTTTCCCCAAAGTCTCTAACTAGGTTAAGCAGGTCAAAGGAGCGGAATGACATATCTTACTCCTTATTCGTATTCAGGTGTTTGATAGCTTGGTGGGTTCTTAAAACGATCTCTACGGAATGAGCCTTCGATACGGTTAGTGTTAGCTCGTACAGCTTTAATACCACTCTTGGTGATACCACCAGCTAAGACACCCACCGAAGCACCTGAGGTCTTACCTTGGTATTCTAGGTCATCTGCTAGTGCTTTATACTGTCTGGCTAAGTCGGAGTAGTCAGCACTCAAGGCTCCACTTAGTTGTGTCGTTACTTGTCGGGAGTATTTAGCTGAGATTACACGAGCGACCCAAGCACCAGAGTAATATACATTGTTACCATTCTCAGATAAAGCAAATGTAATCTCTTCGTTCTGTACCTGTTGGTCAACTGTGTCAGTATCTCCAATCAGAAGGCGTACTGTGTTGAGACGACCAGAGGCCGTGGTAGTGTCCAAGTCTGTAGGATCGTAAGACCATGCCATGTAAGTCGTCTCCTGAGTGCCAGCGAACTGGTGTTGTTATTAGTCAGCGAGAACCTTGTCTCGTATGTCGTAGAAGTCTTCTGTAATCCAGCGATTAACATTAAGGAAGCGTCTGATTAGACCACGTTGCTTATCGTCAATCTTAGACTTCTTACACTTCTTAGCTTCAAACTCTGTCTTACTGGAGGTACGTTTGTTTACCTCGACATTAAGTAAGTTCACTAAGGTCTCTAAGTCCTTACCAGCTAGTTCAGACAGTCGATCTCCAACTTTGTTCTGGACCTCAAGTTCTTTATTGTGGTGAACGTAACCTGCGGCGTATAGGGTAGCAACCTTGTCTTGGTCTATTCCTCGCTCTGCCCAGTTAAAGTGATCTCCACGTTTCCAATTTGTATTATCCGCCAGTAAAGGCATCTTGATAAACACAGGCCAATCGACCTGCCAACCTAAGTATGTAGGGTGCATAGGGACTCTCCATTATATGAATACTGTTATGTTCTGTTATATATTGGGTTGTACCCCAAGCCGTTAAGCTCAGGGTACACCTTTGTTTATGTAGCTTAGGCTACTACGGCTGAGAAGAAGTAACCCAAGTCTGCACCTGTGACTTGCATGTCATAGGCCATTTTAACTTGGATGTGTTCTGCAACTTGCTGACGCTTCAGAGCATCGTCAGAGAAAGACTCAACGGTAACACCGAGGTTGTTTACGCCGGGAACTGAGTTCCATGCGAATGTCAAACCAGCGGCAGGGGTCATCAGACCGGATGCACGAGGTGTGTGTACCAACAGAGCGTTCTTACCACCGATGAAGCTATTGCTTTCGGCCAGACCTTCAGCAGCACCGTTCTTAACAGCTTCCATGACGTAGAAGTTCTCTACTTCAAAGATTTCTGCCAGTTTAGCATCTGTAATCAAAGCTGTGTTCGATACAGTTGCGCCACCGTTCAAACGAGCGAGGATGTCTGGGTGGTTAACCAAGATGTCACGAACTTCTTTACCAACAACCATTGTGTTTGGCTTAAAGCCACCTGATGCCAACTGCATGGTGCGACGACCAGTAGTTACATCAGAGATTGGTGTAGAGTTAGTGTAGTCAGACCACAGGTTTGCAGGAGTTACGTCTGTAGTCCAGACGCCAGCCTTGAAGAATGTGTCAGCGAAACGCTCTTCACGGTCGATCAACAAGCGAGTTGTCAATGTCTGTGCGCCAGCGGAACGGATTTCCAACATTGCATCTTCGTTAGCAAGAGTTTGCTCATCGAAGTCCATGCCGAGGCCATAAACGTCAGCATAATAAGCAGCGTTAGAAACTGCCATACCGATGCGGTTAACTTCTGTGCGTGGCGCAAGTTTCTTTACGTCACCAGAGCGGTTCATGTTCGCACGGTCATAGATGTAATACTTGTCAGACTGACGAGCAACACCTACGGTTGGGAATACTTTATCAGCGACAAAGTTAGTTTGTTCTTGTACATAGGCCAGTGTCAAGTTGGACAACGGCTGGTCGATATGTACCTGTGATGGTGTCAAAAGTGGCATTATATTATTCCTTTAATGCTAGATTAGGCTGGGACTACGTTGCCGCCTTGGATCATTTCGATTTCGATGATCTGACCGTCTACGCCAGCTTCACGAGCGTAACCCAGAACAACATCACCAGCGGCGGCAGTCAAAGCAGTACCATCAGCACCAGTTTGAACTTGAGCGCCAGCGGCAATAGCGCCACCAGCTTCTACCATGACGGAGCCAGAGACACATACGGTCACGGCAGCACCAGCGGCAGCACCAGCAAGACATACACCAATGGCGTTCTCACCAGCAGCGTCAGCCAAGTCAACTTGACCATCGGACTCTAGAGTTACGAATTTGAATTGTGCTGCGGAAAGGTCTTCCCCAGCGATGAAAGTGCGGTTATCACGAGATTGCATGACGGCCATGATTATTCCCCTTTGTAGGATTTAGTGATGAGTGCTTTGCCTTCGTCGGTCTTAGCTACAGCAGCATAAGCCTTGGCGAACTCACTCTTTTTCAGTTGGTTTTCGTCCATGTAGGACTTTACGAGAGCATCCAGTTTGTCAGCAGAGGTAGCGAACTCACCGTCTACATCGGACTTACCAAATTCTTGCATGGAAGCAGCAAAGGCAGCATCAGCAGCTTTGAGCATTACCATAATTCCATCATCTTCTGAGAATGACTTCAGGAGAGACTTAGCTGCACCAGCTTCAAAGTGTGGCAGAACTTCTTCTGCTTTCTTTGTCAACTCAAGGTCAGCCTTTTCGATTTCATGTTCACGCTTGGCTACAGCAGCAGCTTCGAGTGCTTTCAGGACTGGGGCTGGGATGTCGCTCTTAGCTACCATCTCACCGTCGATGTCCATCATTTCTTCTTCCGCTTTCTTTTCGATTGAGTCGGCACGGATAACGTAACCATTGTCAATCAAACCTTTGCGGAGATGTTGGTTCTCAGCAGAAAGACGATCAAAGTCAGCCTTAAGTGCTTCAACGTCAACTTCAGGAGCTTCTACAGCTTCAACTTCAGGAGCGGCTTTCTCAGCAACTTCTTCTGTTACAGCTTCATCAGCTTTTTCCATGTCGTAGCCGAGAGCTTTCATAGCTTCACCACGGCCACAGCCTTTGTCGTCCATGTACGCCTTTACTTTGGCTTCCATTTCTTCGTTCATTTTCGTAATTTCCTCATCGGAGTTGTCACGCTTGAAGAGAGAGACCATTGCTTGTGCATTGGCTGGACGATCCACAAGGGAAAGTTCTTCAAGGTGCAAGTTTTTCAGGAGATTAGGCAAGTTAGATTTCCTCCTTGATAGCACGTCCACCTATAGAGAACGCAGCGAGTTCACCAGATTTCACCATAGCCCAGACGGTATCATCGAATACTTTGTAAGCGACAACCCATCCTTCACGGTCAGACTGGATACCAAGAGCATCACCAATTTCTTTAGTGATAGGAAGAGAGTGGACAACTACGCCAACTTGATCTCCAACGTGCATAGCCTTGCCGACCCGCACATGCTCCATAAATTCATTAACGGCTTTTACCAGTGTTCCAGCTTCGATAACGTCACCCTGACGATCAATAACGGCTTCACCTTTTTCTGTAACTACAGAAGCCCATCCGTAGACCATACGCTGTTCGTCGTCGGTCTTAAGGATTTTACCTTCGATATTCTTTGTCATTTCACCCACCGATGTGTTGGATTCCCACATACGACATGACCAGTAGCCAGCCGTTGTCTTATCTTTCTTGGTATCACAGGAATGACGGGAGCGGAAATTGGCACGAGCTTTAGGATCGTCCCTGCGGATTTCCATGTTAGGATCACCGAAAGCTACCCGTTTGACCTTACCGCCGTCCTGTACGAACACCTCAAACTTCTTGTTGCCACCTTTGATACGACGAGGCTTATTCAGAGTGACAGTTTCGCCTTGATACTCAGCTTTAGCAAAGTCAGTCTTTAGTATCTCAGCTACAACGGCTCTCAGAGCCTCTATACGGCTCACTGAAGGCTCTTCTGCCTCTTCGGTAGGCTCACCCCCTTCGTAGAACGAAAGATAAGCCTCGTGGCTCTCTCCGGGCATGTACACAGCCTGTCCATCGTACTCAGAGACGTGAGTGGCTCCACCCATACCTAAGTCCATAGAACGAGAGATAGCTTCAGGCTCAGTGGTGAAGATGTCGTTAGCGTATTGTGCTTTACGGAGGGTAGAAACCTTGTGACCTACCATTGTGCCTGTTGGCTTACCTTCATCATCAATGATCTCAATACGAGCGGCAGGTTCCTCTTTGGTTCCTGTAATCTTAACGGGAATACCTGAGACTTTACCATCACGAATGATTTCACGGACGATACCACGGGCAGTTCCGCCTGAGCTATTCCAAGATACTTTAGAACCAACTTTCATTAACCTGTAACCTCACGAGTCATTTTTGATAAGGACACCTTGGAATGAGGCTCCGATTGCGTTATTGCTGGTGTCTGTAACGACCCTACACTCTAAGTCTGTCTTCTCAGCGAATGGCTGAGGGTACTCAAACTTAGTAATCAACTGGTTGCTTTGAAGGACGTTAATAAAACGAGTTCTAAACACGTTAGAGCCTTGGTCACGGCTTACAAAGCTACAAGTTGCAGTCTTGTTGGCTTGGCTCAGAGCAGCAGTAAAGTTAATGTCGTCTAAATAGAGGGTATAACCAGCGGGAACTGTGTAGGCAGCTATCTGGGTCTGGTTGCCGAACCCGAGGTTAGCGTAAACCGTGTTAGGTACACCAGCGGTAGCTCCAGAAGAACCAATGTAGATTGTACCACCTGATGTACCGTCTGACCCCGCAAGAGTAACAAAAGCTCGATAGACTCTAAGGTACGAAAGTTGAGTAACTACCTGTGTCTGACCGTTTAGAGCTACAGTCTCTTCTATCTCGTTGTAGTCTTCATCAAGACCTTGTATAAGGATGGTGTTAGCACCTGTGCCACCACTTGCATCGTTTGCACTAGAGCTACTGACAAACATTGTAACTGCATTATCAAGCCAAGGGTAGTTACCACCTTGCGCCCACACGGTCTCTTCAGTGCCATTTACATCTGGGTTATACCCAAACTTATATATCGGGGTGTACCCCTCAGTGTGGCCTCTGGCGATAGCTAAGTCTGTATGATCGTATAATCGTCTAGGCCAACCACCAAACATCTGCTGTACCACCTGTTCATATATTACGTTAGGGTCTCTTGCGTCTTCTACGTCAGGTCTGCCAGTAAGGATACCACCAGCCGAAAGCGCATTATTCTGAGTTATTGCTGTCGGGTTAACTTCTGGTACACCAGTCAGGATAGGAACTGCGGTGTTTGCCTCATCTTCCGTGAGTGTAGAACTAGCTACCGTAGGAATACCAGACGTTACACTTGTAGCTGTAATCGCATGGACTTGAGTTATTACGGTTGTCTGAACGACCGAAGCACCAGTAGAAAAACCATCAGCGCCTATGAAGTTCTCGTTTATAATAGGTTCACTGGCTTGTGTGAGTATTAAGCCACTGTCTTCCTGTAAAATCCTGCTGGTCATATTAAATAACCTTTATTATGCAGGATCAGGGATACCGATAGTAAACGATCCTAATGAAAAGGTATTTCCAGAGGCAACTACTTGGCTTTCTGTAAGAGAACCTGTGGCGAGAAGACGAGAGTTAACCGTGTCAACTATTGCATAGTGAGTGGCTGTACCGTTACCTGTGACTGAAGCGTCAGCTATAGAAGCTACGACAACCTCACGACCACCACCTGACTTATCTGAGGGGGCAGCAATGGAAATGGAAGATGAGTTACCGAGAGTAGATGTAGAGGTAGCATCAGCATAGCTTGTAGCTTCCTGAGAAGTAATGTCCAAGCGATTGGCTTCAGTGTCTAATACTGAAAGTCCATTATCAAACACTCTGTTGTTTAAAGTTGCCATTATACTTCTTCCTCATCTGTAGTAGAACGACCAACTTCAGGATCATACTCTAGGTCTGCAATGTCCATAAGGTCTTTAACAACCTCTGGGTGCGACGATACATCAATGTTAGCACCATTGAGGTTCCGTAGGAAAGCAGCTACTTCACGGAGGTCATGTGGAGCAACATCACCAGCTTCAATAGTTGGCATCAGGTCATAATTCAGACCGTTCAACTGCCAAAGACGCTCGACCAACTGTTTGTTGAGAACGTCAACGATTGCTTGGATGTAACTCTCAAGCGCACGGAGGAACAGGTCTGTCTTCGACTTGGAGAGAGCATAAGAACCCCCAGAAGAACCAAGCAGAAGAAACTCAGAAAGTACAGAACGAGCAATGTCATGCTGGTAACGACTAACGATTGGATTGATGTCAATGTTGCGTTTACCATTGGATGCCATAAGCTCAATGTCAACTAATCTAGTGGAGGAAGGCGCTCCGTCTTTATCGGGGTAGGTGTCGGAAGGCAATATAATGTAGCCTTGCTCGTTGAACTTAACGTCCCGTAGGATTTGCTGCAAGTTGTTGACGAATCCTGATTGAGCAGAAGAAGCGTCCCCAGAAAGATACTCAGCGGGAATACGAGCGACAGGAATACCCGCAAGTTCTCGTTCAACCGCAATGGCCTCAATAGCCTGTAGGTTGTTAAGGTACTCGTAAGAAGTATAAGCGTTACGAAGAATACTACGGCCACTTGGATCACCATTTATTGAGGTAGTGCGGTAATACAAGGATTTATTAACTGGGATATAATTCTTGCTTGCCATAAGGCCAACTGACTGTTCAATACCTAGAACATCCCCAGTCTTCTGATCGACATCAAACCTATTGATAGTCCAAGGCGCACGGGCTGCGATCTTACGCACACCAATACGTCCATCTGTATATTTAGAGTGTTTCTTGTCAGAACGCTCGTTAGGGCCAACACGCCGCTTGTAGATAACCTCGAACCAACCAAAGCCATACGACAGAAACGACAAGGCTTCTGCAATGTGGTCATCTAAGGTATGATCCATGTCATCAAGAACGCTCTTAACGAAGTCAGCTTCCGCTTTAGCTGCATCACTATCGTCAACTGGAGTTACATGAAGGTCAACATCACGAAGGATTTGCTCAACAGAATACATAACAGCACCAACGGTACTATCATTGTCACGCATCTCACGATACTTGCGTATGGCTTTCTTGCCACGCAGTTCAGGGAGAAACTCATCAGCACGGATTTGACCGTTATGTGTGTTATCGCCAGCTACGCCAAGGGTTGCCTTAGCTTTGGCCTCTGAGAGCTTCTTAACCATGAGGTAGGTTCCATTATTATTTCTGTGAAAGTCCCTTGGCACTTGAGTAAGCGAGGGTCAGTTTGGGTTTCGCATATCCGTTAAGTGAGAGGTCTGTAATTGCCCATACACAGGCATCAAGTCTATCTGGGGAGCCAATCGACCCTAGTGGTTCCCATGTTCTCATTTGTGTCTCTAGTTCGTTCAGCGAAGCCCCATCAGGGGGATTAGCCACATGCTTAACCAAACCACGCTCGTACAGTGCCGATACAGGTTCAGCCCTAGCGAACTTACCACGGGATGCTCTAACAGCCTTATAAGGTACTGTAGGGTCTTCTCCGTGGATCGTCTGCTTAACCATGTCACCACCTTGGTTAACCTCCGCTACAATACGGTCAGCTTGGTAGTGGTGATACAGTTGAATAGCTTTAGATGCCCAACCCTGTGGCGATAACCTATCAGTATAATCACCAAGGACGTAGGCAATACCGTTAATGTCAATACCTGCGACAATAATACCCGTCATGTCACTCTCCTTATTGGCAGTGACAGCGGGATCAAGTGCAACGACAATACGAGAAAGGTCTGGGACAGCCTCATGTTTGACTGAGGCATCATCTAGCATTACGGTAGTCCACAAGGCTCCTTGAGCTTCTTCTAGGACTTCTGCGTAAAGCTCTTGTCTACCTAGTCTAGTCCCTTCGTACTGCTCTTTAACAGCAGTGAGGTATGTGTTAGCTAGGTTGGCTGAGTTATCAAAGGTACTACCCGTGGTAACTACAGTCTTAGGGTCTTTGAGTATCTGACGAATAAGTTTAGTTGGCTTAGGGGTGGTCGTAACCATGATCCTTGGGTGTTTACCTAGACGCATACAAAACTGTAGCATCTGCCAAGTGTCCATGTCCTTATTCCAAGCAGCAGTCTCATCACACCATGCTAACTCAAACTGTGGCCCACGAAGACGCTCAGGTTCCTCAGCGGAGAAGAACTGTACTTGCGCTCCATTCTCCCATGTAAGTGTACGCTTAGTTGGAGACCACTCAGGGAACCCCATCTTCTTACCTTTGTAGGTTCTGTCGTTCTTCCAGCATACCGATAGGAAACCAGATTCACCCTTGACCATAACTCGTTCAATATCTGAGTTAGTGGAAGCTACGGCAGCAATACGTTTGACACCACGCTTAACATTCTCTCGTACCCACTCTACACCAGAGCGAGTTTTACCAAATCCACGACCTGCATTAATAAACCAAACATTCCAATCGGGATCACTAGGCTCAAGTTGGTTATCCCTCGCCCAAAACATCCAGTCATGCTTAAGTTCCTCAGTCTTCTGTGGCCCTAGCTGATCGAAGATGTCCTTAACTTTACTCTTGGGTAATCCTCTAAGAGCATCGGCAGTTATCTTCCTCACAGGAACAGGTTGTTTCTTCTTCGGTGGCATCAGTGTTGTATCCAAGTAGCGACATGAGTGTATCGGTAGCACTCTCGTCTAGTTCGGGGTCAGTCTCTTGTTCAACTTCAATGTTAGTCTGAGTTGGACTCCAGCCACCCTTAGATCGTAGGAACAACTCTTGTGATTTAAAGTCACCATCTAAGGCTTGGTCTATGACCTTCTTACCGACAGCACCATTGATCTTCGCTCGTTCCATCTCAATGAACGACCCATAGATTTTGTACATAGTGGATAAAGACTTTGGGGCATCCTGTAGGTGTTGCATTGAGGCAATCATCTGACGAATCCCTATGCCACCTTGGATACATTCCAAGATGTGCTTCTCTACTAATTTACTGTAGGGTAGTGCTGGGATCATAACGACAGTCTCCGCCCTACGGGCTATTAACGACAAGATTAGGGGTAACTTAAGTGGGTAGTCGGAATCACTACCTACAGTCAATCGGCAAGAACTTTGTAACTTAAGTTATACTATGATTTCATACTTCTTGGTTCAACTTGTAGGAGTGATTCTTGAGGGGAGTAACTATAGTTATAACTTACGTTATATAGCTTAGTAGTATAAATCGTAGTGATAATAATTTATGTTAAAACTTAAGTTACTCTCTCTCTCATTATACTATAGGGATACAAATTCGAATCTTAGACACTTTATTTTCACTTTTTGTCAACTATTTTACAATCATTTGTTTTACAACGAAAGTATTTTCTGTTTTTTGTCGTGTTTTCGTGAGTATTATTACCGTTTTGTAACAATTCGTGATGACGTAAGCGGATTACCGCCGATATGTACCTTGGTGGGTACTCCAGATATAACGCCCGTTTGAACGTGGTGGGTAGGGCAAAAGTAATTTTTGGTTTTGGATTCAGGTGGTGTTAAGGGGGCCACAAGCATGATTCGCCCATGATGTCAAGGGTCCCAAGCGAAAGTTTACCAAATGTTACAAACATCGGTAAAACTGTAACAAAACGTGAGTTGACAAAAGAAAAACTTGACAGAGGATAAGCGATTCGCCCACATCCCGCAAGTGATTCGCCAGTATTAAACTAGCGTGATTCAAATGTTATGTTATAGTATAACAAATAATAACCGCATGACATAACGACAAAAAGGCCAGCACTAAAGCCAGCCTAATTGTGTCTTAATTGTGTCGAGAATAAGGCGTTAGAATATCACCGGCTCTATCTCAAATTGATAGCGTGAATCGTGCCGCCGCTCTAACACTGTCATCTTGTCGAGTGCCTCGGCCTTGCTGCGCGTAGCATGATAACAAAACCGCTTGCCACTCGTTAGCATATAGACTCGCCATTCCATTAGATAAATCCCGCCAATACGAAGGCGCTTTTCATAGAGCGCGTATTGCAGCACTCGCACCACCCGTTAGCTATGTCAGGTTCATAATCGGTTGTGTAATCGCAACCGGGATTCATACATATTGCCGGGACGCTATCGACCAGCCCTATAGATTCAAACATGTCCATTGGACTAGCATGGCCCTCATATTCTGCTAATAGATTCAATTTGTCGCTGTTCATGTTATTCATCGCCCCAATCCTTAAAATTGCCCATGTCTTCGTTGTCATTGTATCCCGTATAATACTCTTTAACTTGTGCCGTTGACATATCTGCATAATAAACGGGAAAGCCCACATAGGTTCCATCAGGCCAGTAGTGCGGCGCATATAAGCGGCCATAGTATGAGTCAGCCGCGCCTCTGTCGTATGGGCTGCCATGCCCTCTTATGTCGCTATTCATTGAACCAATTCCTTTGCTTTACGTTTACTTGCACCATGCGCCACGATTGCCACGCTCTTTGCTTTGATACTATTGCCTCCGCATAGTTTACAAGAGGCACACGTTGCACGATTGCCGGCCTCGTCACTAGCAGGGCAGAGCACTTCTTTACCCTTGATAAGCTGCGCAAGGTCACTCACAACGCGGAATGTCCTTTCGCCCTTGTCCCATGCAGACTTGGCTTGTGCTGCATTGTCTGCACTTGTCATAATCTTATGTGGCATTGGGTTAATAGGGTTGTGCGTATATGCGGTGACAAATTCAGCATAGCGAGTCAGAGATTCCCATATGTAAGAGGGGACGGCTGCGGGGTCACCGTATGAGCCAAGTCTCACGCCACGGCCTTTGCCGATTGCCGCTATATCGTCGTGAACCCTTGCGACCTCATACGCGCCGCGCCTGTAGGCTTTATATACGCCATTGGGGGCGAACAAGAGGTTGACATAGCAAGTCCGATCTTTGGCCCAGCCAGTCGCCTTGTCGCTTGGCTTGCCCTTGTGTGGACAATCGCCACAAATAGCCGTATCAGCGCCAGTCCGACTCGCTGTGATTGGGTCAATGTCGCTTCGCAAAATCCACGTTTGCACCATATCGCCCGTTTTGCGATTGCCAGAATTGACTTGTGCAATGGCGACAATCGGTGACCCGTCAATAAGACTCGGGCCTTCATATATGATAAAAGAGCGATTCATTACTGTGACCCCCCAAAGTCGATCCAGTACGATAAAACGCTAGGTATCTCAAGCAAGAGGCCATCTGAGTATATCGTGCTGAAATACCCAATGCAGAAACAGACAAAACCGAAATACAGTAGAGCGGTTACTTTGACCAGCAAGAGGGCGAGTCTTTCGGTGATTGTCGCGGCCTTGTGAGTGGCTTTGCGTTTACGAGTATAAACTCGGGCAATCGCCGCGTCGTCTAACCCTTTGATGATGTTTTGTTCCAGTGTCATTGCTGTTTCTCCTATATCAGCGTTTCTATACAATCTTTATGCGCTATACCCAAACGATTCGCAAGCACTAAAATACATAAAAGCGAAAAAAGTTAGGGGTTGACCTATGGCGAATCGTATGCGATAAGGGTTTATCGAAACGCTGATCTTGAAAGGATAGCAGATATGACAACCGAATCGAAACTCAAGCCAATCGGGTTTTTCCACACGCCAGAGTCAATGGAAGAATTGGAAAATTGGATAGAATCCGCAAGTGACCCAATGGTGACAACCGCCGCGATGATGATGTGGAATCTGCTAACATCGCAATATGACATGGTTGCAAAAAAGTAACACCTCACGAAAAACGTCACAAGGGGGGTTGACGTCCCCCAAACTATCTGACTTAGGGCTAGATTTTCCGAATCGCGGTCGCAAAACACGGAAGAGACGGCAGGTGCGAATCAGTTGCATTTTTGTCGCACATCATTTTTGCGCAAGAGTCAAATCACGAATTGTTACAATCAAATATTCGCATATAAGCATGTGTTTATATAAGCGATCACTGATGTACCCCCACCAGTGGAAAATGACCCCACCAGTGGAAAATGACCGTGACCCCCTCCGGTGGAAATTAAGACCCCACCAGTGGAAATAATTCTGTTGACCCCACCGAGGGAATTATGTACGGTGATTCTAGATTACCCCCGCAGTGGAAATAAGGAGAAGACTAATGGCAAAAGTAAACGCACTATTTCAAGACGCAGAAGAGCAAGCGTTTGATCGTTACACTAACATCTTGGTCGATGCTGATGTTGAGATTATGTTTCACCACGGTAAACCTGAACCCACCAAAATCCGCATAAAGGATATTCCCTGCTTATGGGTGTGGGATGAAACCTCCAGAGAGGCCGCAGAGTATTGGGCTGTATGGGATTACGTTGGATCTGAATACACCTTTGATTGGATGTCGATTAAATCTTGGTCGGGATCACCAGTTAAGGTTGACACACCTGAGCGAATCAATTAGTAACGTAGGTAGAAACAAAGGAGAAACACCATGACAATGACAGCCTCAATATCACTCAGAAATCATAACGATGACCAAATAGCGTTTTGCCATATTGACACTGATGGCTATCAAGACTTTACCTGCGAAGGTTTCGTCGAAAAGGCTTGGGATATGGCTGATAAGATGTCATCTGGTTTATCAGAATCAGACGAATTTAGAATTACTATGACAATAGACTTAGACTTGAGGGACTAAACATGAACCAATTCGCACTAGCAACTGAGGTCAATGGTATCGTAATGCGACTTGCGTTACCCACCATGACAAAGCTACAGGCTGAACAGAAGGCCAAGGTACTACGGGAGCTATCTCCCAAGACACCAATATATGTCGTTAACAAAACATCGGAGTAAGCACAATGACACTAGATACACGCATGGTAAGCATGGTACTGGCAGAGAACACTAACGAGTTCATCACCGTTAAGTTCCTGACCAAAGATAA
>Ga0307378_10006824_pt1 | contig 15493 bp, 14 predicted proteins | sample UN1MG_FD_202238 | JGI IMG/M metagenome (GOLD analysis project Ga0307378, IMG submission 202238) | Soil microbial communities from Risofladan, Vaasa, Finland - UN-1 | ecosystem: Environmental > Terrestrial > Soil > Coastal area > Acid sulfate soil | place: Finland: Risofladan, Vaasa | collected...
ATTTATCTAATATTTCTTTGCAGTCCTGAAATCTAACAACAACCATTCCATCATCATCTCCCAAAATTAGATCGCCAGGATTAACCACTGTTCCACCAAAATTAATTGGGTAATTTATAAGTCCTAAAGATGCTTTTACTGTTCCTCGGATAGCTAGTCCTCTAGAAAATATTGGAAATCCCATTTCAACAATCTCCTCAGAATCTCTAACGCATCCATCAATTGCTAATCCTTCTAATTTTTTTGCTTTAGCCTGGACGGACATTAAATCACCCCAATATCCATATTCATATTCATTGCCAACTATAGCAACAATAACATCTCCTTCTTGTGCTTTTTCTAAAGCTTTATGCAGCATAATATTATCCCCCGGAGCAGTTTGAACCGTAAAAGCAGGACCGCACAATTTAATTCCTTTTATTATTGGTTTGATTTTTGGATCTATAAATCCTTTCCTGCCTGAAGCTTCATAAACTGTTGCAACAGAAATCGAACGAAACTTTTCAATTACTTCTTTTGATGGTCTTTTTATATTTGTTATTACATGAATCATTGGATACATCTCCTTTTTTACTTTTATAGATATGAAATTCTATTAATATTAAATTTGTTTGAATTTAATATTTTCTATTATCGATGATAATATCCTTGTTTTATTCGCTCTTCACTATTATGAATATGCTTTGCCAATTCTATAGTTGCTTCTTGCTTATTTTTTTGTTTTATACATTTAATTATTTTCTCGTGTTCTTCAATGGCATCAGCGCTTCCCTTTTTATTAATACTATTTAATGTTTTGTAAGAACAAATATAATATTTATCCATAACATTTTTCATTAGATTTACTAAAACTGAATTATTGTATATCTTAAAAAATAACATATGAAATTTTTTATCATACTTACGAAAACCTCTTATATCTTGTTGTTTAAGAGAATTAATTTCTTTTGTAATATAACCAGAAAGAGCAGTCAAATGTTCTTCGGTTAAAGAGTCAAAAACTTCTTCAAAAACATGTTTTTCTACAACTTTACGGACTTCAAAAATTTCAATGATGTTTTTCATCTCTATTTGGGGAATAAAATAACCTATTCCCGGTAGTCCTTTTAGCAATCCTTCTTGATGTAAACGTTGACATGCTTCTCTTATTGGGGAATAGCCCATGTTGAGCTCTTTAGATATTTTTCTTATACTAAGATGTTGATCATTAGAAAAACTAACTTTATTTTTAATTAGTCTATAAGCTTTTTCGCTTAAAAATTCTTTTTCTATTTTTCTCACCTCGTTCAACTAATATTATTTTTATAATAATATATTTATTTCTTCCGTTATAATATGTTTATATCATTGATATATCACTTTTTAATATTTTAACATTAATATAAAGTCCGTGTCAAGTGAGTTTTTAGGTATGTAAAAAGTTAAAAATTCTGAGCTTAGTTTAGTGTACTTTTTACTTTTAACTAACAATATTTTTTGTATATATCTTTTAAAAATTAAAAGTGCACGTCATAAACTATAATCTAAAATTAAAAAAAGATTGGAGGCATAGCTTACCGCTTGTAGCTTTCTGGGAAACTAATAATTTGCAGTTTTTTTCTTAACATTTGAGCTTTTTGGAATTCTTCTTTCAAACTGCTGGGATCATTTTTAAGTTTTTCTTCTATTACACCAAGATAATTTCTGAATTTCTGAATCATTTCCAAAATATTTTCTTGATTAGTGTTACAGATATCCTCCCATATCTTATAAGGACTGGAGGCAATTCGGGTCATATCTATAAATCCCCCTCCTATGGATTTAAAATAATTATTATTATCTTCCTCTTGAGTTAATATATTTATCATATTAATTAGGGAAACTGCCATAATCTGAGGCAGATGGCTCACTGCGCCAACAATTCTGTCGTGATCAAGAGGGTCTAATATCAATCTCTTTGCGCCTATCATTCCGATTATTGAAAATGTTTTTTCTAATGCTGCTAGATTACTTTTATTGGTAGGAGTTAGGATATAAGTTTTATCCAGAAAGAGATGGGGATCTGCCGAATTTATGCCATATTTTTCTGAACCTGCTATAGGATGACCGCCAATAAAATGGATATCTTTGGATAATACTTTATTTGCTCTCTTTACAATCTGAGTTTTAGTGCTACCGGTATCAGTTACCAGACATTCTTTTTTAAGAAAGGGATTAATTTGGGGCAATAAATCTAAAATTGTTTTTACAGGAGTAGCTAAAATTACTACATCTGCTTCTTTTATTCCTTCTTCGAGATTAACTGTTCCTTCATCAATAGCCCCTCGAGCAATTGCTTTTATGATTATTTCTGGTTTGTCTACACCTACAATTCTGAAGTTTGGTCTATTTTCTTTTAGAGCTAACCCGAGGGAACCGCCGATTAGACCTACGCCAATAATACTTATCTTTTTAAGGCTAAAGTCGCTTTCCTCTTCCATTTTGTTTCTCCTTTTTGACAATTAACCTGCTGGTTAAATTAGTCGTTAGTATTAAATACAAGATACAAGACAATACAATTGACCGATTAAAAACGGGTACAAGGTGCGAGTGTAGAGATTGCTTCGGTCGTTTCACTCCCTCGCAATGACAGAATATGAGGAAGCTCCTTACAATGATAAAGTAATAATTATTTTATTTAACCTCTTCTGGTTTTTTCTTTAATAAATCTTGAAGAGCATAAATAGCAAGAATATAGCTCTGGTATCCAAATCCAGCAATCTGTTCTATACAGGCAGAAGCAGTCACTGATTTCCTCCGAAAGTCTTCTCGAGAAAATATATCGGAAAGATGAACTTCAATTGTTGGAATTGGACAGTCTTTAAGAGCATCGGCAATAGCATAACTATAATGAGTATAGGCTGCCGGATTGATAATTAAGCCATCAACCTGGGAAGAGAATTGCTGAATAGAATCAATAATCTCTCCCTCAGAATTTGATTGTTTTATAGTTAATTCAATATCTTCCTTTTTGGCAAAAGATTCAATTTTATGATTTATTTCTTCCAAGGTTAAATTTCCGTAAATTTTTTGATCTCTTTTTCCAAGCATGTTTAAATTCGGTCCATTAATTATTCCTATTTTTAACATATTTTCCACTCCTTTTTAAATTCTTCTAAAGCTTTTATTACTTCTTTTTTGGTGATATTATCAATTAGACTAACTTTCCCCAGAGCTTCCGGTAGAATGAATGTTATTTTGCCCTGGTAGTTTTTTTTATCTAAAGTTAAGGTTTCCCAGAACTTGTTGTAGTCTATGTTTTTGATGTATTTAAATATTGATTCCCACTTTCGCGGGAATGACAGAGAAGGGGGCATGGATGACAGAGAAGGAGGCGGGAATGATAATATTTGTTTAATCTGTTCTTCGAGATCTTGTGAACATATTCCTCTGTTGCGAGCTATTTTAGTCTCGATTAACATACCTAAGGCTACCGCCTCTCCATGACTTAAATCTTGATATCCTGTCTCTACTTCCAGGGCATGGCCAATACTATGTCCAAAATTTAGCACCTTACGCAATCCTCTTTCCCAGGGATCTTTTAAAACTATATCCACCTTTAAAGAAACGGCTTCCTTAACCAGTTCACATAGCAGGTCTCTATGTTTTTTTAATAATTGATCAATATTTTTTTCTAACCATTCAAAGAAAGCCGGAGATTTAATAACTGCTATCTTTATAGTCTCTACTATTCCATTCTTTATATCTTGGTCTGATAAGGTCTGTAAAACTTCGGGGTCGGTGTAAACTGCTGTTGGTTGATAGAAATTCCCAATTATATTTTTAGCTAAAGGATGATCAACTGCCACTTTTCCCCCGATACTGCTATCTACCTGGGCCAAAAGAGTAGTGGGAATATGCACCAAAGGCAGGCCTCTCATATAGGTAGCAGCAACAAATCCGGTTAAATCTCCTATAACTCCTCCACCCAAAGCTATGAGGGTAGTGGTTCGGTCTGCTTTCCTTTTTAATAATTCATCATAGAGATATTTTGCCGTAGATAGAGATTTATATTTCTCGCCATCGGGTATTTCAATTAAATCTATTAAATCAAGATTAAATCCACCCTTTTTCAAGGAAGATAATAACTTAACTCCATACAAACAATTTACTAAAGAATTGGTAATTATTATAATTCTTTTATTCTCTATTGTTTTGGAAAAATGCTCGCCTGAATTAATAAGAATTCCCTTTTTAATACAAACCCTGTATTCTTTATCTTCGGTAATTTTTACTTTTATTTCTTTCATCTATTTAACCTTCGCTCTTCAAAAGAGCTATTATTTTATCCGTAACTTCCTGAATATTTAGATTGGTAGTATCAATCTTCCACTTGATATTATCATATACCTTCTTTCTTTCTTCTAAAAGGCGGTTAATCTCACTTAAGAGGTTTTCACCTTTTAAAAGGGGCCGATTATTCTTTCTTTTTACTCGATTATAGATAGTCTGGGAATCAGCATAAAGACAGATTATTTGTCCTTTCTGATCTAGTATCCTGGCATTATCCGAAGAAAGCAGAGTTCCCCCGCCGGTAGCAATCACCATATTTTCTTTCTGAGATAATTCTTTTACTAATTTATTCTCTTGTGCTCGAAAATATTTTTCCCCGTATCCGGTAAAAATATCTGCTATGCTCGTTCCCTGGCGTTCTTCGATTATCCGGTCCATATCTATAAATTCCATTTTTAATTTACAAGCTAATTGTTGGGCTACTACACTCTTGCCGGTACCCATAAAACCTGTAATGAAAATATTCTTCTTCATATCTTTTGAAGCCTCTTCCTATAATTCTCATAATTTTCTTTAATCTCCGGCAAAGAATCTCCTCCAAATTTTTCCAAAAAAGCTACAGCTATTTCCCAGACTGCTACTGCTTCTCCCACTACACTGGCAGCCGGAACAACGCATATATCAGACCTTTGATAGATTGCCTTTGTTTCCTTTTTAGTAGCAAAATCAATAGAATGAAGGGGATTAATCAAAGTAGGTATGGGTTTAATGTAGGATCTAATCACCACATCTTCTCCATTGGTCACTCCACCTTCCAAGCCGCCAGCTCGATTAGTCTTTCGATAATATCTTGAAGAATTTTTTTCTAATTCTTGACGAATAAAGATTTCATCATGGATATCTGAACCTTTTTTCTCCGAGGTCTCTATTCCTTCACCTATCTCTACCGCTTTTACCCCCGGAATACTCATTAAAGCTGAAGCTATGCGAGCATCCAGACGCCTATCCCACTGGACATAACTTCCCAAACCTAAAGGAACACCGGTGAGTATCACCTCAAATACTCCGCCTAAAGTATTTCCTTTCTTCCGAGCTTGATCAATCTCCCTGCACATTCCAATTGATGCAATTCCGTCTATACAATATACAGGTGATTTATTAATTTCCTCTTTAACTTCTCGATTAAAAGAAGTAATCCTCTTTGCTTTAACCTGACCAATCCTTAATACATAACTATAAATTTGTATATTGAATTCTTCTAAAAGAGAGCTTGCAACCGTACCGATAGCTACCCTCATGGCAGTCTGTCGAGCACTTGCTCTTTCTAAAACTTTCCTTACATTTTTAAATCCATATTTTATCGCACCGGAAAAATCCGCATGCCCTGGTCGAGGTATAGTTAAGGAAGGGTTCTTTTTATCCTGCCAATTTTCCCAATCTTTATTTTTTATCATTAAGCCAAGAGGACTTCCTATAGTCTTTCCTTCTACCAACCCGGACAATACCTCTACTCGATCTTGTTCAATCTTCATCCTCTCTCCCCTGCCATACCCACCTTGGCGTCTTTTCAGATTAAGATTGATATTTTCTTCATTTAATGAAAGCCCGGCTGGAAATCCTTCTATTATTCCCAACAAACATTTTCCGTGAGATTCTCCCGCATCAAGAAATCTTAGCATTTTGTATTTTCTCCCTCCTCTTTGACTTTCAAGCAATCTAAGTAATTCTTTTAATCATTTTTAATACTTCTTTCCCTTCTGGTTTAAGTCCAGTCCAGAGATAGAAACTCTCTATACCTTGATAAACTAACATTGGTAAACCATTAATTATCTTTGCTCCTGCCTTCTCCGCTTGTCTTAGAAAAAGAGTCTTAGCCGGGTGATAGATAAGGTCGTAAACTAAGAGATCAGGGTGAAAAAATTTTTCATCAGACAAAGGAGTATTATCGATTTTAGGGGGCATTCCTAAAGAAGTAGTATTTACTATAAGATGAGCCCTTTCTATTTTATTTTTTAAATTCTCTTCCTCTAAAAGAAATACATAAATACTGCTTTCGGGAAAGAAGGAAGAAAAATCCTGTTTAATCTTTTTGGCTTTTTCTAAAGTCCGATTAAAGATACATATCTCTTCTATTCCTTCCTCTAAAAGAGCATAAATTACCCCACGAGCAGCCCCTCCTGCTCCAAAAATAACTACTTTTTTCTTTTTTATAACAAATTCCTCATCTTCCTGTAGGCTTCTCTTAAAGCCGATTACATCGGTATTGTAACCGATGAGAATTCCTTTATTATTAACAATAGTATTTACTGCTCCAATTTTATGAGCAGATTCTTCTACTTTATCTAAAAATTTAATTACCTTTTCTTTGTAAGGGAAAGTAATATTTACACCTTTTATATTCAGAGCTTTTATTCCTTGAATGGCTTTACCTAAATTGGTTTCTGCTACTTGAAAAGGTAGATAACAAAAGTTTAAAGAATGTTTAAGTATTATTTGGTTATGGATAAGTGGGGAAAGACTATTTTCTATATCTTTACCGATTATCCCGATTATTTTGGCCTTTCCGTTAATTTCTTTGTTCATTTACATCCCTACCTTAATTCTTTATAGAGATTGCTTTACTACGGTCGCAATGACAGATTAAAAATTAATCAAATTTTGTAAAGTCTTTTCGAATCCGGGGAAAGATATATCTATGCATTCTGAATTTTTAATAATGGTTTTACCTTCGGCTAATAGAGCAGCGACTGCTAAAGACATAGCAATTCGGTGATCATTGTAACTTTCACAGACTGCTCCCTGCAATCTAGTGGGACCATTTACCGTAAAACCATCTTCTCTTTCCTCAATGTCTGCTCCCATTTTTTTTAATTCGCTGACTATTGCTTTTATCCTATCGGTCTCTTTTACTCTTAATTCTTTTGCTCCGCTCACTACCGTTTTGCCCTGCGCCTGAGTTGCCGACACCGCAATAAGGGGTAATTCATCGATTAAGAAAGGCACATTTTCTTTCTTAATCTCTACTCCCTTTAATTTTGAATATTCTATCATTAAATCAGCCTGAGGTTCATTCGATTTTATCTGATAGTTTAAAATATCAATCTTTGTCCCCATTTTTTTTAATATTTCAATTATTCCGGTCCTGGTAGGATTAACCCCTACCTGCTTAATTATAATCTGTGAGTCTTTTAACATGCCGGCAGCCGCTATAAAATAAGCAGCCGAAGAAATATCACCGGGTATAAAAATATCCGTGCCTCTTAATTCCTTTCTGCCCATCACTTTAATTTCAGGAGTAGAAATTTTTAAATCTGCCTGCATAATTTCTAACATCCTTTCGGTATGGTCCCGGCAACGTATTGGTTCGTTAATTACGGTTTCACCAACAGCATAGAGACTGGCTAACATAATGGCTGATTTAATTTGGGCACTGGGTATTGGTAAAGTATAGTGAAGAGGATTAAGCTTATTTCCTCTAATACTTAAAGGAGCAAACTGACCATCTTTTCTCCCCCATATATCTGCCCCCATTAATCTAAGAGGCTCGACAACTCTTTTCATAGGTCTTTTTCTGATTGAATCATCCCCATTTAAAACAGAATAAAAATCCTGTCCGCTAAGCAAACCGGCCAAGAGACGGATGGTCGTCCCAGAATTTCCCACATCAAGTATATCTTTTGGTTCTTTTAATCCGTATAATCCTTTACCTTCTATATTAACAGAACTATCTTCGTCTAACTCTATTTTCACTCCTAGGGATTGCATGCATTCTAAAGTTCTTAGGCAATCTAAGGAATTTAATAAATTGTATACTCGGGTTTCTCCCTGAGAAATAGACCCTAAAATTAGAGAGCGGTGAGATATTGATTTATCTCCCGGAACAAATATATTTCCTTTTAATTTATTAACTTTTTCTAAAACAAGTTCCACTTAATTTTTCATCCTCTCTAAATCATCTTCAGCAGATATACCTAATTCTCGACCTACCGCCTGAACTATAGGGATTAATTCTTTCATCAATTGAGTAAAAGTAGCGAGTCTTAAAGTCTGAGCTCCATCGCTAAGTGAACTTTTGGGGTCAGGATGAACTTCGATAAGCAAGCCATCCGCTCCAACGGCTATGGCAGCCTTAGCCATTGGACTTACCAGCCTCCATTTGCCGGTAGCATGGCTGGGATCTACAATTATGGGCAAGTGACTCAACCTCTTTAATGCAGGGACTGCGCTTAAATCCAAAGTATTACGGGTATAGTTTTCAAAAGTACGAATTCCTCGCTCACATAATATCACTTCGTAATTCCCCTGAGATAAAATATATTCTGCTGATAATAATAGTTCCTCTATGGTAGCTGACATTCCTCTTTTTAATAATATTGGTTTTTTAGTTTTACCTAATTCTTCTAGTAATACAAAATTCTGCATATTACGGGCGCCTACTTGAAATATATCGGTATATTTGCCTACTAGTTCTATCTGGTTAACCGACATCACTTCAGTTACAACTGCTAAACCTGTCTCCTCCCCAGCCTGAGCCAATAACTTCAAGCCTTCTTCCCCTAATCCCTGAAAGCTGTAAGGAGAAGTCCGAGGTTTAAAAGCTCCTCCCCTTAATATCTTTGCTCCAGCAGCTTTCACTTGTTGGGCTGTCTCAAATATCTGTTTTTTATTTTCTACCACACATGGTCCAGCCATTACTACCACCTCTTTGCCGCCAATAACTACATCCTTTACTTTAACTGTAGTATCCAAACTCTTAAACTCCCTGCTTGCTAATTTGTAAGGTTTTTCAACACGAATAACTTCCTCAACACCATCAAAAGCGTAAAAAGGAACAGAAGCTAAATTTTTTACATCTCCGATTACTCCTAAGACAATCCGCCTTTCTCCCCGAGAGATGTCTACTTCATGTCCCATTTCATGTAACTTCTGTATTATTTTTTCTACATGAGCATCGTTGGTTTTACCATTCATTACGATAATCATTTTGATTCACCCTCCTTTAAATTTAAGGTCTCTCTAACTAAATCTTTTCTTAATATTTTCGCTCCTCTTAAATAGCAATGTTTTATTTCTGTTTGATTTTTATAACAATTTACCTGGATTAATATTCGAATACATTTGGGTAAGCTCCCCGGAACATCTATCTCCTGCATATCGAATAAAGGCACTTGTTTCCAGCCTAATTCGCGTGCTGCTTGAGCAGGAAAGGCAGCATTTAAATCAGAAGTGACACTAAAAAAAATACTGGTTATATCTTCAATTTTAAAATCATTTTCTTTTTTTAAAGCGATCAATAATTCTTTAGTCTTTTCGATAATTTCTTGCTTGGTATTACTATCTGCGGTTATAGCCCCTCTTATTCCTCTTACTAACATATATATACCTCCTTTTCGTATCAGGGGACGGTTATCTGACACACTTTGAGATTGCCGCGCCCTGATAAATCAGGGCTCGCAATTACATTTATTTAGTGTAACCACAACCTCTTATAAAACAAAAAAGGCCACAGGAATTTAAAAAACCTATGACCTTTATATATAGTATATAAAGATGTCATAGGCACAAACCCGATGTCCATGCCTATGACATCTTATTTCAGACTTCTAAGATGTTAAGGCATAAACATCGGTGGTATAATAGTAAAAGTAAAAATTAAAGGCATACATTGAATTAGTAAATTCTTTATTAATAGCCACCTTGCCTACTCCTTAACATTTTTTAAAATATTAGCATACCTTTTCGTTTCTGTCAAATATTTAAAACAGTATCGAGTATCAAGTATATAGTATATAGTTAAGAAAGAGAAAGAAAAGGCAGAAAAAAGAAGGAAAGTTTATGCTAACGTGATTATTTAGGAACAGCTGCTTTTCTTAATCGCTCCATTATTGCCAAGCCCAAATCATGTTCTTCTAACCCTTCAGCAATAATAATCTCAAATCTTTCTTTATCAAAACTCCTTAATGTTGAGAAGAGATTTGCCGCACATATTTCTAATTCAGTACCTTTACCTATAACCTTAACCTCAAATCCATTATATTTGTTTTGATTTTCTTCTTTAGCCATTATCCCCACTTTTAATCCTTGCGCTTTATATTTAGAAGCCAACCTACGAACTTCTTCTACTTGAACGTCTCCTTTTTCTTCCACCAAAATCAATCTTGCCTGGGGAGAATAGTGACTGTTTAACCTTCCCGGTGAACGGAAACCTCTTTCCAATTCTTTGCTTACTTTTGCCTTGCCGGTTACTTTCATTAATTGTTCCACAGATACCCCTCCAGCCCGCAGAACCTGGACGGGTTTAACAGTTACATCCAACACAGTAGATTCTACCCCTACTCTTGTCTTGCCTCCATCAATAATCATCTCTATCTTGCCACCTAAGTCATCTTCAACATGTTGGGCATTGGTAGGGCTGGGTCTTCCAAAGAGATTAGCGCTGGGAGCCACTATAGGTGTTTGAGCTATTCTGATTAGATTTAGAGCAATATTATCATCAGGCATCCTTACGGCAACCGTATCTAAACTTGCAGTTATAATATCTGAAACTAATTCGGATTTTTTAAGAACTAAAGTAAGGGGACCCGGCCAGAATGTTTTTGCTAACTGCAAAGCCATTGCGGGAACCCGTTTTGATAGTCTATGTAATTCCTCTATTTCTGCAATATGAACAATTAGCGGGTCATTAAAGGGTCTTCCTTTAACCTTGAATATTTTAGCAACTGCTTCCTTATTGTAGGCATCTGCTCCTAAGCCATAAACTGTCTCGGTTGGAAAAGCAACTAAGTTACCCTTTTTTATCTCCTCTGCTGCCAGCTTTATCTTATTTAAATCTATTTTTTCAGGATTTATTTTTAAAATTTTAGTATTCATTTTATAATTTTTAATATCTTGTACTTTAATATTCCAATAGGAACTTCGATTTCAACCTCGTCTCCCTCCTGGTGACCTAAAAAGGCCTGCCCCAGCGGAGAATTTATAGATATTTTATGCTGGGCGAAGTCTATCTGATCATCGAGGACAAAAACATAGTTTATTTCTTCTTGTGAATCTAAATTTTTTAGCTTTAAAGTTGTGCCGATGCCAATTCCTTCTGAGTAGCAGCCTTCTTCCATTACTTTAACCCGACTTAACTTTTGTTTTAATCTAACAATATTTATTTCGTTCATACGTTGAGCTTCCTGAGCGATATTATATTCTGCATTTTCAGTTATATCTCCATACTCTAAAGCTCGATTAATATCTTCTTTTATTTCTACTCTTTTTTCACCCTCTAAATACTTTATCTCTTCTTTTAAATTCTTTAACCCTTCCGGAGTTAAAAATACTTCTCTATTATTTCTATTATTCATATCAACCTCTTCCTTAATGTGCTAATTTTACTAACTAACCTACTTTGTATTTCAAACTATGGCTATTACCTAATTTCTCCTGCAGGCACGCTCAATGATACATCGTGTCCCTACATTACCATTTTGTGTACTTTTTGAGTAACAATCACTATATTATAATCATATTAATTTTAATTTAAGTTTTGAGCTCTTGCCTGCAATTTTAGTTAATTCTATTAAAAAGAGCAGGTAGTTCCTGCTCAGTTTAACTTATATATTACTGTAGAAAATTGGTAGCGCAAGGGGGAATTGAACCCCCGTTTGCTGATTGAGAGCCAGCTGAATTAACCACTATTCGATTGCGCCAATAGTCAATGAATTAATTAACCGATTTACCAATTTACCAATTAACTAATTCAGTAAGTTATCCTCTATTTACTTCTTGTATTTTTCTTTCTTGACTCGATACTATATACTCGATACTTGATACTATCTTTTTACCTTCTGTCTTCCTCTTTCCTAACTATACGCTAAACGCTGTACGCTTCACGCTAGACTTATTCACTAACGACTAATTTTATATTGTAATGGCTGAGGGAGGTGGGCTCGAACCACCGCTCCCAGATCCAGAGTCTGGTGTCCTACCACTAGACGATCCCTCAACTTAATAATCTTTTCTTTTTCTATTCTATACTAAATTATGTTATTTGAAAAGTCTAAGTAATTATTTTTTTCACTTCTTTTATTTTTTCTACAGCTTCTTTTAACCGTTTAACGGTTTTTTCTTTGCCTAATACTACCATTATTTCAAATAAGCCAGGGCCTACTTTTTTGCCGCTCAGCGCAACGCGGGTAGGATGAATAATTTGCCCTCCCTTTATTTGCAGGGAAGTGGCCACCTCCCTTACTGTATTTTCAATATTTTCTTCACTCCAATATTCAAGAGAAGAAAGCTGTTCCTGTAAAGCTTGTAAAATATCCGGAACGCCTTGCTTGCTTAACACGTTTTGAAAAGCTTGGGGCTCAATATTTATTTTATCTGTAAAAAAATAATCCGCATATTCGATAAATTGGATAAAATTCCTAAATCTTCCCTGCATCAACTTTACTACTTCTTTTATATATTTATTCTTCTCCGGAGAAAGACTTTCTTCTCCGATATAATTCGCCTCTTTAAGAAAAGGAAGAAGCATTCCGGTTATGGAGTCGATGGACATATTCTTTAAATATTCACTATTAAACCAATTTAACTTTTCCATGCTAAAAACAGCAGCATGTTTGGAAATTTTATCCAAACTGAACTCTTTAATTAATTCTTCTTTTGTGAATATCTCTCTTTCATCACCAGAAGACCAACCTAAATGAGCGATATAATTCACTACTGCCTCTGCGATATAACCCATCTTTTCGTATTCCATAACTGAAGTAGCTCCGTGACGTTTACTCAGCCTGGTGTGGTCCTGTCCCATAATCATGGGAATATGCGAAAATTCCGGAATAGTAAGCCCCAAAGCTTCGTAAATCAATATCTGTTTAGGAGTATTAGAAATATGGTCGTCTCCCCTCATTACATGGGTAATATCCATCATGGCATCATCAACGACTACGGCATAATTATAAGTGGGAATTCCATCTGATTTCATAATTACAAAATCGCCTATTAGTTCACCATCAAAAGTAACCTCGCCCCTTAACAAATCGACGAATACAATTTTTTTTGCAGGAATTTTAAGTCTTATTACCGGTTTTCTGCCTTCGGCTTCATATTTTTTTCTTTCCTTTTCACTAAGATTTAAACAATGCCTGTCATAGTTAGGATTTTCACCCTCTTTTGAGCTTTTTTCTCTGCTTTCAGCCAACTCTTCTCTGCTACAATAACAGCGATACGCTTTTTTGTCTTTTAAGAGTTTCTCTGTATATTCTTGATAAAAATGTAAGCGTTGCATCTGATAATAAGGACCATATTCCCCGCCCTTTTCAGGACCTTCATCCCAATCTAAACCCAACCATTTCATGCCTTCCAATATTACATTTACTGCTTCTTCGGTAGATCTTACTTGATCGGTGTCTTCAATTCGTAAAATAAAAGTGCCTTTATAGTGTCTAGCATAAAGCCAATTAAATAATGCTGTTCGTGCACCTCCAATATGCAAATAACCAGTCGGACTGGGGGCAAATCTAACTCGAATTTCCTTATTTTTCATTTTTACTCCACCCTTAATTAGTTGTTAGTTAGTGAATAGTGAACAAGTCGTAGGGGCAGACACAAGGTCTGCCCCTACATTATACAATAAAATACAGAAAATAAATTCAAGAAAAATTAATCGTCAGTGAATAGTACCAAACGCCTATGTTGTTTTTAATAAGAAACAGGATTATTATAATATAAAAGCATTAATAACACAAACTTTTAAAGAAAGTATCGAGTATATAGTATCGGGTATCGAGTTAAGAAAAAGAATTAGAGAAAAAAGAATGCAAGAATAAAAGAAAGTATCGAGTTATCTAATACAGCATTGGTATTGCGTGAAGGAAGAGAAAGAAAAGATAGGAAAAAAGTAACATTCTTCTTCTATTTTGTGAACTTGTACACCATCTGTCATTGCGAGGGAGCAAAGCGACCGAAGCAATCTCAACGGTTACGAGATTGCCATGGCTTCGCTTCGCAATGACTACCTTAGTTAGGTAGTAAGGACCCAGAATTTTTAACAGAGATTTATTTAACTAACTCTGAAACCGGGACGATTTCTATGCCTGCTTTAATTAATTCAGGAGTCATCTTCTTCAGGATATAAAAGGTATTTATGCGGCTATGACCAATGGCAATTGCCACTCCTTCTTTTAAAGCAGTCTCTTGAACTTTTAACATCTGTCCTTTAATATATTCCATATCATTCTCATTATCCAAAAAGACCGACCTTACTGCAGACTTAATCTTCATCTCTTGAGCAACCTTGTGGGCAATAGAATTCTTACTAGTAATGCTATCTATAAAAAATATATTAAATTCTCTAATTTCTTCCAAGATTATTTCCATTATTTTTCTATCTTCGGTGATCTTTGAACCCATGTGATTATTCGCTCCGATAATATGTGGAAAATTTAATAAACATTTTCTGACAGCCTGTCTGATTTCTTCTTCAGACATATAGAATGTAATCGCACCAGGCCCGGGATCGGCAGAAGAATTACTGGGTTCCATGGGTAGATGCAATATCACTTCCTGATTATATTTTTTACCTTCTTCTGCAATAAAATCAGAATACTGGAGAAAAGGCAATATAGATAGTGCTATAGGAAATTCCAACTCTATCATTTTTCTCGCCACTTCTGTTTCATATCCTAAATCATCTATTATGAAAGCTACTTTAGGCGAAAAACTTATTTCTTCTTCTGAAGAATTTAAATCACTGACTATAGAATCTGTATATTGTTCGCTATAATAAATGGTTTCCTCAGGTTCTTCTATTTCAGGTACTTTTTCATTAGCACTAATTGAAATTGCATTTTGAGTATTCTGAATTTTACTTTCTTCTTTAAAAGACTTATTAAATAAATTAGAAATACTAAAAGCCGCAATCAAAATAATTACAAGAGTAACGACATTTATAATTTCTCTACGGTTCTTTTCCAAAATAAAATTCCTTTCAATTTTACTTGAATTTATTTTCTGTATTTTATTGTATAATGTAGGGGCAGACCTTGTGTCTGCCCATTAATAATTACTTGGTCTGTACCTATAGGGCAGACACAAGGTCTGCCCCTACGACTACGACTTATTCACTATTTGACAAATATCAACACATCGCGAACTTAAAAATATCATAACCTCGCGAACCTTAACGGTGCTTTGTATCAAGACATCGTGAACTTGATAATTTAAATGTTCTATACTGACCTTAAAAAAGGAGGTC
>Ga0307378_10006825_pt1 | contig 15493 bp, 13 predicted proteins | sample UN1MG_FD_202238 | JGI IMG/M metagenome (GOLD analysis project Ga0307378, IMG submission 202238) | Soil microbial communities from Risofladan, Vaasa, Finland - UN-1 | ecosystem: Environmental > Terrestrial > Soil > Coastal area > Acid sulfate soil | place: Finland: Risofladan, Vaasa | collected...
TCTTGATACCTTTTGCCTTCCCCTCCCACTTTCCATAATAAGGTGGATCTACTTCCACGTTTCTACTTTGCATCTCGACCCGTTTTATAAACGGACCGAACTGCATCTCCATTATCCATAAAGCAGAATCCGGACCTGTGACTTCACATGACAGCAATCCAGGGATACAGTGGGTATGCTTTCCAGGATTACTCATAACACCCCATACCTTTTCGATAGGCGCATTAACTTCAAATTCAATGTGTGATTCAGGCATATAAATCCACTTTTTGATAATTACGTACTGTTAAGTTCAGAAGTTAAGTAGTCTTAATCTTTTTTTTAATCATGCAAGTATGTTTCGGCATATTCGTAGGTAGAGAATAATTAACATTTTGTTATTCTATCTTAATAGCAGGTTTTCCTGGTAAAGCGTTAGCTGCCTTTTTGTCCTGGGAATCCTCTTCAAGATCAAATTCTACCAAACAACCAAACCAGGATTCCAGGATCGATGAAGCATTATTCAGGAAAATATATTCGTCCTGCTGCGACATTTCAACTGACGGGGCCAATGCAGGATCATTCATATATTTACCCAAAATCTGATTCACCTGATTACCATAACGCTTTAGATCAGTTCCCATTATGGCTTTCATGATCTGACCCCTGTCCTTTGTCCTGGCAAATTCCTGCTTGAAAAGTCCTGCCAGGTCGAATTTCCAGCTGGCTGCATTGAATATTCTAATCTTTTGAGGAGATGTTATCCTTGCGATCTTGAGTATCTCCCTGATATCGCCTGACAGGTCATAGAGCATATTCCATTTGAACTCATCTGATGGAGTTACCACCGATTCATCGTATGAAGGCCACCTGGTGTTGCCAATAAAATCAACGTGCCCCATTGTCTCCCAAACCTCTTCACACAGGTGTGGTGTCACAGGACTAAGCACAATTGTTGCGATCATCCTGGCATTATCGAAGATATCCATATTAACCGGATGCTCCCTATAAGCTGAGATCTCATCGATAAGGGCCATTGCATGGTTTATGGCATCCTTGAGCTTTAATTCTTCATAGCTTAAAGTAACATTCTTAATAGTTTTTTGGGTAAAGAATCTAAGGTAATTGTCCCTGGCATCCACCTCTTCTTTAACTTCCTTAGGTGATTCAATCAGTACTCTATAGGCTTTTTCCAGGAATTTGTAAACGCTTTCGATACCAGAATCTGACCATTCCAGTTCCCTTTCAGGATTTGACCCGAACAGGATAAAGAAACGTGAAGCATCAACTCCATATTTATCCATCAACATCTTGGGGTCAACCACATTGCCCAGGCTCTTGGACATTTTCGCACTCTTCATAGCATATTTGCTGCCGCATGCGCAGCAGTTACTGTCCTCGTGGTCACCAGGCGGAAGGAACCTGCCGCATACATCACAATAAGGTGACTCTTTATTTACCATGCCCTGACACAGCAGCCTGCTGAAGGGCTCGTCTATATCGGTCAGCCCGATGTCCCTCAGGGCTTTTGTAAAGAATCTGGCATAGAGCAGATGAAGGATGGCATGCTCGATACCACCAATATACTGGTCCACTGGCATCCAGTATTCTGTCGAATCCTTTTCGAATGGTACGTCCTGGGTATGTGGACTGCAGTATTTGAAGAAATACCATGATGAATCCACAAATGTGTCCATAGTATCTGTCTCCCTGCGAGCCTGTGCACCGCAGGTGGGACATGTAATATTGACAAAACTCTCTGAAGTTTCAAGCGGATTACCACTCCCTGAAAATTCCACATCCTTTGGCAGTTTAACAGGCAGATCTTGTATTGGAACAGGTACAATACCGCAGCTTTCACAATAGATTATGGGGATGGGTGTGCCCCAGTATCGCTGCCTGGATATGAGCCAATCCCTCAATTTGTAATTAACCGTACGCTCGCCCAGTCCCATTTTTTCAAGTTTCTTGCTAATCGAGACAATAGCTTCCTGGGTTTCCATACCATCGAATTCACTGCTGTGCACGAGTATACCATTGTCTACAAAAGCTTCTGCCATTTCATCAGCAATAAACTCCTGATCCTGGGGCTGGATCACAACTTTTATTGGAATATCATGTACCCTGGCAAATTCAAAATCCCTCTGATCATGGGCAGGGACAGCCATTACTGCACCGGCCCCATATTCATATATCACAAAATTGCCTATATAAACAGGGATCTGATCGCCGGTTAACGGGTTCACTGCATATTTCCCAATGAAAAGCCCTTTCTTCTCTTTATCCACTGCTGTGCGCTGGAACTTATCCATCTGCTGCACTTCAGAGAGGAATTGTTCAAAGGGTGCGTGGTACTCAGTACCTTCCACCCATTCCCTGACCAGGGGATGTTCTGGGGCAAATACCATGAACGTGACCCCGAATACGGTATCTGGTCTGGTGGTAAATATGGGGATGGTCTCGCCGGTTTCTGCAATCTTGAACTGGATAATAGTACCTTCGCTTCTTCCGATCCAGTTGCGTTGCATTATTTTTACAGATTCCGGCCAGTCCAGGTTGTCCAGGCTTGACAGCAATTCATCGGCATAGTCCCTGATCCTGAAGAACCACTGTTTCAATTCCCGCAGTTCCACCCTGGATGAACAGCGCCAGCACCTGTTATTTATTACCTGCTCGTTGGCAAGCACAGTACCGCAATCCGGGCACCAGTTGATCAATGCATTTTGCCTGTATGTGAGTCCTTTTTCTAAGAATTTTAAGAATATCCACTGGTTCCACTTGTAATAATCCTCATCAAGGCTCTGTATCTGCCGGGACCAGTCATAGGACAGGCCCATCTTCTGCTGCTGGCGCTTGATGCTTTCAATGTTGCTGCGGGTCCAGGTCTCGGGATCGATCTTCTGTTTTATTGCCGCATTCTCGGCAGGCAGTCCGAAGGCATCATATCCCATTGGGTAGAGCACGTTGAAACCCTGCATCCGCTTGTGCCTGGCTATGCTGTCCCCGATGGCATAGTTGCGCAGATGTCCCATGTGCAGCGCTGCAGACGGGTAGGGATACATCTCTAAACAATAGTATTTTGGCTTTGACGGGTCCTGATTGACCTTGAACACTTCAGCTTCTTCCCAGCGACGCTGCCATTTCGGCTCTATCTCATTTGGGTTATAATTGGAATCCATTGATGTTAGCTCCGATTAAAATGTTGTTTAGTAAGTTCAATTTAAGGGAATGTATCGAAAACATAGTGTAATGAGGTTATATAAAAGTTGGGAATTTCCATATTGAGAAATTTTCTTTTTCAACTATTAATTGATCACCATTCTTAATCAAGTAGTCAAGAATACGAAAATATCATAATGATAAATGATATATTCTGCTAAACTTATCTTTATGATAGATAAATATTTGATATGCAATTAAACAATGAAGGTTATTATTTATGATTTCAGAATGCAAAACATGTCACACGCTTCTTGGTGAAGAGGATCCGCAGCTAAACGAAAGGACAACGATTTGATTATAAATTCCATTAGAACACATGTTTAAAAAATCTAAACTTAAATCAGATAATAATAGCAGGATTGTAATAAATGAATCATCACCATGGAAGACTTGACCAACCCATCCAACCTGCGACCATTTCTGGCGGCATGTCAGTAAATGAACTAATAGACCAGATGAGCGGTTGTGCTTTTGGTGCGGGCCGGCTTGCAGAAGCTGTGGACATCTATACTGCCATGCTCCAGGATGAGGATTGTACCAATTTTTTTGGACTGGCAGGGGCCATGGTGCCGGCCGGGATGCGCAATATCGTTAGCGATCTTATCAGGGACGGCCATATTGATGTGCTGGTCACCACAGGAGCCAACCTGGTACATGATATTATCGAGGGATTGGGGCTTCACCACTATAAAGGCTCAGACCTTGTGGACGACATCCAGTTGAAACATGACCAGGTGAACCGGATATATGATGTGTTCCTGCCAGAGGAGCACTTCACTGACCTTGAGGAAAAACTCCAGTCAGTATATTCTGGACTGGAAGGTACCACCATATCGATCAGGGAGATGCTGACCCATATCGGAAGTCAGATCGAAGACAAAAACTCGATCCTAAAAAGTGCATATGACGCCCAGATCCCGATATACTGCCCGGCTATCCAGGATTCTATTGTCGGACTGCAGGCATGGCTGTTCAAGCAGACCGGGAACCTGGTAGTGGATGCATTTGCAGATATGAAAGAATTCATGGATATATGCTATGATGCAAAGCGTACCGGAGCACTGCTTGTAGGCGGAGGAGTGCCCAAAAACTATATCCTGCAGAGTATGCTGGTGACCCCGAAAGATTTTGATTATACAGTCCAGCTTACCACAGACAGGCCTGACTCCGGAGGCTTGAGCGGTGCCACCCTGGATGAAGCCCTTTCCTGGGGCAAGGTAGGTGAGGATTCCAGGTATATGACAGTGTACGGTGATGCCACCATTACATTACCCCTGCTTGTGGCGGCCGCCAGGAGCCGCCTTGGAGGGGAAAAATAAATGAAAAAGGATACACGACTGATACTGGCCATGGATGTAACTGACAGGGATGCCGCCCTGGACATTACCGAAAAAACAGCGCCGTACCTGGATGCTGTAAAGGTGGGCTACCCACTGGTACTGGCGGCAGGAATTGATATCATAAGCGACCTGGCCCGGTTCGCGCCTGTGATCGCTGATTTCAAGGTGGCAGATATCCCCAATACTGACCGCCTGATACTGCAGCAGGCATACAGGGCAGGGGCAGCGGCAGTGATAGTGCATGCTTTTACAGGGCGGGACAGTCTTGACGAATGCGTGGCTGAAGCTGCAAAACGGAACCGTGATGTGTTTGCAGTGACTGAGATGAGTCATCCCGGTGCTTCAGATTTTCTGGCATCTGCTGCTGAGGATATGGCAAAAATGGCAGCCCGATGCAGGGTTACCGGCGTGGTAGCACCTGCCACCCGACCCCGGCGCATTGCAGCAATTCGGGAGATAGTGGGCGATCTTACCATAATCTCGCCCGGTGTGGGTGCGCAAGGCGGCAGTGCGGTTGATACTATTAAAGCAGGGGCCGATTATGTGATAGTGGGAAGGAGCATTTACCAATCCTACGATCCTGCTGCGGTCGCAAAGAAAATAACTGATGAGATATTAACTGTATTATAGAATATGTGTCAATGATGAAATACTTCTACTGAAAATTTATGTGTAGAACCCTATGAGTACTGAGACACATATTTCGCTGGTGTAATGCTTTCATGGTTTCGACTTAATAAGCCTGAATACATCTTTTATTGCAAGGTTTTGTTCATCAATAATATTCAATCCGGCCTTATTGATATTTTCCACAGTTCTGCGATTGATATTGACTCCCATTGCACCGAAAGTTAAGGGATTGAAGATATCTTCTATCATTGCCAGTATCGCATGCTTACTTCTCATATGTTCCAGATTCATGATTATGCCTTCGGGTTTGCATACCCTTTTCATCTCTTTTAAAGCTGTTACCGGATCAGGTACCGAACACAAAACAAATGTTGTTACCACATAATCAAAACTGTTATCATCAAATGCCAGATGCTCACCATCCATTACCAGCAGTGAAACATTATTCATATCCTTTGCCCGTTTTTTTGCATGATCCAGCATTTTCGAGCTGATATCTATTCCCACCACCGAACAGCTGCTAGCATAATATTTAAGGTTCTTACCTGTTCCCACTCCAAAATCCAGTACACATCCGCTCAGATCGGATAAGATCATCTGCCGCCATTTGCCGAACATCAGATGCTCTATTGTTGATTCCATTATGTCATAAACATAAGAAATGCGGTCATATTTCGTGATGATCGACATAATATTACAGATGATCTTTTTCAATAATAAGCATAGGTGGGAGGGTGCAGATTTTCCTGGTAAAATTGATCATTTATACAGGTATATACCAGAGTCGTCTGTAAAAACAAGTTTTAAATATATTAATTTTTACTGTATTTCTAATACATTTAAGGTGCATATCAATTTAATGTTTTTCAAGCTCTCTGATTAAATAACTATTAAACAGGATTCAAAGCAACAAATCGTTTTATTTAAGTATAGGAAGACCTTGTACTGTCAGTACGGGGATAGTTATTTCGAGAGGGGGGATTTATGCTCGTTTAGGATTAATTTCTAGCCACTATTTTTCACATAGTAATCTCAGCGCACATTAACAAAAAAATTGAATAACCTTATTTAATTGTAGGAAAAATAAGTGTAATCGTTAAATAACTCAAATATTAATAATTTATCGAAATATGAAATTAAAACCGAGCATCATAGATAATTTGGCGAGTATGATTTGTGGAGATGATCCATATGCTAATTTTCCTTATCGCTCTTCATCCATTTTAACGGGATTTTTCAGAGGAATTGATTTAGATTACCGTCATGATGGTTCAACTAGAAGATATTGGGTTGCAGGAGTTTTAGAAGAATTAAATTCTAAACCAAGTATTGAATCTGATTTTCCTTCTCATGAAATGAAAAATGTAATAGAATATTTATTAGATCCTACTCATTTTATAAATTTAAACCATAATCTCGCAGTAGATCAAGTTAATCAACTACTAAAATCACAAAATCTGTTAATAAAAATAGATGAAAACACAGGTAATGTTACTCTTTGTAAAGTTATTGAGGGTTTTATTTCTACATCAATTGACCCAAAAGAAGTAAGAAATATAATAACATTTTCACCATCAGTATTTAATATTCCAAAAAAGCCAATTGTAAATGAATTAGCATCGGTAATGATGCCGTTTAATATGGAATTTGATAAAGTTCAAGAAACAATAAAAGAAGCATGTTCGAATGCCGGTATGTCTTGTGCAAGGGTTGATGATCTTTGGAATAATAGTACAATTATTCAAGATATATTTGAATTAATTTATTGTTCTTCAATTGTGATTGTAGATTTTACCGGTAAAAATCCAAATGTATTTTACGAAGCAGGAATTGCCCATACTTTAGGAAAGAACGTAATTCCAATTACTCAGAGTTTAAATGACATTCCTTTTGATCTTAGACATCATAGAGTTCTAAATTATTTAAACAATGATGAAGGTCTACAGAAATTGAAAATTGATCTATTAAAAAGAATTAAAACATTAAAAAATCTAAATTAAGATTGGAAGAATATATATGAAAAATTTAGTCGATTCTTTCAAAGAAAAACTGATGAAAAATAAATATATAGCATTTATTATTATTATATATTTATTAGTGACCTCGGTAGCAATTTTTTTACAATCTGCTGAAGAAATATATAGTTACTTTGAAATTAATCCTGAAGAAAATGATAACCTCATCGGGAACCCAACAATGGAAGCACCAAATGTGGAGACTCTTACTATTTACTCATCACGAGTTCATGCTGATTATGATACCGAGATAATTCCATTTAATGCTACTGATTTACCTGCTATTTTACCTGTTTTTTTTGATTGTTATCTTACAAATAATGGCGAAGAGACTCTTTCAATTTTAGATTATGAATTAATACAGATTGGTAAAGATTATCCAATTTCATATTATTCTTATATGGATGGAGGCCTATTTGACGGGACGGGAAATCAGTTACAATTTCCGTTAAACATTGATTCAAAAAAAAGTTTGAAAATCTTCCTGAAGGTGGGTATTTCTATACATCCAGATGCTTATGTATTGATTTCGAACAATTTCACACTACGCACTAGAATTTCTATTAACGAAATCAATTCTTACTTAGCAACAAACGGCATGGACTTATATGGAAATTCAGTCGAACCATTTATAGAAGAAGGAAAATATTTTGGTTTTAAAGGACCCAATTCTGAAAATCTACATGAGCAGATTTTTTTAATTACTTTCAAAACAGGTAGTGGAAATTACTTTAATGACTCGTTCTCTTGGTATAAACTCCAAACATTTTAAGTTTTCATTTTGCATACCTGCGCCTTAATCGCGAAACAATAAGTTAAAAATCTGGATACATAAAATATTTGAGCATCCGTTTGGATGCCCCGGACATAGTGCAGCGTCGTCCGGGGTCGTTGACTGCAAGAATGGCGGATTCATGCTCGCTTAGTGATAAAAATTCCAAAAAATCCTATTTTGATTTTCAAATCGGCGCATTCTGTCAATACACATATATATGTGTGTGCACATAATGTTTATTTATGCCAACAATGACATTATCTATACCAGATGATCTTTATTCAGTCATAAAACACCATAATGAAATAAAGTGGAGTGTAATTGCACGAAATGCTATGTGGGACTATGCCCGAAAAGTGCAGATTCTCGAAGACATTTTAGAAAAGAGCGAACTAACGGAAGAAAACGCTGAAGAGTTAAGCAACCTTATTAAGAAATCTATACGTGAACATCATGATATCAATTAGGACGAAACAATGAGACTCGTCATTGATACTAATATAATAATCTCATCATTAATTTCAAATTCTGTCAGACGGAGTATCCTGCTAAATTCAGGTTTTGAATTTATTTCCCCCGAATATACATATACAGAGATCATAAATCATATTGATCTTATTGAAAAAAAAGCAAAAATCACCTCCAAGGAACTTCAATATGTCATGGACATTCTATTTTCAAATATCAAAATCTACCCAAAAGAAGAATACATCGGGTGTTATCCAGAAGCAATAAATATCATGAATGATATCGACCTTGATGATGCACCTTTTTTGGCTTTAGCAATAAAGGCTCAAGTAGATGGTATCTGGAGTGAGGATAAAGGATTTCAAAAACAGGATCGAGTTAGAATTTACACAACTAAAGACCTCGTAGAATTTATTAGTCTATAATTTAAGAACAATTATTCCAATTTTCCTGTAGATATCATGCGCCTGATTTAAGATTATACACCGATTTTCGTCAGCTGTTTATATTCCACAAGGAAATTGCCATTTTAGCATCAAAACTTATAGGCGAGTAACGTTTTTCAGGAAATATAGCTCTAGAATATGTTCCGTCTATGGAACATAAAAATTCTGATATCCAAATATAAATTAACGTCCAGAGTCAATTATGGCATAGAAATAAGCACAAAATAGACCTTAAACCCTCCTATGTATGTTGATTATGAAGATTTAACAATAAATATTGAATATTATAAATTCCATAATCTATACATATTCAAATCAACTGAGGTTTTTCACAAATCGTATCCCATACCATGTTTAGGCAATAAAAAACTTCGTTTTTGGATATCTTGGCCATGGTTCAATTAAGGGACATAAACACTTGACGAAAATCGGTGTTAAATTAAAATACAAAAAGAAATTCAAACATCCGAGCATTTCCCAAGATGCCCCGGATTTTGCGAAGCAAGACTAGCAGAAAGATAGCCAGTTCTGAAGCGTCTGGAGGGAAACACCTACGAAGGGGAGGAAGAAAGATGGTTAAGTTTGAGGTAAGTATCGACATAGATTGTCCTCCAGACATTGTTGTTCAGGCACTTATGAAAGCAGAAAATGCGACCTACTGGACAACGGATTTAGAAGAATTTGAGGTTGTGAAGGGAAAGCCTGGCGAAGTTGGTGCAATAGGACGTTTGCACTATGTCCAGAAAGGACATGAATACATCATGGAAGATGTTCTAGAATATTCTGATCCAGGAAAACGGTATGTGTCCAGAGTGTCTGGACCTGCGACAACTGCCCGTGTTGAGACAAACATAGTACCAATCAATAGTGGGACCAAACTGGCCATAGTCTGGACCGGAACCGGCAAAAAACTTATTCTCCGCCTTCTACTCCCCCTCCTCCAAAAGAAAATAACTCGCCAATCCCAAAAGGAACTAGCCACCTTCAAAAACCTTATAGAAACCCGTGGACCAGATTTTTCCAGGGCCAGCGAGCAGATGGTGGATGGCTTCAGCATAGCTGGCCAGTAGGCATGGGGAGGCGCAGTAGTGTTTCCCGACAAAACGGATGCTCCATAGTTGTAGTCTGGCGGTGGAATGGTTGGGGCTGTGAGATGGGGGATTTATGCTCGGTTAAGTTAAATGTAGACAGGTTTAACAATAACATGATCATGAACCCTCGACAAAAACAACAACCCTTGCTAAATTACCTGGGCATGATAATGACAATGTTTGGGATACTTATCATTTTTTATTATAAGGACATTGTTTCCACCCTGTTTCTATGGAATGTGTTGAATTGGGAAATTTCTTATTTCCTGTTCAGAGCCCAATTCATAATAAGCATGCTGGGTTTACTAATAATAATTATTGGGATTATATTTATTTTTCACAAAATAGATTCCTGATAATATTTCAATTTTCCAAATTAAATCAACTTAAAAATAATAATTTTACATCTATCGTAAAGCTCATATAGCTGAAAACTAATTAATAAATTAATATGAATAAAAAAAGTAAAACCATCCTTAGCGTTATTGCGCTTGTTGCAGTGGTAGCGTACCTTACAGTCACTGGAATGGGTAATTCTATCAACGAATATGTTAAAATCACTGACCTGAAAAATGGTGGTTTTGATAGGAAACTGATTAATGTAAACGGAACTGTGGTTAATGATACCATCAATTGGGATCCTGGAGAGACAGAACTCACTTTTAAAATGACTGATGGTCAAGAAACCATGGATGTATATTATAAGGGAAATATCCCCAACAGTTTCGCAGCAGATATTCCTGTAGTAGTACAGGGGCAGTATTCAGATGGCCTTTTTACAGCAAGGAATATTCTGGTAAAATGTCCGTCAAAATATGAAGCAGATATTCAGGAATAATATCTACGCTTTCTTTTTTAGATTCTCATATTTATCCAAAAAGGTTGATTTGCAGGTATTGCAGCAGAAGTAATATGTTCTGTCACCAACCTTGTTTTTGATGGCCACCTCTGCCATCTCTTTATTATAGTAAGAGCAGGCCATTTATATTAGTGAAGCTGCCGTGGTCAGGGCATCCTTTTTAATTACGGCTTTTATCAGGATGGCCCTGGCTCTATTAATACTCGGGTCTGTAAGAGTATTCTGTATACGAATTATGTCATCTGTATTTCCCATCACCTTGGCTACAATTCCAAAATCAGAATCTAAGGACGTGCAGATCTCAACAACTTCATCCATAGCAGATAGTCTGGAGACAATATTGGCAGATTCTGAAGGCTTTACATCAACTACTATGACAGCAGTGTGATGGCCTTCGATCTTTTCCAGGTCAATGTCAATAGTGAATCTTCGTATAATACCCAGTTGCTGCATTCGTTCTACCCGCCTTGTAATAGTGGACAAGCTGGTATGTGTTGACTTTGCTATATCCCTGAAGGACTGCCTGCCGTCCTCTTGCAACAGCGACAGTATTTTTACATCCAGTTCGTCTAATTCTGCCATGCTATACCTTATTTTCCCTTTTTCTTCGAACCTTGCTTCTCACAGAATTCGTTGCCATGATCATAATTATACCCATTGAGAAGAACCCGATACCTGCCCATACTTCATTGACCATGGGAATAAGCTTGAATGTCACAGGTACACCCCCATAATCTTTCCCCTGGAACAGGATATAAATATCCTTGGTTAATTTTCGTAAAACCATTGGATGTGTAGCACTGCCGCTTTTTCCGGTCACATATTCGGCTTTTCCATCTCCGATCTCCTTCCCATTCTTGAAAACTGTGATATAAACACTCTCAGTATTTAGTCCACCAGAGGTTGTAAGGTATTGAACGTCAGGAGCAAACAATATTACCTGATATACATTCCCTGAGGACGGACTTTCAAAATCTGTCATCAACAACCCGGTAGCTGTTACCTTCGCATCTTTCTCGACATCCGACAACCCGGTAGCTATCTGCATTTGTCCGGTCCCGTCGTCGATAGTTATAAATGAATACCGATCTGAATCATATTTTTCAACTACCTTACCGCTGACCTCGATATTAGCACCAGAATATGTTTCCGGATTGGCTATAAGAGTACCAAGGGGCGTCCCGGGATATGTTTCTGATGCTGCACTGGTGTGCGTGTCAGTAAGCAACAGGCTATACCCATTACCAACGCTGACCTGCTGCCCGGGGGTGAGAGTTGCACTGGAAGTACTGCCAAAGGACACACTGATCGGGGTCCCGAAAAGGATGAACACAATGCCTAAATGTATCAATAACACACCTGATCTGTTAATCAATACTTTCCGCTTGTCCCTGTACTTCTTGAAATCATCGTAAAATGTCTGTACAACTGCATAGAGGAGATACCCCAGTGGAGGGAATATTGACATTACCGATATTTCTCCCATCAACCTGTAAAATGGAGGTTGGGAAGCAAAGAAAGGACTTGTTTGATCAAGCAGATGGAAGTTTTTCAGCTTGTAGAATGCCATTATAATGGTAAGAATTGCAACAATACCCAGGATCTTCATTGATTCGACTTTGGTGCTCTTCTTATACTGCATGCAAAAGCCGGCGACCAGCAATAATATTATCACCAGTGGATATGAATTGGTGTTAAAGAAATCCACTGTCTGGGGTGCCATTGTAACCTTTTCACCTGCTATCATCTGCTGGATCACAGGGAAGGTGATTCCCCAGACGGAAACCAGGGCTAACAGTGCAAATATGATGAGAGTGATGTAGAACTGGTTTTGTTTCTCAAATGCATCAAACACCATCTCTTTGAAACTCATATCGCCTTTATCGTCCTCAGATTTGCTGCTTTTTAGGTATTTATTAATTACAAAGGCTGTAGGTATTACTATTGATATGGCAGTCAAAACCAACAGATATGTGCCAGTATCAGACTCCCCGAAAGCATGGACCGAATTGAACAATCCGCTGCGAACCACTAAAGCCGCATATATGACCAGAGCAAATGAAAATGCCCCAAATAACGGTGCAGCCAACTCGAAATTCTTATTATTTTTCCGATATTGGGATAATGCATGTAAAAATCCGGTTAGAGCAAGCCATGGGATAAAAGAAGCAGTTTCTACCGGGTCCCATGCCCAGAATCCACCCCATCCTAATACCAGATAAGCCCATACGCCGCCTAAGGCAATACCCCATGTAAGGAATAACCAGGTCAGTCTGCCCCACTGTCTTGCAATGGGTTCCCAGCCCTTCTCTCCTGTAAACAAAAACACCATAGCAGCTGCAAATGGAATTGTTATCAGCCCATACCCCAAAAACAGGGTAGGCGGATGAATTGCCATCCAGGGAGTTATGAGCAAGGCATTCAATCCTGAACCATCATCTGGAACAAAACTTCTGGGTAGTTCGGGATTGGAGATATAGATAGTTTCAAAAGGTGATATTATTGTGGTCACTAACAGCAAGTATAGACCTATCAATAAAGTCACTATCTGGGTCCTGCGAAGAAGAGCTGAATCCCATCCCTGTCTTTCACTCATCCACCATGAAGATAAGAATATTACCCAAACCCAGAACAACAATGTGCCAGACTGTCCGGCAAGTACTGCCGATATTTTATACAGTAAAGGCAATGCCAGATCACTGTACTGCCACACATATATGTATCTGAAATTAGAGTTTACAAAATAACTGGTAAGCAGCAACAGATCAATGGTCAATAAAGCGATCACTGATCTGGAAAGCCATTTTAACCATTGAACAATTATATCATTCTTTTTAAATTCTTTCAATAACAGTCCTGCCAGCATAGCGACATTGATCAATATGGTCACTAGTAGTATCGAATCGCCCAGTTCCATTTATTGTCCTCCGTGGGTCGAATAATAATCTGCTTTTACCATCTGAAGTACATTATAGAAATAATCAGCATCCACATATCCGCCGACCCTGTTAATTATCTGCCCGTTCTCATCCACGAACAGTTCATGAGGGGGGTAACTTACACCATAGCGCTGGGATGTGGCCCTATCTTCATCCAGATCAACGGCCACTAATACGAAATCATTATCTAACATCTGTTTTATCCTCTCATCTGGCAATGTCTGTGTCTCAAATTTTTCACAATATTGGCACCATACGGCCCAGAAATATATAAAAACAGGTTTGTTATCCTCTTTGGCAATGGCCAATCCATTATCCAGATTCTTTTCCCATTTGTAATCTGATATATATGCATAATTCTTATCACTTAGAACCACCGCACTGTGAATGGTCAAATATAAGAAAGAGATCACAAAAATCAGGACCAGTATGGTTAATGCTTTTCTAGTTTTCATATCTTACCTACCGATATCATGTTATCTTTATTTTGGCTAATATAATGTATTATTAATCTATGTTAATTTATAATTTTCAGCCCAATACAGGAAGTGTAAGTATCCAAAGTCCTGCTGTGGTGTAAACTCCCATGACTATTATCATTGAAAGTAATCCATTATTTAATGTTTTGTTTTTTGATCCATCAGTTGTTAACCGGTAACCCAACCAAATTGAAAAGATAAATCCTGCAAGCAGTAGTAATATCTGCAAAAGATTTAGCGTTTCAAAGTTAAGGGACGGATTAGCATTGAATACATGCAGTCCAGCCCACTTCGTGAGATCATATATTCCATAAAAAATTCCCCTGAACAATTTGAATACGTTCCATGCCATATATGTGGCAAGACCAAGCGGAATAAAGGCATAGGAATAAGTTACTACTCTTTGCTTAGCATTGTCAGGATCATGGATCCGTTGCAGCAGATAGATCGATAGTACTGCTGCGATGCTAAGTCCGGTCAGTATAATTATTGCCATAATATTGCGATCAATTCCCAGGAAGTGTATGAAGCTGATGATCTTGTTTCTAAAAGGTGTATGTTCCATACCCATCAGGAATAACATCATCACAATAATGGAATGAATAAAAAACGATTCGTCCAGAGAAACTTTTTTAGATTTCAAAATATCCTGAGCCAATGGCCTTTTACTTACCCGGATATTATTCTTTGAGCATGTCTTGACACATTCGGTACAGTATATACAATAATTATTACGCTCCATAATTTGCGGGAACTCATACATGGGACATCCTGAACCGTGCTTATTGCCAGTTAAACATTCCTTTTCCTTATGTGCTTTACATACGTCCCTTGATTTGCAGCGTAATTCACTACCAGATATCATACTAAATACTGCCAATACAAGACCTGTGGGACAGATATACCTGCAAAAGGTCCGCTTTTCGTAAACAAGTCCCATCACTATTGCTATTCCAAGAAAGGTCAGAAGTAGATATGCAGTAGCTTCCGGGTTGCGTGTGAACCTGAACAGGTGCCGCTCTGCTGCCGTAATAAAAATAAACAGTGCAATGGCAATCCACATGTTCCTGAATTTCTCAGGATATTTGCGATTCATACTGAAATTGCGGCTGACCCAGGCATGAATGGCGCCCAACGGACAGATAGAGCACCAGAAACGACCAATAAATAATATGGTGAATGCCAACAACGGATGCCAGATATCCCAGACAAAAGCAGTGGCAAATACACTACCCTCTACAAATTTCTGG